>Ga0209591_10009188_pt1 | contig 10710 bp, 10 predicted proteins | sample MAT01_FD_187207 | JGI IMG/M metagenome (GOLD analysis project Ga0209591, IMG submission 187207) | Freshwater microbial communities from Lake Fryxell liftoff mats and glacier meltwater in Antarctica - MAT-01 (SPAdes) (version 2) | ecosystem: Environmental > Aquatic > Freshwater > Ice > Liftoff...
ACCACACGCTTGGAAGCTAGCCACATCCTGTGTCATACCAATACCGCCTACATCATCTAGGTCGCAGGCTTATGTGCCTGCCACTTGTGGCGCTGCTGCTTGTGCTGGCAGGCTGTGGCCCTGGCCGCGCTGCCGCCGTGCCGTCCGCCGTACCAACAGGCGCCCTACTGCCCACGCTGATGCCCACACCCACCGGCCTGCCACCGCCCACGCAGGCCCCGCTGTCGCCACTGGCCCCGCCCGCCGACACGGGCTGGCTTGCCGCTGCGCCCGGCGTCGAGCTGCGCGAGCTGCGTGTGGCTGTGGGCGGCCAGGCGGCCCCGGTGAGCGTGGTTCGCCTCGACCCGGCCCAGGTGCGGCTGAGCGTCGGCTACGCGCCCGACGCGCCGCGCGCCCTCTCGGCGTGGGCCGGGGGCGCAGGCGCCGTGGCCGCGATCAATGGGGGCTTCTTCGACGTGGACGGCCGCACGGTGGCCCTGCTGGTGCAGGCGGGCCAGCCGGTGGGGGAAAGCTACACGGGGCAAGGCGCTATGTTCGCCGTCACACCGGAGGGCGGCGTCTGGCTGCGCGGCCTGGCCGACGCACCCTACGACCCCGCCGAGCCTGTGGCCGAGGCGCTCCAGGGCTGGCCGCTGCTGGTGCGCGGCCCCGGCGAGGCGGCCTACAGCTTCGAGGATGGCGAGCGCGACCGGCGCAGCGCCCTCGCCCTGGACGGCGCGGGCCGCGTGCTGCTGATCGCCGCGCCCACCGCCGCCTTCACGCTGCGCGAGCTGGCAGAGTGGCTTGCCAGCTCAGACCTCGCTGTGGTCGCCGCCGTGAACCTTGACGGCGGCTCCTCCACGGGCCTGATCGTGCAGAGCGACAGCGCACCCGCGCGCATCGACCCGTTCGCGCCCCTGCCGATTGTGTTGCTGGCGCTGCCGCGCTAGGCGCATAGCTTGCCCGCGTGCTTGGGATGCCAGCTGCACACTGACACCTGATCCTGCTCTGGTCGGGACGACAGCGCCCCCTCATGCGCTATGTGCCAACCGGCACCTGACGTGCGTTTATTGAAGGCAGTAGTAGGCTATCTGTTTGGACACACCATGAGCAGCGACACAAGCCCGCTTACCACAATAGCGCCCTTCGTACCCGCCGAGATCGCCGGGATCAGCCCGCCCCTGATTGGTCGCGACGAAGAGCTGCAGCAGCTGCTACGCCAGCTCTATAGCGTGATCGAGGGCGGCGATGCCCGCCTCGTTACCATTGTCGGCCCCGCCGGCATCGGCAAGTCGCGCCTGGCCCACGAGTTTCGCCAGGTGGTGGGCCGTCTGCACGAGCCAGTGCCGCTCTTCACGCTCCAGGCCGACCGCCAGAGCACGGCCCAGCCCTACAGCCTGATCCGCATGCTTGTGACGACGCTCTTCCGCATCCGCGAGGGCGACGCCCCGGCCGCCGCGCGCGCCCGCATCGAGCATGGCGTAGCCACCCTGCTTGGCAGCGACAGCGAGGAGAAGGCTCACTTCATCGGCCAGCTGGCGGGCTACGACTTTGCCGACAGCCCGCACCTGCGCGGCGCCCTTGCCGAGCCGCGCCAGCTGCGCGACCGCGCACTGCACTACGCCGCCCAAAGCCTCGGCGCGCTCACCGCGCAGATGCCGCTGGTGCTCCTACTCGACGACTTCCACTACGCCGACGACAGCTCGATCGACGCGGTGGCCCAGGTGGTGCGCGAGGGCCGCGCGCTTGGCATGCTTGTGGTCTGCCTTACCCAGCAGCGCCTGTACGAGCGCCGCCCGGATTGGGGCGCGGACCTCGGCCCGCTGAGTGTCCGCATCGACCTCGGCCCGCTCGACGAGCGCACCAGCCGCCGACTGGTGGCCGAGATCCTGCGCAAGGCCGGTAAGCTGCCGGTGGATCTGCGCAACCTGCTGGTGAGCAAAGCCGAGGGCAACCCCTTCTACGTCGAGGAGCTGATCAAGATGCTGATCAGCGACGGCGTGATCGTGCCGGGCGACGCGGCCTGGACGATCCGCCAGGGTCGGCTGGCGCGTCTGCGCATCCCCGCCACGCTCGGCGAGGTGCTGCGGGCCCGTGTGCAGGCCCTTAGCCCGTCGGAGCGCGAGTTCGTGATGCGCGCCGCCGTGGTCGGGCGCTTCTTCTGGGCCGAGGCTGCCTTGCAGCTGGACGGGGTCGCCCACGCGCCGAGCGAGGTCGCCGCCGCCGAGACGCAGGGCGCAAGCCTGCTCGCCAGCCTGGAGCAGCAAGAGCTGATCGCTCCCCGCGCCGAGTCGCGCTTCGTCGGCCAGCGCGAGTACGCCTTCCGCCACGAGCTGCTGCACGAGGTGGCCTACGAGCAGGTGCCGCCCGCGCTGCGCGCCCGCTACCATCAGCGCGTGGCCGAGTGGCTGCTTGCCCACAGCGGCGAGCGCACCGGGGCCTTCGCCGCCCTGATCGCCGAGCACTATGAGCGCGCCGAGCAGCGCCAGGCGGCCGCCGAGTGGTATCTGCGCGCCGGCAACCACGCCCGTGAGACCTACGCCCTGGAGCCGGCGCTGCACCAGTATCGCACAGCTCTGGCGCTGCTGCCCGTCGGCGCCGAGGCCGACCCGGAGCGAATCGCCTGCTACGAGGGCATCGGCGAGGTGCAGCTCTGGGCCGCACGCCTAAGCGACGCAGCCGCCAGCTACATCCGCATGGCTCAGCTCGCCGCCGCTGCGGGCGACCCTGTGGCCGCCGCGCGCGGCTGGAACGGGCTCGCCTTTGTGCAGGATCACAACCTCGAGTACCCAAGCTCGAAGGCGAGCGCGCTGCAAGCCATCGCGCTGGCAGAGTCGGCTGGGGATACCAGCGTGCTCGCGCTCGGCCTGTTCCATCTCGCCTGGGCCGAGCTGCGCCTGAACAATCTGCAGGCGGCCCACGGCATTGGGGAGCGCGCCCTCGCCCTGCTCGCCCAGGCCGACGACCCGGCCACCGCTGCGCGTTGGACTGGGCTGCTCGGCGTGATCTATGACATGCTCGGCGACATCGACCGCTCCGTCTACTACCAGCACGAGGCCCTGCGCTACCACCAGGGCGTCGGCAATCTGGTAGAGGTGAGCACCCAGTTCAACAATCTTGGCAGCACGGCGAACATGCGCGGCGACTTTGCCGCCGCCCTTGGCTACCTCCAGGAGGCGCAGCTGGTGAGCAGCAAGATCGGCTCCCGCGTGATGGACATCTTTATTCTGAGTAATCTGGGCATCACCTACAACGGCCTGGGCGAGTATCAAGCTGCCGAGGAGACCGTACGGCGTGGGATCGAGCTAAGTGAGCTGAGCCGTATGCCCGTATTTTCCGAGTACTACTGCGCGTTGTCCAATGCCTGCCTTGGGCAGGAGCGTGTCACCGAGGCGGTTGAGGCGGCCCAGCAGGCGCTGGAGCTGGCGCGCTCCCACGAGGGGCCGCGCGAGGTGGCGGCGGCATGGCGCGCCCTGGGCGCGGCGATCAGCGAGATGAGCGCCCCGCTCGGCGCCCCCCCCTGCTTCGAGGAGAGCGCCCGGCTGTTCGAGGCAAGCGGCGCCAATGGCGAGCGCGCGCGCACCCTGCGCACCTGGGCCGCCCACGAGCAACGCCATGGCAACCAGGCCCGCAGCCAGGAGCTGCTGCGCCAGGCCCGCACGATCTTCGAGCAGGCGGGCCTGCCCCTGGAGCTGGCGCGCACCACCATGATTTGAGCGTAGGCCGGAGCTGTGCTATACTCTCATACCGTGGTCGGCGAGTGTCGCCGGCCACTGTTTTGCCGCTGTGGGAGTATTGTGCGGGCCCAGAGCGCGCACAAGATGAGGAACAGCCACCGATGGCTACCAACACGATCGACGCTACCGTCCGCGAGATCTTCGGCAAGAAGGTCAAGCACCTGCGCACCCAGGGTCTCATCCCTGCCACTGTCTACGGCAAGGGCTTCGAGCCTAGCTCAATCACCGTCGCGGAGCGGCCCTTTAATCTCGTCTATCGCAAGCTGGGGAAGACAGCCCTGGTCGACCTGAGTGTCGCCGGTAAGCAGCTGGCGGTGTTTGTGCAGGCCGTGCAGCGCCACCCGATCAAGCGCCATATCATCCATATCGACTTCAAGGCCGTAGACCTGAAGGTCGCCATTCAGATCGAGGTGCCCGTGATCACGATCGGCGAGTCGCCGATCGTCGCCCGTGGCGACGCCATGATCAACCATGTGCTCAACTCGGTGCTGGTATCGGCCCTGCCCGCCGAGCTGCCCCGGCATATCGAGGTTGATGTGAGCGTGCTCGACGAGATCGACAAGAGTATCTCCGTGAGCGACATCCCCGCCGCCCAGGGCTACAAGATCCTCAACGACGCCAACCAGGTGCTGATCTCGCTCACTCAGATGCGCGCCGACGAGGAAGAGGCGCCCGCCGAGGCCGCGCCCGCCGAGCCCGAGCTGATCCGCAAGCCGCGTGAGGACGACGAGCAGTAGCTGACACGGTGACACGGTGACATGCGCTTGCTACGCGCGCGCTCGTGACAGGGAGACACCTATCGGCACCGATAGGTGTCTCCCTGTCTCCCTGTCTCCCTGTCTCCCTGTCTCCCTGTCTCCCTGTCTCCCTGTCTCCCTGTCTCCCTGTCTCCCGTTCACCCCTGGTACGTCCGCCCCTTCCAGATCACGCCGCGCCCGCTGCGCACAAGCCAGATCCCGCGCAGGGCGATCAGCAGGTAGGCCAGAAGCCCTAGCGGCCAGAGCAGGCCGTGGGCCGGGCTGAGGCCGTAGAGCTGCCGGTAGATCGCCCCCCAGAGCGCCAGGCCAGCGCCGCCCGCCACAGCGCCAAGCCCCAGCACCGCCCAGGCGCCCGCACCGCCCCCGCCTAGCAGCAGTACCCCACCTGCCCCCAGCAGCCAGAGCGGCCCCACGGCAAGAGCGAGCTGCCGCATGGCTGCCAGCCCCGAGCGTGCCCCGCCGCTCCTATAGCCCGCCGCCGCGTTCTTGGTGAGCCCCTCCAGCACCTCGCGCCCGCTGCGGTACATGCGCACCCGCAGGAACGACAGGCCCTCCCCGCCACCCACCCTGAAGCCAGCTGCACGGATAGCCTGGGCCAGCCGCACATCCTCCAGCACCTCGGCCCGCACCGCGCCGTGGCCGCCGATGGCTGCGTAGGCCGCCCGGCGCACCAGGATGCACTGGCCGTTGGCCAGCACCTCGTCGGGGCGCGCGTCGGGCTGCTCTAGCCGATCAAAGGGAAACAGCGCCGTGATCAGGGCCACAAATGGCGGCAGCACCGCCCGCTCCCAGAACGTGCCCAGCTCCAGGAACGGAAAGATCGTCACCAGGTCGAGGCCGCGCCGCCCCGCGTGGGCCAGCAACGCGGCCACAAGCTCGGGCTCGGCGGCGGTGTCCGCATCCAGAAAGAGCAGCCACTCGCCCATGGCCACCCCGCCGAGCTGCTGGCAGGCGTGGCACTTGCCCACCCAGCCGGGCGGCAGCACCGCACCGCGCAGCACGCGCAGGCGCGGGTCGTCGGCGAAGGCGCCCAAGGCCGCCGCCGTGCCGTCGGTGGAGCCATCGTCGAGCACCAGCAGCTCCAGGCGCGGGTAGTTCTGGGCCAGCACGCTCGCCACGCAGCGGGCGATGCTGCGCTCTTCGTTGCGCGCCGGGATCAGCACCGAGACTAAGGGGGGTGCGGCAGGCGGCGGCCCCGGCGCGCCGAGGCGTGGGCGAACCCACAGCCGCCGCCAGTCCTGGGCGTAGCCAACAAGCAGCAGCGCCGCCACAGCGGCGGCGAGTATCAGCGGGGCAAGCATGGCGCAGCTTTCAGGTAGAGGCTAGCGGGCCAGAGCGCTGTGCCTGTAGCGAAGCGCAACGCGCAAAGCGGAAGCGCATGGCAATGCGGGCCACAGGCCAAGGTCAGGCGCAACGGTTCTGCCCACCGCTATAGAGCGTGATCCGCATACCTCCGGCGCGCACCTGCGCAGCCAGCGGGCTACTCCGTGATGGCGGCAACGATGAGGCCGATCACCGTGCCGTCGTACTTGGCGATGAGCCGGGCGATGTTGCGCGGCCCCTTCGTCGTCTTCAGCTCTGTGAGCATAGTGTTGAGCTCGGCTGCGTCCAGAGCGCTGCCCACGTACTCGCGGATCGCCGTGCTCTGAGTCTTTGTGACCGTCGCCATCGGCCGCAGCTTCGCGCTGAGCAGGTCAACGACCGACTTCTCTGTCCACTCTGTCGGCTTGAGCGCGGCGCTGGCGGTGGCTAGCGCCTCTGCGGCCTTAGGGTTCTGCTTCAGGGCCGCCTCGAGGATGGCGATCCGGGCCGGGAGCTGATCCGGCGTCGCCAGGACGACGTCGATCGCGGCGGTGACAATACTCGCCAACGGGAACCTCCTTGCGGGCGTCGATGACAGCGCGGGTTCGTCCGATCACAGACGACCGACGCGCTGAGGCTACGCGCGGAGCGGGCGGCGAGAATGGCGATGCGCTCGGGCGATGCAGATTGGGCTGCTGATGACGCATACAAGTGGACGGCCCCTGCCAATGCCGCGCCTCTGGATGGGTCACGGCACAGGGTGCCGGATACCGATCTGCTGCGCTCTTTGCCTCGCCCTATGGTACCACACGATGCTGGCTGTGCAAACACGCGTTCGCCCGTGCAGCAGTTTGACGACGGACGACGGACGACCGATGACCGTCAGATAGCGGCGGTCGTCCGTCGTCCGTCGTCCGTCGTCGCACCCCACAACGGATTTCCAGAAACCTGTACTCGTGCCAGCGCACGACCGCGTCGAGGTTTGCCAGCAGTAGCTTGACATATGCCCCGCGCGCATGTTATTTTAGTCATGGCTAAAAAAGGATTTGTATTAGCTTGAGTGAGCTTGAGATGAAGCCCTTGATCGCTCCTTAGCACACCGAAACTTTTGCCTCGAATACAGCGGGCATGAGGTACATACCGAGGCCGAAGCCCTTGAGCACCGTATCAGCTGCAACACTAGAGCGATACAACCATGGCAGACCGGACACTTTTCTCGCGGTGGCGGCTCCTTGGCGGCCTGAGTGGGCTTGGCGCCCTTGGTCTCGCCGGGTGTGCGGCACTTGCGCTCCCACAGGCAGAGCTGCCCGCCGCGCCCGCCGCGCCGGGCGCGTGCCTGGCCCGACGGTTCGCTGCTGAGCAGCGCGATGTGCTGGAGAAGGTCACGCTGATCAAGGACATCGTCTTTGCCCAGCCCCACCGCGCCCACGTCGAGATCCTGGCCGACCTGGCCTTGCCGAAGCTGGCCCACGCGCCCGGCGTGAGCAACTTCGTGGAGCTGCACCGGGCCTGGCGTGCAGTGCTCGATAGCAGCGAGCTCAACCGACGTTTCTTCCGCGAGGTGGCCAATTGGTACTTCTGGGCGGTCGAGCAGGTGGAGTTCCCTGCCGGCGCCCAGGCCGACCGTTTGTCAGCTCGTACTCACGCTTGTTGTTCTCGTGGTAAGCCAGCTCCATGCGCTTGAGGTCGAGGTAGAACGCCTCGCCAGAGAGCAGCCCTTTGCGCCCGCCGTCCCAGTAGTTGAACTTGACGTAGTCGGTCTTCGTGACTTCCTCGCGCATCAGTTCGTGCTTCATGGCGCGCTCGGCCTTGCGCGCGGTGGCGAAGGCGAAGCGGTAGTACTCGTAGTAGAGCCGCGCGATCTCGCCCTGCATCCAGGCGTAGAGCTCCTCGTTCGAGAACTTCTCGTGCAGGAAGCGATCTACTTCCTGCGCATTGGCAATCTGCTGCTTGATGCTCAGGTACTCGTGATGGGCGACCTGCTCGGCGATCAGCGAGGTTAGGATCTGTCGCCCGATCTGCATCAGCTCGTTGGCCGCGAGGTTATGTTGCAGCATCCAGTCGTCGGCGCGGCGCTCGTAGGAAGCCTTTGCTGAATGTTGGCCTCGTGGCTCTGGCGCAGCAGCGCCAGCCGCTCGCCATCGCCTTTCTCGATCGCCGAGAGCAGGGCAGCGCCAAGCCCACGCACCTCGCCGCACAGCTCGATCGCCTTCTGAATCAGGAGCAGCGAGCGCACCGGGCTAACCGGCTGGTTCAGGCCGTTAACGACCGAGCTGATATCGAGCCCGGCTGCCGCAGCCTGCACCAGCATGCCGGGATCAATCGGCGGATCGAACAGCGCAAGCTGGCGCACCACGCCCTCGATGTTCATACAGTGGCGGATCTTAAAGAGCCGGTCGGCCACCGTATCCCAGTAGCCAAGCAGCTTCTCGTTGCGCGGGATGCAGAAATAGAGCGTGCGCCCGATGCCAAAGAGCGGCCCAGCCGCGTCCAGATCAGCACCGCTCGTCTGCGGCAGGCCAAGATTGAGCGGGAACTTGCCCTCCAGCTCAACCAGCGCGTTCCCCAGCGCATCGAGGCCCTGCTTCTTCAGCTCGGCAAAGGTCTTGGGCCGCACGGTGCCGGCCTGCGGGATGCGCTGCGGGCGCTGGCCGAGCAGGTTGGCCGCCAGCACGTAGAGCTGCGTCGCCTCGTTGATACTCTCGCTCGTGTCCTGCTGGAACAGGCTATCGCCCCAGGCGATCAGGTTATCGAGGTACTTCATTACGACCCAGTACTGGTAGGCGAGTTGCCGGGTGCGCGCCACGACGTGCGGCTGGAATGGCTTGTTCTTGATCGCCTCGTAGCCCTGGAGGAGCTTCTGCTTCAGCTCAAGCTCGGTCGGCGAAGATTCGTTATCGGGCTTGCTGAGCAGCGCCAGCTGCTCGTCGATCTGCTTGACCGCACCGGCCTTGCGGAAGGCCAGGAACTTCCAGAAGCGCTGCGGCACCGGCAGCGCTGTGTCGTTTGCTGTCGGGTCGAAGATATAGTGGAACCAGCGCTGGGCCTCTGCGAAGCGCTGGTTCTTGCTCAGATGCACCGCGATGGTCAGTGGCACATGGCAGAACAGCTCCCAGTTGTAGGTAGCGTACGGGCCGCCCTCGCTCAGATCGATTTCCTTGGCGGAAGATTTGACTTTTACCACATCACTGGTCAGTGCGGTGTAGAAGGTGTCGAAGAACTTAGCAGTTGGGCTCGCGTTGAGGCCCTGGAGGAAGTTCGGATCAAGCATGCCAGGCAGCGAATTGCGGTTCAACTGCGCGATCAGCTCACCCACGAACGGGTGAAAGAAGTTCTCGAACGTGTAGGTGAACTCGGTATCCTGCTTGTCTACCCTGGTTCCAAAAGAGTGCTCGACCGCCACTTGCGCTGCGGTTTCGTGGAATTGCAGCGCGCCTATCAGCGAAACTGGCATAGTTTGTTCACTCCTTTGCGATCTGTACTGGGTGCTACCGCTGCTTCGAGCGTGCGCCGGTCGGCCCAAACTCGTTGTCGCCGAAACGCACGGTGCCCACAGCGCCCAGCGCCTGCTTGATGTAGGCGTCTTCGCTTACGAAGCGCTCGAGTGGCGCAGGATTGCTGATCGCCTGATATTGCTCGACGCTTAACGCTATACTATGCATAAGGCCGAGACAATAGGAGACGTCAGTTCCACGCTCGCGCCAGCGTCGGCCTCGGTTTTGGCCGCCCCGCTGATCGCCTGCAAGGCCTGCTGGCGCTTGCGCCGCTTGAGCGTGGGCAAAAAATGCGCCAGCAGCGCGGAGCGCTTTGTCTCCGCCGGGTCGTTCGAGGCGACATATGCGTTGTAGAACGGCTGAAGCTCGGGCCTACATCCCCACCAGCTCGCGCACCGTGGTGAGCAGCGTGCTCAGGCTGCCGTCCTTCTGCACGTAGGCGGTGAAGCCCTGGGCCACAAACTCGCCCTGGGTGCGCTCGGCGCGGGCGGTGTAGGCCACAACCGGGCTGGTTACGCCGCGTGCCCGCAGCGCGTGCAGCGTCGTCAGGCCATCCATGCCGGCCATGCTTATATCGAGCACGATCAGATCAGGCCGCTCTGCTACCGCCGCCTCCAGCGCCTCCTCGCCGTTGCCCACGGCCAGCACCTCGTAGCGCCCAACCCGCTGGAGCACCCGCTCCATCATCGAGCGGGCCGTGTAGACATCATCAACCAGCAGGATCTTCGCCATGGCGTTGTTCTATCTAACTGTTGCTGGCGAGGGCCGGCGCCCGCCCACTGCTCGCCGCCGCAACCTGCACCCGTGGGAGCGTAAAGTAGAAGCAGCTCCCCTCGCCGAGCGTGCTTTCGACCCACATGCGGCCGCCGTGCAGATCCACCAGCCACCTGCAGATCGAGAGCCCCAAGCCAGTGCCCGTGTGCTGGCGCGTATCGTGGCTCTCCACCTGCTCGAACTGGTTGAAGACGACCCGCCCCTGGTCCGCCTCGGCGATGCCGATGCCGGTGTCGCGCACCCAGAGCACCACCTCGGAGCTTTCCACCCTGGCGCCCACAGTGATCTGGCCGGCATTGGTAAACTTGCAGGCGTTCGACACGAGGTTTAGCAACACCTGGCGCACGCGCATCTCGTCGGCCAGCACGGGCGGCAGCATGCCAGGAAACTCACGCCGCAGCTGCACTGGCCGCTCTTTGAGCAGGCCCTGGCCCGTGCGCACGGTCTCGTCGAGCAGCGATACCAGCGGCAGTGCAGCCTTGTTCAGCTCCAGGCGGCCCGCCTCAACGCGGGCAAGGTCGAGGATATCGTTGATCAGGCGCAGCAGATGCACGCCGCTACGCTTGATCTCCGCCAGGTCGTTCACCACCGCCGACGAGAGCGGCTCGCCATCATACATCTCGGGGTGGTCGATCATGGCCGTGCTGAAGCCGATAATAATATTCA
>Ga0209591_10009191_pt1 | contig 10709 bp, 11 predicted proteins | sample MAT01_FD_187207 | JGI IMG/M metagenome (GOLD analysis project Ga0209591, IMG submission 187207) | Freshwater microbial communities from Lake Fryxell liftoff mats and glacier meltwater in Antarctica - MAT-01 (SPAdes) (version 2) | ecosystem: Environmental > Aquatic > Freshwater > Ice > Liftoff...
TTTGCTTTTGCCCCGCTCGATGCGATTCACGCCAAACTTGCGGCCCTGATTGCCAACCGCTGGCGCATCGGCGTGCGCTCCACGCCGCACACGGTCACCAAGCTTTTACAACCCATCACCGGTCGCAATTTGCGTGTAGTCGCGCTCACCCACGGCGACTACATTGAGCGAACTTCGGCTCATCTGGCGTCCGTGCCCGGAGCATGGGCAGTCGTTTTTCGTGGCTGCGAAGGCGAGCCCGTACTGCATCCCAAGCGGGCGGTGCCGGTACAGATATTCCAGAACGCCACGTCGTTTATGCGCGAATGGCCCGGTGTGACTGTGCACGACCTGCCTGACACTTGCGACATCGCGACGACCATCGCCTATATTCAGTCGGTGATTCAGGGCAAGCGCGCAATGCCGCCGTGGATCGACTGGCTGGCACAGCAAGTGCTTGAAGCTACCCATGAAATTGACAACCCTTCACTCCACACAACTGCGGCCTAAAACTGGCAAAGTATTTTTAGTGGGCGCAGGTCCCGGCGATATCGAACTGTTGACCCTCAAAGCCGCACGGTTGCTTGCAATGGCTGATGTCGTGTTGATTGACGATTTGGCGGGCGACGAAGTTTTGGCGCTGTGCCCGCAAGCCCGCATCATTCATGTCGGCAAGCGCGGCGGCTGCAAAAGCACGCCGCAATCGTTCATCGAGAAGCTTCTGGTGCGCGAAGCGTTGGCCGGTCATGCGGTCGTGCGGCTCAAGGGCGGCGATGTTTCACTGTTTGGTCGCGCCAGTGAGGAAATCTTTGCGCTGGAAGCTGCGGGCATAGAGTTTGAAGTCGTCCCTGGCATAACAGCTGGCCTCGCCGCCGCCGCCGAACTGAAAGCGTCGCTAACGCATCGCGATCATGCGCACGGGGTCGCTTTCATCACAGCGCACGGTGCTGAAGGAGCCGAAATTCCATGGCGGGCGCTGGCACACAGCGCGCTGACTCTGGTGGTTTACATGGGCGTCGCGCGCGCCGCGTTGTTGCAGGCAAGCTTGCTTGCGGGCGGCTTATCTGGCGACACGCCCGTGATCGCGGTTGAAAGCGCATCGCGCGCCGACACGCGAACTGTGTGCTCGACGGTAGCCGCGATGGTCAACGACTTCGCCACGCAACAACTCAAAAGCCCCGCGGTTTTGGTGATTGGCGAAGCAATGGCGGAACGAGCGAGCGCAATCGCCGAAGCAGCCGCAATCGCCGAAGCAGCCGCACTCGCCGAAGCGGCCGCACTCGCCGAATCGGCGCAACTGGCGGCAGGCACCACGCGCGTCGCATAATCGGGGCTCTAACATTCCTCGCTCGGGCAAGCCGCCCGATCCCAAAATTATGACCGCGATTCTGTTCTTTGCTCACGGCTCGCGCGACCCGCAATGGCGCGTGCCGTTCGACGCCATCCTCGCTGACTTTCGCGGCATGCACGCGACGAAGCTTGCTGAACTCGCGTTTCTCGAATTCATGAAGCCGGACTTTGCAACGAGCGTAAAGGCGTTAGTCGATCAGGACGCGAAGCAAATTCGCGTGATTCCGCTGTTTCTCGCGACGGGTGCGCACACGCGCAAGGACCTCACCGAGCTGATCGAACAGGCGCAAGAAACGCACGCTGGTGTTCGCTTTACGGTTGCTTCGCCGATTGGTGAGGTTGACTCGATTCGGTCAGCGATTTCGAGCTGGGTTGCGACGCAGTTGTAACTTCGTCAAAGCGTTCGCGAAGCCCGCACCAACGCCATCATCTGCTTCGCATTCTCGGTGATCAGGCTCCAGTTTTTTGCCGCAACCATCTCGCGTGTCGCCACTGCGGAGCCGCCAATAGCGGCGATGTTGTTGCAGGCCAGCACCGCCGGAATATCGTTGGCGACAACACCCGTCGCGCAGAAATTGACCTGCGGAATCGGCCCTTCAATCATCTTGAGCCACGCCGCGCCGCCGAACACAGTCGCCGGGAAAAACTTCTGCACGCTGAAGCCAGCGTCGAGGCAATTCAATACTTCTGAAGGGGTCACTGCGCCCGGCAACAAAGGCAACGATGCCTTGAGGCAGGCGTCGCCGACCGCTTGCGTGAAACCCGGGCAGACGGCGAACTTCGCGCCCGCGTCCACGCATTGAGCCACCTGATTGGCAAGCGCTACCGTGCCAACACCCACGAGAATGGGCAGTCCCGACTTCGCGATGGCCGCAATCGATGCGAGGCCCGCGCCAGTGCGCAAAGTCACTTCAATGCTGCCGATACCGCCGGCTAACAGCGCTTCAGCCAGCGGCACCGCGTCCTCCACATGGTCAATAACGGCGACGGGCACAAAACCCAGTTTGCGCAGAGTGAGATTCAAGTCCATGAGTTTAATTTCCAAAAATAGAAGCGCCGCAATCGGCATCCGACACATTTTCGCGGAATGCACCGAACAACTCGCGCCCCCATCCCGATTTTGCCGCAGGCGTCGGCGCGTTGCTGCGCGCCGCAAGCGTTGCGTCATCGACATGCAAATGCAGCGTTCCCGAATCGCAATCCACGGTCACGATATCGCCATCCTGGACCCGCGCCAAAGCGCCGCCCGCTGCGGCTTCCGGCGTGACATGAATGGCGGCAGGCACGCGGCCCGACGCGCCGGACATGCGGCCATCGGTCACCAGTGCGACCTTGAGTCCCCGATCAAGCAACACGGACAACGCCGGTGTCAGTTGATGTAATTCCGGCATGCCGCAGGCCCGTGGTCCCTGATTACGCACGATCACCACGCTGTCGGTGACGAAGCGATTGGCTTTGAATGCGGTAATTACATCGGCTTGCGCGTCGAACACATGCGCGGGCGCAGTGATCACGCGATGCTCAGGCGAGACTGCTGAAATTTTGAGAATTGCCTGACCGAGATTGCCTTCTAGGAGGCGCAGCCCGCCCTCTGCACTGAACGGTTCGGCGAAGGGGCGCAACACGGTGAGGTCTTCTGAGGCAGCGACTGCGGGCATGTAGGTGAGCTTCTTCGTCTCAACGCTCAAGGCCTGCGTGTACTGCGACAAACCGCGCCCCATCACGGTGTCAACATCGTCGTGCATATGCCCCGCATCGAGCAGTTCACGCAGCAAAAATGCCGTCCCGCCGACGCGATTGAATTCATTCACATCGGCTTCGCCATTCGGGTAGAGCCGCGTTAAGAGTGGCGTCACGCGAGACAGCGAGTCAATGTCCTGCCACGTCATTTCAAAACCCGCTGCGCGCGCGATTGCCACCCAGTGCATCGTGTGATTGGTCGAACCACCCGTGGCTAGCAGCGCGATGATTGCGTTAACCAGTACCCGCTCGTTGACCCATTCGCCGATGCCTTGCGGCACCTTCGTCAGAGCCGCGATGCGTGCACTGGCGGCGCGCGTGAGTAACGTCCTTCGCGGGTCATTGGGTTGCACAAACGCCGCGCCGGGAATCATCAAACCCATTGCTTCAAGCAGCATCTGGTTGCTGTTCGCGGTGCCGTAAAACGTGCAGGTGCCCTCCGTGTGATATGCCGCCATCTCCGCTTCGAGCAGCTTGTCCGGCGCAACTTTTCCTTCCGCGTGCTGCTTGCGGATGTTGGCCTTTTCTTTATTCGACAGACCACTCGGCATCGGTCCCGCAGGCACAAAAATCGTCGGTAAATGGCCGAACGAAAGTGCGCCGATCAGTAAGCCCGGCACGATCTTGTCGCACACGCCGAGCATCATCGCGCCGTCGTACAGGTCATGCGTCAGCGCAATCGCGGTGGACATCGCTATTACGTCGCGTGAAAACAGCGACAGCTCCATGCCCGGCTGGCCCTGCGTTACGCCGTCGCACATCGCCGGTACGCCGCCCGCAAATTGCGCCACGGCGGCATGCTTGCGAATTTCATCCTTGATGATCGCCGGGTAGTCGTGCAAGGGTTGATGCGCAGAGAGCAAATCGTTGTAGGCCGATACGATGCCGATCATCGGCACCGGCTCGCTGACCACGCGAAGCTTGTCGCCGTTGGGTAGCGCGGCGAAGCCATGTGCGAGATTAGCGGCGCTTAGTCGCTTGCGTGCCAGGCGATTCGCGCGTTGCATTTCAACGGTCGCGAGATACGCGGCGCGGCGTTCAAGGCTGCGCAATCTAATGGCTTCCGTAACGGCGTGAACAGTGGCGTTGAGAGGGGATTGAGGTTTCGGCATAGTTCATGTAGTTTTATATCGGAGTAAAACTACATGCAACAACGGGTGATCAAAGTGTGACTCGCGTCTACAATTTGCAACTTGGAAGCGTGGCCGAGCGGTTGAAGGCACCGGTCTTGAAAACCGGCGACGGGGCAACCCGTTCGTGAGTTCGAATCTCACCGCTTCCGCCAAATTTAGTATTCGCCGAGCAACACCTTTTCGTTGAAACGACCACTCAACACGGGCTCGCGATGTATTTTCATGAACGTTGACTTAAGCGCTTTCGCGGGCTTGGCCTCAGTTCGTGCTTGATTTGATGCGAAAGCTGATCGCCCGGATCGGCCGTCGTTGAGATTTGCGACGGGTGTTAGTGAGTTGACGAGAGTGTCGACTTACTGCATAATTCTAGGTTCCTCCGAGTGGAGAGGTGGCCGAGTGGTTAATGGCAGCAGACTGTAAATCTGCCCTCTTAGAGTACGCTGGTTCGAATCCAGCCCTCTCCACCAAATCAACCCTGACCAGGTTGAGAGAAAAGAAGCGTCCTTTCCGCCAGCGCGCCTGTGTGGGTTTTCGCAAAACAGTGCGTGTTTCGGTGTTGGGTAGTTAGTTAGCCCTGCGGGTGTAGCTCAATGGTAGAGCTGAAGCCTTCCAAGCTTATGACGAGGGTTCGATTCCCTTCACCCGCTCCAAACGCCGCCGAGTTCCGGGCCTTTGTGGTTCGATGTTTGCGATTTTCCGCCCCATGGTTCTTCATAGGCGCTTGAAAATTCCAAACATCCGCCCATGTAGCTCAGTGGTAGAGCACTCCCTTGGTAAGGGAGAGGTCGTGCGTTCGATCCGCATCATGGGCACCAGCAACATCAGCATTCTTTGAAACAGACCTCAAAAGGGTAGCGATCATGGCAAAAAGCAAGTTTGAGCGAACGAAGCCTCACGTAAACGTGGGCACGATTGGCCACGTTGATCACGGCAAGACCACCTTGACCGCAGCGATCACGACTGTGCTCGCCCGCAAGTTTGGCGGCGAAGCCAAAGCGTACGACCAGATTGACGCAGCGCCTGAAGAGAAAGCACGCGGTATTACGATTAATACCGCCCACGTCGAGTACGAGACGGCTAACCGTCACTACGCCCACGTTGACTGCCCCGGCCACGCCGACTACGTCAAAAACATGATCACTGGTGCCGCCCAGATGGACGGCGCGATTCTTGTATGTTCCGCTGCTGATGGCCCCATGCCACAAACGCGTGAACACATCCTCCTGTCCCGTCAGGTTGGTGTTCCATACATCATCGTGTTCCTGAACAAATGCGACATGGTTGATGACGCAGAACTGCTCGAACTCGTCGAAATGGAAGTTCGCGAACTTCTGTCGAAATACGACTTCCCGGGCGACGACGTCCCGATCATCAAAGGCAGCGCCAAGTTAGCCCTTGAAGGCGACAAGTCGGAAATGGGAGAGCCCTGTATCGACCGTCTCGCTGATGCGCTCGACAACTACATCCCCATGCCAGAGCGCGCCATTGACGGTGCCTTCCTGATGCCTGTGGAAGACGTGTTCTCCATCTCCGGTCGCGGCACCGTGGTGACCGGTCGTATCGAGCGCGGCATTGTCAAAGTCGGTGAAGAGATCGAAATCGTGGGTATCAAGCCCACGGTCAAGACCACCTGCACCGGGGTTGAGATGTTCCGCAAACTGCTCGACCAGGGTCAAGCGGGCGACAACGTCGGCATCCTGCTGCGCGGCACCAAGCGTGAAGACGTCGAGCGTGGTCAGGTTCTCGCCAAGCCGGGTTCAATCAACCCGCACACTGATTTCGAATGCGAAATCTACGTACTCTCCAAAGACGAAGGTGGCCGTCACACGCCGTTCTTTAACAACTACCGTCCGCAGTTCTACTTCCGCACGACGGACGTGACGGGTGCGGTCAAGTTGCCAGAAGGCACCGAGATGGTGATGCCGGGCGACAACGTGAAGATGACGGTGACTCTGATCGCACCTGTTGCGATGGAAGAGAAACTGCGCTTCGCAATTCGTGAGGGCGGTCGCACCGTCGGTGCTGGCGTCGTCTCGAAAATTTTGAAGTAATGACCACGACGCAGAGCCGATTGCATCAGCTCTGCGTCAAATTTTTAGGGGCGTAGCTTAGTGGTAAAGCTACGGTTTCCAAAACCGTCGATGGGGGTTCGATTCCCTCCGCCCCTGCCACTTTTGATTTGCAAAAAAGTGGTGCCGTCCCCGAAAGTCAACTACGCAACGAGTTGCAAGCGCAGTTGGAAATAAAGCGATCAAGCATGAACGATACGACAAAAAACTGGGCCATCTTTCTCGCCGCTGGCGCGTGTGTGGCTGCGGGCGTTTACGGTTTCTACCGATTCGCTGAATCGGCATTGGCGCTACGCATGCTGATGGTGATTGCGGGTCTGGCTGCGGGCGCTGGCGTGGCTTACGCCTCGGTACCGGGCAAAGAATTTGTGCAATTCGCACGCGAGTCGATTGATGAAGGCAAAAAAGTTGCCTGGCCGACTCGCAAAGAGACCATCCAGATGACGATGATCGTGTTTGCCTTTGCGGTCGTTATGGCGATCTTCCTGTTCGGCGTTGACACGGCCATCGGGGCCTTCATTGCGTGGCTCACGTCACGCAACTAAACGTTTCCGATACGCAATACACGCCGTTTCACTCAAAGGACACCATGGACATCACGCAACTCACGGATAGCGACGCACCCGTAGCTGAAGTCGCTGCCAAGCCAAAGCGCTGGTACGTCGTGCACGCGTTTTCTGGCTTTGAGAAAACGGTGCAGCGCGCTCTCGTTGAGCGTATAGCGCGCTCCGAGTTCTCGTCGCAGTTCGGTCAGGTCATGGTGCCGGTCGAAGAAGTGGTCGAAATCAAAAACGGCCAAAAGTCCATGTCAGAGCGCAAGTTTTTCCCCGGCTATGTGCTGGTTGAAATGGATATGACCGACGAGTCGTGGCATCTGGTGAAAAGCACGCCGAAAGTTACGGGCTTCATCGGTGGCACGGCAACGCGCCCGGCCCCGATTTCGCAGAAAGAAGTCGACACCATCATTAATCAGGTGCAAACCGGTGGCGAGAAGCCCAAGCACAAAGTGCTGTTTGAGGTGGGCGAAGCGGTACGCGTCAAGGACGGTCCGTTTGCTGACTTCATGGGCAATGTGGAAGACGTGAACTACGAGAAATCGAGGCTGCACGTATCGGTCATGATTTTTGGTCGTGCAACGCCAGTCGAGCTTGAATTCGGCCAGGTAGAAAAAGCATAAGTTGTAGTTGTTGACGCGAGTCGGCAGCTACTTTTTAACGGGGAGAGCGTCGTAACCAACCGGCGCTCGTTTGCACCCAAAACAAGGAGCCATCATGGCAAAGAAAATAGTCGGCTTTATCAAGCTGCAAGTCCCAGCAGGAAAGGCGAATCCGTCGCCCCCAATTGGCCCGGCCCTAGGCCAGCGTGGTCTCAATATCATGGAATTCTGCAAAGCGTTTAACGCGCAGACTCAGGGGTTGGAGCCCGGCATGCCGATTCCGGTGACGATCACCGCATTCGCAGACAAGAGCTTCACCTTCGTCATGGGTACGCCACCAGCGACCTATCTGATCAAGAAAGAATCGAAAGTCACTAAAGGCTCGCCTACGCCACACACCACGAAGGTCGGCTCGCTGACCCGTGCTCAAGCTGAGGCCATTGCTAAAGTGAAAATGCCAAACCTTACCGCTGGCGACATGGACGCCGCAGTGCGCACCATCGCAGGCAGCGCCCGCTCAATGGGTATCACCGTCGAAGGAGTGAAGTAATCATGGCCAAAATGACGAAACGCGCCAAGGCGCTTGAAGGCAAAGTTGACGGCAACAAGTTCTACCCCGTTGTTGATGCGCTCACGCTGGCCAAAGCCACCGCGACTGCCAAATTCAATGAGTCGATTGACGTTGCGATTAATCTCGGTATCGATGCCAAAAAATCTGATCAAACCGTTCGCGGTTCTGTCGTGATGCCTTCCGGCACCGGCAAGACCGTTCGTGTTGCTGTGTTCGCACAGGGCGCGAAGGCAGAAGAGGCAAAAGCGGCCGGTGCTGACGTGGTCGGTTTCGAAGATCTCGCTGAGCGCGTCAAAGGCGGCTTCATGGAATTCGACGTCGTTATCGCATCGCCGGACGCAATGCGCGTTGTCGGTACGCTCGGTCAAGTGTTGGGCCCGCGTGGCCTGATGCCAAACCCGAAAGTCGGCACCGTGAGTGCAGATGTGGCCACTGCGGTCAAGAACGCTAAAGCCGGTCAGGTGCAGTACCGCACCGACAAGGCCGGTATCGTGCACGCAACATTGGGCCGTGCCTCGTTTGAGTTGGCTGCGCTTGAGATCAACTTGCGCGCGCTCGTTGAGGCGCTGCAAAAGGCGAAGCCTGCTTCGTCCAAAGGCGTGTATTTGCGAAAAATTAGCGTGTCCAGCACGATGGGTTCCGGCGTCCGTGTGGATACCGGTGCTTTTGGTGTTTCACAAACCGCGCAGTAACCGTAGTTTTACGAGCAGCGGTATTTAACCGCTGCTTGAAGAGATTGGTGGGCCAGCACATTCATTTGTGAGTTTGCTGGGCCATCCAAGACCGCTGGCGAGCCTTGATTTCAAGGCGCTTAATCGAGCGTTCACTTCACCGTGAACACGGCCAACGCAGATGGTGATCCCGCTGTAGAAAAATTTGTGTGTAGTGTCAAAACAGGGACTGCGCAGGGATTGGATGCGGCAAGGTCGCTGAAACCCTCCCGTCACGGTCAAAACGATTGTGATGGGTTTGATAGGAGATTAACTTGAGTCTAAATCGCACTGAAAAAGCCGCGGTCATCGACGAAGTCAGAGCCCAAGTCATTGAAGCTCAGACCTTGGTTGTGGCTGAGTATCGCGGCACGACGGTTAAGGATATGACCAAACTGCGCGCGTCTGCTCGTGCGCAGGGCGTTTACCTGCATGTGTTGAAAAACTCGCTTGCACGTCGCGCAGTGGTCGGGACGCCGTTTGAAGTGGTTGCTGGACACATGTCCGGCCCGCTGATTTACGGTTTTTCCACCGACGCCGTAGCCGCCGCCAAAGTCATCAGCGACTTCGCCAAAACCAACGACAAGCTCGTGGTCAAAGCGGGCGCGTTTGATGGCAAATTGCTCGATCAGGCAGGCGTTGCGTCGCTCGCCTCGATCCCCAGCAAGGAGGTATTGTTGGCTCAAATTGCTGGTCTGTTGATGTCGCCGGTATCGCGTTTTGCGCGCGTGTTGGCTGCCGTATCCGAGAAGCGGGCAGGCCCAGCGGAAGCTGCCGCCCCAGCAGCTGAAGCCGCTGCTGCTGAACCAGCCGCTGCTTAAATCCATTCGCACATTCAAATTAACTAATTAAAGACTTAGGAGCCAAAACATGGCATTCAACAAAGACGACTTCCTCGCCGCACTCGACACGATGTCGGTGATGGATCTGAACGATCTCGTTAAAGCGATCGAAGAGAAATTTGGCGTATCGGCAGCTGCGATGTCAGCACCGGCTGCTGGCGGTGGCGCCGCTGCTGCTGTAGTCGAAGAGAAGCTTGAGTTCGACCTCGTGTTGACTGAAATCGGCGCGAACAAAGTAAGCGTTATTAAAGCGGTTCGCGAAATCACCGGTCTGGGCCTCAAAGAAGCCAAAGATCTGGTTGACGGCGCGCCTAAGACAGTTAAAGAAGCGATGCCAAAAGCTGACGCTGAAGCCGCCAAGAAGAAGATCGAAGACGCAGGTGCAAAGGCCGAAATCAAGTAATTTCGGTTGGGTACAAGGGGCCGGAGAGGTTGAAAAACCTCGCTGGCCCCTAGCCATTTGTAGAGATTGTTCCCGTTTGATTGCTTTTGCGCCTTGGCATATGCAGTCAAACGAGAGCCTTCTCCAGCTCCCGCAACCGCGCGAATCCATTGTTTTGAATTCGCCCCGGTCGCGCCTCTCGCTTCCACAGTTGAGGAACATATGACGTACGCCTTCGCCGAAAAAAAACGAATCCGCAAAAGCTTTGGATCACGCACCAATGTTTTGCCGGTGCCTTATCTTCTGCACACCCAGCTCGCTTCCTACAACGAGTATCTGCAAGAAGGGGTTAGCCAGCCGAACCGGAAAAATGTCGGCCTTGAGTCCGCGTTCACATCGATTTTCCCGATCTCCAGCCACAATGGTTTCGCCAAGCTGGAATACGTGCACTACACACTCGCTACGCCACCATTTGACGTCGTCGAATGCCAACAGCGCGGACTAACCTTTGCATCGCCGGTGCGCGCCAAAGTCCGCCTGATTATTTATGATCGTGAAGCGGCTAAAGATACGGTGAAAGAGATCAAGGAGTCTGAGGTTTACATGGGCGAAATGCCGCTCATGACTGAGAACGGCTCGTTCGTAATCAATGGCACCGAGCGCGTCATCGTGTCCCAGTTGCACCGTTCTCCTGGCGTGTTTTTCGAGCACGACAAGGGCAAAACGCACAGCTCCGGCAAACTTCTGTTCTCGGCGAGGGTGATTCCCTATCGCGGC
>Ga0209591_10009192_pt1 | contig 10709 bp, 10 predicted proteins | sample MAT01_FD_187207 | JGI IMG/M metagenome (GOLD analysis project Ga0209591, IMG submission 187207) | Freshwater microbial communities from Lake Fryxell liftoff mats and glacier meltwater in Antarctica - MAT-01 (SPAdes) (version 2) | ecosystem: Environmental > Aquatic > Freshwater > Ice > Liftoff...
TGGTCTGGTATTTTATTTTTTCTGGTAAGTCTTGGAATAATCGTTTGGAATAAATTATTTTCAAAGAATTAAAATTATTATGAGAATGTAGTGGCCTTCCCCAAGGTCCGACCTTGGGGAAGGCCATCCAGTCTCTTTTTGTGCGGTTTATTATGAACAGATTTTCTTGCCAAGGAGTGATTGCTGGTGTAAGTTAGTGAATGGAATTTTTGTTCAACTTTTTCAAAAAAGTAATCGTGACCACATCAATTGCGCTAAGCAAAAAACCAGCATTTCTTTCATACTATCCTGACGACGCTGAACTAAACAGCCTCATTTCTTTTATTCGAAATGAAGGATTCAACGTTGTCTTTATGAAGAATAAATCTCTCGCGGTCCCACAACTCAAACATCTCAGTATTTTACGAGCGACAGGAAGTGAACAAATTAAAGCTTTCTTAATTACAGAAAAGAAAAAAGCATCTATGTTACTCAAACATCACAAGACTTCTTGAGGCCCCAACTCTTGAATCCATCTTAGATATCATTGATAATACAAAGCTTTTTACAGAGTTGAAAGAAGCCACTTGAAGAGTCCTTGTGTAGAAGTTGTTACCCCGCATTGCCTACGGCAATGCGGGGATTTTGTTTGACAATTAAGCTCTTTTGTTTAGAATTGTTCGCATAAGGTCAAAGACAGTAGGTTGAGTAGTTGCTAGTAGCTAGTTTCTAGATACTAGAGAACATCAATAAACCCTACCGAGATCGAAACTCAAGAGTATTGAATTTCGTCACTTTACACCTTTTACAGGTCGTTTTTTTATCAAAAAAATAGTAGTACATATGGCAATATCAAAGGATAAAAAGCATGAAATCACTGCATATCTAAAAGATGCTATGAAGTCGGCTAAGTCACTCGTATTTGTAAACTTCCACGGTCTCAATGTCGCTGGAATAAATGAAATGCGCAGAGGACTTAAGGCTTCTGAAGTATCGTATTATGTTGCAAAGAAGACATTGGTCAAGAGAGCTCTTGAAGATGCAAAGTTCGAAGGAGTAATCCCAGAGCTTACTGGAGAACTAGCGCTTGCGTACGGTGATGACCTCATCGCTCCAGCGCGTGAAATCTACGGATTCCAAAAAAAGAATCCAGACGCTCTTAAGATTCTTGGAGGAATGTTTGAAGGAAGATTGATGAGCCAAGCAGATATGATGGAAATCGCGATGATCCCAGGATTACCGATCCTTCAAGGAAAGTTTGTAAACATTATCAACTCACCAATTCAGAGATTTGTTATCGGGCTTGGGGCTATTGCAGGGAAGAAGCAGTAAAAAGTAAAAAGTTTAGGAAGATGCAAAATAAAATACTATTAACTAATTAAAATTATTATGGACGAAGCAACAAAGATGGAAGTTCCCGCTAAATTCAAATCAATTGTAGAAGAGATTGAAAAGATGTCTGTTCTTGATTTGAACGATCTTGTAAAAGTGTTCGAAAATAAGTTTGGAGTTTCAGCTACAGCAGTAGCAGCAGCGGGACCAGCAGCAGGACCAGCCGAAGAAGCAAAGGACACCATGAACGTTGAGCTGACCGACGCGGGAGCAACTAAGATAGCGATCATCAAGATTGTGAAGGAAGTACTCGGACTCGGACTTAAAGAAGCAAAGGACTTAGTAGACGCAGCTCCTGCGATGATTAAGACCGACATGAAGAAAGACGAAGCAGAAGCATTGAAGAAGAGAATTGAGGAAGGCGGAGGAAAAGTGACACTTAAATAAGCGAAGCTTATTTAAGGTAAATTTTTGGGCGCAGGTATATCGTGAGTAACAATGAACGATACCGAGCCGGGGTCGCGAGCGAATTTGTTCGACGGAACAAATTCGACTTGTGACAAGTAACTTTAAAATAACAAAAGCTTATTTTAAGTTACCTTTCGGGAGCGGTGATGTTTTTTGAGTACACAAAACCAAGAGCTCTGGTCAGAGAATTTTATGAGCGACGGCGAATAAAATATCTGTGACAAAGTAACTTTAAAATAATTCTTAACAAAAAACCGCCTAAGGCGGTTTTTTGTTATATAAAAATAAACTGCATGAGTTTTCACTCATGCAGTTTTGGTGTGTGTAGCAAACGTTGTTCAGCCCGCTAGTACGGCCACACATCAAAATATTTCGTAGTGTAATGATCCCGTGCAAGTTTCAACAATTCCCGCACCGTCTCTTTTATTGAAAAGCGATGATCTGCTTCAATGAACTGTATGTTCATGTCTGACATAACATGTCTACACCAGATTTTGACTCGAAACAGATGTATCGGGTTCGATGATATCAAAACCTCGCATAGTTTCGGATCAATATTTTTGTAGAGGCAGTACTGATTGATGTATTCAGAAGCGGCACGGATTTCATTCTCTGTACCCCAAACGGGCGGCTTAACGATGTAGTCCGCCTGCGGCAACAAAGTCCGCATGAACACAACTTGTTGATAAGCCAAACTCCGTGATTGCTCGGGTGTGGGAGTGGCCGGACTTTCTTTAGTGTATCCAGCAGAAACTACCACCACACAGTTGGAATCCAAATAGCCTGGCACTCTCTTTACTCGGTCTGCAAGCGCTTGGCATCTCGCTTTTGACCCCCGTCCAGTTTTTCCCTGGATATGGTCATATGCTAGGGGAATGAGAAAGATCTCTGTCGATTTTCCAGACATGGATACCTCTTTTACGTGAGAAACGAGAAAAATCTATCTTTTTATATTATGATGTAATTGTGCGATAAAGTCAATTAGTTAGCTCTGAACTGCTCAAGATGGTAATATGGGGCAGTCAGGTCCCGTCAGGAGCCACAACAAAATGAAAGTAATAACCATATGTCAGAACTCAGTAATTATCAGAATAATATAGGCAAGTTAGCACTCGCTCTGGCTTGCTTCTAACCGGGATGGAAACTCTTACCAAACTCTTCGGGAGTATTACTAAAGTTAAAGTAGTTAAGCAATTTGTTTTTAATCCAGAAGTGGCTTTTGACGCTTCTTTGATGGCAAATCGAACAAAAGAAACCGTAACAAAAGTTCGTGCTGAAATGTCCCTTCTAGAAAAAATGGATCTGATTAAACGCAGAGTGTTTTTTAAAACTGTTTATCGAAAAAAGAATGGTCAGAAGATTGGTGTTCGAGTAAAAGCTAACGGCTGGATACTAAATGAAAATTTTGAATTCCTAAGGCCACTTCTGGCTTTTCTAGTGAGTCTCAACCATCTTAATCCAAAAGATATTGTTCGTAAGCTTAATCGGGGAGGGGCTATGAAACTCATCGTTATGTCAGGAGTCTTTATTCAAAATACAGAAAGTCGAGTCGACCTCCTTGTCGTTGGAGATCATATCAAAAAGGGGGTTATAGACTCTGCGATTAAAACAATCGAAGCCGAAATCGGAAAAGAGATTCGCTATGCGGTGTTTGAAACATCCGACTTTAAATATCGCTTTGGTTTGTATGATAAGCTCGTCCGCGATATCCTCGAATTTCCCCACGAAAAAATTCTTAACAAATTAGGAGTAGTTTAGCTTCTTTCATGAACAAAACACGAGAAGATATTATTGCGCAGTTTCACAGAGCATTTGGTCAAGAGATTAACGCGGAACCAACAGTAAAACTTCTCAAATTTCGCCGCACTCTTATTGAAGAAGAAACAAAAGAATTGTTTGCAGATATCGATACTGCGATTGCTCACTTAGAAAAAGGGGAGGTGGTCCCTAGGGAATTGTATATAAATATGCTCAAGGAACTTTCTGATGTACAGGTGGTGGTTTCTGGAATGGCCGTTTCTCTGAGACCTCTCCAAAAACTCGACGAAGCTTTTAAGAGAGTGTTTGAATCGAATATGAGCAAGCTCGGTGCTGATGGAAAACCAATCTATCGCGAAGACGGAAAGGTCTTAAAGGGCCCAGATTATGCAGAGCCAGATCTTTCAGATCTTATATAAGTAATCCACACATGGGAAAAAGCGACACTCAGCCCGCACTTCTGAATGATATAATGGTCGCAGAGTCCTTTAACCAGTTTCGGTACATTATAAGTAATTATTAATTAAGGCGCGCCTAGTGCGCGCCACTCCGCTTTTGCGGAATAGTAGAATTTTATGATGATTAATACATGGGGCAACGCCCTGCAGGGTTCGTTTCAAGATTTATGGATGGGCATTGTTAGCTATCTACCAAACATTCTTGTCGCTGTTATTATCTTTGTATTTGGATGGGTTGTCGGTACTATTGTAGGTCGAGGTATTCAGCAAATTTTTAAGTCAGCTCGCGTTGACGAAGCTCTTAAGCGAACTGGTGCTGATGAAATGATGAGCAAGGGAGGAATGAATTTGAACACGGGCGCTTTTGTTGGGGGGCTGGTGAAATGGTTTATTATTTTGGTGTTCATGGTCGCAGCGTTCGATGTGCTTGGCTTGGTTGAAGTAAATCAATTCTTACAAGGTGTTGTGCTTCAGTATTTACCAAAGGTTATTGTGGCGGTACTTGTCCTCCTTGTTGCTGGTGTCCTCGGTGACGCGGTACAGCGAGCGGTTACTGCTTCAGCTCGCGCGGCGGAAGTGCGTTCCGCAGGAATGCTTGGCGCTGTTGCCCGTTGGTCAATCTGGACCTTCGCGTTTCTCATTGCTCTTTCCGAGCTTGGAATCGCAGCACCGTTCTTCCAAACTCTCTTTACAGGATTTATCATTGCACTCTCTCTCGCTATCGGACTTTCATTCGGACTCGGTGGTCAAGATGCGGCTGCAGATGTAATCAAGAAAATGAGAAGTGAAATGAGTGATCATAAATAACAAAAAAGAATAAGAAGAATTGAAAAGAACCCGCTTCGCCAGAGCTCAGCGAGGCGAGTAAGAAGAATAAAAAAACCCAGATTCTGGTAAACAAAAATCACTCCAAGCGGAGTGATTTTTGTTTAAAGAGGGGAGTGTTGACAAAATTGTGAAAAGTGATAAAAGATATTCAGGATATCAGAAGCTCCGCTCATTTAACAGGAGATTTCATGCGTCAAATCGCACAAGGAATCGTTGGCTTCATTTTCGCTCTAGTGTTTTTTACTGGATGCAAAACTCAAAAACATGAACCCATAGGTAAGGGAAGTGTGTTCATTGCAAGTTTTGAAGACTGCCCGATTGAGCAATCAATCAGTCGGACTGATTTCAAAACTGATCAAAATACATTTGTGGAAATCCCAAAAGATTCCATACCGAATGTTACGTGCGCATCGCGCTTCGCAATCAGTCGTTTTAAGTCTCTCAATCCGAATCGAGATGTGACAGGTTGGATGAGAGCTGTGGCAAAACATGATAGTGAAACTGTGACAGGGGTTGTGGTCTACTCAAGGCCTGACAGTCAATCACTAAAAAGGGGAGAATCAAGACTGAAAGAGATGTAGTAAAGAGCCCTAAAACCGTACCGGTTTTAGGGCTCTTTTTTGCCTGTTTTTAGGGCCTTTTTAAGCTCTTCAGTTGACCCTCTAAAATCGTTTGACATTCAAATTGTTTTGGCTATACTAGAGCCCTATCCATATGTTTCACTTTAAAGCCTAATTCAAAGCGGAATAAATAACCCGAATTTCGGGCTATGAAAAACCGCTTTGAACAAGCGGTTTTTTTCTAAAAACTCTTGCGGCTGTTAACGGAAATGTATTGAAGTTCTTTGACAACCGAATTCCCACCACTCACCCGTTTCTTCTGTACCAACAGAGGGGTCTTCGGGGATGGAGGTGGGGCTAAAACAAAACAACAAACGAGCAGAGAGATTGATTGTAGATTTCTCTGCTCACAACAAAAACAAATTCTGTTCGAATGATTCATTTCATAGAACAGGACAAAGCAAAAACTTTTTCTTCATTGATATAGCGAATATTGATGGGGAAGAGAAATGCAGTTGCTAGTAGCTAGTTTCTAGTTGCTAGTAATTGTAGTGCGGTTTTTACATTTCCTAATAGGGAATGTAAGGGCGTATGGTGGATGCCTTGGCTCTAAAAGGCGATGAAGGACGTAGCTTGGCTGCGATAAGCTTCGGGGAGGTGCCTAGCAACCTTTGATCCGGAGATTTCCGAATGGGGAAACCCATCCCGTTTTTACGGGATGTGCAGGACTAGACGCCTGCACGCGCACCTGGGGAAGTAAAACATTTCATTACCCAGAGGAAAAGAAAACAATCCACGCAAGTGGAAATATATCCTTAGTAGCGGCGAGCGAAAGGGATGAAGCCCAAACCTAGCACCACCTTGGCGCAGTAACTTCGGTTGCGGCGTTAAGGTGTTGCTGGGGGTTGTAAGATGAGAGCGTCACTTATTTATAAGTGAGGAAAGTTACAAAATGTTTCATTAGTTGAACTTGCTGGAAAGCAAGGCCCAAGACGGTAATAGCCCGGTAAACGAAAATGAAACGTCTTTTTTGCTCTTATTCTTGAGTACCTCGAGACACGTATGGCTCGGGGGAATCTGCCGGAACTAACCGGTAAGGCTAAATACTTTTAGAGACCGATAGTGAACTAGTACCGTGAGGGAAAGGTGAAAAGCAGTCCGGTAAGGACGGTGAAATAGACCTGAAACCATATGCCTACAAGGAGTCAGAGCGGGTGCATCACACTGTGTATGATGCGAATAATAAATATCGAATACAAAATAATAATGAGAAATGCAATTGCATTCCATTTTATTCACTATTCTTTATTCTCTATTCTGCATCACGCCTAGCGTGATGCATCCGTCATGGCGTGCCTATTGAAGAATGAGCCAACGAGTTTTAGCATGCTGCGTGACTAAGTCCGCGAGGATGGAGTCGTAGGGAAACCGAGTGTGAATAGCGCGTTTGTAGTATGCTAAAGACCCGAAGCCAAGTGAGCTTGTCATGAGCAGGGTGAAGTTCATCGAAAGATGGATGGAGGCCCGAACCGGTGAGCCGTGCAATACTCTCGGATGACTTGTGATAAGAAGTGAAAAGCTAATCGAACTTGGTAATAGCTGGTTCTCTCCGAAAGAGCTTTTGGGTTCGCGTCGTGCGTTCCCTACAGGGGTAGAGCACTGGAAGGTCTCAACAGGGAGAAATCTCGTGAGACCTATCAAACTCCGAATACTGTAGGTCAAGAGCACGGCAGTTAGACTCCGGGGGCTAAGCTCCGGTGGTCAAAAGGGAAACAGCCCGGATCTCTATTTAAGGTCCCTAAATTTACACTAAGTGCACTTAAGGTGGTGAAGTTTCTCAGACACTGAGGAGGTTGGCTTAGAAGCAGCCATCCTTTAAAGAAAGCGTAACAGCTCACTCAGTAAGAGATTTTGCGCCGCAGATAATCGGGGCTAAGTGTAGTACCGAAATTGAGGGCTTTCGTCATATTCGTATGACGGGGGCGGTAGGAGAGTTTTCGCATCTGCTGTGAAGGTAAAGGGGTGACCCATACTGGAGCGTTGCGAAGTAAGAATGTTGGCACAAGTAACCGCAATAGGGGTGAGAATCCCCTACGCCGAAAGAACAAGGTTTCCTTGGCGATGTAGATCAGCCAAGGGTTAGTCGGGCCTAAGGAGATGACGAAAGTCGCATCCGATGGACACATGGTTAATATTCCATGACTTTTACGATATGTGATGGGAGGACGGGGTCTAGTATGGTATGCGCATTATTGGATTTGCGTTTGTGGCGTCAGGACGTGTTCCAGGAAAATCCGGAGCACTCTCTTTAATGAGGAGTCCAAGCGCAGCAGAGATTCTGGGGTTCGCCCTGGGAAATATATCAAAGCAGGCTCTCAAGAAAAATCTCTAAACTTAGTATCGTAGGAACCGTACCGCAAACCGACACAGGTGTTCAGCTCGAGAAGAGTAAGGCGAACGAGTGAGAAATCCCCAAGGAACTCGGCAAAAAAGCAGCCGTAACTTCGGAATAAGGCTTGCCCTTTTTTAACTAAAGGGGCCGCAGCTAAAGTATCCCTGGCAACTGTTTATCAAAAACACAGCTCCCTGCGAACTCGTAAGAGGATGTATAGGGGGTGACACCTGACCAATGCCAGAAGGTCAAATATCGACGGTGGAGAGTCGCAAGATTTTATGCTGATTGATATAAGCCCTGGTGAATGTCGGCCGTAACTATAACGGTCCTAAGGTTCTGATACTCTCGCAAGAGAGCGTCAGAAGGACTGGGACTGTTATAGAAAAAGATAAATTAATTAAACACATAATCATTACACATCTAGCTACCTATTCTGTCGAAATGCAGAAATAGTCCAACGTGATCAACGAGAGACCAACGTCACGGACCCTCTACTTGCAAAAGTCGGGTTAAGATAGAGTCCTTCTTAGAGGAATAGAAGAGCGAAATTCCTTGTCAGGTAAGTTCTGACGCGCACGAAAGGTGTAATGACTGGGGAACTGTCTCGGGGATCTGCTCGGTGAAAATACAATACCGGTGAAGATGCCGGTTACCTGCAGTTAGACGAAAAGACCCCAGGAGCTTTACTGCAACTTGATATTGAGAATACGTTTTATCTGCGTAGCATAGATGGGAGACTTTGAAGTGTCGCTTTCGGGTGATGTGGAGTCGTCAGTGAAATACCATTCTGGTGTGATGTGTTTTCTAACCTTATCGGCAAAAACGATAAGAGACAGTATCTGGTGGGCAGTTTTAGTGGGGCGCTATCCTCCTAAAAAGTAACGGAGGAGTTTATTAAGGTCAGCTAGGCGCGAATGGAAACCGTGCCGATAGTGCAATGGCATAAGCTGGCTTAACTGTGAGACGTCAGTGTCAAACAGATGCGAAAGCAGAACATAGTGAACCGATCGTACGCATTAGACGCGGCGAAGGATTATCTGATAAAAGCTACCCTGGGGATAACAGGCTAGTTCCGCCTAAGCGTCCACAGCGACGGCGGAGTTCGGCACCTCGATGTCGGCTCTACTTATCCTGGGGGTGAAGAAGCTCCCAAGGGTATGGCTGTTCGCCATTTAAAAAGTAACGCGAGCTGGGTTCAGACCGTGGAGAAGTTGATAAGTAAAAAGTTGAAGAAGTTGTATAAGTTTTGAATTCAGAACTTATAAAACTTTTTAGACTTATAAAACTTTTTGAACTGTTCCACAGTCTGAATCCTCAGAGGAAAGAAAAACTGTTATCGAAGAAATTTTTGTTTATGAAAGAGAGAGAAAGAGATCAACCAACACGGCGGTCACTTATAGCAATATAAGTGAATCAAACTGACTTATATCGGTGAAACCCACTTATGGTGGGCAATACCGAGGGAATTGAATAGTTTCTAGAAACTAGTTACTAGTATCTAGCAACTACCTTGCCCGTAGAGACTAATTGTCAGTAGTCCCGTGAGATAGGCGAAGCCGCCATCTAACGAGATGAAGTTATAGTCCATTCCTTACAGTAATGTAAGACAAAGAAGCGTGAGACAGGTTGGTCTCCTATCTACTGCAGGCGTTGAATTTTGAGAAGGTTTGCTCCTAGTACGAGAGGACCGGAGTGAACGAACCTCTGGTGTGAGAGCTGTTCCTGCCAAGGGCAATGCTCTGTAGCTAAGTTCGGTATGGATAACCTCTGAAAGCATCTAAGAGGGAAGCCAGCTTCAAGATGAGAATTCGTTTGAGGGCCGTAAGAGATGATTACGTTGATAGGCTCTAGGTGTACGCACAGTAATGTGTTGAGCCGAGGAGTACTAATTACCCGATTTCTATTAGGAAATGTGAACGTCGCTTTGCTTTGTTCTGTTCTATGGGATGAATCCCATGTAGCCCGCTTCGCATCGCGAAGCGAGGCGAGTTGTTTTAAAAATTATATCTCGCGCAAAACTGTGTTTTGTGCGGATCAAAAACTCAGAAGTGAGTTTGTGCGCCATTAGCTCAGTGGAAGAGCGCCGCATAGTTAAAAGCTGAGCGGAGGCACAGGTTCGAGTCCTGTATGGTGCTTGTAGTTGAGGCGAGTAGGCCTTAGGTTGGGTTTGTATTACCAAATACGCGCCCGGAATCGTGGTTTGGTGTGCTACACCTAAGGCTACTCGACCTCAATCGTTACAAACTTCTCACTACCCCGTGCAATCATTGATTGCACTCACTTCTGAGTTTTTGATTCTTAGAAAATAATCATTTTCTAAGAGATAAGTAAACTCTATATTCGATCTAAAGTTCTGGTGATTTGTCGCAGATGTCCCGCCTTACAGGCGCTGTACACCTTTCGCATTTTGATTACAAAACGCTCAAGGTCTTGCGAAGCTGCAAGTATTCGCTTCTCACCCGTTCTCATTCGATACAGAAGTTCTTATTTCAAAAACTCCTGTGGGGTTGAATTGTGAATACTTGGAACAATTCAAAGACGCAGCACGACGGTGCGAGTCGGGGTCGCGAACTTTTTCAGCAGAAAAAGATTCGCGACAAGTAGCTAGTCGCAATTGTTTGATAATTGAAAATTATGTTCTGGTGATTTGTCGCAGATGTCACACCCGTTCTCATTCCGAACACGGAAGTTAAGCTCTGTTGAGGCGATGATACTCCTGTGGGGGAAAGTAGCTAGTCGCCAGAACATAGCATTCAATTATAAAAAATAACCTTCGTACTGAAGGTTGTTTTTTTGCTCAATTTTTAAAACAAAAAGATTTTGACAAGTAGCTAGCCTGCCTGTCGGCAAGGTAAATCGCCGGAACTTTGCATTCAATTATATCAATTCAAAAATAGCCCTAGAAATATGACTTTTTGTTTGTCTTGTATA
>Ga0209591_10009193_pt1 | contig 10708 bp, 10 predicted proteins | sample MAT01_FD_187207 | JGI IMG/M metagenome (GOLD analysis project Ga0209591, IMG submission 187207) | Freshwater microbial communities from Lake Fryxell liftoff mats and glacier meltwater in Antarctica - MAT-01 (SPAdes) (version 2) | ecosystem: Environmental > Aquatic > Freshwater > Ice > Liftoff...
GTGCGACCCAAGGCGCGTGACTTCTCCAGGGGATTCGAGCGAGGCAGCGCGACCCCGAATCCGGTGTTGAAGTCGCCTTCTCCGGCTGGTGCTCGCGCGCGGTGCGCCGAGAACCGTTCCGTGCACGCTCGTCACGACGACGCCGCCCGCGAGATCCGAGTGATCTCGCGGGCGGCGTCGTCGTCGAGCGCGCTCCCGTAAGCCTGCGCGCGGGAGCGGCTCCGCGCCATCACTTGGTCGAGCCGGCCGCGCGTGCGCGCTTCATCAGCATTCCGCGCAGTTCGGCGAACTGCTCCGGCGTGATGCGGCCGCCGTCGACGGCCGCCTTCAGTTGCTCCAGGCGCTCGGCGACTTTCTTGGCGATCTCGTCACCACTCGACGTGCGCACGGCTTCCGTGACGTCGTCGTAGTCGGCCTTCACGGCCTTCTTGTCCAGCGCTTTCTTCTCGAGCCTCCGGACGGCGAACGTGGAGCGATACTCGGCGACGGAATCACTCAGCGGCGCCAGCTCGGCATCCGTGATGGGACCCGCTGCCTGGGCGCGATTCTGGATCACGTCGAGCGCCGCCTTCGCGCGCCCGGAGATGGCGTCGAGTTCCGGGTTGCCGCCCTTGGCCGCGTCCGCGCGTGCCGTCCACGCTTCGAGGAAGCCCTGGTACTCGGCGCGCGTGAACTTGCCGGCCTTCGCAGCGGCCTTAAGGCGCCCGAGCGCGATCTCGAGGTCCATGTCGACCAGGTTGTCCCGCAGCGCATCGAACTCGACCGCGTCCACGGCGCCGGCGCGAGCCCGGGTCTCGATGTCCTGCAGGCGCGCGGCCGCGCGCTGGCGGAGGCTGGCGACACCGGGCGCGACGGCTTCGTACTCGAGGGCCGCGGCGTTCAGCTGATCGAGCACGCGCTGGTAGTCCTCGCGCGTGGCGCCGCGTGCCTCGGCCTTCTTCTGCAGCTCTTCGACGGCGCTGTTGAAGCGCGCGCGGAGGTTCTGGCCTTTCTGCTGCGCGGCGGCCTCCGCGCGCGCGGTGCCGGGCGCCGGCGTCGCGGGCGGCGGGGTCTGACCGCGGCCGGCAGGCGGAGTCTGCCCGCCCGCCGGAGGCGTCTGCCCGCGGCCGGCGGGCGGCGTCTGGCCGCGACCGGCGTCTTGCGCGGCCGCGACGGGGAGGGTGAGGAAGAGCGCCAGCAGGGCACAGGCGGTGGTCGTGTACTTCATGGGAGTGTCCTGGGTCACGGCGCGGGTCGGGGGGCGAGCGGACCGCGCCACGAATTCGAAGAGGAGCGGATGGGTGGGAGTGCGTCGCGTGCGTGGGCACGAGCTGCGCAGATCCCGAGCAGGGGAGGGTAGGACGCCGGCACAGGCCGAGCAAATCCGCGGGAGCTTGGCGATATCCGTGCCGGGGAGGAACGAACGCCGCAGGTCCTTGGCGGTCGGCGGGCGTCCTCGGAGTGGGACTGCCTCGGCGCGTTACAGGACAGCGCGCGCCCGCGGCGCTCCAGAACGTGCGCGACGCGCTCGGGCCCGGGGCGCCAGCGCCTCTCAGGGGAACCCGGTGATCCGACGACTGGCCCCCGACGATCCGGCGCGCGCGCAGCCGAGCGCACGGCCCTCGATCAGCCCTTCGTGGGCTTGGTCTTCCCCAGAGGCGCAACGCCGGGCGGGAGGTTCGCGCGCAGGAACTCCGCCAGGCGCTCGTGGTCCGCCCCACGCGGATGCGTCTTGCGCCAGACGAGCGCCATGCGCCGCCCGGGTGCGGGAGCGGCGAAGGGTCGGACGGCCACATGCGACCGCGCCTCCTCGTCGTCGGCGATCGCGAGACGCGGGAGGAGCGTGATGCCCATCCCCGCGGCGACCATGTGCCGCAGCGTCTCGATGCTCGTCGCGCGGAAGTCGGCGCCGTCGCTCGGGCGCGCGCCCGATTCGGTGCAGATCGAGAGCGCCTGTTCGCGCATACAATGCCCCTCGTCGAGGAGCAGGACGCGCTCGCCTTCCAGCTCGCTCTCGGAGACGGTCTTCCGGCCCGCGAGCCTGTGCTTCGCCGGCGCGACCAAGAGGAACGGTTCCTGGAAGACGTCCGCGACGGCGAACGGCCCCGGGGGAACGGGCAGCGCGAGGATGCCCGCGTCGAGCTGATGGTGCGCGATCTCCTCGACGAGGTCCGCGGTTTTCAGCTCGCGAAAAACGAGCTGAAGCTTCGGGAAAGCGCGCGCGAGGAGCGGCGCGACGCGCGGCAGGAGGTAGGGGCCGAGGGTCGGGATCATTCCCAGGCGCAGGGTTCCCGAGAGTGGCTCGCGACCGCGCCCAGCGAGGTCGACGATGCGCTGCATCGCGTCGAGGACTGCGCGCGCGGCCTCGGCCACCTCGGCCCCGGTGGCGGTGGGGGCCACGCCTTTCGGCGAGCGTTCGAAGAGCTGCACGCCGAGCGTGGTCTCGACCTTCTTGAGCGCCGCCGACAGCGTGGGCTGCGTGATGTGACAGGAGGCTGCGGCGCGTCCGAAGTGTCGGTGGTCCGCGAGCGCGACGACGTAGCGCAACTCGGCCAGCGTGATCGCGGTGACGTCGACGTGGAGCAAGGGCTCGCCATCCCAGCACGCGCGCGGCACAGATCAAGTGCTCAGGGAGGGGATTCGCGCCGACGATCGGCGTCTTCGATCGCCGCGATGCACGCATCCGATTCGAACGGAAGGCCGAAAGAGGCGACACTCTGCACTGTCGTGTCAGCTCCAGGAACACCAGGCGCCCGCGTGGGCGCCGGGAGCCGACCGCGGCATCGCCCGCACATCCACATACGCTTCACAACTGCACTCCCCCAGCGGGAGGAGAAGGATCGCCACCATGCTGACCGTCGGAGACAAGCTGCCCACGTTCGACCTGACCGCCTGCGTCGGCCTCGAGAAGGGCAAGGAATTCAAGCAGGTCACGACCCAGACGAACAAGGGCAAGTGGCTCGTGCTGTTCTTCTGGCCCAAGGACTTCACCTTCGTGTGCCCGACCGAGATCGCCGCGTTCGACAAGGCCGCGCCGAAGTTCGGCGAGCGCGATGCCGTCGTCATCGGCGGTAGCACGGACAACGAGTTCAGCCACCTCGCTTGGCGCAACGTGCACGCCGACCTGAAGGGTCTCAAGATCCCGATGGTCCACGTGAGCCCGAAGTTCGCCAACGAGCTCGGCATCATGCACCCGACGGCCGGTGTGGCGCTGCGCGCCACGTTCATCGTGGATCCGGAAGGCGTGATCCGCTGGGTGTCGGTCAACGACCTCTCCGTCGGCCGCAACGTGGACGAGGTCGTGCGCACGCTCGACGCGCTCCAGACGGACGAACTCTGCCCGTGCAACTGGAAGCCGGGCGAGAAGACTCTGCAGACGGCCTGATCGTCGGCTGCGGATTCCGAGGCCGCGGGCGTCCCGACACTCTCTCCGGGGCGTCCGCGGCTGTTTCCTGCTCGAACGGACGCGCATGCGCGCAGAAGCGCGCCAGCACCGACGTGCAGTGCGCCAGCACCGACGTGCAGTGCGCAAGCACCGACGTGCAGTGCGCAGGCACGGACGTGCAGTGCGCAGGCACCGACGTGCAGTGCGCAGGCACCGAACACCGAACCACCACCCGCATCGCGGTACAGCCATGGAACACCTGACCAACCTCGCTTCCTCGATCCCCGACGCCGCGAAGGACATCCGCCTGAACCTGCAGAGCGTGCTCGGCGACGGGAACCTCGCCGAGGATCAGCGCCTCGGCATCGCGCTGGCCTGCGCCTTCGTGTCGCGCAACCAGGGCCTGCTCGAAGCGATGCTCGAAGACGCCGCGACGCTCGCACCGTCGTGGACCGAGGACGCCAAGGCCGCCGCCGCGCTCATGGCGATGAACAACGTCCTCTATCGCTTCCGCCACATGATCGGGAAGCCGGGCTACTCGTCGATGCCCGCACGCCTGCGCATGCAGCGCCTGTCGCAGCCGCAGACGAGCAAGCTCGACTTCGAGCTCATGTGCATCGCCGTGTCGGCCATCCACGGCTGCGAGATGTGCGTGCGGAGCCACGAGCACTCCTTGATCGAGATGGGCGCCAGCGAGGCCCAGATCTTCGACGCCGTGCGGATCGGATCCGTGGTGTATGCCGCGGCGATCGCGCTGGAACTCGAGCCGCAGTCGTCGGCGTCCGAGTCGCCCTGAGCGCCGCGCGCCTCCAGGGGCGCCCCCGATCCGGCCGATCCAGATCGGACCCCGCGCCGCGGCTCCCGAACGGGGAGTCTCTGGCGTGCTCTTGCAGGCGGCCCGCGCCTCGCTATCCTCTTCCTCCCCAAGCCCGAGACGGACGCCGCGCGCGCCCGGCTCGGCCCCTGCGAGCGGCACAGGCATGCCAGCGACCGGGGAGTCGTGAAAAACAGCCACGAGGACGTTCGATGCCCAAGATGAAGTCGAAGGGAGCGGTCAAGAAACGCTTCCGCATGAGCAAAAATGGCAAGGCCATGTGCTCCAAGCCTGGACGCGGGCACATGCACGCGCTCTACAACGGCGAGACCGGCCGCAAGTTGCGCCGGCGCATGGTCCTGAACAAAACCTGGTCGATCCTGATCGGCCGCATGATGGAGCCCTGATCCATGGTGCGCGTCACGATAGGCGCCCCCCGGCGCCGCAAGAAGAACCGGTATTTCAAGCAAGCCAAGGGTTTCCGCGGCGGCCGCTCCAAGCTGTGGCGGACCGTTCGCGAAACGCTGCTGCGCGCCTGGGCGTTCTCCCAGCGCGACCGTCGCGCCAAGAAGCGCACGTTCCGTCGTCTGTGGATCACGCGTGTCAACGCGGCGACCCGCGCGCGCGGCATGAGCTACTCGCAGTTCATCGACGGCCTGAAGAAGGCCAACGTTCTGCTCGACCGGAAGCAGTTGTCCGAGATCGCCATCCACGATCCGGCGGCCTTCGACACGCTGGTCAAGGAAGCGTCCGCGGCGCGCAAGTGACCCCAGGCCCGGTCGTCCGACCGGCCGTCCAGAGCGCCGCCCCGGTTCCCCCGGGGCGGTCGCGTTTCTAGGCTCATCATCGTGACCACGAGCACCGACCCGACTTCCCCCCTCGACGCCGCGCTGGCGAAGCTATCCGGCGCGAGCGACTTGGAGTCTCTCAAGGCCCTCGAGCGCGACCTCCTGGGCAAGTCCGGCCCGGCGGGCCAGATCCTGGCGTCGATCCCGACGCTGCCGCCCGAGGAGCGCAAGAGCGCGGGCGCGCGCGCGAACGAGCTCAAGCGCGCGCTCGAGGACGCGGTCGCCGCGCGACGACGCGAACTGGAGGAACTCGCGCTCACGGCCGAGCGATCGGGGGGCGACTTCGATCCGACGCTGCCGCCTTCAGCGCTCGAGCGCGGCGGACTGCATCCGGTCACGCGCGTCGTGCGCGACCTCGAAGACCTCTTCACCTCGATGGGCTACACGATCCTCGACGGGCCCGAGGTCGAGCTCGACTGGTACAACTTCGAGGCGCTCAACATCCAACAGGACCATCCGGCGCGCGACGCGCAGGACACGTTCTACTGTGATCCCGAGGGCAAGCTCGTCCTGCGCACGCACACGTCGCCGGTGCAGGTCCGCGCGATGGAACGGATGAAGCCGCCGTTCCGCGCGGTCGTGCCGGGCAAGGTGTTCCGCAACGAAGCCACGGACGCGACGCACGAGCACACGTTCCACCAGATGGAAGGGCTCGTCGTCGGGCGTGACGTTTCGGTGGGGCACCTCATCGGCGCGATGAAGACGCTCCTGCGCGGCGTGTTCGGGCGCGACATCGAGATCCGCCTGCGCCCCGGGTACTTCCCGTTCGTCGAGCCGGGCTTCGAGCTCGACGCGCGTTGCCCGTTCTGCACGAGCGGTTGCCGCGTGTGCAAGCAGTCGACGTGGATCGAGCTGCTCCCCTGCGGCATGGTCCATCCGAACGTGCTGAAGTCGGGCGGTATCGATCCCGAGCAGTGGACCGGATTCGCGTTCGGCCTCGGGCTCTCGCGCCTCGTGATGCTGCGCTACGGCATCGACGACGTGCGCCACCTCTTGTCGGGCGACCTGCGTTTCCTCGAGCAATTCTGAGCGCCACGCGCATCCCATGAAGATCTCCACGCGCTGGCTCGGACGTCACGTCGACCTCACCGGCATCTCGCCCAAGGAGATCGCCGAGGCGCTCACCATCCACACCGCCGAGGTCGAAGGCCTCGAGCCGTTCCTGCCGCACCTCGCGCAGGTCGTCGTCGGTCACGTGCAATCGCGCGACAAGCACCCCGACGCGGACAAGCTCGGGGTTTGCAAGGTCGACGTCGGCGACGGGACCATCCGGCAGATCGTGTGCGGCGCGCCGAACGTCGCCGGCGGACAGAAGGTCGCGGTCGCGCTGCCCGGCGTCGAACTGCCGGGCGACGTGAAGATCAAGGTCAGCAAGATTCGGGGCGTCGAGAGCCAGGGCATGATCTGCTCGGAGCGCGAGCTCGGTCTCGGCGAGGAACACAACGGCATCTGGGTGCTCCCCGACGGCGTCGCGGTCGGGAAACCGGTCGCGGAAGTGCTCGGACTCGACGACTGGACGATCGAGATCGACAACAAGTCGCTGACGCACCGCCCCGACCTGTGGGGCCACCGCGGCTTCGCGGTCGAGGTCGCGGCGCTGTTCGGGCGCGAGTTGAAGCGACTCGACACGTCGCTGCCTCAACACGCGAACGGGCCGGCATTTCCCGTGAAGATCGAGAGCGCGTCCTGCTCCCGCTATGTCGCGCTGCCCATCGACAGCGTGTCGCCGCGACGATCGCCGGACTGGTTGCGCGCGCTGCTCTTCGCGGTCGGGCAGCGACCGATCGACCTGCTCGTAGACCTCTCGAACTTCGTGATGCTCGACCTCGGGCAGCCGAACCACGTGTTCGACCGGAACGCGCTCGCGCCGGACGGCATCGTGGTACGCGACTCCCGGCCGGGCGAGCGCATGAAGACGCTCGACGGCGTCGAGCGCACACTCGTGCCGACCGACATGCTGATCTGCTCGGGCGACGTGCCGGTCGCGCTGGCGGGCGTCATGGGCGGCGAAGGTTCCAAGGTCGCCGAGACGACACACGCGCTGCTCTTGGAAGTGGCCACGTTCCAGCCGGCCGTCGTGCGGCGCACGTCGCAGCGGCTCGCGCTGCGCACAGATTCGTCGGCGCGCTTCGAGAAGAATCTCGACCCGACGCTGCCGCTGCAGGCCGCCGGTCATTTCGTGCGCCTCCTGCGCGACATCGAGCCGGACGCGACACTGCCCGCCGCGCTCACGGACGTCGGAGCGTGGCGCGACCCCGCACGCACGCTCGAGTTGCGCCCCGAGCGCGTGCGCCAACTGCTCGGCGACGACGTCCCCGACGACGAGGTCGCCGGGATCCTGACGCGCCTCGGGTTCGGCGTCGAACGCAAGGGCACTGCGTTCTCCGTCCGCGTGCCCAGCGCGCGCTCGACGAAGGACGTCACGATCGAACAGGACCTCGTCGAGGAGATCGGCCGCACGCGCGGGTACGCGCGCATCCCCGAGCGCGCGCTGGTCGCCGACATCGCGCCGCCGAAGCGCGACGCGGGCTGGGACCGCCGCATGCTCGCGCGCGCTCTGCAGGATCGCCTCGCCGGCGCCGCGCGCATCCGCGAAACGATCAGCTATTCATTCGTCGCCGACGAACTGCTGGCAAAGGTCGGCGACGAAAACGAGCCTCACGTGCGCGTCGTGAACTCGGGTGTCGAAGGGGCGTCGCGGATCCGCCGCTCGGTCATGCCGTCCCTGCTCGGACTCCTGGAGCCGAACCGTCGTCGCCGCGACTCCGTGGCGCTCTTCGAGATCGGCAAAGGCTACCTCCCCGAGCGCGCGTCACCGAAGGGTGAGCCCGCCGAAGTGCACGAGCTCGGGATCGTCCTCGCGAGCGCGAGCGTCAAGGACGCGCGCTTCGATGCGACGTCTCTCGCGCGCCTGCGCGCGAGCACGCTCGACGCCATCCGCTCCGCCGGTTTCGCTCAGGTCGTCGAGCGCCCGCTCACGCCCGGGCACGCTCCGCGCTGGGCGCATCCCGTGCGCGGTGTCGCGCTGTACCTGGGCGATGCGCGCGTGGGCGTGGTCGCCGAGCTCGAACCGCGCCTGCGCCGCGCGCTCGGGCTCGTGGGCGACGTCGACAGCGACGCGGCCGCAGCGCTCGTTTCACTCGACCTGCTGCTCATGGCCGAGCGCAAACCGGCCGCGTTCCGCCCGCTGCCGAAGTTCCCCGGCGTCAAGGTCGACGTCGCGGTGCTCGTGCCCGCGGGGATGCGCTCGAGCGAGGTCGCGACCGCGCTCGACAAGGCCGGCAAGAACCTCGTCGACGGCGTCGAGCTCTTCGACATCTACTCGGGCGGATCGCTCGAGGCCGGCAAGAAGAGCCTGGCCTTCCACGTGCGCCTGCAGGCCGCCGACCGGACGCTGACCGACGACGACGTGCAGAAGTACCTTTCGCGCGTGGAGCGCGCCGTCGGCGAGCTGGGCGGATCCGTTCGCAAGGCCTGACACATCCGTTCTGGTCGGGCGCCGCGGGAGTACGATAGAGGGAAGGTCCGCCCCGCCCCGCCCTTGAAGATCGTCCTCGTCAACCCGCCCAGCCCGCCGGAGTTCCGCGTCAGCCGCGGGCTCATGGGGGGCTTCGGCATGGCCGTCAATCCGGGGCTCCTGTACCCGCCGATCGAGCTGGCGCACGTGGCGAGCGTCCTCGAGGCGGCCGGTCACGAGGTCGCGATCCACGACTCGGATGCCGCCGGGGTCGACATCGAGAGCGCGAAGCGCGCGATCAAAGCATTGAATCCGCGGCTCGTCCTCGTCGACTCGAGTTCGACGAGCCTGGACCAGGACCTGTCGCTCTGCCGCGCGCTGCGCGCGGAGCTCGGCATCCCGGTCGCGATCCTCGGCAGCCAAGTCACCTACACGCCGGGCGAGATCTTCGCGTCCGACAACGTCGACGCCGTCGTGCGTGGCGAACCCGAACACACCGTGCGCGAGATCGCCGAGCGCGTCGCGGCCGGCCTCGATCTGCGCGGCGTCGCGGGGACGAGTTGGCGCGCTCCGAACGGCGAAGTCGTGCACGAGCCCGAGCGCGAGAAGATCGCGAAGCTCGACGACCTGCCGATCCCGTCGCGGCACTTGCTCGACAACAAGGCCTATCGCTTCCCGGGCATCGCCGGGCCGATCACGACGGTCAAGAGCTCGCGCGGGTGCCCGCTCAACTGCTCGTTCTGCGGGTACACGCTGGCGCAGGGGTTGCGCTTCCGCTTCCGCAGCCCGGAGCACGTCCTGTCGGAGCTGATCGACCTGCATCGCAATCACGGACTGCGCCACGTCGTGTTCCGCGATCCGATCTTCACCACGCGCAAGGATCGGGTCCTCGCGATCTGCGCGGGGATCCAGCGCGAGAAGCTCGATCTCGAGTGGCAGTGCGAGACGGCGATCAAGGTCCTCGACCGCGAGCTCATCCAGGCGATGGCCAAGGCTGGTCTGCGCCACCTGTCGGTCGGAGTCGAGAGCGGCAACGCCGAGATCCAGCGCAAGCACTGCGGTTCGAAACTGCTCGACGGTGAGAAGAAGCTCGACCTCGCGCGCTGCGTCGAAGTGTTCGATGCGTGCCGCGACTATGGCGTCGAATCGCGCGCTTTCTGCATGGTCGGCTTCCCGGAAGAGACGCCGCAGATGGCCGAGGAAACGTTCGCGCTCGTCGAGCGGCTCGATCCCGACCAGGTCCAGTTCTGCGCGGTCACGGCGTATCCGGGCACGCCGCTGTACCAGATCCTGCGCGGCACGCGCGAGTTCGACTATGCCACGATGACCGGGGTCCACGCGCTCGAGGGCAACGAGCACATGACCGCGGCCGAGATCCAGGAGAAGATCAAGCAGGGGTACCGGCGCTTCTACCGGCGGCCGAAGCGGCTGGTGCGCGAGCTGCGCAGCCCGGCGCGTTTCGCGGGCAAGGTCGCGCGCTACTTCACGCTGTTCCGCTCGCGCGGTTGAGATCGACCAAGGAACGGGCGGCGCGAGGAGGGCTCGCCCGAATCGAGCGCCCGATCACGCTGCGCGCGGGGGATCGCGGTTCCGCCGGGCGACGGCTCCCGCTACGCTCGCCCACCCCCCCGGAGCCCGCATGAATCAGCAGATCGACAACATCCTGCACGAGAACCGCCTCTTCCCGCCCTCGCGCGAATTCCAATCGCGCGCGCGCATCTCGACGGAGGAGACGTACCAGCGGATGTACCGCGAGTCGATCGACCAGCCCGAGCAATTCTGGGCGCGCATCGCCCGCGAGCTGCCCTGGATGCGGCCGTTCGAGAAGGTCCTCGACTGGAGCAACGCACCGTTCGCGAAGTGGTTCACGGGCGGGCGCATCAACGCGTCGGCGGTGTGCCTCGACCAGCACGCGCTCGGACGCCGCGCGGACCAGCGCGCGCTCGTGTGGGAAGGCGAACCGGGCGACACACGCACGCTGACCTACGCCGAGCTGCACCTCGAAGTGTGTCGCTTCGCGAACGTGCTCAAGGCGCGCGGCGTGAAGAAGGGCGACCGGGTCGCGATCTACATGCCGATGATCCCCGAAGCCGCGATGGCGATGCTCGCTTGCGCGCGGATCGGCGCGGCGCACTCGGTCGTCTTCGGCGGATTCAGCGCGCACGCGCTGCGCGAGCGCATCGTCGACGGTGGGTGCACGGCGCCGCGACGCCAGCCGCCGTCGG
>Ga0209591_10009196_pt1 | contig 10704 bp, 6 predicted proteins | sample MAT01_FD_187207 | JGI IMG/M metagenome (GOLD analysis project Ga0209591, IMG submission 187207) | Freshwater microbial communities from Lake Fryxell liftoff mats and glacier meltwater in Antarctica - MAT-01 (SPAdes) (version 2) | ecosystem: Environmental > Aquatic > Freshwater > Ice > Liftoff...
TGGAAGTTGTCGCATTCCCTACGTACAAGAAACTGTGGAGGAGAAATTTGGCAGACCGCATTTATTGGTGGACGAGCCAGAGTTGGCTGTTTGTTTGGGAGCAGCAATTCATCGTGAAGAGTTTGCGACTCAAGAGAAACCATCAGTCCATGTTCCGCAATCCTTAACAGAACCTGTCCCAATTCCTCCTCTTTCGAGAGAAGAGGTAGAAGCTTATCTCAAGCGAGGAGAAGAAAAAAGTCAAGCTGGAGACTATGTAGGGGCGATCGCAGATTACGACGAAGCGATTCGCCTAAATCTCAACGATGCTGAGTTTTACTGCAACCGTGGTAATGCTTACGACAGTCAGAGAGACTACCAGCGAGCGATCGCAGATTACGATGAAGCGATCCGCCTAAATCCCAACGAAGCCGCTCTCTACAGCAACCGTGGTAATGCTTACGACAGTCAGGGAGACTACCAGCGAGCGATCGCAGATCTTGACGAAGCGATTCGCCTAAATCCTAATGAGGCTAATTTTTACTGCAACCGTGGTTCTGCTTACAACGGACAGAGAGACTACCAGCGAGCGATCACAGATCTTGACGAAGCGATTCGCCTAAATCCTAACTATGCTGATTTCTACTGCAACCGTGGTAATGCTTACTCTAACCAAGGAGACTACCAGCGAGCGATCGCGGATTATGACCATGTACTCAAGATTGATCCTAATTTTTCTGAAGCCAATACTATCCGTACTCAGATCGAGGTCATTTGCTCACAACAAAGTCAGCTAAAAGGGCAAAAAGATGCACCAATCTATCAGCCAGATCACACATTTTACAATCACCTTGCCAAGTGCCTATCTGAGCAGGGTTATGATGTCAATCTTGATTTTGAGAATAAACAGATGAATGAGATACTTGGGGATATAAAAAATCTCAAAGGCATAAGCTTAATAGCTCAAAAAGCAATTTGTGTTGTAGCTGCAATACAAGCTGAAAAGGAAGAGGAAAGAATAGATAGAATTTTTATTGCCAATAGCTTTCATCAATATCAATTAAAAAAAGGAATGGAGATAGGGATACTACTATTTGTTTTCTCTGAAAGTAAGTTTGTATCAGAGTTTATAGAAAAAGAACAAAATAACTGCAAACTGAATGAATTTTGGAAGTTAACTTATACGATTTCTTGGGTTGTTGACTTAGAGAAAAAAGAAGTTCATGGCCACTCTGGTCTTCCCATACTGATGGGTACATATCTAGATAGGGATCGATTAACCCAGTCTCTATTTTTCAATCGTTTAGAGTACCTCGAAAAAATCAAGGCTTATTGAGAATAGCAACTAGTTTGGATTAATAGAAGATTTCCCTCATTAGGAGTAAAATATGTTCTCTCAAGATTTTTCTCAAGAACCCATTAATTTTGATGTCGAACCAGTCAATCCCTTACCTCAAGATCTTGAACCCATACCTGTCGATCTCGATCTCGATGGTACGTTTGAAAGCGTTGCTCAAGGCATTGACACTGATGGGGATGGACAACCTGATACCTGGGCGATCGGTTCCGACCTCAACAACGATGGCACGCTCGATCAAACCAGCGTCATTCAAGGCATTGATACAGACGGTGATGGCATTCCCGATACCTGGGAGATCCAAACCGATCTCAATAACGATGGTATTCCAGACCAAACCGCTTATTTCCAAGATACTGATGGCGATGGCATTCCCGATACTCCATTGGATACCTCGCAAGTCGGTTATGCCGATAATATCATCGGCGATCCTGCTGATGATATGGAACACTGGCATCAACAAACCCATGAGGATACTTGCGCCGTTGTCTCCCAACAATTCATTCTCGAAGAACTTACAGGACAAAATTTCAGTGAAGATCAACTCCAACAGGAAGCCTGTGATAACGGTTGGTACACCTCAGGCGGCGGTACACCCCTCGAATGTATGGGCAACATCCTAGAAGCCCACGGCATTCCTGTAGAAAAAGAGTATGGATGCACCCTACAGGATATCGGCGACAAACTCGCTTGCGGAGAAAAAGTCATGGTGGCAGTAGATTCTGAAGAAATCTGGCATCCCGAGCTAGTCGATCCAGATGATGCCTTAGCCAACGCTTACGGGATGCCAGGACAAGGAGTAGACCATGCCGTAGAAGTCATTGGCATTGATAACAGCGATCCTAACAATCCAATGGTCATTCTCAACGATCCAGGCTCTCGTGATGGACAAGGCTCGATGGTTCCTGCCGATCGATTTGTCGATGCTTGGGACGACAGCAATAACTATATGGTGTCCACTACTGGCGTAGCAACAGGAGAAACCCCCCATTTGGGTTTAGATAATCAGTCTGTTGGCGGCTAATACAACGCTGCTGGAACTTATCATTACGAGTTCTACGGTATCGACTTACTCCCCAACTAATCAGCAAATTTAGGCATAGTGCCGAGGTAGTTAATCATGCAAAGTAAAACTGTACCAACATCCCCTAGTCTTGCAACAGCAGAACAACCCCAACTGGGTAAAACCGAGAAACTGATGCAAGATGTCCGCAAAATGCCCCTCTTTCATCAGGTTATTCCTCTAGAAGCGGTAATCGGTTGGCCGATCCCCCTACGGAAAGAAGGAAAAGTTTATGTCACTCTGCCCTTCTATGGCTGTACGCCCCAAAAAGGTCAAACCTTGCTCTTTCCACCTTTTTCGACTTTGACACTTAATTGGGCGAATTTGATGCCTGTGGAATACGTTAACTTACGCTTTCGCAATCCCGCACCAAACTTGAATTGGGAAGGACAAATTGGCACATTTCCCCATGAGGCGATCGCCCAAATAACCAGAGGAGAATACCTGGAAAAACGGCGCGAACTCTTGGCGATGTATGACGAAATGTTTGTGATGCTCATCGAAGGGGTTTCTTTCTCAACCGACTGGTACGATCGATTTAACGAGCAATTGCGATTGTTAATCGAACCTGCTTTAGAACCGTACTATCGCGCTCTGGCACCTAAATTCTGCGATCGCTTTCTTGGCATCGGCAAATAGAAACATTGTTTCGTGAAGTCTTGGAATTCGCACTCATTACTCGCAACATCAAAGCAGGAGAATGCTATGACTACCTACCAACAACAAAAACAGAAAGTATTACAACTATTTCCGTCTGCCCTGTCCTTATTACCGCAAGTATCGAAAAATGCGGATCTACAAAAACGCCTCAAAGAAGCAAAGACACATCTAGCCGAGGGGAAACTCTTTGTAGTCGTTTGTGGCGAGTTTAAACAGGGTAAATCTAGCCTGCTCAACGCACTCCTGAACGAACCCGACCTTTTCCCCGTGGATGTGGATATCACGACCAACCTTGTCTCTAGTATCACCTACGGCAAGCATGAAAAAATTACCGTGGTTGTGGGGGAACCGGGAAAACAACAGACAAAAGAAATCCAACGGAATGAAATCCCCGACTACGTTACAGAACAGAAAAATCAAGGAAATGCCCGCAAAGCGCAATTATTAATCATTGAATCCCCCAACCCGCAGTTGCGGGAAGGTTTAGTGCTGGTAGATACACCAGGGGTTGGCAGTCTCAGCGCCGAGCATACGGCTGCTACCTATGCCTTCATCCCCAATGCCGATGCCATTCTTTTTGTTAGCGATGCTTTCGCACCCCTGTCTGCTAAGGAACTAGAATTCATTCAGAACAGAATTGCCCCGCACTGCCAGAACCTAATTTTTGTTGTCACCAAAGTTGATAAGGTGAGTGACTATAAAGCAGTGGTAGCCAATAACCGAGAAAAATTGGCTGCTGTTTTGGGTCGTTCCAGCAGTGAAATTCCCATTATTTCCGTTTCCAGTAAACTCAAACTGAATTATCTGATTTCTCAAAATGCCGAAGACCTGGAAGATAGTAAATTCCCATCTTTAGAAAATGAGTTGTGGCAAATGATTAGCCAGCAACGGGGGCAGATATTATTGGTACGTGCTTTGAGCGAACTGGGTCGAGCGATCGCTGAAATTAAGCAGCCAATTCAAGTGGAGTGGGAAGCATGCCAGCAGCATAGTCCCGAGGAATTGGATGCTTGGGAAAGCCAGTTTCAGGAAACAAAACTGCGGTTGCAAAGCTTGCTCGAACATAATGCTGACTGGTTATCACAATTGTCCTATGGTATGCAGGATATCCAAGACCAAACTGTAGGGCAGTTCCGCAAGGGATGCGGACAAATCCGTACTCAAGCTGACAAATATCTAGACGACATCAGATTGCTAGAAAATCCAAAAGAAATTGCCAGCTTGTTAGAGGCAGAATTTGATGCCCTGATGTCTAAACTCAACAAGCAGTTGAGTGAACAAGCAGCGGGTTTACACTCTAAGATTGAGGATGAGAGTGGGTTGAATTTGAACCCCTTTGAAGTGGGAACCCTAGTTGCAAGGACGGCAGAATTAACAGCAGAAACGGTGCAGATCTGCAAAAGCGGCTGGTGGAAAAAATCCACAGAAGTGGCACGCCATGGCTTGTATGGAGGTACGCCCGGAACGATAGTCGGTGGTATCTTGGGCGGTGCAGCAGGTGCAGCAGTGGGGTTTTTATTTGGTGGAGTTGGGGCAATACCAGGTTTAGAATTAGGTGCCCAGTTAGGCGCTAGCTTGGGCGCATTGGCAGGGGCGGTGACGGGTGCCAAACAGGGATTAGAACAAGTTCAAGAACGGGATAAAACTGTCCTCAAATCTAAAGTAGTCAAAATTATCAATAAATTCATTGAGGACAGTCAACAACTTTGTCAAGAAACGCTGCTAGAGTCAGTCAAGCTATTGGGGCGTTCGATCAAAGAAGAACTCACACAGCAAATTAAGCGGGAGAAAGAAAACAGCGATCGCACTTTACGCTCCCTGCAAGATGCCCGCAAACTCACTCAAGAACAAGGCTTACAAAAAGCGAAGGAATTGCAAGTACAACTGGGAAAACTCAACCAGTTGCAAGCGAATGTGGAACAGTTAGCTAAAACTATCGTTGCGTCCTCAGTAACTGACTCTCCTCCAGAACCATCAACTCCCGCACCTCAGGCAATGGCTACCGCTCAACCCAAACAAGTAGTTGGTGGTGGAGATAGCGGAGACTGGGCGGATGAATGAACTAACACTACACGAACAGGTGGACGAACTGTTTGCCTCTGCCGTCAAGCGTACAGCCAATTTACCAGCACTCTCAGACTTCCACCACCTGTTGCAACAATGCCACGAGCGTTTAAATCAACCAATGCGGGTAGCAATTGTCGGTTTGATCAAGGCGGGGAAGTCCACCTTGATGAATGCCTTGTTGGGAGAGACGGTAGTAGCTACAGGGGCGGTGGAAGCTACTTTTAATGTCAACTGGCTGCGCTATGGTGAAAAACCATCTTTGCTGGTGCATTTTAAGGATAGTCACCGCCCACCAGAACCTAAACTTTTAGAAGAATTGGAGACGCTGACGCTGCGGGCTGAGGAAAACCGCGATTATCTACTGAGTATCAAGTATATCGAGGTTTATTGCCCTAATCAGATCCTGCAAACTTTCAATCTCATCGACACTCCGGGTTTGAGGTCTTTTTACCAAGATGATTCCGAAAATACACTTAACTTTTTGCAACTTCATGGCGATGAATTAACAGAAGTCACTAAAGCAGAAGCTAGCAATGCCGATGCCGTACTCTATCTGTTTAGTCACAGTCTTGGTGCTGAGGATAAATCAATTGTCGAGCAGTTTCAGGGACCAGCAGTGGGTCAAGCAACGCCGATCAACGCTATTGGCGTGTTGACCAAAGTTGATGTTTATGAAGTGCCCGAACCGATGACAGACGGACACAGAGTTGCTCGGCGTTTGTCAGAACACGGGCAGGTGCATAATCTTTTCTACACGATCTATCCCGTGTGCGGACTTCTGGCTTGGGGAGCGCAAACCCTGACACAAGATGAATTTGCTATTTCGATCGAGCTAACCCAAATCCCGCGATCGCGAGTTGAATCTCTGCTGCAAAATGTAGAACGCTTCGAGCAACGCGAGTATTCTGATGTCCCCGTTCCACACGAGAAGCGGCGAATCTTGCTTAGACGATTAGGGCAATATGGCGTGGGCTTGGCTGACAAACTCATCCGTCAAGGAATCAACGATCGGGAGGATTTAAGCAACGAACTCCTCAAGCATAGTGGTGTCATCGAACTGCGCGACCTGATTCTCTCCCACTTTGGACACCGGGCTTTTTTAATTAAACTCGGCACGGGATTGCGACAAATTGACGCAGCCGCTTTCCAAGAACGTCAGCGCTTGGGAGGGACGCTACGGCAGATCGTGGACGAGATTGCTGGCAAGTTTGAAGCTATCCGATCGCAGGAACACGCCTTTAATGAACTGGAAGTTTTGCGGAGTTATTACGATGGGAAACTAGACTTTGACACCGAAGAAGTGAAACAACTTTTGCAGGTAACGGGTGAGTACGGTACTTCTTGCGGAGAACGCCTGGGGCTGGGGGAACGCGCCACCATTGCCGAAATGCTGACCACAGCCGCAGAAAGAACTCACTATTGGCACCAAAGAGCTGATGATTTTTTTGGAGGCGATCGCCAAACTCTGTCCGTTGCCCAAGTCCTGGCTCGTTCCTACGATCGCATTCTCTACCGCGTGCAAAAAGCCAAAGAGTACCTTTATATCTAAATTCAATCTTAGCGATCGCAGGAGACACTTGTATGCATACCAAATCTTGGTCAGAGACTTTAACAAATATATTTCATTGGGTTACCCAATATCGCCAAGCACAGGAACTAGCGTTAACAGCAGAGGCGAGCGTACGCAGACTTAGCGGCTTGCGATCAACTGCTTCAGAGGATCGCGACATTATTTCTGTGTTGCAGTCCGCCTGCACTTTACTAGAGCGATTAGTGGAGAATCCCCAACTTCTGCAAACCGATCTACATGAACATACCCCCTTTGTCCATGAGCTAGCAATGGCTGAGGAAGTTTCTCTGCCTACAGTCGAAGCTCCCGTAGCTCCAGAGATTATATCTAAACCACCAACCCTAGAAATTGCCCCAGAACCAAAACTATCAGTCTCAGGTGAAGAACTAATTAAATTGCGGGACTGGGTACTGCTGGCTAAAACTGGCGGTGCTGCACCAAAAGCAGAAATGTTGGAGGTGTTGTATGAAAAATTAGGGCAGATTCTGACAAAGGAAGGCGCTACACCTATAGAAGATGCGGGTGTTTTTAATTACGAACGGCAGCAGGTCATATCAACCCAAGCCACCGACGATCCACAGAAACAAGACTATGTATGTGACACTGTGCGATCGGGCTACTTGTTTAATGGCAAACTTATCCGCCCACAAGAAGTAATTATCTACACTTTTGATGCCTCTGCTGCTTCAGCAGAAAATTCCGTCACTTAACCCCAAAATGAGGAGGAGAAAATTATGCGATTAGGTATTGATTTTGGTACTTGTAACTCCAGTGCTGCCCTGTTACTAGACGGCACGCTTAAGCGGATCGCAGAACCTCTGAAGCATGACTATTGTTTCCCATCCAGCATCTTCGTGCCGGAACAGGGAGAAATATTAGTCGGGCACGCGGCGGAAAACGCTTGCCAACAAGCCCCGGAACGATATTGCCACGAGTTCAAGCGGGATTTGGGTAGTGACACTCCCTATACTTTGGGCAACCGCCAAATGCTACCGGAGGAACTAATTACAGAGGTGATCCGCAAGTTGAAAGTGGAAGCGGATAAGGTAGTCAAAGGACGAGGAATACAACCCCTCAGCGATGCAATTATTACTGTCCCTGCCACGTATGGAAAGTACAAGCGCGACATGATGCAGGAAGCGGGCATGGCGGCAGGCTTCAGTCAGGTGGAATTACTGGACGAACCAGTTGCCGCCGCCATTTATTATTTTCGTCACGCACCCGTAGTGGAAGGAGAGATCGTCCTAGTCTATGACCTGGGTGGTGGGACTTTTGATGCCACGCTGGTTCAGAGAAAGGCAGTGGGATACAAGATTCTGGCGATGCCAAAGGGGTTGCCCAACTGTGGAGGTAAGAATTTTGACCGCGAAATTTACCAGGATTTCAAGCAGCGGTGTAGCGAATCTTTGGGGCGACGACTGGATGATAAAAAGGAGTGGCGAACTAAAGCTATTGTTGGTGACTTATGCAAGCAAATCAAACACCAACTGAGTGAGGCAGAGGAAGCACAGGTTTATATTCCCATCGGAGATGGTGAGTCTTACACTCTAACTCGGCAAGTTTTCAATGGAATTATAGAGCCTTTGATCGGCGAAACGATTGATTGCTGCGACCAGTTGGTGAGGAGTGCGGGAATTGAGTGGCAGCAAGTGGATCGAGTATTATTGGTAGGTGGAAGTTGTCGCATTCCCTACGTACAAGAAACTGTGGAGGAGAAATTTGGCAGACCGCATTTATTGGTGGACGAGCCAGAGTTGGCTGTTTGTTTGGGTGCAGCAATTCATGGAACTCAATGGGATGAGGGGAAGGAAAACAAAGAAGCTGAACAGAAGCGACAGGACAATGAAGAACAAGAACGTCAGCGACTCGAACGAGAAAGCATTGAAGCCGAAGCAAAAGCTAGGGCTGAAGTTGAACGTCAAATTAGAGAAAGAATTGAAGCCGAAGCAAAAGCTCGCCAACAGCGAGAACAAGATAGAAGAAGTGACTTATCTCAAGGGAAAACTGGTAGTTGGATAAATGGTAAGTTTATAGAAGTTAAACCAAGTAAAACAACAAGTGATCCATCTCAAGGGAAAACTGAAAAAAGAGTATTAAGCAACCAAAATTCCTCTTATTTTGACATTTTTGAAAAAGTAAGAGCAATTATTGCTGAGCAACTAGAAGTAGACGTTTTAGAAGTTAAGCCCGAAGCTAGTTTTGCTAACGATCTAGGTGCTGACTCTCTCGATGTTGTAGAGCTAGTCATGGCATTGGAAGAAGAGTTTGATCTTGAAATTTCAGATGAAACTGCCGAAGAACTAACAACAGTTGAACAGGCTGTTAATTACATAGCCAAAAATTCAATTAGAGCTAAACTAGATCCCCCATCTACGGATCATCCCAATTCTGCTTATGAAGATACAGTTCCAACCCAAACTAATGCATTTAACTCTAAGCAAGACGTAGCTTATAAAAAACTTCGCGATTTGTTGGAAAAGAAACTTTGGAAAGAAGCAGACCAGGAAACAACTCTTGCGCTTCTCAAAGCTACATTGTTGGAGTCCAAGGGATATTTTGATGAAGAAGATATCTCACGTATTCCGTGTGAAGATTTGAAGACTGTCAATCAATTGTGGGAAAACAGCAAGGGGAGGTTTGGCTTTTCTATTCAAAGATCTTTATTTAAGATTTCAGGTCAAGATAAAGGAAAATTTGGGCAAGCCATAGGTTGGCGCGGTCAAAGTATGTGGGAATGGAAGGAATACAAGGACTTAATTTTTACTTCTAAAGCACCAGCAGGACAATTTCCTACATTGAAGAATCAGGATAGAGGGCTGAAGGATGGAAGTTCCATGGATAATAATTTGGGAGGAGCAGGAATAGACTGTTTCCCAAATCTGTATGCAAAATTAATTGCATGTCAATTGTAATGAGCTTTATTTCAGCACGTTGGACGTTTTTGCCTGAATTAAAATCAGTTTTAGGTGTAGTGACAAGATTCGTTGTAGAGCAGGAGGGATTTTCTTCGGCAAAACAGGTATCAATATACCCAGGAATTTATGGAATAATGACAAGATAGATCAGCTATTGATTAACTGTGGCAAGTCAGATAATTCCAATCTCCAGCCTTCATCAAGCCTCCAATCCGCGCAAGAAAACGATAAATATTACAGTCGATTAGTCAGTTGGAGTGAGGAATTCCAAAACACAATTAACATCATTAAGACTGAGATCGTAAGCTGACAGGGGGACAAAGAAGTTCCAAAGCCTTGTGTAGCGGGCGATACAACTTAGCAGGACAAAAAAAGATAGGTCAACAGAAGTCGAGCGACCTATTATCAAGACGACGGGATGACGAGAAAATCTCCTTCCCACCCTCCCACTCTCAAAAAATGGAACCCATTCGCATTTCCTACTTTTCTGATGTTCTCTGCGTCTGGGCATACAGCACTTTTAGGCTTGATTGCACCTCTTGATACGTCCAAAGCCCTCTTCTAGCAATGAATTGAACAATTTCAGGTGTACTTCATGAAAATAGAAAGTGCTGTATATTGCTCAAATTCGGCTAGATGAGTTGAAAACGACCTTCCAAGACAAGATTGCGATCGATTATCACTTCGTCGCAGTGTTTGGCAATGCCCATGAAAAGTTAGAAAAGAATTGGCGCGATAAGGGGGGCTTAAAGGGCTATAGCGACCACGTTCAGAACGTTGCCAGAAAGTTTGAGCACATTATCGTTCATCCCGATATTTGGATGGGAGCTATTCCCTCCTCCTCTATGTCCTGTCATTTGTTTCTCCATGCAATTCACTTGCTGGAAATCAAGGGAATTGTCGAACCATCCGAGAAGGTGTTTGAAAAGGCAATCTGGGCATTTCGGGAAGCATTTTTTACCAAATTGGCAAATGTGAGCGATCGCACCGTGCAATTCGCGATCGCAGAGGAATTAAACCTCCCGATCGCCGCTATCCAAGCACAAGTCGATAGCGGTGAGGCATACGCTCAACTTTCCAAGGATTTTGATTT
>Ga0209591_10009197_pt1 | contig 10704 bp, 8 predicted proteins | sample MAT01_FD_187207 | JGI IMG/M metagenome (GOLD analysis project Ga0209591, IMG submission 187207) | Freshwater microbial communities from Lake Fryxell liftoff mats and glacier meltwater in Antarctica - MAT-01 (SPAdes) (version 2) | ecosystem: Environmental > Aquatic > Freshwater > Ice > Liftoff...
GGCATGGTCGCTCAAGCGCCGATGGGTCAGCCCCAGGTCGCGGACCGGGCCGCTGTGCGGCAACGACAGGGCGTAAAGATTGCGGTAGTCCTCCAACATTACCCCGGCCACCGCCACCGGCTGACCCGTGACCGCCACGCCCACTTGGCAATCCCACGCGGTCGGGGCCAGCTCGTCCGGCGCGACGCTGAAGAGCAGGCTCAATGGTCCATAGGGCACCAACGCGACGCCCGCCAAGCGTTCGCGGACGTCAGCGCCAAGCGCCATGGGATCACCAGGATACCCGACGCTGGACATGCCAGCGAAGCGCAGGTTGCCTTCCCGTTTCAGCAATGGCTCGACCACCAGCACCCCCTGCAAGGCGACCACTTACCCCGCGCCACGACCACTGGCAAGGTAAGGTCCTTGGCGCCGCCCGGTGAACGTCCAGTGGTCCGCGGCTGGGGCTTGCCTCGCCCAGGTGCAGTCCATGATCCGGCGACAGCTTCCGCAAGCATTAGAACAGCCTGCCACGTAGCGGACGTGGCCTTCCAAATGGAATGTCGGGTACTTGAAAGTCCCTCAATCGCACCAGTGCAACGTCGCATCTCCCTTATTTCCTCGTTTTCTCTCTCCAGCGTCCGCCGGGTGTTCGGCGTACGTGCGTACAACCCCCACCAGTGAGGTAATCCAGTGGCTTCTACCGGTACTGTCGTCCGTTTCGATCGTCGTCGTGGTTATGGCTTCGTGCAGCCGGATGACGGCGGCGAAGACGTCTTCGTCCACCAGAACAACATCAACATGGAAGGCTTCCGCTTCCTGCAGGTTGGCGAGCGCGTGAACTACGAACTCGAAGTCGGCGAAAAGGGCATGAAGGCCGTCTCGGTCGCCCTCGTCGAACCGCGCGCCATCCGCCCAGGTGGTGGCCGCGATGACGAATTTGGCGGCGAAGGCGGCGGCGGCGGCGGCGGTTACGACGACCGCGATGATCGTGATGCCGGTGGTTACCAGCAGCAGCAGCAGCGCGCTCCGCGTGAACGCGACAGCCGCCCGCCCCGCGACGACGCCCCGCGCGACGAGCGCCCGGCTGGTGGCGACAAGGCCAGCCGCAAGCTGGAACGCCTGATCAGCCTGCTGGTCGAAAAAGGCGTGCTCGCCCCTGGCGAGATCGACGGCTTGACGCAGAGCGCCGCCGCCGGCGCGCCTGCTGCCGACGCCTGAACGCCACGACATCTTGTTTTGGTCTCAACCGCCCCCGCAGCCCTGCTGCGGGGGCGGTTTTTTTTGGTACGGGCTGCGGTCTCCCGTCACCCCATGCGTATGGCCTATCGCACGTCGCCATCGACCGAATCTTGCGCCCACCCCGCGCCGACCATCCTCCGACGCACCATGCCTGCCAATGAACTCACTCAAGTCATCATCTTCGGCGCTTCGGGCGACCTGACCGCGCGCAAGTTGGTGCCGGCATTGTTCGCGGCCCACCGCGAGAAGTTCTTCCCGGGACGTTTCCAATTGATCGGCGTCGCGCGCCGGCCGTGGGATGACGCCGCCTTCCGCGGCGTGCTCGACCAGACCGTGCCCAAAGAGAAGACCCACAACCAGAACCAGTGGGCGGAGTTCCTCGATCTCACCACCTACGTGAAGACCCATCTGGAGACCGCCGCCGACTATGCCGCGCTCGCCCGGCGTCTCGACGCCATCGCTGGTGGACCGGCGAACCGGGTGTTTTACCTCGCGATCAAACCCGACCTGATCCTGACGTCGGTGCAGAACCTGCGCGATGCCGGGCTGCTCGACCAGAGCGATGGCCTCAAACGCCGCGTGGTGGTTGAAAAACCCTTCGGCACCGACCTCACCAGCGCGCGGGAACTCAATCGCGACCTGCTCGGCCTGCTGGGTGAGGACCAACTCTACCGCATCGATCACTACCTGGGTAAGGAGACGGTGCAAAACCTGCTGGTGTTCCGTTTCCGCAACGCGTTCTTCGAACCGCTCTGGAACCAGAAGTACATCGAACTGGTGCAGATTACCGTGGGCGAAACCGTCGGCATGGAAGGTGGCCGCGGTGGCTACTACGACACCTCGGGTGCAATCCGTGACATCCTGCAGAACCATCTGTTGCAGCTCGTGGCGCTCGTCGCGATGGAACCACCCGCGTCGCTGAAATCAAAAGCGATCCGTGATGAGAAGGTGAAAGTCCTGCACTGCCTACGTCCACCGTCGGACATGCCGGATCCCGAAAAGCACATCGTGCGCGGGCAATTCGAGGGCTACCGCCAGGAGCCGGGCGTGAAGCCCGACAGCGACACCGAGACCTACATCGCCTGCCGCACCTACATTGATAATTGGCGCTGGGGCGGCGTGCCGTTCATCCTGCGCACCGGCAAACACCTGCCGGCGCGCTACACCTCGATCACGGTGCAGTTCCGCATGCCGCCGACCACGTTGTTCGGCAGCTACGACGAATGCCACCTGCGGCCGAACCGACTGACCATCCGCATCCAGCCGAACGAAGGCATCGACCTCGACTTTGACGTGAAGGAACCCGGTTCGGGCATCACCATCCGGCCGGCAAAACTGCACTTCGACTACGGCGATTATTTCCACAAACCGAGCCCGGAGGCCTATCAGCGCCTGTTGCAGGACGTGGTGCTGGGCGACCAGTCGCTGTTCATCCGCAGCGACGAGGTCGAAGAAAGCTGGCGCTGGGCCGACAGCCTGCGCGAAGCGATGCGGAAGACTCCGGTGCAGACCTACGCCAAGAAGAGCTGGGGGCCGACCAGCGCCGACCAGTTATTCGGCGAGTGCGAAGGACGCTGGACCACCGGCTGAACAGGTTCCGCTGATTGCTCAGGATCAGCCTGGCTTCTTGTCCGAACCAGGTTTGGTCTGGGTGAAGGAACGCACGATGCGATCGGTGCCCTTGCGAATGCGCGTGGTGAGTGGCCGCACGATGCGCATAGTTCCCGCCATCACCACCCGACCGATACGACGCGTAGCATTCTTCACCGGACCGCTCCGCAGCAGGAATAACACGCCGGACAACACCAGGATTCCGGTGAAGGCGGTTAGCAACATGCCGTACCAGGTGTCGAACAGCCCTTGTTTGGCGAGGTACGTCATCACGCCAGCCTCGGCTTTCACCGGTGAGGCGCTTGCTGGCTGCGTCACGGCGACCACCTCGGTCGCGCTGGGCATGGTGTAGTCGTTGGGAGCGAGGGTCGCCAATGCTTGGCGTGCTGCCATGACGACTCCAGGGTCCGGCGCACGCAACATCGGCTCGATCAGATCGAGCGCTTCCTGACGCTCCCCGCGCATTCCACCAAGGGCTTGGATCGCTGCGATCTGTTGCATGGTGTCTGGATCATCGAACAGATTCGCCTGCACGGCCAGGCGCTGTGCTGCTTCGATGTGGTAGCTCTGATACCAGGCCTGCCATGCGGAGCTGTCGCTTTTGAAATCAACCCGGGTCAGGCGTTGCAACGCCGTCAACGCTGCACCGGCCACCTCCGGCGGTCCCTTGGTGAGTTTGTCCACCAGCGCCGGAACGGCCCGCATATCATCGCCGGAACCCAGACAGGTCGCTGCCAACACGGCAACCGTCGGCTGACCGTCAGCCAACACGCGTTCGATCTGTACGCGGGTCTGGGTGGAACTCCAACCGATGGCGGTGATCGCGCGTAACGCACGATCGACCACCTGGGGATCACGGTGGGACAACATCTGCACCACCGCCGGACGTGCCGGCCGCACAGCCGAGATGGCAATGTGCATCAATACCTTGCCGGCGTCACCACTCGATGCGCCAGCGAAATAGTCACCCAGTTGAGCCAGCGCCAGGGCGTCAGGCAGTCGCTTGAGCAAACCGATGGCGTCCTCCGCCGTGCTCACCACTACAGCAGAAACGGCGGGTTTGGGTCCGGTCGCCGACAGCGGAACCGTGGCGACAGTGGGATCAGCAGCGGCCAGAGCGCCCGCTAGACACAAGGGGAGAAGCAGCTTCATGGGTCGTTGTATCCGACCGTGCGGACGTTCCATGCCGTCGGGGCTAACATGGACAACGTCGGGGTGGTGGTGGTGGTGGTCGTAGTGGTCGTGGTATCCTTCATGATGCTACCCCAGGAAAGGCCGGCGAGCGACTCGTCGTAATGAAAGCTGAAGTTACCGTTCACTGCCCCACTGAAATCCTTGCCGACAAACGAACCGTAGAAATCCGACCCACCGTTGAATTTCATGCCCGCATTGGGAGCCAACACCACCGCGCTGAACTTGGCACCGCCATTCAGCGACATCTCATTCGCTCCCGTGCCGGAAAATGCTGTGACGAAGAGGAACCGGCTGGGGTTCGCCGGATCGCCCACGGTATTCTGGGCATTGAATGAGGCGCCCTTGCCAGCGATGTCGTTCTGGTAGATGACCAGTTTGGCCGTGCTGCCGGCAGCAAAGGTCACATCCCCGACATTGAATGCCCCATCGACATAGAGCACCACCGTTCCGGAGCCGGAAATGGTCAATCTGTTGTTGTTCTTGTGCGCCACCGACGGAGTACGGAACACCGTGTTCCCAGCGCCGCTGCCGGTCAGCGTGGTATTGCCAGTGATCGAACCCATTGAAGTAAAGCCGGATGTCGGCGGTGAATAGGTCACGTTGGGCAATGTTGCGTTGGCATTGGGCGTGGCTTGACCATGGACCTTGCTGGTGTCGTAGGCACCCGAGCCCAACACCCCGTTCGACCCGACGTCGCCATTACTGTTGGCGCCACCAACCGTATAGGTGGCAGGTCTTGTGTAGGGCGTATCCGCAACCCCATCACCGTTGCTGTCGCTCTTCCAGGAATCGGTTGTCGCCGCACCTTTGAAATCATACCCATTGATGGAAAACATGCCGCGCGTGAACGGGAAGGCCGGAGTCGGGACGCTGGTGGTGGTCGTGGTCGTGGTGGTCGACGAGACCGTGGTCGAAACCGCGGTGATCACCGACTCCACCCGTTGGCGACGAACCGAATCCGGACGCGTGCGGTCGCCAGTCTCTGCGGTGGTGTAGATGATGAAACGTTCCGAACCATCCCACACCGAGGGGTTGGCGCTCGAAGCCACCTTGATGACCTTGGTCTCGATCGTGCAGGCATTGCGGCGATTCGCCGCATTCGCCCCAGTGGCGCTGGTCGTGTACGCGGTCGTGCCACCCTGGGTCGTGGTCATGACCTGGGGCATGATCGAGGGGAAGACTGCGGGTAGACTCCCCGGCAATGTCGAACTCACCAGGACGGAGCTGGTGCTCGTCTTTGTCGTGGGGAATCCAGGGCTACTGACCGCCATGTTCTTCATTGCGGTCTGGACGGACGTATTGTTTCTCATCCAGTTGATCGTTTCATTGGCCGCCGATTCCGTCGCAGCCAGCAGGTCGACCTGCGCCTGACGGTATTTCTGTTCACCGTAACGACCGATGGTCAGATCGGTGAGCGCGATAGCCATGCCCGCGATGGTGATGATCACGATCGAGGAGATGACCAGGGCACTGCCGGCGCGGGATTGATTGCGGATAGGGGACATGGGGGCCTCCTGGGCTTGCACGTGTTCAACGGTAACGTTTGGCTTCTGCACTCATCTCACCTTGGGCATTGGCCACCGAGGCGGTCACGGTCACGGTACTGGGAATGGCGCCGGTCAGGGTCACCGAGTAGGTGCCGTTGCGCGACGGCCATTGGGCCACCGGCGGGTAGGTGGAGCGGGTCACCGTTGCCGTTCCGACGCTGACGGTCGCCCCATCGTTCACCACCGCAGACGTCGTATTGTCGGAGTTGCCGAGGGTGATGACGATGCTCTGGGGATCGATCTTCTTGCCGATCGGGGCAGTGAAGAACAATGATACCTGTTGCTGTGGTGGGCTGGTGGTCAGTTCGGTGACCAGGTTGCCAAACATCACCGATGGCGCGCTGGTGGTGGTGCCGGCGATGTTGCCGTCGGCGTCTTCCGGATTGTCGACGTAGGTCACAGCGCTGGATCCACTCGATTGATTCAGCGTTGAACGCAGGAACAACGTCTGGGCCAATGCGGTGTAGATGATCTCTTCGTTCACGCGGGTTTGACTGCGCAAGGTCAGTGACATCTGCAGGGTGTTACCGACACGGGTCAGACTGAAACCATTCTCGGCGACATCCTCGGAGAGGATCTGCTCGGGCCCCAGGATGCCGACCGAGTCACGAGCCTGCAGCAACAGACGACCAGGAGTGACACTGTAATCATAGATGATCATGCGCTTAAACGGCTCGTATTGTTCCGCCCAGGTCGGAGCACCGCCCAGACCAGTACTGATCGCGAAATAATAAGCTTTCACCTTGTCGGCATTGGCACTGCTTTTCGCTGCGAAGCCAACCGGGTAGGCACCGGGCAGTTCCAGCGAGGTGGCTGGCGTGGCTCCAGCGGCAGCCATACGTAACTGCATCGCGAGTTTGTTCAGGACATCATTCGCGCGATTGTTGATGTCGGTTTGGCGGGTGAAGCGGTCGTTGAAACGCATACTGGTGTCGAGGCTCATGGTCACGATCACCATCACCACGCTGAGCAGGCTCATGGAGATCAGCAGTTCGATCAGGGTAAAGGCACGACGACGGTGTGGCTGATTGAGGTGGCGCATGTCAGAACCCCCTGTTCGTGACGACGTAGACGGTCTCGACCGAAGCGGGTCCGTTTTCGTCGACCCAGGCAACGCGGAAACGCAGTGGCAACACCTGGTCGCTGAGCCTGAACTTGTTGGGATTGGGCGCGATCGCGGTGTCGTCGGGGTTGGGATTGGCGAAGTTGGTCACCGTACCGCAGGTCACTGCACCATCCGGGATGCGCAGGCCCAAGACGTCGAAGGCAATGCCCTTGAAGTCGCGCCGCACGCTGTCGAACGGCATGTACTGGAGCGACTCGATCTGCGCCTGAATTTCCTCATAGGCCTTGGCTTGGTTGGTCGCGCGGTCGTTGACCCGCTTCGAGGTGATCATGCTGTCGAACAACGTGCTGAGGCCGATGGCGAGGATGACCATGGCGATCATCACTTCGATAAGACTCATACCGCTGCGGGAGATTGAGTGGGGGTTCATAGTTTCACCGGTTGATCCTACTACAGAAACGAGAGAGCGAGTTCCGTGCCGCAGCGATTGCATCGTTTTTTGGAGTCGCAGCCCCTACGCGGGGCCGTTCGGCCCATGACCAGGGGCCAACCAGCCCGCCCGGCCCTCTTGGCCGTTCCGTCCTGCCCAGGTAGCGGGTACGCTTTCAGCAATGCGCATCCTGTTAGTCGACGATCATCCGGAAGTGCGGCAGAGCCTGGCCGCTTTTATTGAGCAGCTCGGCCATGAGGCGTTGCACTGTGACAACGCACCCGCAGCCGTGGCCGCTGCCCGTAGTGAGCGACCCGATCTAATCCTCAGCGATCTGCGTATGCCCGGAATGGATGGCCTGCATCTTTTAGCGGCGCTGGAGCAGCTCGACCATCCGCCGCCTTTGGCACTGATGACCGCGTTCGGTGACGCGGACACCGCCATTGCTGCATTGCGGCAAGGCGCGGTCGACTACCTGCGCAAGCCCATCGATGTCCGCGAACTGCATCGCCTGATCGAACGCATCGGCAGCCTCAATCCCACCGCGAACACCAGCGGCAGCGCTCCCACTGCGGCGACCGTGAGTATCCGTGAAGAGGTTGATGGTCTGGTGATCCATGGAGATAATTTCGCCCGCGTGATCACGCTGGCCGATCGCCTGCACGCCGCACATGAACTGCCCTGTCTGATCGAGGGCGAAACCGGTAGCGGCAAGGAACTCATTGCTCGACGCATCCACCACGGTGGGAAACCGCGGATCAGTTCTCCCTTTGTGGCGGTCAACTGCGCAGCGATCGCACCTGGATTGTTTGAAGCCGAACTGTTCGGCTACGCAGCCGGCTCCTTCACCGGCGCACTCGCTGGTGGAGCCCAGGGCAAACTCGCGCTGGCGAGCGGCGGCACGTTGCTGCTCGACGAACTGGCCGACCTGCCCCTTGATCACCAAGCTAAACTGCTGCGCGTGTTGGAGGATCGCACGTGGTACCCGGTTGGTTCCAACCAACTGCAACACCTCAAGGCACGAGTGGTTTGCGCATGCAACGCCGACCTGCTCGAACTGGTTGGACGCGGACGATTCCGCGAGGATCTCTACTACCGCCTCAAAGTCGGCCACGTGCGTATTCCACCGCTGCGTGATCGCCGCGACGACATCATCGCGTTAGCACAGGTGTTCATGGGCCGCATCCGCCGCCTACGCGGACGTGGGTTCCAACGGCTCTCCAGCGAGGCGGCCCAGCTGCTGACCAACTACCGCTGGCCAGGCAACGTGCGTCAGCTCCACCACCTGCTGGAACAGGCGAGCATGTTGCACGATGGCGCGGTGCTTGATGTCGGTCCACTGCGAGAGCTGCTGCCGGATCTCGCGCCGTCAATCCCTGCAGCCTCGCAGCCTGATCCGAGCACCAAAGAACCTCACCCCGCGATCTCCCCAGCGAAACCAAACCTACCACTTGATCCCATGAACCTGGTGCTGCCCGACGGTAAATTCGATCTCGACCACTGGACCCGCGCAGTGGTCCAGACCGCGTTGGCTAAACATCAAGGTTCGCCGGTGCGCACCGCCGCATACCTCGGTCTCACCCGCAAGGTGCTCTACACTCTGCGCAAACGTTACGGCCTCATCGATCTGGGCGAGGAGGAACCAACGTGACCCAGGCCACCGTGCCGCCCCGCTCGCGATTGCTGCGCCATTGGCCGCTGCTGCTGGTCACCGTGGGCGTGGTGATCGTGGGGTTGATCGCTCGCGCCTGGATGCACCGCAATATCGAACTCATCGATGACAACGACGTGCCAATGTTGGCTGTCGCTGACGCAGCGCTCGCAACTGCCATCGGTTGCGCCTTGCTGGTGGTGGTGGTTGCGCACCTGATGCTTGACCGTGAGCGCGCACGCATCGAACGCGAATTGACAATAACACGCGCCGCGTTGCGCGATCAACTTGAACAAGAAGCCCAGGTGCGGCGTACCAACATGCTCGGGGCGCTGGCGGGTGGTTTGGCCCATGAGTTGGGCCAGCCACTGTCGGTAGCACGTGTCGGCATCGAAGGGCTGCACTATTTGCGCCAACTCGGTCGGGACCCCACTCCGGAACAGGTCGAACGTACTATGGCGCGCGTTGGCATGAGTCTGGTGACCATGACCCAGACCATTGAACATTTGCGCGGATTGGCCAGCAGCACCGGCCCCGCACAACTCAGTGCGCTTGATCTGGTCAAGGCCGTAGAAGCCCTGCTGGCGGATCGCGACCAATGGCTGCGTTACCAGGACACCCGCATCCAGTTCGACCGCCCGGCAGGTCCGGTGCCGGCAATGGGTGATGCCGCCGGTGTCCGCCTGGTGCTGACCAATCTGCTACGCAACGCGGTCGAAGCGGTCGCCGGACAAAGCAGTGAACGCCGGCTGGTGCGCATCACGGTCGGCCCAGCTGCCACGGTCGCAGTCCATGACAGTGGTCCAGGTATTCCACCCGAGCTGCGTGAACGACTCTTCGATCCGTTCTTCTCAACCAAGAACGGCGCCCTACGCGGCATCGGCCTGTCCCTGGCACAAGCCTCGGCGCAACGCATGGGTGGAGAACTGCAGGTGACATCACAACCAGGTGGTGGTGGATCTTTCCTCCTGCGACTGCTGAGCCCAGAGGAGCACCAGACGTTGAAACTGGAGCCCAACGTATGAGGAGTCTGCGTGCGCGCATCGTCGTGCTTAGCGCCGTGATGGCGTTGGGCAGCGGCATCATCTGCGCCGTGGCCGCCATGCAGGTGGCCCACGGAAACCTGCTGGCGATCGAAGATCGCCAAGCGGGCGATGCGCTGGTGTCGCTTCGCCAGCGCATCAAGCAGACCTGCGACGGATTATCGTTCGAAGTGAACGACTACGGCAACTGGGATGAACTCTTTCAGCAGATGCCCACGCCGGCCAATGAATGGGCGCAGATCAATCTGACCCCTGGGAAGGTCCACGGCGCGTTGACGCAGTTCATGATCACCGGAGACGACCGACGCATCACCGGCCGTTTCCACGATGGCGACGTGCGCGGCATCCAGAACTCCACGCGCGACCCGGCGTCTGCAGCTGCGCTCGCACAGTTGCTCGGTCAACCCCTGCCCACCTCCGGCCTCGCTTTGCTGGCGGGCAATCCTGCCCTCTTTGCGGTCACTCCCGTGAGGCCGAGCCATCGCCAAGGAGAACCACGTGGGCACCTGATCGCCCTGGCATACCTGGATGATGAACTACTGACGCGTCTGCAACCTGACGGCTGGATCCTGCATCTGGAAGTCCAGCACATCGATCCGCATAGTCGTCCTGGAACGACGATGACCTGGGGCAACCCGCTGATCAAACGCACAGGTTCGCGTCTGAGCGTGACCACCGTGATCACCACCCATGACGGCAGCTTGCGGATGGTGCTCAACGCCAATCGGACCGCGGGTCAACGCATCGCTGAACAGACCGCCTTGGCCATCCTGGCGGCCGGCCTGGGGGCGGCAGGGATCGCGCTGATGATCGGTACGTGGCTTGGCTGGCGCTGGGTGGCACCGATCTCGGCCTTGGCTGCCGCCTGTCGTCACCAACTTGATGATCCACGGGCCCAGCTCCCGACAAACAGCGGGCTGACCGAGGCAGATGTACTCAGC
>Ga0209591_10009199_pt1 | contig 10702 bp, 10 predicted proteins | sample MAT01_FD_187207 | JGI IMG/M metagenome (GOLD analysis project Ga0209591, IMG submission 187207) | Freshwater microbial communities from Lake Fryxell liftoff mats and glacier meltwater in Antarctica - MAT-01 (SPAdes) (version 2) | ecosystem: Environmental > Aquatic > Freshwater > Ice > Liftoff...
ATCATCGCTCCATCCGTGAAGCTCTGTCTGATCCGAAAGCGATCGCTCAACCTGCCCACTCACTGTTCATTGATTAAAACTTGAAATCCTTACCTCGTATAGCTTATAGCTTTTCTTAGTGCCATTCAATTCAGTGTCTAAGTCTTTGGGTAATGAGTGTAGCCATGCAGATAATCCCAGCATCTCTAAGGTTTGATAGATGCGTTCGTCGCTGATATTTTGGTTAAAAAAGGTGAGATTGTTGCGGACTGTGGTTTGGAATAACTGTACATTCTGAGTTACTAGCCCGACGTGCTTGGGTAAGTCTGTTAAGGGAGTCTGGTTGATGGGTACATTCCCCAAGCGAATTGTGCCTGATTGTGCGTCATATAATCTCAGTAACAAGCGTGCTAAAGTGCTTTTACCACTACCTGTACGTCCTAACAGTCCCAATACATGACCGGGCGGTAAATGGAAAGATATATCTTGCAGGATCAATTCTGGTTTTGTATCTTGCCTTTTGATGCGTTCGCTATAGCTAAATGAGACATTTGTAAAAGTGACAGAAAGTGCGCCATTAGGAAGTAGCTCTTTGCCTCCTGCATTCAGTTGTGATTGCACTTGAAATAAGTCTTGAATACGATAAATGCTGGCTTCTGCCTGTTGAAGGTCTTCTAACTGAGTGCGAATCTGCTCAATTGGTTCACTCAGAAGAGTAGTGTAGTAAAAAAATATATATGCAGTTCCAATAGTGATCGCTTTTTGATTCCAAAGGTAAAGAGCTACTGCTAAAGCAATGACATTACCTAGCGTGAATATAGTGTTAGTTGTACCCCAGAGGATAGTATCAGCAAAGCGTGCTTTGTGATAAGTTGGTAGCCAGCGTTGCAGAATTTTGTAGAAGCGATGCATAACATAAGTTTTCGCACCATTTGCCCTTATGTCTTCAATGCCAGTTAGTTGCTCACCCAAAAATCCGAAAAACTCTCCATTGACTTGGCGATAGCTTCCCCAATGAGGAACGGCGATGGAACGCAGACGAATTAGGATAGATAATGCTGTGAGGGTGAAAAATAAAATAGTTATACCAGCTCGCCAATCTTCGGCGAACATCACCACAATCACACCCAAAATCAGTAGCAAACTGCCTAAGATGTAAACGCTAAATTTCGAGAAAAATTTTGAAAGATTCTGAATATCACCGTCTACTCGTTCCACTAATTCACCAGGTGTCGAAACCTTGTGAAAAGATAAATCGAGTTTCAGGCAATGCTCAACTAAATCAGCACGTAAGGCATTAGTAGCTGTCCAAGCAACGTTTTCACCGTAGTATGTAGCCACAATTGACATTAATTGCATCACTAAAGCTACACCGATAAATAGAAATGCGGCGGAGAATAAGTTTTGCACTGAACCACCTGCTACAGATGTATCAATGAAATTACGTAGGATTTGCGGGTTGAGGAGTTGCAAGCCGATACTAGCTAATAGAGCGATGGCAAACTTGGCAACGCGCCCCTTTTGAGGTTTGAGATAGTCTATCAATAAATTCCAAAACTGTTCTAGACCAATTTTCATAACGTCGCCAAATTTTAGCCAGGATTGTCCTGAAAGTTATAATTTAATCAAAGCTAATTGAGAAACTTATGCAAAAGTAGTATACTATAAAAACGACTGTTAACCTAGCAATAATTCTTTTTAAGTAATTTATTAGTAATAAATTTCATTAAAATTATGATTGACTGATCTTAGCAGTGCAAAAAAGCAAAATACCAAAAATTCATTTATAAAAATTCGAGCGACTGTTGAAACAATGAGCAACGGGCGATTCTTTTTAATGTTTTATGGTGTGTAGGTCAATTTAAATATGGTAATCAATCAGACCCGTAACAAATGCCGTTTCTGTTCCGAAGTTTCTCAAGCTAATGGTGAAGACCCTATCGGCTCTGCCATAGCAGTTGAACAATATTTAATTATTGAAGCTCCACAACCCTGGTCAGTTGAGATTTGGATTGAACCCGAACCCATGCCGCAAGGAGTGTTGGACGCATTGAATTTTGTTTGGGAACATGGTAGAACAATTCGGCAGATGGCGATCGCTCCAGATCCGGAGTACTCTATACCTGGTTATAAGCACGTATTTCACTACCATAGACCAGCAGGGTTATTTGCTGAGTAAGTGATATAAGAGGGTTCTTTGCCAACAACTCTATTAAAAAAACTACTACAAACAAGCTGAATGGCCAATCAACTAAGTAAAAGCTCTATCACCAATTCAGAATCATTTACTAACGCTCCAATTTTATCAGTACAAGGTTTAGGTAGAAAAATCCAAAATCAATGGTTGTGGCAAAATTTAAATTTTGAACTTCTACCAGGAGAACGCGTTGCTGTAGTTGGTGCTTCCGGTTCTGGTAAAAGTCAGCTGCTAAGAATGATTGCTACTCTCGATCCGATACAAGCAGGATACATTTTTTTTCAAGGAAAATCTATCGATGCTTACTACACACCCTATTACCGCTCTCAAGTTGTTTATCTCCACCAGCGCCCTGCACTTTGGGAAGGAACTGTAGAAGATAATCTCAAACAAGTTTATCGTTTAGCAGCCCATCGACATCAAGTTTACAAACGCGAGCTAATTCTTAATTATTTACAACTTTTACATAAACCTGCTGATTTTTTACAACGTCCTGTGAGTGCAATTTCTGGTGGTGAGGCTCAAATTGTCGCTTTTCTGCGTGCTTTACAATTTTCCCCTTTGGTGTTATTACTTGATGAACCTACCGCCTCATTAGATGTCGCAACTGCCAATTTTTTAGAAGCTTTGGTTGCAGCTTGGCAAAAAGAAGACCCCCAACGAGCATATCTTTGGACTAGTCACGATTCAGCGCAATTGCAGCGCATTACCCATCGTCAAATTAGCTTATAATCTAACGAATAATGGCAGACAATTATATTTCTATTAGTTATACCAAACTTGCATTAGCAGCTTTATTTATTCTCATTAATATAGGTCTTTCATTGGCTCTGAATTTAGGGTTAGCAAAAAGCCTTTTAATTGCTTCACTACGTATGGTAGTGCAATTGTTATTGGTAGGATACTTATTACAATGGGTATTTACTCTTAGTAACCCAATATTAATTATAGCTTTAGCTCTGGCTATGACGATTATGGCGAGTATATCAAGTGTTAATCGGACTCGCCGACGGTTTGTCAGTATTTACTGGAATAATTTTATTTCGCTTTTTTGTGGTTCATTTCTAGTTACAGGCTTTACTGTTAGCGGGATTATTCAAGTACATCCTTGGTACGATCCTCAGTATCTCATTCCTCTGTTAGGTATGATTTTGGGTAATGCCTTAACTGGTACATCTCTGGCGTTAGAACGTTTTATGGAGGATTTAATTAATCGTCGAGAACAAGTAGAAGCACTATTAACTTTAGGTGCAACTCGTTGGGAAGCTGCACATCAACCAATTAAAGAAGCATTAAGAATCGGGATGATTCCCACAATTAACTCAATGATGGTGATGGGGTTAGTTAGTCTACCAGGAATGATGACTGGTCAGATTTTGGCTGGTGCTAGTCCTACGGATGCTATCCGCTACCAAATTGTGATTATTTTCGCCCAAGCATCGGGAACTGCGATCGCCACCATAGGAGTTGTATTACTGGCGTTTTTATCCCTATTTAATCAAAAACATCAACTGACAGATGCTTTGTACAAGCAAAGCTAAACATAATTTTCATGACAAGTCTGCACAAATGGAACAAGTTTCTTCTCACCTATTTACACTCAAATAAAGAATATGCCGTCATGCGATCGCCTCAGACACTTAGAAGTTTTTGGGGCGATCGCCAGCGCTAAAAGTAGACTATTGACCTCAGAATATTTTACGTTCTTCTAGATGGGCGAGAATATCTGAGCGATCGCGCCACACAGTCCGCAACTTTTTGTTAGCGAACATCTGTAACTGATCGTCAATGTGGGGCGATCCGGGTTGAGATGCGTTACCGTAACTGGTGAGTGCCATTGCTCGTACAGGGTTAGAAAATTCAATTGCAGCCACATAGGAATCACCTGCAACGGCTTGGAACTGCCCATTTGCTCTGGGAGCGGAATTAAGTACCCGAAAAATTCCCAGACTGCCATCCCCACCATTACCAGGCAAATCCACATCACCCAACCGGAGCCGAAAAACCTTGCCCCACGGTACATCAATCGCCCCATAAGTCTTTTCTACCTCTGCTGCGACTGCTTGCAGAGTTGTAACTGCACTTTCAGGATTAGCTAAACCATCGGGTGTGGTGCGTGGAGAACGTTCATTCCAAGGTTTACTAAATGTTTTATCTAAGTCCATCTGTTGCACCCAAAAAGCAAATAATACGGCCCCCCGACTATCTGCATTGGCTTGCCGATCCCAGGCTTCTAGAACATTGGCTGCTTTTTGTCCTAAGTCCTGACCATACTTGCGTGCAGCCGGAATTAAATCATCCAAAATCCGATCAGCTAGTTCCATGCGAGTCGAGTGCTTGTACGCAACCATTTCATCAAAAGAGATTTTGTCATCCTCAGCCAACATCCTTGCAGAACGTTGGGAGCGGAAATCCATGAAACGAGGAGCCATGTAAGCCGGGTAATTATCTGCTTTGATGGCGGCTGGAAATGTAGTTGTCCAAGGTGGATCATTCGTATTTTGCAACCAGCCGCTCTTAGGGTCAACTATGCGCGGTAAATCTTTGTAAGGATGAATTTTTGTCCACAAGGTTTTAGACGTATTTCCTGGGATTATGCCTTGCCAGTATGCAAAATCACCCTTAGAGCGTACTGGAACTTGACCATTGAATAGGTGCATAATATGCCCTTCTCTATCCGCATACATCACCGTAAACATTGGTAATTGCAAGCGCTGGAGTGTCTTTTCAAACTGGGCAAAGTTTTTTGCTCGGGCCATATCCCACCATTGCTGAAGTACACCTGGTCGGTCAAGACCTGCAACTCTCAGCGCTACGGCTTTTCCATTTTTCTCGGCTACTACAGGCCCGTGAACAGAACTTTTGACTATTAATGGTTGTTCTTGTAAGGAGCCATCTTTCTGCTTCACCTTTAAGGAGAGGGTTTTTGTCTGGAAGTTAAGAACTTTGTCATCAAAGCGGTATCCATTACCTGCCAGTGTGAGTTCATAAACATCCCAACCATCATAAGTGTTAACGGTGTGAGTCCAACCTAAGTTGTTGTTAAAGGCGATCGCTAATACGGGAATACCTACAAGTGTTGCCCCATAAGCATCAATTCCTGGTGCGGTGATTTGGGCTTCATACCACAAAAATAAATCTGACCAAGGTAGGTGGGGGTTTGCTAGCAACATAGCGTTCCCACTTGCAGAATGACTTGGTGCGATCGTCCAACCATTAGATCCTGCTTGCAACTTTTCTTTGCTCAGGTCTAATACTTGCTCAGGATTGACCACAAAGGTGAAATTGAGTACCCGATGTAAGTGAGCCATGACATCTTCTGCCTTGACTGGTAGCACCACCTCAACTTCATCATCAATCAAGTTAGGATTTTGGGAAGCATAAGCATTGATCCCGTTAGCAAAAGCATCAAGATAACTACGAAAACTTGGACTCTGAGCTTGATACCAAGAACGAGCGCGTTCTGGTACTCCGGCAGTTTGTACCCAACGATCTGAGTCTAGGTATTCCTCTCCCCAATATTCCGCCGCGCGTCCCCGTGCTTGACCATAGAGACGCAAAAGCAAATTTCCATGACTTTGCATTTGTGCCCAGCCAAAGGCATGAAATGCACTCTGGTCATCTTTACCGTATATATGCGGCACACCATAAGTATCCCATAATATCTCTGTGGATTTTGTTGGTACAGCTATAGTGCGGCTTCCGACAAACAAAACCAGTATCAAACTGAGTATTAAGGGTAAAACACGACGTATTGATTTTCTTTTGTAAACCCTAAGTAAAATATCAATCCTCATGAACACCACCATGTCCAGATGTAACGCTGGGAATTGGGAATTCGGAATTGGGAATTGGGAATTCGGAATTCCCCTTTGACAATACCACTTTATTGAGAAAAAATATCAAAGATGAAACGGTATCCTTGATTCATTTTAAAAACTTGGGAAAAGTCTCCATGATCATGTAATCTATATATTTATCAAGAAAGATTATCAACTCTCATGCTTAAAAAGCTTTGAAAAAATAACCAACCAGTAGAGCGTAATATTTTCAAGTGACGGGAGGATCATGATAAAAGCCACTACAGTATCACCTAGAGCATTGAAAAAGCCAGAAATATCAGCCTTATTTGGTCTGGTTTTGGGGCTATGTATGCTGCTAATTTGCTTAGTGTACAGTGTGACGTTAGGTGCAGCAGAAATATCTCTAGGTAGGATTTTGACATCTTTTATATCCTTTGATGGTTCTTATGATCACTTAGTTATTCAGACAGTGAGATTACCGCGATCGCTAATTGCTATCCTTGTAGGTTCAGCCCTTGCTGTATCGGGAGCATTGATGCAGGGTTTGACACGAAACCCCTTAGCAGATCCGGGTATTTTGGGTATTGAGTCGGGAGCCGCCCTCTTCGTCGTTGTCGCAATTTTTGTTTTTGGCAGTTTATCTTTAAGTGTTTACGCCTTTGTAGCATTTTTGGGTGCGGGAGTAACAGCGGTGTTAGTTTACACCCTTGGTTCTCTGGGACGGGGAGGAGCTACTCCACTGAATCTGACGGTAGCAGGAGCGGCCTTAACTGCTCTGATTTCTTCCTTCACCACCGCTATCCTCATTGTCAGTCAACAAACACTCGAACAAGTAAGATTTTGGTTAGCTGGTTCATTATCTGGTCGAGATTTTAATTTATTCTTACAACTACTACCTTTCGTCGGCATCGGATTAATAGTAGCTTTTGCCCTCGGCAGACAAATTACCACTATGAGTTTAGGTGAAGATATCGCCAAAGGCTTGGGTCAACAGACAGCTTGGATCAAAATATTTACCGCTATCAGCGTAGTCTTACTAGCAGGAAGTTCCGTCGCCCTTGCAGGGCCAATCGGCTTCATTGGTTTAGTCGTTCCTCATATAGTGAGATTTTACATTAAAGCCGATTATCGTTGGATATTACCTTATTGTGCAGTTTTAGGGGCTATTTTACTCTTGGTCGCAGATATTGCCGCCCGTCTATTGCTCAAACCGCAGGAGTTACCTGTAGGTGTAATGACAGCAATAGTTGGCGCTCCTTTTTTTGTATACCTAGCTAAGTTAAAGGTGAAAAAATGAGTTTTGATTGGCTAGTCATTCGTTCGCCTGCGATATCTTTCCGAATTGACCGACGTGTACCATTCATACTGCTATGTTTGGCAGTAGCGATTGTAGTGGCGATGGTAATGAATGTAGGGCGGGGTGAATATCCCATCTCACCTTTAGATATCGTGAAAACTGTATTGGGTTTAGATACAGGAAACCCAGACCATGCATTCGTAATTCAGAATTTGCGTTTACCCCGCACCCTTGTAGCTTTTATGGTGGGAGTGGCGCTAGCAATTTCTGGGACTATCTTCCAAGGACTGACACGCAATCCATTGGCTGACCCTAGTATTATCGGCATCAATGCCGGGGCAAGTCTGGCGGCAGTGGTAGTAATTGTACTATTTCCATCAGCACCTATTTATACCTTACCTCTATCAGCCTTTGCTGGTGCTTTGCTAATGGCGATTTTAATTTACTCCCTAGCTTGGAATAACGGTAGTTCCCCGATTTTATTAATTTTGATGGGTATTGGTTTATCTGCGATCGCCAGTGCCATAACCAGCTTGATGATTACCTTAGGGGAAATTACTGACGTTAGTAATGCTTTGGTTTGGTTAGCTGGGAGCGTCTACGGCCGGACTTGGGAGCAAGTCTTTTCTTTGTTACCTTGGTTAATTGTTTTTGTCCCAATGGCTTTGACACTAGCAAGGCATTTGAACGCTCTTAACTTGGGAGATGATGTCGCCAAAAGTTTAGGTAGTCAGGTGGAATGGCAACGTGGTTTACTCGTGTTAGTGGGTGTAGCCTTAGCAGGTGCAGGAGTTGCCACCGCCGGAAATATTGCTTTTGTAGGTTTAATCGCACCCCATTTAGGACGAGAGTTGGTAGGTGCAACCCATGAAGGCTTGATTCCTACTTCCGCACTCTTGGGGGGAGTGATTGTTGTGATGGCAGACTTGCTAGGAAGAACGCTGTTTGCACCTATCGAACTTCCTTGTGGGGTGGTAACTGCTGCTATTGGTGCTCCTTATTTTCTTTATTTATTAATTCGTAACCGCAAAAAATAAGGGACTGGAGACTGGGGATTGGAAATTTGGTAAAAACAATATTTTATCAACCCAACAATACCATTGCCAATTTACGAGGGATCAACGCCTATAGAAACGGGATGAATACGACCTAAAGCAGTAAGCTTGGCAAAAATCTGGGTTAATAAAATAGGCTCAGGGATTTCGGGAAGCATTTTTAACATTTCACGAACATATTGAAAACCACGGTAGTAAGCCTTAAGATCAATAATGCCGGAGTCAGGATTGTGTTGACGAAAATCAGAAAGAAGAAGATGGGACAAGTTGACCATAAAGAATGCTAAGTTAGTAGCATTAGTTACAGCAGCTTGACTTAAGTTCATGAAATCTTCTAATCCCCAAAACTGCTTGGCATCACGAAAGTTAAACTCGATTTGAAAACGAAGCTTGTAATAATCGATTATATTTTCGTAGGACAAATATAGGTCACTAGAAAATAGAATTACATGACTACAAGCATTAGTTTTAAGATTGGTTTTGACTAAAATAACTATATTCAGCGCTTGGGCAAATTCCTTGTGGAGTAAAGTAGCTTGATAAATATCCGTTTTGATATCCTCATCAATCGTACTTTTACACAAATATTTGTCAGATATATTACAATAGTCGATCTTCTCCCCGTATTTACGGCGAGAGCGACAATTGGGGTCAGGGTTTTGATAAGGTATATCAGGTTTTCATAAATCCAAAATCTAAAATCGTTCGACTGAGCGCTCACAACGAAGTCTAAAATCTAAAATGGTTTCACTTATGAAAGGACTCTCAACCAAAAGTCTGTCTTTAGCTTACGATGGTGCGCTGATTATCCATGACCTGAATTTGGCAATCCCCACCGGGCAAATTAGTGGTTTAGTCGGTGCTAATGGTTGTGGTAAATCAACGTTGTTACGAGGTCTGGCAAGATTGCTTAAACCCCGTGGCGGTACGGTATATCTTGATGGAACATCTATTTCTAATCTTTCCACCAAAGAAGTAGCAAAGCAGTTAGGTATTTTGCCCCAAGGGCCAGTAGCACCGGAAGGGTTAACAGTGCAAGATTTAGTAGCACAAGGACGTTATCCTTATCAAAATTGGTCGCAGCAGTGGTCGGCAAAAGATGAAAAAATCGTACAGCAGGCACTAGAACTTACAGATTTGTTGAAGTTGGCAGACAGAGCATTAGATACTTTGTCTGGTGGTCAACGACAAAGAGCTTGGATTGCAATGGCGTTGGCACAAGATACAGATATTTTACTTTTAGATGAACCGACTACTTTTTTGGATTTGGCGCACCAGATAGAAATTTTGGATTTGTTGTATGAGTTGAACCAAAATCAGGGACGGACAATTGTGATGGTGCTGCATGATTTAAATCAGGCGTGTCGTTATGCTGATTACTTAGTTGCAGTCAAAGATGGTCGAATTTTTGCGGCTGGGGAACCAAAGCTAGTGATGACTCAAGAAATGGTTCAAGAAGTTTTTGGGTTGGAGTGCCAGATTATTCCTGACCCAGTGGTGGAGACACCGATGTGTGTACCGATAGGACGCAAAGGAAAAGTAGTAAGTGGGGTGTGAGTATCAACAGATACTGTTGACAAAAGTATTACAAATGCACAAACAAAAGTGTTACAACTAAAAGCCGCAACCACAGATTGAAGGTTTGAGCTTACGTAATACTTGATAAGACAAAAATGTATTACATTCGCCAACAGTATCCCCACCGTAGGTGATCGATCGCAGTTTTCTATTTAAAACCCTAATTAAAAAATGCCAATTCTTGCTTTATTGTTCGTAGTGAGTAAAATTTTAGTCCATGCTTGATTACGTCAGTGCAGCGATCGCATTTTACATCACTTTATTCCCAGTATTAGAATTCCGCCTTGGTTATCTCGGCCGCTACTGGAGTCTGATGAGTGCTGCTGGCCTATTCATCGGCTTTTTCCTCTGCGCGTTCATATTTGTCCCACTGATTATTAACATGAGACTTGATCCCTTCAAGTTCCCAGATAATATTGTCATGAGCGCGATCGCTGCTGTCATCTTTAGTATCATCCTCTGCCTGGGGCAATGGCTGATACTGCGCCAGACTGAAATGACACCAAGAATTTTTGCTCTCCTTAATACAGTAGTTGGGATTATTGTCTACTCCCTGTTGGTGTGGTTCAACCAAAAAAGCCTTGTATCAGTAAACCAAAAAGTTTTTCTCGAAAGAGTGATCGTTAAAATACTTATATTTTTTGATACTTATTGATACACAATTCCCTAACCAGCAGACATAGTATAGATTATGATTACTTATGATTAGTTGGTCGAGAAGTTGTTAGTACTAACCTGTTGGAATATAAATGCTTTCAACTACTTGATATTTGCGCTGTATGGCTTGAGATAA
>Ga0209591_10009201_pt1 | contig 10700 bp, 8 predicted proteins | sample MAT01_FD_187207 | JGI IMG/M metagenome (GOLD analysis project Ga0209591, IMG submission 187207) | Freshwater microbial communities from Lake Fryxell liftoff mats and glacier meltwater in Antarctica - MAT-01 (SPAdes) (version 2) | ecosystem: Environmental > Aquatic > Freshwater > Ice > Liftoff...
GGCAGCAATAGCTTCAATTGAAAAAGGAACTGCAATCGTTTTACTCGACGGTCTTGCACCGAACATCTATCATTTTCTCGAAAAACTAAACGATTTGCTCGGTGAAAAATGTAATTTTATTGGTGGAGGTGCAGGTTCCATTAGTCTCGAACAACAACCCTGTGTTTTTAGTAATCAGGGCTTTGATGTCAATGCTGCGGTTGTGTGTATCGTCGATAAGCAGATTGCATTACCCGTACGCTTTTTCTTGACCATAAATTCCCTGAAGAAATGAGCATCATTCGCCAAAATTTGGTAATTACCAAGATAAATCAAGAGCCTTTTGGCATATTCAGCCTGGGCGAAATATCTTCTTATGGAAAAGGATTGCTAGAGCTGTTCAATAAAACCATTGTAATTGGCACATTCTATTGAATTTAATTCCCCATGACAGACAACATAAAGATAATTCAGGATATTTCATTGCTTTATGAGCTATCGCTTTCGGTAGGTAATTCACTTGACCCACATGAAACCTGCCATCAATTTCTGCGCACCCTGATAAGCCGAAAAAGCCTAAATTTTGGGTCAATTTGGATAAAACAAAACGATCTAAATGCGGCTCCTGTTTATAATCTATTTTTTATTTACCCTCAATTACGGGAGGAGCAAACTTCAGTTGACGATAAACATTTTATCATAGCATCACTTTCCTCCAAACCTTATTTTAGTATATCCAGTCAGGACGCAAATTTTTCCAACGTTTTACAGGAGAAAAAAATTAGAAAGGGTGCTTTTGCTATTTTTAGGCTAGGCAATCTGGGCTTTTTAAAACTGTTTGCTGCTAACCGACTAGAGGGATTTTCCGAAATGGAAATGGCGCAGTTGAAACAGGTGGTAGATAAACTGAATGTCTCTCTAGAAGGTTGTTTTGCCCATATTCAATTAAAAGAAGAGACAGAAAATCGTTTGATTGCCCAAAAGGCGCTGGAGGAAAGTGAAAATAAATTGCGCCGAATGATTGATTCTTCGCTCGATGCAGTCGTTTCGGCAGACGACGCTGGACTGGCGATTGAATGGAATACGCAAGCGGAGAAAATGTTTGGGTATACCCGCCAGGAAGTCTTGGGGAAACCATTGAGAGATATTTTTATCCCAAAGCGGCACTGGCACTTGTTCCAAAACGCACTCGATGACTATATTTCAACAACTAATGAAAGCATTATAAATCGACGGTACGAAATAAAGTGCATCCGAAAAAATGAAGAAGAGTTTTTGGCAGAGTTGAGTATTACATCCGATATAAACGAAAAAAACAGACTATTTGTAGGCTTTTTACGAGATATTACAGAGCAACGAAAAGCCAAAAAAGAAGTGGAAGGAGCTCGAAATCGAATGGAAAACTTGATTTCTAATCTACAAACGGGGATTTTACTGGAAGATAACTTTGGGCAAATTGCCCTTGTAAATCAATCCTTTTGCGACATTTTCTCCATTTCAGCAAAACCCAATCAATTAATTGGCGTCGACTGTAGCCAAGCAGCTGAGCAATCCAAACACCTGTTCCAAGACCCCGTTGAATTTATAACCAGCAATGAACGGGCCCTAAAAAACAAAAGTCCCATAGAGAATGAGGTCTTAGTGATGGCGAGTGGAAGAGTCCTCGAACGCAATTTTATCCCCTTGTTTTCTGGTGAAGTCTATGATGGGCAGCTTTGGCAATATCGCGATATTACAGAACGCCAAAACACCGAGCAAGCCATCCGAGAAAGTGAAGAAAAATATCGAGGCGTTTTAGAAAATATGGATTTAGGGCTGTTAGAGGTTGATTTAAAAGACAATATTCTCCATGCTAACAACGCCTATTGCCAAATGCTTGGATATACCCCGGAGGAGCTGATCGGAAAAAATGCAGGAGAAACTTTTTTGCCTGAGCACTCCAGAAAAGTTATCAAAAAAAGGTTGGAAGAGCGCAAAGAAGGCCAGTCCAGCGTCTATGAGTTACAAATGCAGCGGAAAGACGGAATCCTGATCTGGGGGCTTATCAGTGGGGCGCCGATCAGAAACGCTCAAGGAACCGTGATCGGATCCATCGGCATTCAATTCGATATGACCGATCGAAAAAAATTAGAAACCGAGCTGGCAGAAGCCAAACAAGTAGCAGACCGGGCCAGGTTGGCAGAGCGCCAGTTTCTCACACACATGAGCCACGAGATTCGTACGCCGATCAATGTGGTGATCGGGATGACCCACTTGCTTGAGGAAACGCGACCCGATATTGTCCAAAAGGATTATCTCAAGAGTTTGCGTTTTTCTGCGGACAGCCTTTTAGGGATTATTGACAACATTCTCGATCTCTCCAAAATTGATGCTGGCGAAATTGAATTTGAACAGAAACCCTTTGATTTGAATTACCTGGTGAAATCTTTGCTTCAAACCTTTCGCTTCAAAATTGGGAGAAAGGAACTCCAAATATTTGATAATCAGGATTCTAGAATTAAAAATCTTATCGTTGGAGACCCTACCCGGATCAATCAAATCTTGACCAATATTTTGGGAAATGCCCTAAAATTCACGGAAAAAGGAGAAATCAGCCTTTCTACAAAGTTACTGAGCAAATCAGCAGGCCAATATCACATAGAATTTAGGATACACGACACTGGAATAGGCATCGCAAAAGATAAGCACGATACCATTTTTGAATATTTTAAACAGGCCAATGTTCAGATCAACCGAAAATTTGGGGGTACTGGCCTGGGGCTCACCATTGTAAAACAGCTGATTGAAATGATGGGCGGCTCTATCCGCGTAGAGAGTCAACTCGGGCTGGGGGCTGACTTTATCTTTAACTTAAGTTTTGGCGACGCTGGAATTCCCGTATTTGAACAAAAAATGCCGTCCGAAACTACCGGACCAAAAAGCCAAAAGCTTCCAAAAGGCTTGCGTTTTCTGGTTGTAGAAGACAATATTCTGAATCAAAAATTGATTTGCAAAACCATCCAATCCTGGGAAGGTAGCTTTGAGGTAGCCAAAAATGGGCTGGAAGCGTTGGAGAAAACCGCTAAATCTCGTTTTGATGTAATCCTGATGGATATTCACATGCCAGAATTAGATGGCTTTGAAACTTCCATTGCAATTCGCATGAGTGCTCAAAATCCCAATAAAAACGCGCCCATTATAGCCCTCACGGCAGCAGCGATGTCCGATGATAAAAGAAGAGCTCTTGATTCAGGAATGAATGCTTTCTTGACCAAACCAATTTCTCCCAAAGTGCTTCAGGAGCATATCCTGCAGGAAATTAAGCACCTTCATTTTATTAAGCCTGCTGAGTCAAGCCAAGACATCGAAATCACCAGCTCAACCAATCCAATTGATCTTAGCTATCTATTAAATTTAGGTGGTGGCGACATGCGATTTGTACAAGAGATTATTGCTGCATTTCTTACCGAAACGCCCGTTTCTTTACAAAACTTACAATTACGCGCACATCAACAGGACTGGGATCAATGTGGTAAATTAGTGCACCAGCTTAAACCCAATTTTGCCATGCTGGGCATGAAAAAACTTGAAACACAAGCGGCCTCGATCGAAGAAAATATAAATATCGGAGGAGTTGATCCCAATAAAATGGCCACCATGATCAAACAGTTGATCTCCCAGAGCAAGGAGGCCTTGTTCTTACTTTCCCAAAATAGACAATTCTAGTCCCTAACAAGCGGGTGCTTATGCCTTGGTTTTCTGGTGGCGTTGTCATGTCGCAGCGAAGCGGAGACATCTACACAACCCAGGCTCCATTGAGCATCTTTTGCCAAGGAGATTCCGAGAAACCTGGGTTGTGTGGATGTCTTCGCTTCGCTGCGAAGTGCCAATTCAAGTTTATAGTGACAAAGAAGTATTAGGTCAACGACATTGCGCTTGATGCCCTGTCCATACTTCCAATTTTGGGAATTTTTTTCCCAAAATTGGAAGTATGTTACTTTTAACTATACTTTTATGCATGAAAATCAGCGGTTAAGAAATTGGCACATTTTTTACAATAGGATAATTGTGTTTGTTTAATCAGGCGTGTTTCTTTTTAATCCTAAAGTTGTTCATTCTGGACATCGCGTCATCTTAAACCTTGAACACCGCAGCCCACTTTTTTAGAAGTACAAGCGGTTGTTACTTTTAGATTAAAGTCCAAAAAAGGCATCCATCTTCCTACTGTAATCGAAATTCTTATTTGCCTTTTAACACGCCTCCTTGAATGGGGAGCTACTTTCAAAAAGTAGCTCCCCTCTTTTTTTGGTGCAAAATGGTATCTATGCAAAGGAAGCTATTTAATTGAGCCGTTTTTCCATCAACCAACCCCTGCTTTCCCTCATTTACCCACACTTTGTATGCAATATGTATACAAATTACAAAGCGTTACACAGGAAACCCCGTGTAACGCTTTTGATTTTCAAGGTGGGCCTGGCAGGAATTGAACCCGCGACCGTCTGATTATGAGTCAGCTGCTCTAACCAACTGAGCTACAAGCCCGCGTCCGTCGCCGAACAGCACAAAGGTAAATTTAATTCCTATGTGGAGGTAAATTTGCCTTTCCTCTTTTTTAAACGGGGTCATGAACTACTCCATTTTGCATAAATTGAATAAATATTTGGCCTTATGCATTTCGTTTCACACTTTTGCCACGAATAAATTGCTGCCAGTCGGTATGCAGGCAAACACTCGATAAAATATGGGATTTCAAAAAGTAAGCACCGCAGAGAACAAAAACGAAATGCAACACTTCGTCCGCAACCTGTTGGGCGATGTGCAAGCCTTCGAGTACATGCTCCAAAATGACTGGTTCGAGAGCGATATTGTACGCATTGGTGCAGAGCAGGAAATGTGTCTGGTAGACAACAAGACGCTTAAACCGGCCTGTATCAACATGGAAGTACTCGCCAAAATGGGCGATGATAAGCCCTGGTGCGTGACCGAACTAGCCAAGTTCAACCTCGAAAACAACCTCAGTCCCCGCGAATTTACAGGCACTTGTCTGAGCGATATGGAGGCCGAAAACCTTCACTATCTTTCTATTATTCAGAAGGTACTGGACGAATTCGACGCGAGCATCATTCTTTGCGGCATCCTCCCTACTTTGCGCAAGCATGACCTGGAGATGCACAACCTCACGCCGAAAGACCGATATTTTGCGCTCATGGCCGCCATTCAAAAGCACTTGCTTGGCACCTCTTTTGAGCTCCGGGTAGAAGGCATCGATGAACTTCTGGTGAAACACGACTCGCCGCTTTTAGAGGCCTGCAACACTAGTTTTCAAGTGCACCTCCAAGTGGCTCCCAAGGAATTTGTGAAATTGTACAACATCGCACAAGTATTGGCCGCGCCTGTGATTGCCATTTCAGCCAACTCACCCCTGGTTTTTGGCCGCCGCCTTTGGCATGAAACTCGCATTGCACTGTTCCAGCAAAGCCTTGATACCCGCACAACACATGACCACATGCGCGAACGTCTGCCAAGGGTCAATTTCGGTTCTGATTGGCTGCGTGGCGACATTACGGAAATTTACAAAGAAGACATCAGTCGTTTCCGGGTATTGCTTGCCGGAACGATTGAGGAAGATTCCATGGATATGATCCGCGAGGGCAAGACACCCAAACTTCGCGCCTTGCAAATCCACAATTCTACCGTTTACCGCTGGAATCGCCCTTGTTACGGGATTTCACCCAACGGCAAGCCACACCTTCGTATCGAAAATCGAGTTATGCCTGCTGGTCCATCTACCGTGGACGAAATAGCAAACGCAGCCTTTTGGCTTGGCTGTATGGTCAGCATGGGCCAGCATTATCCTGATATTACCAAGCAAATGGGTTTCGCCGATGCACGCGATAATTTTTTGAAATCGGCCAAATTTGGCGTTGATTCCACTTTTACCTGGATGAAAGACCAAAAAATACCCGTCAAGGAGTTGATTCTGGAAGAGTTGTTGCCAATGGCGAAAGAAGGCTTAAAAAGTCGAAAAGTCAAATCTGCCGATATTTCCAAATATATGGATATCATCGAAGCTCGAACCAAAGAACATAAAACAGGGGCTCGCTGGGCCTTGCGCGCCTTCACGGCATTGAAAAAAGAGGTCACAAATGACGAAGCTGTTACTGCCGTTACCGCCGCTACTATTAAAAATCAAAAACTAAATAAGCCTGTGCACACCTGGAAAGAAGCCACCGCCAAAGACCTGGAAAACTGGCAACCTTCGCACATCAAGGTCGAAGAATTTATGTCGACCGACCTATTTACAGTTCAAAAAGACGACTTGGTAGCACTAGTGGCAGAGATTATGGACTGGCGGCGCATCCGGTATATGCCTGTTGAAGACAGCAAAGGCGAACTGATTGGGCTGATTTCAAGCCGCATGTTGCTGCGTCATTTTGCCCGTCATGCGGTGAACTCGAATGAAGAGCCTCCTGTGGTCACCGTCAAAGATTTAATGATAAACATACCGGTAACGGTCTCCCCTGAAACTTCCATTATGGAAGCGATGAATAAAATGCGTGAACACCGTATTGGGTGCCTCCCGGTGGTGAAGAGCAAGGAACTGGTGGGAATTATTACGGAAATGGATTTTTTACGGATTACGTCTAGGTTGCTGGAGCGGGTAGAGAAGTGATCAACCTGCCAACCGCCGACAAAACCATAAGCGCTGTTTTAACGTTAGTATCTCAAAAACCGCTACTTTTGAAATCTAAATACTGACACCATGCTGCGCCAGATTTTTGCTCTACTATTTTTGTCCACCTTCGCCTTCGAAGGTAGCGCACAGATTGCCCAAAAGGAAGCTGTGGGCTTTCTATACAATCAAGAAACGACCTTTAACCTTCGCCTGGCCACCAATCGAAGCTTCGGCTTTGGCATGGAGTGGGGGAAGCTTCGCACCTATAACAAAACCAAGACGCTGAGTCTGGGGATCAGCGAGATGAAAAGCCCTAAGGAGCAAAGGCAAAATGCAGCTCCGAGTGTTCGTCGTTCGTCGAGGCCGTTCGTGTATGGAAAGAAAAATAGCCTTTTTGTATTGCGGTCAGGCTGGGGAGCTAAACGTTATTTTTCTGAAAAAGCCAAACAAAAAGGCGTGGCGGTAGGGATAAGTTACTCCCTTGGGCCCACACTTGGTTTGTTGAAGCCCTACTATTTAGCCCTTAATTACCCTGAAACGGGATCTTTGTCTGGCCGGCTTTTACTTCAAAAATATTCAGAAAAAAACGAGGCTATCTTCCTCGATAATTCTAAAATCCTGGGGGCAGCACCCTTTACAAAGGGTCTTAACGAAATATCTGTGCTGCCAGGCGGAACGGCCTCTATCGCCTATCACATGGACTGGGGTGCGTTTGATGAAATGGTAAAAGCAATAGAAATTGGCCTCACTGTGGATGTTTTTGCCAGAAAAGCACCCATTTTTGTAAGCGCAGAACAGAATCAACAGGTGTTCTTCAACTTCTTTATAAATTTGCAGTTTGGTAAACGGAAATAAGGAAGAACATTTGAATCCCCAGAAAAAGCCCCAAAATCAGAGAATAGCCTTTCCATGCTCGAACTTCCCATAATTGAGTCTCAAATAACAGGGGCAGATTCCAGGCCTAAACGCCCCGAATGGCTCAAAGTCCGCCTGCCCATGGGCGAGAATTACCGCAATGTGCGCAGCATTGTGGATGAATACAAACTCCACACGATTTGTCAGAGTGGATCTTGCCCGAACATGGGTGAATGCTGGGGTGCAGGCACCGCCACCTTTATGATTTTGGGCAATGTTTGTACCCGATCTTGTTCCTTTTGTGCCGTCAAAACTGGCCGCCCAATCGAATATGATACCGACGAACCACGCCGCGTAGCCGAAGCCATCTGGTTGATGAAAGTCAAACACGCCGTTATCACCTCTGTCAACCGCGATGAATTGCAAGACCGGGGTGCGGAAATTTGGTATCAGACCGTCCGAATGGTCAAAGATCGGAGTCCGGAAACCACTATCGAAACGCTTATTCCAGACACAAAAGCCAACTGGGAGGCCCTGGAACGTATGATTTCTGCTGGACAAGAGGTCGTGAGTCACAATATGGAAACAGTACCCAGGCTTTACCGAAAAGTGCGCCCTCAAGCAAAATGGGAACGCAGTCTCGAGCAAATCAGCCGTATCAAAGCCTATGGCAAGCGTACCAAAACAGGGATCATGGTTGGCCTTGGCGAAACAAAAGAAGAAATATTTCAATCCATGGACGAGCTTGTGGCCAATGGCTGCGATATTCTAACCCTAGGCCAATACCTTCAGCCTACCAAAATGCACCTTGAGGTGGCGGAGTATGTACATCCTGACACTTTTGCTGAATATCGCGAGGTTGGTCTGGCAAAAGGATTGAAATATGTAGAAAGTGGGCCCTTGGTACGCTCTAGTTATCATGCAGAGCGGCACGTTTTTTAGTATGAAATCCCTTCTTTTCCCTTTACTTTTTTGGGGAGTCATCCGCCTCACTGCCCAATCTGGATTGCCCGTAGCCGACCAGACTTTCAAACTCGATGGCAGCAGCGAGCATTTTTACGCTTTTGCGGAAGGCGACCAAATACAACTCCATGTACAAGAACTCACAGGCAAAAAAGTCAAGTCGATTGAGTTTTCCCAATATCCTGAAGGCCACCTGCTTTTTCGGGCCTATGAGCTGGATTCGGTGCTTGAAAAAACCATCCTGATCCCCAAGACAGGTATTTATCTTCTTCGTTTTCATGAAACTGGCTTGACCAAAAAAATATGCCGGTTCATGTTGCACCGTAGCCCGGGGAGTATCGAAACCACCCGATTTGACACCCAACTCAATTGGAATGTGCGCGAAACACCTGGCTTCCGAATCGGGAAAAAGAGTGTTCAGGCTGGCAAAAAAACGGAAATCGTTTCGCTAGGAGGTCAGACCACAGTGAGTTCCAGTAAGTTTTATCTTAAAAAGCCTGTGAACGCTTACCAGTTTACGCTGCCGCCCAACACGCGTCAATGGGCGTATCGAATTGCCGTAGGTCAAGCAGTACAGGAAGCCAGGCAGCACGACGCTCAAAAACTTAAGCAGGCTTTCCAAGGCGGCGCATCCAAACTAATGGGTGTGGAGCCAGAAACCGCGCTGGCAGCATTTGCACTCGGCATGGCTATCGACCTCAGCACTTCCAAAGGCGGCGAAGATGTGGACTATGCTGTAGTAGATTGGGACAACTGGCAGCACTTTTCAAAGGGAGAAAATTATAACGCCTTAATGCAGCAAACTGGCGTCAGCGTAGATGCCCAACGCAGATATGCACCGCTGGAAGGCACTTTTTTCTTCGCGCTCCGCAGTGATAATTGGGTAGATGACATTACCGTGAACATAGATATTGAGGTTGTAGTGGAAACCCCTGTTTTTGAAATACAGTACTATCTGGAACCGGAAAAACCGTAATTAAATGCCCGCTTTCAGCTGCCAAATTCCCGCCAAATTCCGTCCCAGTCCATCATAGTCCAGACCATAGCCAACCACGAATTTATCTTCAATATCAAAGCCGACAAAATCTACCGGCACAGGAAATTGGGCCGCTTCCGGTTTGCGCAAACAAGTGATGGTACAAATAGACGCTGGCTGTTGCGTTTGAAGGTGTTCGAGAAAGAAATGAAGGGTTCGGCCAGTGTCCACAATATCTTCTACCACGATCAGATGACGGTCGCGAAGGTCTTTGTCAAGCCCGATTACCGTTTGTACATCGCCTGAAGAACGGGTACCTGTGTAGGAGGCGAGTTTGACAAAGCCTATTTCGCAATGACTATCGAAGGCTCGAATTAGGTCGGAAGCGAAAACAAAAGCTCCACTCAAAACACTGATGAACAGAGGGTTTTTGCCCCGGTAGCGCTCGGTCAAGTCTTGGCCGAGTACACGGACACGATCTTGTATTTCAGCTTCGGAAATAAGCGGTACAAAAATTAGGTCGAGGATCTGGATGCTGTCAGTTTTTTGCATAGCACCGCAAAATTCCTTCTTCTTGTCTTCCCATTTGTCGTTTTCATCGTTTTTTTCTGGTTCATGCTCAACTCTAATGGACTTTGGGGGTTTTGGGGTAGCGTTGGCATCTAATAGGAAGGAGGCAAACAGCCTCAGTCAACCTTAAAAGCTTTTAACATCGTCAAAAAACAATGTCTTTTATCCTGAAAATGGCCTGGCGCGATAGCCGTCGCAATCGTGCCCGCCTTGTGTTGTTCATTTCCGCTATCACCGTCGGTATCGCTGCACTTACCGCAGTAAGATCGTTCTCTGTCAACCTCATGGCTGACATTGACCGGGAAGCCAAAACCTTGCTGGGTGCCGATCTTTCGTTGGAAGCAAACCAACCCGCTCCAGATAGTATTTTGGCAAAAATTGAACAACCTGAGGTGGAAAAAGCCAAAGTGCTCAATTTCATGAGCATGGTCAGGTTTCCAAATGGCGGAGGAACAAGGCTATCCCTCATTCGCTCTTTGGAAGGCAACTATCCGTTTTATGGAAAATGGAAAACAGCGCCTGAAAATTCCTGGCAAACCTTCCGAACTGGAAAAACCGCCTTGGTAGACCATGCCCTGATGCTTCAATTTGGGATCAAACCGGGCGACAGTATCCAAATCGGCAACGTTACTTTCCGCATTGAAGGAGACTTGCTTTCTTCTCCAGGGCGGGCGGGTATTGCCAGTAGTATAGCACCCATCA
>Ga0209591_10009203_pt1 | contig 10699 bp, 7 predicted proteins | sample MAT01_FD_187207 | JGI IMG/M metagenome (GOLD analysis project Ga0209591, IMG submission 187207) | Freshwater microbial communities from Lake Fryxell liftoff mats and glacier meltwater in Antarctica - MAT-01 (SPAdes) (version 2) | ecosystem: Environmental > Aquatic > Freshwater > Ice > Liftoff...
CGCAGTGTGCGACGGGCCGGGCTTGCGACAGTGCCACCCTGCGCCGTCATGCGTCGCGTGCAACGCGGTGATCGACGGATTGTGGCTGGAAGGCTCGGCTCTGCCCGAGGCCTTTGACCCCGATGAACTTGCCGGCATCGTCATCTCCTCGGAGGGTGCCATTCTGGGTATCGACCTTGGCCACCCCGTCCCGGCGCGACCGCACATACCCCCCAAAAAGGAGCAGCAACCATGAGATCGGTCGGAGAAGCGCTGGTCGCCAGTCTGAAGGCGCGCGGGGTCGAGGTGGTGTTCGGGATCCCTGGCGTTCATACGGTCGAGTTGTACCGCGGCCTGCCCGGCTCGGGCATTCGTCATGTAACGCCGCGTCACGAAGGGGCTGCCGGGTTCATGGCTGATGGCTATGCCCGGGTTTCCGGCAAACCCGGGGTGGCGTTCGTCATAACCGGCCCCGGTGTCACCAACATCCTGACGGCGATGGGACAGGCCCGTGCTGATTCGGTGCCGATGCTCGTGATATCGGGCGTCAATGCCCGTGCCTGGCTGGGGCGCGGGCTGGGGCATCTGCACGAACTGCCCGATCAGCGCGCCATGGTCGCCACGGTCGCGCTGCGGTCCATCCGGATCGAGGATGCCGACGCTTTGCCCGCGGCGCTTGATGCCGCCTTTGCTGCGCTGACGGCGGCGCGCGGTGGCCCGGTGCATCTGGAGGTGCCGACCGACGTGATGCCGCTGCCCTGCCCTGCACTGGCCACTCCTGCTTCCCTGCCGCTGCCGCCGAAGCCTGACCCGGCGGCGCTGGCCGCCGCCGCCGACCGCCTGAACCGAGCGGTTCGCCCGGTGATTCTGGCCGGAGGCGGCGCGCGCCGTGCCGGGGCAGCACTGCAAGCGCTGGCGGAACGCATCGCCGCACCTGTGGTGCAGACGATCAACGCCCGTGGCCTGATGCACCGCCACCCTTTGGTCGTTGCCGCCAGCCCAAGTCTGGAAGCGGTGCGGGCGCTGATTGCCGATGCCGACGTGGTTCTGGCGGTCGGGACCGAGTTTGGCCCGACCGATTATGATTTGAATGGCAGTGGTACGATGCCTGCGCCACCGGCCATGATTCGCATCGACATCGACGCGGCACAACTGGGCCGTCGCCCTGCCGCCCTGTCGATTCAGGCCGATGCCGATGAGGCCTTGCGCGCTCTTGCCCCCCTTGTGACCACACGCGCCGACCCGGAAGCCGTGACACGCGCGCAGGCAGCCCGTGTAGCCGCCTGGGCAGAAATCGGCCCGGCCAAACAGCGTCAGGTCACCATGCTGGAGGCGATGCGTGACACGATGCCCGGCAGCTTCATCGTTGGTGACAGTACGCAACCGGTCTATGCCGGGAACCTGTGGTACGATCACGACCGACCGGGCGGCTGGTTCAACTCTTCCATGGGTTTCGGAGCATTGGGCTTTGGTGCCCCGGCGGCGATAGGTGCCGCGATAGCAGCCCCCACGGCGCAGGTGATCTGCCTGACCGGCGACGGCGGGCTGCAGTTCAGCCTCGCCGAACTGATGACGGCGAAAGATGAAGGGCTAAACATCACATTCGTGGTCTGGAACAACAACGGTTACCGAGAAATCGCCGACTCCATGGTGCGGGCCGGTGTGCAGGTGTTGGGCTGCGACCCGACGCCGCCGCTGTTCGCCCCGCTGGCTGCAGCTTGCGGCTTGCCGTTCCGGTCGGTCGCCAACGACCCGGGGGCGCTGGCCGAGGCCCTGCGAGAACCCGTCACCGGGCCGAGGATGATCGAGATCAGGGTCGAATAGCGGCAAGATCCGCTTGGTTCGGACAGACCTTGAGACAACCGGATCGCCGGGGGAACCGGAGTTTTGTAAAAAAACTCCGGAACGAAACCTGTGCAGGTTTCGGGTCGATTTCTGTTCAGAAATCGTTTCTCGCCGAGACTGATCTGTCCCTAATTCTGGTTGATCTTCGACCCTTTCATCGTGATATCCCCGCCGGCCTTGGCATTGATCTTGCCAGAACCGTCCAGCGTGATGTCCTTGCCCTTCAGGGTTATGGTGCCGTCTTTCTTCAGGGTGATCTGGGCGTCACCGCATTTGATGGTGATCTCGTCACCCACATCCAGCACATACTTCTTGTCAACCTTGGTGCCCATGTCGGCCTTGACCGCCAGCATGTCAGTCTTGGTCACTTCGGTGGCGCGGCCACCGGCGATCTTCAGCGCCACATCCTTGGCAACACTTTCGGTCTGGCCACCGCCCACAGTGATCGATTGATCCGCCCCGACCGACAGCGACTGGCTGGCCCCCACCTTATGGCCATCGCTGCCGCCGACCGTGTGGGTCTGACCGCCACCAACTGTCACCGCCCGGGACGCCCCCACCGTGGTTTCCTGCGCTACCCCCACGGTCACCGCCATGTTGACGCCGACCGTGATGGTCTGCATTAGCGCCACGGTCTGGGTATGGCTCTTGCTAATGGTTTCCGATGAATTGCCGCCGACGGTGATGGTTTCATTCGCCCCGACGGCCAACGTCCGGTTCGACCCGACCTTTTCATCATCATTGACGCCGATCGACACGGCGCGGTTGTTTGTCACCGAAACCTTTTTGTCATGACCTACGGTTTCGGTCCGGTCGTTGCCGATATCCTGCTTGGCGTCATGGCCGACATTTTCGGCGAAATCATTGCCGATCTTGCGGGATTCGTTGTTCTTGACCAGTTCGTTATGGTCTTTCTGCGCCTGAAAATAGACCTCCTCCGACCCGGCCTTGTCTTCGAACCGCAGTTCGTTGAAGCCGCCGCCGCCGGGGCTGGAATTGCTTTTCCAGCCGGATTGCGTGGCGGAACCCGGCAGGCCGTAGGGTGGCATCTGTGCCGCATTGTAAACGCGCCCGGTGATGATCGGCTGATCCGGGTCGCCTTCCAGAAAGTCGACGATTACCTCCTGCCCGATCCGGGGGATCTGGATGAAGCCCCAGCCCGCCCCGGCCCAGGTCGAACTGACGCGGACAAAGCAACTGGTGTCCTGATCCTTTTTCCCCAACCGGTCCCAGTGAAACTGCACCTTCACCCGGGAATATTTGTCGGTATAGATCTCTTCGCCGGCGGGGCCGACCACCACAGCGGTTTGCGGCCCCTTCATCACCGGTTTGCGGGTCAGGCGTTCGGGGCGATATGGCAGGGCGGTGGGGGCAAGCTGCACCACAGCCTCGATCCCCCGCGACGCGCCGTCGCCGGCCCGATACTGGCCATCCCACAGCACATAATCCGACCGCAGAACAAGATATTCGGCATTTTCCGCTGCCCGTGGAAAATCGTCGAATTTGAAGGTGACACCAGACCACAGGCCGCGCAACGGCCCCTTGGCCATGGCACGTCGATGCGGGGCCTGCTCCTCCTCGCGCCTGATCAGCGCCAGCGCCTCGCCGGGGCTGCTTTCCATGTAGGTGCCGGGATAGTAGTAGGTGTCACCCTCGGCCAGCAGATGCGACAGGGGTTGATCCGATTTGGCCATCAGATCAAAGGCAGGCTTTTCGAAGTTATAGTCGGTATGGACATATTTACCCTGCCGTACCCCGGCAACCGCTGCCCATTCACTGATGAAATCGCGGTTGTCATGGCCCAGCATCAGGGTCGGGTCATACAGAATTTGCGGTGTCATGGCCGAAGGTTTCAGCTTGGCCATCGCGTCGGTCAAGACCAGCTTGTGGCTGCCCTCTTCATGGTCGAAATGGTAGAAAATTCCTTCGTGCTCCAGCAGGCGCTGCGCGAACTCCAGATCGCTTTCGCCGTATTGCACGCAATAATCACGCGGCTTGTAGGTTTTCTGCAGCCGCTTCTCGATCTTGCAATGCTTGTGAAAGCCCAGCACCGCTTCAACAATTTCCACCACCGATTTCTGCTGAAAGATCCGGTTGTCGTGGCGCAGCGACGCAAACCACAGCCAGGGCCGCAGCACCAGCCGATAGACCGCCATATCTTCGGAAAAACCCTTGAGCCCGAATTCGGCGACAAAGCCGTGAAAGAACCGCTTGTCGTCGTCCAGGGTCAGGCGGATGCTCAGGCTCTGACCCAAATGGTCATCGGCCGCCAGTTCATGCTTGAGGCTGACCAGTTCCACCTCATAGCGGAAACATTGACTGACGGCGTCGAACCCTTCCATCCGGGCAAACCGAAGATCCTCCGGCGGCAGAATGGTCAGGGCAGTGAAATCGTGGAAAGGGGCCATGGTGATCCTTACTTTGGCAATGCGCAAACAATCCGGAACGGGGCAATGGTGCGACTATAGCCCAATTCCACGGCGGGTGGGATGAAAAGACGCAAAGGCCCTCGATCCGAGCCCGTTAGATCTTCAGAACCCAAGATCCATTTTCTGTTCACAAGTTTCCCACGGGGGGGCCGGGGTGTGAAACCCCCGGCTTTGTTGAAGAAATCCACAGATCGGCGGAGCCTCGGGATCACAGCGCAGTCGGGCAGGCAAAGCCCTGCATCACCTTGAGCCGCGACAAGGGGTTGTCGGGTCCCGCAAACCCCAACTCCACGAACAGGCGTGCATTCTGCGACTTCAGATCGATCAGAAACCGCTTGCCGCCATCGCGTTCGCGCAGGCGCAGACCCGCCATTACCCGCAGGAACCCCCATTCGCCCGGCTGAGTGATCCGGGCCTCGCCTGTCGCAGTGGTAAAGCTGATGTCGACGCCCTGCCCCGGATCGGGGCCGGGCCAATCCAGAACCAAGGGGTCCTTGGTGGTTTCGACCGGGCCTCCGGTGCCACCAAGCGCGACAAAGGCGGTTCCGCGTTCAGCCAATGCGGTCAGGGTCATCCGGGTTGCCGCATCGCCACCGAACAAACCGGCGGTGATCGCCTGCGCACGCTGCAGAAACGCGGCACTTTCGGGCGCAAGCCCGGCAAAGCGCGCATCGGGCTTCCAGCGCCAGGGCGACACGCCTGTATCAATGAACTGCGCTGCCTTGCCCTGATAAAATCCGTCGATTGCTGCGCCGGGTGCCAGCAGCGCTGCCACATCGGCCATCACCACATCAGGCCCGTCGCCAAAGGGAAACCGCCCCTCAACCCGCTTGCACAGATCAAGCACGCCGCGTTGCCAGGCCTGGGTCAACGGATTGGTCAACCCTTCGGACTGGCTGGAAGAGGTCTGCGCCAGCACATCCTCGACAATCTGTTCGACTACCCTGGGTGCCCGCCGCAGCGCTTTGACCGATGCCGCACGGTCCTGCACCGACATCAGCCGTTGCAGACCCCGGGCCTCGTCCTTGTCCATCGTGCCAAGCGCCACGTTCAGCGCGGCAAACAGGCTGGCGATATCCGCCATCCGGCCCTGTTCGACATATTGAATTATCTCGGAGAATTCGGCAGCCACGCGGATCTGCTGGTCGTGCGGGCGGCGGCGGTCCAGCCCGCCAGCCTCAGCCCAGACCGCTTTCATCAACCCTTCCAGCGGCGAGTCGGGCAGCGACAGCCGCCCTGACACCAAGACGGCCTGCGCGGTATCGGCAAAGGGGCGCACCTGCAGATCGGCAAGATAGGCTTTCCACACAGCCAGCTGTGCCGTTTCAAGCTGCACCATCACCCGGTCTGGCGCATCGTTTTTCTGTGGCAACGGCGCTGAAAACAGCGCCGACGCCTCGGCACGCGCCTTTTGCACCGCAAGCCCGGCCCCGCTGTCGCGCGCATGATCCCACCCGTGCGCAGTGAAAATCCCTGCAATCGGCTGCGCCATCGGTGTACCAGACCGGCGTTGCAGCACATCCGACAGCCCGGGCACCGCGTCATCGCCACGCCACGGTGGCAAGCCAGCCGCCGCATCGGACCGGACCAGCTCCAGATAGGCCCGGCCCTCTTCAGGCGCTTCGGCGGCAAAGGTACGCGCCTGATCCAGCAATTCGGGATCGGGCAGCGGCGGGGCCACGGTCAGGCGATCAAGGCGGGCGATATGGCGGCCAAGCCCCTGCGCTTCGGGCAACAGGACCGCGCGGTCGGCCAGCCAGCCCTGCAGATAGGCCGGAGACCAGTCGGATTGGCCCGACAGCACCGACCAGGCCCGCAGCGTGTCGTACATAGGCAGGCTTTCCCCCTCCTGCGCCAGCGCTGCACCGATGGTGGCGGCAAGGGCTGCTGGCAAATGGGTTTGCACTGCGGCATCATAGGCATCGGCGGCGCGACGGGCGGCATCAAAACCCAGAGGCCTGGCAAACAGGTGAATGGGCGCCTTGGTTGCCGACAGTTCCACCTGCGCTGCCGCCTGCCCCATCCGGTCCAGCCGCCCCGCCAGATCGGGAAAGGGCCCGGCGCGGTCCAGCCCGGTGTCCAGCGCCAGCCCGGCAAACACCGCATTCAGGTCGCGGTGGAACCGCCATTCGACAAAACCCGCCCACCCTGCCACCGCCAGCAGGAATGCCGCCACCAGCACCGCCACCATGCCACCCCAGCCAGAGGATCGGCGACCCTGAAACCGCGTCCGCTCTCCCTCCAGCAGGCCAAGGCAGCGCGTCAGGAACAGCGCCACCGGCGCGAAATCGGCACCCGCCCCGTCGGCCCTGCGGATGAAATCGCGCAGCGATGCCAGCGACATGTCGCGCCCGTCGAACAGCATCCGGTGAGCCCCGGCCGCCCAGGCCTGCACATCAACCGCACGATTGGCGCGGGCCTTGTGGTCAAGGATCAGCGCCAGCGCGTAGCGCGCCGGCGGCACGGTCGATGCCAGCGCACCGCCGCGCAGCAGGTCATTGTCGAACCGCTCCAGCGCATCAGCGGCACGCCGCAACAGCAGTGCCACATCGACCCCCCGGATGGCTTCCAGTTGCGCCGCCATCGCCAGAACCGGCTCGGCGGCCCGGTCATAAGGACCGGCATCAATGCTGCGCCCGCCACCCTTGGGTGGCTGACCCGCACCCCCGCCACCCTTGGGTGGCTGACCCGCACCCCCGCCACCGCGCGGCGGCAGAACGGTGCGACCATCCGACCCCGGCGCGCTCATTGCGTCGCCAACTGCCCCGCGGCCGCCCAGGCCTGCAGGGTCTCGGCCCCGACCTCGAAATGCATCGAATCCTCACGGTTGTAGGCCGCCCCCCAGAACCAGCCTTCGTCATTGAAATATTCGGCAAGGATCAGCAGACCGAACTGGGTGCCGCCGTCGGCAAAGGGATCAAGCTGCCCCTCCAGCGTCAGGTCGATGGCGGTGCCCCACGAATGGTTTGACACCGCGGTCGCCGAGCCGCGGATGAGCCGGGCACAGATCGCCCCGGCAGTGCCGACCTTGGCATAGATGTCGGGATCACTTGCGTTCAGCCGGTCCAGCACCCGCTGCAGGCTTTCCAGCGCCGGTCGCACCATCGTCACCTTGATCGGGCCGATGGTCCGGGTATCGAGCAAGGCCTTCAGCCTGGCGCTGCTGACCGGCTGGCAATCGGTGTTGTAACTGTCGCGTGGAGGCCCAAGCAGGGCCATCATGATCTTGTTGTTCGGCTGGGTAATGCCCTTGTTGAACCGCGCCTTGGCCAGTTTCATCTGTTCCGTCAGTTCTTCGGTCGTCGGGTCGTCAGTTTCGCCTTCGTCGGGCAGTTGAAGCACGCTTTGGCCATCGCCGGGTGCCACGAATTGCCCTGTCGGCGGGCCGGGTGCCCGGTTGGCGACCAGGCTCAGATCGTCGCGCAATTGCGCCAGATCAGCTTTGGCTGTGCCAAGCTCGGTTTCCAGCCGCAGCCGTGCGGCGGTTTCGGTGGCAAGGGTTGCTTCCAGCCGGGTCAGCCGCAAATCTGCGCCGCTGTCGGCCTGTTCCAGCAGCGTGGTCACCACGGCAAAGGCGATGGCCGCGATGATGACGCCGATGGCCACGATGATTGGTGCGATCAGATTGCCCTGGGGGTTCATGGCTCAGCCCTCGACAATCTCGACCACGATGGCCGAGACATTGTCTGGTGCCCCACTGTCCAATGCTTCGCGCACCAGCGACTGGCACGCCAGTTCGGGCGTTGCTGCGGCAACCAGCAGTTGTTCGATGGTCTGTTCATAGACGCAGCGGGTCAAGCCATCGCTGCACAGCATCAGCCGGTCCCCGACGGCCAGCGGCACCGACGCGCTGTCCACCTCCAGCACTGCAGCGCCACCGACTGCGCGGGTGATGATATGCGATTCCGGGTGGCTTTCAGCCTCTTCGGGCGTCAGTTCGCCCCGGTCCACCAGATCCTGCACCACCGAATGGTCGCGCGTCAGCATCCGCAGTCGGCCAGCACGCAGCAGATAGGCGCGGCTGTCGCCCGCCCAGGCCACATGCGCCACCGCCCCGGTAACGATCATCGCCACCACGGTTGACCCCATTCGCCCCATGCCCGGCTGGCTCTGACGTTCCGCCACCAGCCGGTTGGCCTGTTCCAACTGCGCCACCAGCGCCTGTTCAGGGGCGGCATCATCGGGGATCGCCGCCAGACAATCGATCACGATGTCCGAAGCCACATCGCCGTGGCCATAGCCGCCCATGCCATCCGCGACCGCCCACAGCATCCCCGACGGGTCGGTCAGGATGGAATCCTCGTTCTTTTCCCGCACTTTGCCCCGGTTGGTCAATCCAGCACCGATAGCCACCGGAAACCGGTAGGCAGGCACTGGCACCCGGGTTGTCGGGCTCATGCGGGCAAACCGCTGGCAGAACAAGAACCGGCAAAGGCGCGAAGCAGAGCCATGTGATCCACCAAAGGTGTGAATTGAATGTCAGGCCATCATAGCGTAGTGTTGGCACAGGTTGAAAATCCTTTTTTTCAAGGTGGGATTCATGAAGCACAAAGCTGCGATGACTATGGGGACCCTGTCTGTGCTGGCACTTCTGGTGCCGACACCGCTGCTGGCGCAGGATCTGACCGATGAGCAACTGCTCAATCTGTTTCTGGCACAGCGCGATGCCTTTCGTGCCGCCGAGCAAAGTGACACCGGCCAGACCCGGGGGCTGACGCTGGTGACGCTGGAAAATGTCGATGTCGTCACCGAAACCGCCACGCTTGTCACACCCTCAACCGGTGACAGTTCCGGCGCCACCGCAGGCAATGATACCGCAGTTGCGACCGGCGATGCGCCCGCTTCCCCTGATGCTCCCGAGGGCGACAGCCTGACTGTCGCCACCGATGCACCGGAGGCACCGGAGGCACCGACCACTGACGGCACCGTGGTGGCCATGGTAGAGCCCGACCCGGAAACCGTGCCGACCCCGGTGGTGATCGGCGATTTGGCCCCGGAACTGCAGGTCAATGTCCGGATCGAGTTCGATTTTGACAGTGCGGCGCTGAACGACGCGCAGAAACCCAAGCTGACGCAGCTGTGCAATGTGATGAAAGCGTCTGACATCAAGCTGTTCCGTATCACCGGCCACACCGACGCTTCGGGCAGCGATGACTACAACCAGAACCTGTCACTCCTGCGCGCCGAAGAGGTCCAGCGGTTCTTCATCAGCGATTGCGGGATAGATGCGACGCGGTTGCAGGCGGTGGGTCTGGGTGAGCGGCTGATCCCCAAAGGGGCTGATCCCAGGTCCCCGGAAAACCGCCGGGTGGAGTTTCAGGCGCTGGCCTGAAGCCAACCGGTGGCCGGAAGCGAACCGCTGGCCTGAAGCCGACCGCTGGCCTGAAGCGAACCGCTGGCCTGAAGCCGACCGGTTTACAAAGGCTTTAGGGCGCGCAGATGGGTCGGGCAATGTTCGCCCGTGGCCAACACCTGTGCCATCGCCTGCCAGGTGCGGATGTTCTTGGCAACATATTCCTCGCCCACCGCCGCAACGGCACGCACCCGCAGCGGCCCGCTTTGCAGCCGCGCCAGTTCTGCCAGCGCCTGTTCGCTGTACCACCCGTTGCGGCTGATCGTGGTCACGTCGACAAACCCCGCCGATACCATCGCCGTGCGATAGCGCCACGCCGAGGCCATGCCGAAGCTCAGACCCTCGGCGGCGATGTAATCCGCCATTTCGGGCGATGGCGGCCCGTCATGGCCAATCAGCCAATCCGACGCGGCAAAGATCCCGCCGGGGCGCAGAATACGGAATATCTCGGCAAACAACGCCTCCTTGTCGGGCACATGGATCAGTGCATCCTTGGAAAAGGCCAGATCGAAACTGGCATCGGCAAACGGCAATGGCCCGGGCGGGCCCTGCACAAAGCTGACACGGTGATCCATCCCCGCTGCCGCCGCCCTGGCCCGTGCCGCTGCGATCACCGGCGCCTCGACATCAAACCCGACCATGGTGCCAAGGCCAAGGCCCTGTGCCACATGCAGCGTAATGCCACCGGCACCGCAACCAAGATCAACCCCGGCCTTGCCCGCCATCTTCAGCCCGACGATCACCCTGTCCACTTCTTCCGGACCACCGGGTGACAGATAGCCGGGGCCCCAGATCACCTCCAGAAACCGGATGGCGGTATCGTCATACTCCGGCTCATCCGGCAGTTGGGTGGTGGCCAAGGCAATTCTCCTGTTGATCGGGCAGGATAAGCCGCCGCAGCAATCCTGCAAGGAAAATTCAGTATCGGGCAAAGGGGTCCCTTGCGTCCGGCCAATCCCGACCCAGATAGGCGACACCAGGCCGGGTTGCGGGTTTGCCAGTCATGTGGCAGGTCGATCCCGACACTAGAAAGGCAGTAAGATGGACAAACTGATCGAACGCAGCTTGTTTGCCAGCCGTTGGCTGATGGCAC
>Ga0209591_10009207_pt1 | contig 10697 bp, 8 predicted proteins | sample MAT01_FD_187207 | JGI IMG/M metagenome (GOLD analysis project Ga0209591, IMG submission 187207) | Freshwater microbial communities from Lake Fryxell liftoff mats and glacier meltwater in Antarctica - MAT-01 (SPAdes) (version 2) | ecosystem: Environmental > Aquatic > Freshwater > Ice > Liftoff...
GGTCGCAGAGAAGATACGAAAATCGGAAAAACTTTTAAGCAATATCGACTTAAATTCTGCCGATATGATTTGTAGTGTGAGTGAAGATGACTATTTTCTTCATGTAAGCGCAGCCAGTGAAAAGGTATTGGGTTACACACCTACAGAACTTGTAGGCAAACGTTTTTTTGATTTTTTGTACATAGAAGATCTTGAGAAAACGATCAACACGGCAAATCAGGTAATGGATGGAAACCAGATCAACAGCTTCGAAAATCGATATGTAAGAAAGGATGGTTCACTTGTAACGCTTTCTTGGTCTGTCCGGATGGATGAAGTCGACCGGATAAGATATGCCGTGGCACGCGATGTAACGGAGTACAAAAAAATAGAGGTGGAAAACGACAAGCTTGCTCGGATTGCAAGCCTAACAGTGAACGCTGTGATAATAACAGATGCAGAAGGCAAAATCACATGGGTAAATAAAGGCTTTGAACGAATTACAGAATATCCTTTAGAAGAGGTAATCGGGAAAAAACCAGGAGCTTTTCTCCAAGGTTTAGCAACAGACCCCGTTACTATTACTGAGATGTGGAAGTCCGTCATGCAGGGGCAAAGCTTTAGAGGCGAAATTTTAAACTACGGCAAATCGGGCCGTCAATATTGGTTGGATATTGAAATTGTTCCCTTAAAAGATTATATGGGCAAGCTTTCAGGATTCATGGCTGTTCAGCAAGACATTACCAATCGCAAAAAATCGGAGGACGAAACGTGCAATCTCATTAAAACCTTACAAAAAAGAAATCAAGATTTACAACAATTTTCATATATCATATCACACAACCTGCGGGCACCGATTGCAAAAATTTCGGGGCTGGTAAGTATTGTCAAGCCAGACAATGAAGAGAATAAATTTTTACTGGAAAAAATAGTTGAAGAGACCGAACTATTGGACGATGTAATTAAAGATATCAACATCATTATTTCGGCAAGAAAATCGGAAACAGAGAAATTGCAATATGTTTTACTTGAACCAGAGTATAACCTAGTCCTGCAATCGCTCAATGCAGATATTGTGAAAAGCAGCGCTCAGGTGTATCACAACTTTTCGGAGGTAAAGGGGATCACAACCATAAAAAGTTATCTCTACAGTATTCTGCATAACCTGATATCAAATGCCATCAAGTACCGGCAGCCAGATCTTCCACTAACTATCCATATTGAGAGTTCGCAAAATGAGAATTTTATTTGCCTGTCTGTAAAGGATAACGGTAGAGGAATTGATCTTAAAAAGAACATGTCAAAAATATTTGGGCTTTACAAAAGATTCCATGGCGCGGATATACCAGGCAAAGGTGTAGGGCTTTATTTGGTGAAGACGCATGTAGAATCGCTAGGGGGAAGGGTAGAAATTGAGAGTAAATTGGATGAAGGAACGGAGTTTAAAGTTTATCTATTAAAAAATTATGGAAACAACATCAGCAACTAAACGCATTATTTTGGTGGACGATGACGTGATCACTAACTTGATTAACACAAAAATTATAACCATGAATACTCCTCATAAAGTGGAGGCATTTACAAATGGTAATGAGGCATTGGAACAAATTTATAATGGGCTGGACAAAAGCGCAGATAAATTTCCAGATATAATTTTTTTGGATATCAATATGCCTGTCATGGATGGGTGGGAATTTTTAGAACAATTTGAAAAAATCCCCCTAGCCACGAGAAGGAAATGCAGTGTGTTTCTGCTCACTTCTTCTATCGATTCAGAGGATATTGAAAAATCAAAAACGCATCAGTCGGTTTGTGATTTTATTTCTAAACCGCTCACAGCAAACAAAATCAATACACTAAAAAATATACCGTAGCCAGCGCGTTTTTAAAAAAGGAGGCTTGACCAATATGATTAATACCATTACACATACGGTAGAAAATTTTTTACTAATCCCCAAAAGGAAAGGTGCAAAGATACAAAAGCTCTGTAAGGAACTGGCGGAAGTCCGTAGAAAATACGAACTACTGGTAAACGCAATCGATGATACTATTTGGGACTGGGATATTACCAATAACACAATAGACTGGAGTGATGGTTTGAGAATCATGTTTGGATACAAAGATGTTAATAAGTTGCATTCGTATGCTTCTTGGTTTGAAAATATTCATCCAGCAGATAAAGACGATGTAATAGAAGGGCTGCAACAAGTCTTTGATCAAAATAAGGTGTCCTGGAAATCATTGTACCGTTTTCGGTGCTCAAACGGTAGTTACAAACATATTTACAGCCGCTGTCAGATCCTGTATGAGGGAGGTACGCCTTGTCGGCTGACCGGTATCATTCAGGATATTGACGAAAGAATCGGAGCCATCCAAGAAGTCGAAAAACTTTCATTGGTTGCCAGCAAAACAGATAATCTCGTTATTATCACAGACGCGCAAGAACGAATTGAATGGGTCAACGAGGGACTGATTAAGCGAACAGGCTACTCGATGGCTGAAGTAATTGGGAAGACAAAAGACCTATTTCACGGATATGAAACAAATCAGGATACGTTGAGAATGATGCGGAAGAACATCCTTGCAGGTACCTCTGTCACCGAAGAATTGCTGAACTACACAAAAGATGGCGAAAAAATTTGGTTAAAAATTAACGTAAACCCTGTCTTTGATGACTCTAAAAAAATTACCCGATTCATTTCCGTGGCGACCGATATCACGGCAGAAAAAAGGTACGAAACAGAAATTACAAACATTGCGAATGAACTTTCCGACCTGATTGAAAATGCAAACGCTATTATTTTCGGAACCGATGAACTATGCCAAGTTAATGAATGGAATGCTTCTGCCACTAAATTGATCGGATATTCAAAACAAGAAGTGCTCGGCAGAAAATTGACCCATATTTTAGTGGGTATTAAACAACGGGAAAACATAGAACAACTCTGCCAACAGGTTTTAGACGGGACTGCATTAAGCCTTCACGAATTTCAGATCGTAAACAGAACTGGAGGTATTGGCACATTATTAGTTAGTGCTACTCCACGTAAAAATTCAATGGGTAAAATAATTGGTTTGCTAGTAGTCGGCCAAGATATAACAGAGCTCTCGGAGTATAGAACTTCCCTTGAAACAAAAGTAAAGGAGCGAACTGAAAAATTAGAAGCTGCACTGAAAAAGGAAAATCATCTAGTTGAATTAAAGAATCAGTTTGTGGCTATTGCCTCACATGAATTCAGAACTCCGCTGTCAATCATAAATTTTGCAACCAATTTCTTAGGCGAACATTTTGAGAAACTTTCAATCACTGAGGTAAAAAGTAAGTTGGAAAAAATTGAAAAACAAGTGGTTCACATGACTTCGCTCTTGGATGATGTGATCATGGCAGGGCGCACGGAATTGAATAAAATCCCCGTTAATGAATCCAAAGTAGATTTGCTTCAGGTGGTCAACAAAATAATTGAAGATGTACGGCAGGCTACAAAAAATAAACATCAAATTAATCTCCGTTTTGACAACTCAATCCGCCAAATAGAAACAGATGAAAAACTACTTCGCAATATTTTGATCAATCTGCTCACAAACGCTGTTAAATTCTCTCCCCATCATCAAAATGTTAATTTAGAAATAAGCGCAGTTCAAGGAGATCTTATTTTCGAAATAGTTGATCAGGGTATTGGAATACCAGAAGAAGACTTTAAGCGGCTTTTCACGGCTTTCAACCGCGGCAGCAATACAAAATCTATTGCAGGAACTGGATTGGGATTAACCATTGTAAAAAAGGCGGTCGATTTGCTAAACGGGAAAATAGAAATCCAAAGTAAAATAAATGAAGGAACAACTGTCAAAGTTATTTTACCTTTTGATTCCAAACTAGAATTAAACAGTGAACGTAGTAATCAATCATGATCTAGACAGATATGGCTAGGGGAAATATTTTACTGGTGGAAGATACAGTGGACTTAGGGGAGTTGATCATGCAGTTTTTGGAATTAGAGGGGTACAAAGTGACGTGGGCACAAAATGGGGAGGCTGCTATTAAACTCGTGGCAACTTGCAACCCACAGTTAATTATCACAGACATGATAATGCCTATCATGGGTGGGATCGAAGTGATTCATAAAATACGGCAATCGAGCGATGCGCAAATTAATAAGATGCCCATTATAGTGTTGTCGGCCCGAGCAACACCGGAAGATGAGGCGTTTGCCTACCAAGCTGGTGCAACGAATTACATCATTAAACCCTGCAGTATTACCAGCTTGATCAATGCAGTCCAATCGCTAGTATGAAAAAAGAGATCTCCATTTTATTGGTCGATGACCACACCTTAGTACGAGACGGTATTGCCTCCTTGCTATCGAAAATTGATGGAATATCGATTCAAGCAAGTTGCTCAACCGGTGAAGAGGCTATTGGCCTCGCCCATACCTTACAGCCCGATTTGATCTTAATGGATATTATGATGAATGGAATGACTGGAATTGAGGCTACCCGGTGGATAAAAGAACAAAACCCAGATACTAAAATTATCCTGCTATCGACAGAAGTAAAAAGAGAATTTGTTGCGGCAGGTATAAAGTCGGGAATAGACGGTTATATCCCCAAGGATGCTTCGCTTGAAATTTTGGCAACGGCCATCGAGACCGTCATGAGGGGCGAGCGATTCTTCACAGAGGCGATAACAAAGTTAGTTTTCGAGGATTTTTATCTGCAAGAAAAAACAGGAAAGAAACGTATTCATAAAGTTAATGACGGTCTAACCAAAAGAGAAAGTGAAGTACTTGAACTTGTTGCAGAAGGAATTAGTAACCGAGAAATAGGTGATCGATTGTTCATTAGCGTAAAGACGGTCGAAACGCATAAAATGCATATCCTTGATAAGCTAGGTTTAAAGAATACGACAGAGCTTGTTAAATACGCAATTAAAAATAATATCATCTCGATATGATTAAGTTGTCAGTTTAGTCATTAAACGAAGGGATTTAATAACGATAGTTAACATTCTTTGGTAAAAACTGCCAACATGGGTAGTGAATTGTTTACTGGTAGTGAGCTATGAAAGGTTTATCCTGATATCCTGTTAGGTTCTTCCATCCGCTACTTCAACCGCGAAAAGGAGGTTTCATTTAAGCCGATTCCAAAAATCCTAGTTTTCCTGATTTCAGTAAAATCAGATTTTCCCTGATGTAAACAAGATTTAATAGGCAGACATTTGATCCATCATTCACAACTAAACAATAACGATATGAAAGTCAAGAGTAGAGTTTTGAGCCGCTTGGTAAATGGGGTATTGATAATGCTTTTATTCCTTTTCTTAGGAATATGTAAATCATTTGCTCAATCGGGTTTTAGCTATTTAAAAAATGCGGGTAGCGAAATACGGACTGCCGAAAATGTAAATACGGAAGCCAGGGCCGAAGCCGTTCATGCTAACATCAATAGCCCTTATCAGGAAATTAAACCAGCGCTTGCCCCCTGCGGAAAGAAGCTCTTTTTTAGTAGACTTAACTCTCCGCTAAACACCTCGGGGGAAAATGATCAAGAGGATATTTGGTATTCGGAATTTGTTACCAAATCAAATGCATGGTCAGAACCTATTCGGATGACCGGTGATTTGAATAATGCCGGGCCAAATTTTGTAAACTCAGTTAGTCAAACAGGAGACACAATTATTTTGGGAAACCAATACCTAAAAAAGGGAAGGATGAGAGACGGCCTGTCTTATAGCGTTAATGTAAATGGACAATGGTCATTTCCACAACCTATCATCATAAAAGGAGATTACAATATATCTAATCATGCCAATCATTATGTATCGCTAAAAAGCGGAATCATTGTTTCCTCGGTTGAGCGAAACGATTCTCGTGGTGAGCGCGATCTTTATATCAGCATGTGGGATGGCACCTCGGCAACAGAACCAGTAAACATGGGCAGCGTGATTAACACGCAATTTGAAGAATCTTCTCCATTTCTCTCAGACGACATGAAGACTCTTTATTTTGCTTCAAAAGGGCACAATGGATACGGAGGTTATGACATTTATGTAACCGAAAGGCTGGATGAAAGCTGGACAAACTGGACAAAGCCTAAAAATCTTGGCCCCGCGGTGAATGGTACGATGAACGATGAGTTTTTTAGTATCTCCTACTGCGGCAATTATGCCATATTTTCAAAACAAATTAGTATCCACAATGTAGATCTTTATAAAATCTCCATGGAGAAACTATTCAATCAACCCAACAACGAAATAATTCCGATAAAGCACGATCCTTCCGCTCTTGCCGGACTATAAAAGCCATTCAGCTGCCAAAATAAATGACATAGATAATGAAAGAGCTTTTGGAAATGAACAGATTACTTGTACAAGAGGGAAGGAGAATGAACTGTATCGTAGGGATGTCACTAATAATTGCTACCGGAGTTGTAATTGTGTGCTTACTTGTGTACAACCACTCTTATTGACTTAGACAAAAGGCATGAGCTGATAAACTATAATTATCAGCTCATGTTTGGGAGTGTCGGTTGCTCCAGTTTTTTTTAGGAACGGTCACGCTCCTTCTTCTTAAATTCTTTTGTGCTTTTTGAGTCAATTGTAGATTCGCTACCCTTTGACTTCAGCTATTCTTGTTGTTGTGTTTATAAGCTAAGCAAATCGCTTTTCTGCTTCATTCCAATTTACAACATTCCAAAAAGCTGTACAATAATCTGGTCTACGGTTCTGGTAGTTAAGATAGTAAGCATGTTCCCACACATCCAATCCCAAGATCGGTGTTCCCTTTACCTCGGCAACGTCCATTAAAGGGTTGTCTTGATTGGGAGTTGAACTAATAACTAGTTTTCCGGCAGCATCCTTAATCAACCAAGCCCAACCCGATCCAAAACGGGTGGTGGCCGCAGCATTGAATTTGGTTTTGAATTCGTCAAAATTCCCGAAGGCAGAGTTGATCGCATCTGCTAAAGCACCCGTAGGAATACCGCCAGCGTTCGGCCCCATAATCGTCCAAAATAAGCTATGGTTATAATGTCCGCCCCCATTGTTTCGAACAGGCATGGGATGCTTAGAAATATTCTTACAGATTTCTTCAATGCTTAAATTCTCTTCTGGCTTGCCAGCCAGAGCATTGTTCAGGTTAGTGACATAGGCATTGTGGTGTTTACCGTGATGGATTTCCATGGTGCGTGCATCGATGTGTGGCTCCAGTGCATTGAATGCATAAGGAAGCGCGGGAAGTGTAAAGGCCATAATAATTTTGGATTTATAATTTAAGAATTACCATTTCTGAAGTCAAATATACTTACATTTTCGCATACTCCCCTTTTGTGGCTGGGAACTGGAAACCGATAACTGAATTATCCCTTCCTCATCAACTCACCGAGTGTTTTCAGCCCATGCTCTACCTTGCTGCTCCACGGCAGGCCATAGCTTAGCCGAAAATAATTATGGAATTGACCTTGTGAGGAAAAAATTTGACCGGGGGCAATGCCAATGTTTTGCTTCAATGCTCGCTTATGCAGTTTGTAGCCGTCTACTTTTTTATTCATTTCAACCCACAGCACAAATCCGCCTTGTGGACGGGTGATTTTTGTATCAGACGGGAAATATTCAGAAATGGCCTGAAGGTAGTGGAGGCATTGTGTGTGGAGTGCTTTTCTCAAATGGCGCAGATGTAATTCGTAACGGCCATTTTGGAGAAAATGTGCAATGGCAGATTGCGCCAGCGTGTTGGTGGAGACATTGTTCATCCGTTTTAAGCTCAACATCTTTTCTTTGAAACGCCCTGGCACTGCCCAGCCTATGCGGTATCCAGGTGCTAATGATTTTGAAAACGATCCGCAGTGAAGCACCAATCCCTTTTTATCGAATGACTTGCAGGTTTTGGGTCGAGTTTTGCCAAAATACATTTCGCCATAGATGTCATCCTCTATTAACGGAATTTCTTTTTTTGCCAACAATTCTACCAATTTTTTCTTTTTTTCATCAGGCATGCAACTGCCGATAGGGTTATTGAAGTTTGGTACAAAAAGACATGCTTTGATATCGAATTTTGGAATGGCTTTTTCAAGGTATGAAAGATTGATGCCTGCGATTGGATCTGTTGGCACCTCTACCACATTTAGCCCCAAGCTCTGCATGACTCTGAAAATTCCGTAGAATGTCGGGCTTTCCATCGCTACAGCATCGCCCGGTTTGGTTACTGCTTGTAGGCAAAAAGAAAGAGCTTCCATACAGCCGGCTGTTACCACTACATCTTGTTCGCTTAATGATCCACCCCAATTGAAACTCAGCCGCGCAATTTGCTTTCTCAACTGTTCGTTGCCTTGGATGTGTTCGTAACCCAGGCAATGGTCTGCTGAGTGATTCAGCGAATGCATGACCGACTTTTTTAGTTTTGCGGCTGGCAATAGGCTTGGGTCAGGAGCGCTCAGGGAGAAGGAAGTGAGTTTGGTCGATCTTAGATCATAGTAAACACTCGTAATCATTTCGTCCAAGCTCACGGGAAGGGCTTCATCGGTTGGTTCACAACAGGCGGGAAGCTGGAACGTGTGTTGCGGTGAGAATTTTACGTAGTACCCTGATTGCGGTCGCGCTTCGATGAGCCCCTTACTTTCTAAATGATAGTAGGCCTGGAAAGCAGTGCTTAAACTTATTCCTTGTTCTTTGCTCAGACTTCTTACAGAAAGTAATTTATCACCAATTTTAAAAGCCTGCTTTTCAATCAATTGTTCAATCCGATCGGCTACTTCTTGATAGATATGATCGTGTACAATAGTTTCCATGCTAGCAAACTGATATGGTCAAAGATATAAAAAATGAAACTGTTATTTATTCGCTACTGGCCTGTGCTTTGGTATCATATTTTGACTGTTAAGAATCCAGTTTATTCAACAGGACTGAAGCGGCAAATTTAAGATATGTCAAAAGGATGCAAATCGTATTCTCTGTTTGCAGTACCTGTGCGCCATGCAATCGAAAATGCATTGCTTTAGTTATTAGTTGTAGTACAAACCGTTACAAGGTTTTCAGCATTTCCCCTATTTAACGGGCGCACATCTATCCGTTGCTTTGTGGCATCAAAACACGCCTGAGAAATGGCTAAATAATATCATCATGAAAAAAAATATTTTTCTACTACTACTTTTTACTAGCCTTGTTCTGGCTGGGTTTTCACAAAACATCGGGATCAACGCGACAGGCGCCACACCTAACGCGAAGGCGATGCTTGACATCTCGTCCACCACCACTGGATTACTGATACCCAGCATGACTGGAACTCAACGGGATGCTATTATTTCCCCGCCCAATGGTTTGCAGATATATAACACAACTACCAATACTACAGATGTGTATCGCGTGAATCGTTGGGAGTCTTCTGCGTATGTAGCTCCAAGTACAAATCTTGTTAACGTCTATTCAATGGCCGACTTGCCTACGCCTTCAGGAGGTGTTATCACACTTAATGCTGCAAAAATGTATGTGTTCTCTGGTGTGGTTGATGTCTCTCCCAACTATCTGAATTTGAATGGTGCCGGCTTGCGCGGAACCGACCCTGCAAAAGACGGTGTGATGTCAACGGTAGCTGGGGCAGTATTACGCAGCACGGGCGTGAGTGTATTTCTTGAAAATCTTGTGGTGATCCCGGCAAGTGCTGCCACTAAAGCGTACGACTTCGTTGATGCCACTGGCACTAAGTACTGCAATCTTTTTTCTGGATGCTCGGTAGTGGAGATTGGAATCCCTAGCCTGGGAGTTGGACAAATCAGCGGGTTTATCGCGGCAACGATTACCAAAAACTATTGGGCCTGTAAAGACGGAATAAAAGTAACGGGCACGATGGGAAAATTTACCTCTGCGTATAATTTCATTACCGGTATCACTGCCGGATCAGGCATAGAATTTCTTGCAGGCACAACCGTCAATGACATTGATCTCGCTAACAATTATTTCAGCTACACTGGCCAGACCGGGGTTAAAGTAAATGTAGGAGCTTCTATAGACCGAGGCCGAATGACTACCAATATGTTTCGAGATGTCGCCAATCCCTTACAAGGAATAGACTCATACTCTCCTGGATGGAGCATGTCGCAGAACACTGATGTGCCAAATTCCAGAGCATATAGTTTTATTTACTTTTCTACCAATACAACACCAACAGCGTTACCTACTGCATTCGGTAATTTTCATAAAATACAGGGGGTAACTACCACAATTGACGCAAAGCGTTTTGAAACAAGTAATAATAGAATTACATACATTGGTGTTGAGCCAATAGTTGGTAAAGTCTCAATTGTAATTGGTGCGAAGGCGCCAGCTAATAATTCTGATTATTCAATTGGACTAGGCAAAAATTCAGTGGCTCTTATAGCTCCTATTTCTTCGATGGCTTCTACTACAAATGGTCAATCTTTTCAAATTATTTTAAATACGGAAGTGGATTTAGTTACTGGAGATTATCTCGAAGCTTATATCAGTCGAAGAAGTGCTAACACTTCACTCACCGTTGTAGAGTTGCAATTTAGAGTAACTGACTAACCTTCTAAAATCATCGATCCATGAAAATCGTTACCCATATTTTTTCACTATTCCTGTTTCTTGCCAGTATTCAAATTGGATGGAGTCAAACCAGATTGGTTTTAAATGGCGCAAAGATAAATATTGCCAATGGTGCTACGCTCGTCATTGAAAACCCAGCTATTAATGCGATCACACGCATCGA
>Ga0209591_10009208_pt1 | contig 10696 bp, 7 predicted proteins | sample MAT01_FD_187207 | JGI IMG/M metagenome (GOLD analysis project Ga0209591, IMG submission 187207) | Freshwater microbial communities from Lake Fryxell liftoff mats and glacier meltwater in Antarctica - MAT-01 (SPAdes) (version 2) | ecosystem: Environmental > Aquatic > Freshwater > Ice > Liftoff...
CGGGCTCCGAGGAGATCGGCCGTCTCGCCGTCGGCGGCCGCCAGCCAGTCGGCTACTACAAGGACCCCGAGAAGTCTGCCCTCACGTTCTTCGAGGTCGACGGCAAGCGCTACTCGTGCCCCGGCGACTTCGCCACCATCGACGCCGACGGCCGTATCACGCTGCTCGGACGCGGCTCGCAGTGCATCAACACCGGCGGCGAGAAGGTGTTCCCCGAAGAGGTCGAGGAGGCCATGAAGACGCATCCCGACGTACTCGATGCCGTCGCCGTCGGTATCCCCGACGAGAAGTTCGGCGAAGCGGTCACCGGCATGGTCGAGGCCCGCCCCGGCCATACGATCGACGCGGCGGCAGTGATCGCCCACGTGAAGACCACACTCGCCGCCTACAAGGCACCGAAGCACATCGTGGTCGTCGACACGATCGGGCGCGCCGCCAACGGCAAGGTCGACTACAAACGCCTGCGCAGCGAAGCAGCCGACTCGCTCGGTGTGAGCTGACCAGGACGATCACATCGCAAGATGCTCCCTGATGTAACGATCAGGACATGCTGACGAGGTCGAGCCAGTCTTCGGAGAAGTAGTCGACGTCGCCGTCGGGCATCAACAGCACCTTGGTGGGTGCGAGCTCACGGACGAAGTCTTCGTCGTGGCTCACCAGGATGATCGCACCGGGCCAGTCGACGAGCGCATCGGCGACGGCTCGGCGTGACGGCGGGTCGAGGTTGTTGGTCGGCTCGTCGAGCAGCAACAGGTTGTTGCGCCCGACCATCAGCATCGCCAACGCGAGTTTTGTCTTCTCGCCGCCCGACAGCGTGCCCGACTCCTGGAACACCTTCGCGCCCGACAGTCCGAACATGCCGAGCAGCCCGCGCAGCTGTGTTTCGCCCAGGTTGATGCCATCGGGAACGGCGTCGCGGATGTTGTCGAGCAGGGTGTGGTCGGTGCGCAGGTTGTCGTGCTCCTGGGCGTAGTAGCCGGCGTGCACCTGATAGCCCAACTGGAAGTCGCCCAGGTCAGCGGTGGTCTCGCCAGCGAGGATGCGCAGCAGGCTGGTCTTGCCGGCGCCGTTCAATCCGAGCACCAGCAGCCGTTCGCCGCGGCCGAGATCGAAGTCGATGTCCTCGAAGATCGTCGGGCCGCCGTAGGCCTTGCACATGCCCGACGCCCGGATCACCGTTTCACCACACTTCGGCGGATCGGGGAAGCGCACGGTCATCGTCTTGCCCGACTGCGGGCCACGCACCCGTTGGGTCTCGAGACGGGCGATCCGCTTCTCGACGCTGTGCGCCATTGCCGCCTTGGTCGCCTTGGCGCCGAAGCGATCGACCACGGTTTGCAGCCGGTCGATCTCCTTGGCCTGCAGCACCGCCTTCTTGGCGAGGCGTACCTCGTCGTCGGCGCGAGCACGCTGGTACTGGCTGTAGGTGCCACGGTATTCGAAGATCTCGCCGACGTCGTGTTCGCTGGCACGGTCGAGGTGCAGGACGCGGGTGATCGACTCGTCGAGCAGTTCGAGGTCGTGGCTGATCACCAGCAGCGCACCCTTGTACTGGCGCAGGAAACCGAGCAGCCAGACTTTCGCGTCGACGTCGAGGTGGTTGGTCGGCTCGTCGAGACAGAGCACGTCGGATCCGGCGAACAGGATGCGTGCCAACTCGACACGGCGGCGCTCGCCACCGGACAGGGTGCTGATCGGCTGATCGAGGCGGGCGTCGGGGATACCGAGGCCAGCCGCCATCGCCCGCGCCTCGCTCTCGGAGGCGTAGCCGCCGGTGGTACGGAATGCTTCCTCGGCATCGGAGTAGCGGCTGACGTTGCGATCGTCCGGATTCTCCTCCATGGCGATGCGCAGCTTCTCGATGCGGGTGACCTCGTCGTCGATGCCCCGCCCGGACAGCACGTGGGTGACGCAGCTGCGACCGTCGAGCGCCGAGTCGATCTTCGGGTCCTGGGGCAGGTAGCCGAAGCCGCCCTTGCGCAGCACGTTGCCGGATTTCGGCTCGTTCGCGCCGCCCAACACCTTGAACAAGCTGGTCTTGCCGGCACCGTTGCGTCCGACGATGCCCACCTTGTCTCGGGGCATGACGGTGAAACTGGCGGAGTCGACGAGCAGTCGACCCCCCACTTCCACCGAGATCGCCTGGGCCTGGAGCACCCGAACAGGCTACGGCGAGGTCGCCGGATCAGGGTCCGGGCGGTACGGGCATCGTTGTGGTGGTGGTCGTTATGGTGGTGGTGGTGTCCGCTGGTGGAGCGGTCGTGGTGGCGGCTGGAACTGTCGTCGAAGGGTTGCCGCCGCCCACGGTCGTGGTGGTCGTCACCGAGGGTGCGGTCGTGGTGGTCGTCACCGATGGCCTGATCGTGGTGGTCGTGGTGCTGCTCGTCCCCGATCTTGAGCCCGACCCGGTCGAAGGTCGACCGAGCACGGTGGAGCTGTCGCCACCGACGGCGGAGTCGTCACGAAAGGTCGAGCGTAGGCAGTCACCTTCGCCGTCGACTGGTCCGAGCGCGGCGGCAACAGATTCGGCGAGGACCTGTCGACCGCTGTCGCTGGGATGCAGCCGATCGCCACTCAGGATCCCCGGAGCGTCGGAGATCGACTTCCAGTCGAGCACGGTGACATTGTCGCGTTCGGCACCGATCCGATCGACCACCTCGTTGACCTCGACGTAGTTCGGCCGGTACTCGGTCACCCTGAACAACAGCACCGGACGGGGCGCCAACCTGTCGAGCATCTCGACGAGTTCGGCCTCGTACTCTTGCGCATCGCCGCCGTAGTTGCTGCCGAGGAACACCGCCGCCGCGTTCCAGTCCCCGCCGGGATCGGGGTCGTCGCCGAGTTCCTTGTCGAGCACCCGGTTGCCGAACTCGATGAACCGGCTCGGCTCGGCCTCGACGGCCACCTGCCATCCCAGCGGCACCACGGCGTTGCACATCTGGTTGCCGTACCGCGACGACGTAGAGGCAAGGATCGAATCACCGATCATCAAGATGCGGTTCCCATCGACGATCTCGCCGATCAGTTGGGCTGCGGTGCCGTCGACATTGACGGGTGGACGAACGACCACCGATAGCTCCCGCACGGCCGATGGCGCCGCCGGCACGTCACCGACACCGCCGAGCGTCGCAACAGGGGTGACCGGCGGGATCGTGTCGTCGGCATCGTTGCCGGTGGAACCACATCCCGCCACCACGATCGCCGCCGTCGCGAGGACGGCGAACGATCGAGAGCGGGGGAACATCTTCACCATTGAAGCGGGTTCGCGACCGAGTGTGGCGTCGCGCCCGCCGACGTCAGCGCGAGCGCAGTGCGTCGCGGATCTCGGTGAGGAACTCGACCTCGCTCGGACCGCTCGCTTCGTCGACCGGCGGCCTCATCTTGTTGTAGGCCTTGACGAACATGAAGCACACGAACGCGATGACCACGAAATCGACGATCGCTGTGATCGCTACGCCGTAGAAGATCGGCGTATCACCGAGCATGATGTTCAGGGCATAGAACGACGGCTGGCCGAAGATTGCAGCGATGATCGGCAGCACGATCGACACGACGATGCTGTTGACGACGAGGCCGACCACGGCCGCGAGCACGAAGGCGATCGCCAACTCGACCAGGTTGCCCCGGTTGACGTAGTCCTTGAATTCGCTGAGCAGGTTCTTCATGTTGTCCCCTACCAGGACAGTGAGTGTCGTGATGGATCTATCACCTCGACCGACGAACTGTAGTGAGTCCGAGAGGAGGCGCAAGGAATTGAAACACCCCAACCCCAACCCGAACCCGAACCCCCGACGGGTCGTGGTGAGCGGTATGCGCTCGATGTGCGTGTATCGCTCACAGCACGGGATTGCGGTGAGCCGACGTTGCACTGCGGACACCTTCTCGTCACCTCACCGTCATCTCGGATCGCGCGATTAGATGAAGAAGACGACGTTCACGTGACAGGTTCGCATCAAGGTGTCGACACGCGAGATTCGGGAAACGAGTCGTTGTATGAAAGAAGTCGTGGAACTCAGCCGACACACATGGAACGCAGCCATCAAGCTCGCCGTCGTGATCTCGATCGTTGCGGTACTCGCAGCCGTCGCGATGTCTGCACTCGGCAATGTGCCGCAAGCTGCCATCGTGCTTCCGGTCATCGTCGTGGCGTTCACCGCGAGCTGGATCCAGACCGACCGCGTGAGCCGCCAGCACGCGCCGGTCCGAACCAGCACCACGCACACCAGGTGATCGGCACGCCTCCGGGCTGACGGCCCACCGGTCGCCTGTGGCACGATCGCACGATGAGTGACGCGCCAGCCCCAGCGAAGGTTCGGATCGGCTTCGGGCTCGGCACGTCGACCACGCTGAACGGCCCGTCGTACGGCAACGTGGTCGACTCGCTCGAGTCGCTCGGATTCGACTCGCTGTGGCTGTCCGAGCGCATCAGCGGTCCGGCACCCGACCCGCTCGTGGCGATGGCCTACGGGGCAGGCCGCACCGAGCGGCTCAAGTTCGGGATGTCGGTGATGGTGCTGCCCGGCCGCAATCCGGTGGTGCTGGCGAAGGAACTCGCGACGCTCGCGAGCATGTCGGGCGGCCGCCTCCTTCCGGCGTTCGGGCTCGGCGCCGTCGATCCCGTCGAGCAGCAGGCGTTCGGCGTGGAGCGCACCGAGCGGGCCGAGTTGTTCGACGAGATGCTGACCGTGATGCGCCACTGCTGGACCGGCGAGTCGTTCACCCATCACGGCACCCGCTTCGACTACGACGACGTCCGCGTGCTGCCAGCGGCCACCAAGATGGAGGTCTGGTCGGGTGGCATCGCCCCGTCGGAACTGCGCCGGGTCGGCCGGGTGGCCGACGGATGGCTGCCGTCCTTCGTCACCCCCGAAGATGCCGCGGCCGGGCGTACCGTGATCGAAGATGTCTGCGCCGAGCACGACCGCCAGATCGACCACGACCACTTCGGCGTGCTCGTGCCCTACTCGTTCGGGCCGATACCCGACCGGCTGCTGGCGCTGTTGGCGCAGCGACGCCCCGATCTCACCGATCCCGGCGAACTGGTACCCACGTCATGGGACGGCCTCACCGATCTGATCCGCCGGTTCATCGACGTCGGCACGTCGAAGTTCGTCGTGCTCCCTCTGGCCGAACCCGCCGACGCCGACGCTTGGGTCGATCACCTCGCCGAGGCCGCCAGCGTGCTGCTGCCGTTGGAGACCCGCTGATGCGATCGGCACGGCCGCAAGGTCTCGCTCATGGCTGTCCGGCTGCTCGACGGCGACATCGAAGTCGCTCGCAGAGCGTGATCCTCGACGAACGTCGACGCCGTCTCGAGGGCATCTGGGGGGAACTTGACGACACGTTGACGATCGGCCGGGAACCGATCGGCGCTGTGTGACGTCCAACACACATGATGCGTGAACGACTCATTCCCCTGGCACTCGCCACCACCGTGTTGCTCGTCGCCTCGTCGTGCACGTCGACGGGGTCCGACTCGTCGTCGAGCAGCCCACTGTCCACGACGAGCGACACGGCGGATGAAACGCAGTCGACCGAACCCGGCGGCAGCACCGTGGACCCGGCACCTCGGCCGGGACCGCAGGGGTTCGCGTCCGCGAACCTCGAGTTCTTCGGTGACTGCGACGCCCTGTTGGGCTACATGCAGACCGCCGCGTCCGAGCGGGTGACCGCATGGGGGCTCGGGGGCGGCGGCGGCTACTACCCCGGCGACGGGCGGATGTCGAGCGAGGGCGAGATGGCAGCGACCGACGACGCTGCCGCTGCGCCTGAAAGTTCCCCTGCGCTCTCGGGTGGCGTGCAGGGTCAGGACTTCTCGGGCACGAACGTGCAGGAGGTGGGGGTCGACGAGGGCGACATCGTCGAAACCGACGGCACCTACGTGTACGTCGCCAACAGCGACGGCGTGCGGATCGTGTCGGTCGCCGATGCCGAGGTCGTGGCCGAGCCCGAACTGCCCGAGGGCACGCACCAGCTGCTGCTCGACGACGGTCGCCTGGTCGTGGTGACCTCCAGTTGGGGTGGCTCGCCCGACACGATCGTGTCGTTGTTCGACGTCGCCGATCCGACGACTCCCGCACTGTTGCGCCGGTCGCACCTGGAAGGCGGCGTGGTCGCCACCCGGTCGGTCGAGGGCGTGGCACGACTGGTGATCACCACGTCGTTCGATCAGCGGCTCCCGTTCGTGCAGCCGAACCAGTTCGGCCTCGACGAAGACTCTGCGCTGTCCCGCAACAAGGAGATCATCAGCGAGTCGACCGTCGAAGACTGGTTGCCACGCTGGTTCGACGAGGACGCCGGCGGCGGCTTCGGGCCGATGACCCAGGTGCTGCCCTGCGAGTCGGTTGCGGCGCCCGCCGAGTTCGCCGGCCTGGGCCTGACCTGGATCGGATCGATCGACGTCAACGGCGACGGCACCCCGATCGGTTCGGCCGGCGTCGTGTCGACGGGCGACACGGTGTATGCGTCGACGAACAACCTGTACGTCGCCACCCAGAACTGGGACTGGCAGTGGGGTCGTCCGGTGCCGCTCGACGACGGGGCCGACTCGCCCGACGACGCACCGGTCGAGAATCCCGGTCCCCCGCCGACCTTGATCCACCAGTTTCGCCTCGACGAGGGCACCGCTGCCACCTATGTGGCGTCGGGCGAGGTCGAGGGTCGGCTACTGAACCAGTTCGCGATGAGCGAGCACAATGGCGATCTGCGGGTCGCGACCACCACCGACGACTGGGGCGGCTTCGGCGGCCAGAGCGAGTCGACCGTGTTCGTGCTGCGCCCCGAGGGTGAGGAACTGCAGCAGATCTCGTCGGTTGGTGGGCTCGGCAAGGACGAGCAGATCTACGCCGTGCGGTTCATCGGCGACCTCGCCTACGTGGTCACGTTCCGCCAGATCGACCCCCTGTACGTGATCGACCTCACCGATCCGGCCAACCCGGTGGAGGCCGGCGAGTTGAAGATCCCCGGCTACTCGGCGTACCTGCACCCGGTGGGCGACGGCCTGCTGCTCGGTGTGGGCCAGGACGCCACCGACGAAGGTCGCACCACCGGCACACAGCTCAGCTTGTTCGACGTGAGCGATCCGGCCGACCCGCAACGCGTCAGCACATTGGCGATCGGCGGCTACAGCGAGGTCGAGTGGGACCACAAGGCGTTCCTGTTCTGGCCGGCCGACGGCACGATCGTGCTGCCGGTGTCGCCAGGCTGGAACGAGTGCGGCAACGAGGCGGAGTGCCTCGCCGAGGACATCGTCGGGGCGAGCGGCGGCGCCGTGGTCGCCGAACTCGTCGGCCGTGAACTGGTCGCCCGTGGCACGATCAGCCATTCGAGCTCCAACCGTTCCGGGTGCTGGAACCCGCTCCAGCGGTCGATCGCCATCGGTGACGAACTGGTCACCGTCGGCCTCGATCAGATGAAGTTCTCCGACCGCCAGAGCCTGGAGCCCCGCGACTCGGTCACCTGGGGCGACCCCGACCAGTACGGCTGCTCCTGGTACTACGACTGAGCGTCACGGCGGTTCGACGAGACTGCCGCCGGTGGCTGCTCGGAGTTGGTCGATGGTGAACGTCGACTTCGGCACCTTGATCGCCCGGAACGTTCCGACCTGCGACCTGATCGAGAGCAGCGTGTTGCCGGCGGCGTCGAGCTCGGTGAACATCGGCTGCAGCTGACCCCAGTTGATGAACACCGACCCATCGGCCGCGAAGCGGGCACTGCCGAGCGCCCCGCTCGTGAGGCCGGCGGGCTGGAGGATCTGGCGGATCATCGTGGCGGTGCCAGCGGGCTCGTCGATCTGGTACATCACGACCCGGGCCGGCTGACCCGTGCCCGTGCGATTGTCGTACATCGTGAGGATGTCGCCGTTCAGCTGTGCGTCGTGCGGGCGTCGCGGCCCGTTGAACGGGTCACCGATGATCCTCAGACGGGTGGCACCGCCGAGGTTCGCCACGTAGCCCGGTGCCGCCGGATCGCTCGGCAAGCTGCCGAGAATCCACTGCACCTCACCAGTGGGCGACTGGCGATCGACACGGAACACGGCGTCGAGGTGGCGTGCCGACAACACGTAGTCGCCGCCGGGCTGGCGCTGCATCGAGTTGACATGGATCAGGTCGACCTCTTTGGGCAAGCCGGGGTAGCGACCGAACCGTTGCGGGAACGTGGTCTCAGCTGGCGAGAAGTGGTCGGCGCTCGTCCACTCCCAGACCATGACGCCGGCGGCGTCGAGTTCGCGGATATCGCTGTCCAGCACGTTGTCACCGATCTGCCCACCCGGTGAACCGAACGGGCCCGGAACCGGCAGCATGCCCGTGGTGTCGACACCCGGACGGAACGGATACGAGATGATCGTCCAACCATCTCCAGGGCCGTCGATGAACTCGTGGTGATCGACAGGGAAAGCGGTCTCGTCGTCGGTCCCCAACTCGCCGGTGACCACACCGTCCAGGCCGAACGGCCAGTGCACGAGATCGTCGGTTGGGATTCCGAAGAACTGCGCTGGAAAGTCCGGTTGGGTCGAAGCGACCAACTGCCCATTGCGGAACGGCTGCAGATTGATCAACGCCTCGGTCGAGCGCTTGTACCAGACGGGGGCCCCGCGCTCGTCCATGATCACGGTGTACGACGCGTCCGTGCCGACGGCCAGTGTCGTCAGGATCCAGCCCTGCGCCGAGGCGCCCGGATTGGCGACGGTGAGCTTCGGAAAATCGAACGGCAGACAACGGAACAGATGCCGCTTGGTCGTCGTCCCGCGCTGGAGCACCACCTCGACCGACGAGTCGTCGGGCACGGCGAGCCGGAAGTCGCCGGACCCGACCGGCACCCCGCGCACCAGGGCCGTCACACCCGGCAGCAGATCGAGGTGCAACTGCAGTTGGTTCGTTCCCTGCACCGCGCACTGGACGGCGTAGTCGACGTCGTCGATGCCGAACTCGGGATACACCGCTCCACCGCGGAAGTCGATCTGTTCGACGAGCGATCCGGTCGGAGCGGTGAGCACCCCGAAGAGGTCGATGACCAGATCGGTCGGCGAGTTCGAGAACACGCAGACACGACCGTCGGCGCCGAGTTCGACGTTGACGAGGTTGGTGGTCTCGACGACCGGTTCGAAGTTCAACGACGACGTCGCCGTGACCGAACTACCGGCGCACGGGTAGAAGCGGACGTTGCCGTTCCCGACAGCGTTCGTCGACACCACGTTGAGGACCACGGCGGTCGCGCGTTCTGCGTCGGGACGTCCGGCCACCGGAGCGAACGAGCGCACCTCGCCGGCCCCGATCGGCGTGCTCCAACCTCCCGTGCCGATGCGACTGTCGATGAGCCGGTCACCGTCGAGCGGGCCGAACGTCGCGGCCGGACCGAACGGCGGCTTCGGTCCGTAGTAGCCGGTGACGTCGATCACGAAGTGCGTGTCCATCAGCGATTTCACGCAGACCTGGCCCTCCGCCTCACCGCCATCGCCGAGCCCGACGATTGCGGCGACGGCGCGGTCTTCGACGGCGATCACGTTGAGGTTCGACGCCAGCGGCGCCTCGTTGCCGCAGGGGAACACCACCAACCAACCAGGCGACACGGCCTGCGTGGCCGTGAAGTTGATCACGGCGGCGGTGGCATTCGCCGGTACGGATCTACCACCGATCGGCACGTTCTGAATCGCGCCGGCCGGCAGACGGGCCCGACCACCGTCGACGCGCGAGTCCCACGCTCGTGCGGGCACGATCGAGTTGTACCGATCGGGTCCTGGGCTCCACCAACCGGCGAGGTCGACGACGATGTCGCCGCCGAGTTGACTGTAGATGCACACCCGGCGTTGCGCATCGAGGCGGGCGACGACGAGGTTCGGGGTCGGGATGTTGGCGCGGGCGTTCAGATTGGAGGTCTCGGGCCGGCCCGTTGCGCAGGGGAACACGGTGAAGAAACCCCGCCGATCGGTCTCGATCGTGGTGGAGAGTGCGACCGCCTGAGCGTTCGCTGGGGCGAGATCGGCGCCGATGGTGAGTTCGAGTGTGCAGCCGGCACCGACCCTGGTGGCGACGCCGCCCGTTCCATCACGGGTGTCGACGAGACGTCGGGGGTTCACCGCCTGGTAGCTCTCGAGTTCGACAGCAGGCGGCGAGGTCGCTGCGGGACGCGCGACACACGACAGTGATGCCAGCGGCGCCGCTGCGACGGGCTGTGGGCCGGCGACGGCCAGGAATGTGCCGGCACCGACAGCGAGGGCGACGAAGACCGACGGGACGCGAGAGAGCATTCAGGTAAAATACTGCGGTTGCATGACGATTGTCGTTCAGGAGGCCACATTCGGCCGGCGCTCAGCTGCGTTTCTGGATGTTGGCCCACTCGTCGCGGAGGCCCACGGTTCGGTGGAACAGCAGCGGCTGATCGCCATCCGCGGCGAAATAGCCGAGGCGCTCGAACTGCACCACCTGGCCCGGCTCGACATCGGCGAGGGCCGGCTCGACCTTGGCGCCGTCGAGCACCTCCCGCGAGCCGGGGTTCACGTCGTCGAGTGGATCTCCGGTGGCCTCACCTGGCACGTCGGGCGTGAACAGCCGGTCGTACAGCGCCACGGTGGCGTCGACGGCATGGCCAGCAGACACCCAGTGCATCGTCGACTTCACCTTGCGGCCATCGGGCGCGTTGCCGCCCTGGGTTTCGGGGTCGTAGGTGACCTGCACCTCGACGACGTTGCCGTCGGCAT
>Ga0209591_10009215_pt1 | contig 10689 bp, 7 predicted proteins | sample MAT01_FD_187207 | JGI IMG/M metagenome (GOLD analysis project Ga0209591, IMG submission 187207) | Freshwater microbial communities from Lake Fryxell liftoff mats and glacier meltwater in Antarctica - MAT-01 (SPAdes) (version 2) | ecosystem: Environmental > Aquatic > Freshwater > Ice > Liftoff...
TCACACCACCACCCTGTGCCACACCGCCTGAGCCGCCTCCGCCGATGTTCGGATCGGGCGTAGTGGTGGCATTGCCTCCAGCACACGCTGATATACCCAGGCTGCTGATGGACGTGGCCGTACCGCTGCCACTTGTACCTACGACCACGGAATAAGAAGTACCGGGTGTGACTTTGTATACACCACTCGCAAATGCCCCACCACCTCCACCGCCTCCGCCGTTGGAGGCACCATTGCCGCCCGGACCGACGAGTCCAACGGTCATCCCAACACCAGGAGGGACCACGAAGGACCCCGAGGAGGTGAAGGTGATCTGCGCAGAAAGGCTGTAACTGAGAGCGATGAGTGCAGCGGTGAGTGAACGGAACATGGAAGACGGGTGCTGTGCGACAGGTAAATGTGGAATGACAAGTGCCAATGAGCAGTGAGGGCGGCACATAGGAATGGACCACTGTTGGATCGCGACCGGATCAAGCCGTTTCCGGCACATCGCTGTGCCGATGCGTACCTTGTTCCGTCCATCCGACGCCCTCCTTGGGGGGGAAACACTACGATCATGAACACTACTTCCCTGCACGCCATTGCACTTCTGGCATTCACTATCACGCTTTCCGCCTGCGGTGGAACGGAGGGTGGCCCAGAGTCCACCGCTGCTCCCGCCACTTCCACGACGGTGATCGCTCCGACCTTGGACCCCCCCTCGGCGCAGGCACTGCCTGGCGCTATTGCTGTATCGGACCCCAACCCGGCGCATGGTGAACCCGGCCACCGATGCGAGATCGCAGTGGGGGCGTCGCTGTCAGGCGCACCAGCTTCGGGTGCTGCAGTGGATGCGGCACCGCAGACCAGCCCGATGTTCAACAATACGACAGCACCGGTCACCTTCGGCGGCGCACCGACGACCACCGCTCCGGGGATGAACCCGCCACACGGTGAGCCCGGTCATGATTGCGCGGTGGCTGTGGGAAGTCCGCTTCCAAAATAGCGCCGGGCGCTCAGCTTCAGGAGTGCAGATCGCTCAGGGCCTGGTGGCGAACCACAGGTGATGTTTGGTACCCTTGTCCCGGTGTGCGAAGACCTTTTGTTCCTCCACCCTGAATCCGGCCATGCCCAAACGACGCGTGAATGGATCATGCGGATGTGTGGACCAGACCGCCAGAACACCACCGGGCTTCAGCACATCATACGCTGACCGCAGCCCACGGTGGGAATAAAGGCGGTTGTTGCGCGCTTGGGTCAAGCCCTCGGGGCCGTTGTCGGTATCCAGCAGGATCGCGTCGAAAAGTCCCCTACCACTTCGGATCAGTTCCAAGACATCACCTTGGTGAATGTTGGTGCGCGGATCGTTCAACGGATCGCCCGAGCGCTCGCCCATGGGGCCTTGGTTCCATTTCACCACTTCGGGAACGAGTTCCGCCACGATCACCTTGCCCTTATCGCCCACTAAGCGAAGCACTGTGGCCAGGGTAAAGCCCATGCCCAAGCCACCAACGACCACATGGGCCTCTAGCGGGCGCTTCAACCGCTTCAAGGCCAACTCGGCCAGAGCATCCTCCGATCCGTGATGCGCCGTGGTCATCAATTCACCGGAGATGCCGACCACTTCGATAGTGAACTCATTGTCCCGCTGGTAGAACAACAACTCACCACCATTATTAGGGATCAGCGCCCGGTCCAAGAGTTTATTGATACGCATCTTCATGCTAGCAGGCCGGACCGCTGGTGCGAAAAGGCGGTGCAAGGTCGGGAAATGGCGGTTGCGTTCGTTGATCCTGACGATCCGTCGTGCTTTCTATCGGTGGCCCAACAATTGACCAACGCGCCACACCCACAAGCACGATCGCGCATTGAACACGAGTAATACGGCCCAAACACGGGCAAAGCGCACCCAAAGCGCATCGTCGGCTTCTTCACAGAATGGCGCGGCCGATCCGCCCAAGGCGAAGCAAACGGTCACTTGGCGCAAGGCATTCCGTCAGTTCATATGGCCTCGGCGCAAGAATGTCCTCATTGGCTTGGTGCTGATCGTGATCAGCCGTTTGGCAGGAATGATCTTGCCCGGCTCCACGAAATACCTGTTGGACGATGTGGTAGGAAAGCATGATCTGGACATGCTGTGGATCCTGTTGGCCGCCGTGGTCGCTGCCTTGATCATCCAAAGCGTGACCAGCTACATCCTGACCCAGCTATTGAGCGTTGAGGCCCAGTTGCTCATCAGCCAGCTGCGCACCCAAGTGCAACGGAAGATCCTGTCACTCCCTATCAGCTTTTTTGATAACACGAAAAGCGGTGCGCTTGTGAGCCGGATCATGAGCGATGTGGAGGGCGTGCGAAACTTGGTAGGCACGGGTTTGGTGCAACTTATCGGTGGGACATTAACAGCCGTGATCTCATTGGTCTGGCTGATCACGATCAGTCCGACCATGACCTTGTTCACACTGGTACCTGTGGGTTTCTTCGCGTTCATTGCCATGAAGGCATTCGCGCGCATCCGTCCGATCTTCCGCACACGAGGCGTGATCAATGCTGAAGTGACCGGCAGGCTGACCGAAACACTGAATGGTGTGCGGGTGATCAAAGGCTTCGGCGCTGAGGAACAAGAGAATCGCTCGTTCGAAAAAGGCGTAGAGCGCTTGTTCGATAATGTGAAGGCCAGTTTAACGGCCACCTCGTTCATCAGCAGTATGTCTACCCTGTTGCTTGGCCTGGCCAGCGCAGGGATCATGGGCATGGGTGCCTACCAAATGGTGGCTGGTGAATTGACCAATGGCGAATTCGTGCAATTCACCGTACTGCTGGGCTTCATGATCGCCCCGATCGTGCAAATGAGCAACATCGGCAGCCAGTTGACCGAAGCGTTTGCCGGGCTGGACCGTACAGAAGAGATCATGAACCTGCAGCCGGAAGACATGCCGGATACCCGGCCGATCGTATTGAAGGACATCATAGGCGATATCAGATTCCATGACGTTCGCTTTGCTTATGAAGAGAGCAAGGAGGTTCTTCACGGCATCAGTTTCGAGGCCTCCAAGGGTTCGGTGATCGCCTTGGTGGGCACCTCAGGTAGCGGCAAGAGCACCATCGCGGGGCTGGTTGCCACCTTCCTGAACCCTTCGTCCGGAAAAGTAACGGTGGATGGCCACGATCTAAGCCAGGTCAGTCTAAGCAGCTATCGCAAGCATTTAGGCGTGGTTCTACAGGACGACTTCCTCTTTGAAGGTACCATCCGGGAGAACATACTTTTCCCAAGACCCGACGCCACGGACGAACAAGTGATGCACGCGGTAAAAGGTGCTTATGTGAACGAATTCACGGACCGGATGGAGCTTGGGTTGGATACAGTGATCGGCGAGCGCGGTGTGAAGTTGAGCGGCGGCCAAAGGCAGCGGGTGGCGATAGCACGAGCGATGCTGGCCGATCCACGGATCTTGATCCTGGACGAGGCCACCAGCAACCTGGATACTGAAAGCGAGTCGCTGATCCAGAAGAGCCTGAATGAACTCGTGAAGGACCGCACCACCTTCGTGATCGCCCACCGATTGAGCACGATCCGCCAAGCCACCGAGATCCTGGTGATCGAGCACGGTTCGATCGCTGAACGCGGAACGCATAATGAGCTGATCGCTAAAGAGGGGCGCTATTACGAGCTTTACACGTATCAGGCTCGGATCTGAAAAAATCCCGGGCGGCCCTCAGCCGAGCAGGTCATTTGAACTCAACTGTTCGGGCCGAGCACGCAAATGGACAACAACATCGTGCAGACCCTTTACACGGAGCCGAACTGGTCTTAGCAGGAAGCAATGTTCTGCCATCCGTGCTTCTCCGGTTGAGACCCGTTCACATTATTGCGATGAACAATTTGCCAAGAAGGTCTTTTGTCGGCAGTCCAACGAATACGGATGAACAAGCCTGCCAGCGGACTTACTGGCTGAGTTGATCGGCCAACGTCTCAAAGGGGCTGGCGGCAACGCAGCCATCAACCCGATCTCCAAGGCTACCAGCAACAATGCTGCGCTCGAACGAATTCGCTCCATAACTTCGAGTTGCAGGATCCGTTCCAGATAGTTAATCTTGCACAGACAAGAATTGACGAATGGTTAGCCTGCTCCTAATGCTCCGAAAACAAAATCCAACGATCACATGAAACGAACGCTACTCGCACTCGGTTGTATTCCATTCTGGCTGGCTGGTACTGCGCAGATCTCCACCTACGTTCTACAACCAGCAGCACTGGAAGGCCCATTGACCTTTACTTGGGCAGAGACATGGGGGTCCACCCCCGACCTGAATGATCCTGCAAATGCCCGTGTGGGGTTTGCGGCGTTCGTTGACGATGGCACCGCTGAAGACTCGCTCGGTTGCAATGCACTCGTCAATGGTGCGGACATAGTTGGTAAGATCGCCGTAGTCTACCGCGGCACTTGCGAATTCGGCACCAAGGCACTTAATGCCCAAAACGCAGGTGCCTTGGCCGTGGTCGTCATCAACAACCAAGGTTCGCCCCTCGCCATGGGGCCGGGGGCGGATGGCCCCAGCGTTACCATCCCAGTTGTGATGATCTCCACAGATGCTGGTACTTCGCTGCGCGATGCGATACTCGCCGGTATTGTTGAATTGAGGATCGGCAGTGTTTCTGGGGTCTTCGAGTACAACCTGAACACCTCAGCAAAACTCGTTTCCATACCCCAATACAGCGCGTTACCGAGTGGCTTGGCTGCGGATATCAACTTCCAAATAAACATCGGGTCCTGGGTAAAGAATTTTGGATCCCTTGCTCAATCGGACGCGACATTAAGTTGTGTGATCACCCAGGACGGCGTTGAAGTCTACAATAACACCTCGGTTCCGGGCCTGATCGCGCCGGGGGATAGCCTTTTTTTCGGACTTGAGGTCTTTTCCCAACCCTCTTACAATGGGTTCTATGAAGGAACCTATACGGTCAGTTCGTCCAATGCGGATCAGTTCGCCAGTGACAACCTATACACCTTCACGTTCTATGCTGGCGATCTGTTCGCGTACGGCCTGATCGACGAAACATCCTTACTTCCTTTGCCTGAGCAGCATGTTCGCGCGACGTTGGATGCAGTTGATTTCATGGCCTGTAGCTATTTCAGCCATCCGAATGCGAGTGCGTACAGTATAGAAGGAATCTACGCCTCGGCTACAAGAGCCGCAGGGGAGTCAATGGAGAACCAATTCTTGGAAGCGCGTGTATACGAATGGCTGGATGATTTCACGGGTTGGAGCGATGCCGCCACCGCTAATATTGTTCAACAGGTTAGTGGTGAGTATGTCTACCAAACAGACCTTTCAGCACAAACGGTCTATGTTCCGTTGCAAGAAACCTTTCAGTTGGAAGATGACATCCGCTACTTGTTCTGCATTTTTTCACCTGCTCCAGACGTTTTTCTTGGCTTCGGCGAAGCACTGGACTACGATCGTCTACAGACCGAACTGGATGAGCCCATCTATTTGATCAACGACGATGGGGCTTGGGGGTCCTTTTCTGATGCGACCCATACCAGCATTGGCGCCAAATTGACCCCTACAGTGGGTATTTCCGAAGTGGAGCGCGTACAGATGACCCCCTACCCCAACCCAACATCGAATATGCTAAGCGTGCGCATGAACGGCCAGCAAGGGGCTGCCTGGCTTCGCGTATTCGACCTGGCTGGAAAGCAGGTATTGGAAAGCAAAATTGGCGTGGGAGGCGACCAACTTTTGAATGTGGACGTCTCAAGCCTGGCGAGTGGCACCTACCTCTTCCACATGGAATTCGACAACGGCAAACGTTCCGACTTCCGGGTTGTGGTTACAAAATAGTCTTTGCAGTCCGTCAGACAGGGGGCCGTTCCGGAAGGGAGCGGCCCCCTGTCTTTTCGATCGCATCCGTTCAGTGTCCACTCACTCTATCAAGCGGAGATGGAAGACCTCTCCAATAGGAAAGTTGATAGCTCGGATACTTTTGGTGAGGATCAAATAGGTCTAAGTCCCTCACGGTTGATGGAGTGATCCAGTCATCATTCCGGGGAGCTGACACCTTCCGATGAGCATAGGCCGCATACCGATCACCCTTGATCGACGTTCAAACACATGGCAAAACCCACCCCATGTTCCGGACCTTCTCCACCTACCTCTTCGTTCTTCTGTTGGCCAGCACCGCCAGAGCACAAACCTCCGACCCGGTTCACAGTGAAGCGCCGCACTTCGAGATCCGCGACAGCGAAGGCGTAGTGATCGCCGGGATCGACCTTCCGCTGATCTCCACTTCGGCGGAAGTACACATCGTCGGCACCATTGCGAATGTGACCGTACACCAGACCTACCGCAACAACCACAAGGAAACGCTCCAGGCCGAATACGTCTTCCCTGCGAGTGCGCGCGCCGCCGTACATGGCATGACCATGCGCGTGGGCGACCGCGTGATAGAGGCGAAGATCAAGGAACGCGAAGAGGCCAAAGCCGAATTCGATGCCGCGCAAAAGGCGGGCAAAAAGGCTTCGCTGCTGGAGCAACAACGCCCTAACGTATTCCAGATGAGCGTGGCGAACATCACCACGGGCACCACCATCGACGTGGAGCTCCGCTACACCGAGAACATCGTGCCCGAGGAGGGCGTGTACGAGTTCGTATATCCCGTGGTGGTGGGCCAGCGGTACGATGGAGGGCCGAACAAGACCAACGAACAATGGACATCGAACCCGCATACGCTCACGCTGCAAGAAGATCTGCCCAAGGCACGGCCGCGCTTCACCTTCCATGCCATTATCGATAGCCCGTTACCGTTGAAGGACGTGCTTGTGCCCACTTATCCCTGCGACATCACCTTCCTTACTGCGCAGCAGGCGGAGATCCGGTTGCGCACCACGGATGGCAAACATGACAACAACAACGACCTCGTGCTGCGCTACCGGCTCAGCGAAGAGGCGATCAGCACGGGCCTGCTCATCGGTAGCAGCGCGGGAGAGAATTTCTTCTTGCTCATGGCCGAACCTCCATCGCGTGTGGCCAGCGCGCAGGTATTGCCGCGCGAATACGTGTTCATCCTCGATGTTTCGGGTTCCATGAACGGTTATCCGATCGGTGTGGCGAAGAAGCTGATGGGACGCCTCTTCCGCGACCTCCGCCCCCAAGACAAATTCAACGTGCTGCTCTTCGCCGGCGGTTCGAAACTGTACATGCCCGCTTCTGTTCAAGCCACAGTGGAAGAGCTTGACGACGCCTTCGCGTTCATCGATCGCGAGACCGGTCGCGGCGGAACGGAACTCCTGCCCGCGCTGGAGCAAGCGTTGAAGATCCCTCGCACTCCCGGCATGTCGCGCAGCTTGGTCATTGTCACCGACGGGTTTATCGCGGTGGAAAAGGAAGCGTTCCAACTGGTCCGTGAAAACCTCGCGGATGCGAATGTGTTCCCATTCGGCATCGGCTCGGACGTGAACCGCTTCCTCATCGAGGGCCTTGCGCGCGCTGGGCAGGGACAACCCTTCGTAGTGCTCGGAGAGGCGGAACTGGAGGCAACGGCGGAACGCTTCGCGCGCTACATAGAAGCGCCGGTACTTACCGGCATTACCGTGGAATACGAGGGTTTCGACGTGGAAGCCATCGCGCCGATACATGTGGCGGACCTCTTCGCGCAGCGACCCATCACGCTCTATGGCAAATACAGCGGCAAGGCGGGGGGCACCATCGTAGTGCGAGGAACCACGCCGAGCGGGCCTTACGAGAAGCGCATTGATGTGGCCAACGCGCTGTGCCCGAAGGATGGCGATGCGTTGCGCTACCTGTGGGCGCGCAACACCATCGCGGCCCTCAGCGATGACCAACAGACCGACAACGACGAGGGCTTGAAGAAGCGTATCGTGGAGCTCGGATTGAAGTACAACCTGCTCACCCGCTTCACCTCGTTCATCGCCGTGGAAGAGAACCCGCCGACCGGAACGGAGAAGAACGCGATGGCGCCGGGTTCCGTGCCCGAACCGCACGAGTGGGCGATGATCCTTTTGGCCGCGCTCGTCATTCTCTGGTTCCTCTATCGTCACCGGTCGGCCTGATGCGCTCCGTTCAGGACCTCCTGCGCGATGATCGCTGGCGATGCGCGTTGCTGTGCGCATTGGTGGTGCTGTGTCTGTGGCCCGGCCTCAGCGACTACGTGAGCGTGAAGTGGGGCATGCGCTACTTCTGGCTGCTGTTGTTGCCGGTGATCATCCGCGTACGTGAGCACGGTACGCGATCGCTCCGTTACCTCTTCGCGCTGGTGCCGTTGATCGCGCTCTCGGCGTGGCAGCCGCACCCGGTGTTCCGCTTCCTCGCCCTCTTTGCGGCGGTGTTCCTATTGCTCGAATCGTTCGTTGGCAAGCTCGATCGGCACGCGCCGCTCTTCGCTGTGCTGGTGGCTCCCATGACCCATTACTTCTTCAACACCTTCGGTTTCCCGGTTAGGCTCGGCATCAGTTCCGCAGTGGCCAGAACGCTCAGGCTGATCGATCCGCAGGCGATGGACATGGGCAATGCCATCCTCTTCCGGGGCCACGAATTCCACGTGGACCCCGACTGCATGGGCCTGCGCATGATCACCACCTCGCTGCTCGTCACTATAGCGCTCGTAGCATTAATGGAACGGCGCAAGCGCGTCTCTTTGCCGGGTACGGCATTGCCCGCCCTGTTGCTCGGCACGTTCGCAATGGTGGCGGTTTCCAACTACGTCCGCATAATTCTGCTGGTGATCACCGGTGCCCCGGCCGGTGGCATGTGGCACGAGGTGCTCGGCCTGATCAGTTGGGTTACGATCGTTCTGCTGCCCGTAGCGTTGATCGTGGACCGCTGGATATCGAAGCGTGGCCCATCGGTGTCTGCCAACAAGGCTGCCCAGTGGCCCGTTTGGAAACGCTTCGTTGCGCCGGCGAGCATGATACCCACGATACTTGTCGGCATGGCGCATCCAGTGGTTCCGTTGGAAACCGAATACGATGCGGTCGCGCAAAACCTAACGGTCACCGGTTGTGAAAGAACCGTACTCGATAACCACTTGGTCCGATTCCAGAGCGCGAGCACGCTTATCTACCTCAAGCCTGGCAAGCCGTTCTACAGTGACGACCACCACCCGATGAGCTGTTGGCTAGGTAGCGGCTACCACTTCACCCACGAGGTGATCGAAGCGTTCCGGGATGGAACGATCTGCCGGGGGAAAATCACCAATGGCAACGACACGCGGTACTCGGCCTGGTGGTACGACAACGGCACCGTGCAAACTTGTGGCCAGCTGGACTGGCGTTGGCGCGCGCTCAAAGGAGAAGGCCCGTTCCGTCTGGTCAACGTAACAGCGGATTCGCCGCATGACCTGATGCGCGAAGTTTCACGGCTCTTCCGAGCACTGCCTGCGGCAGGTTGAGCGCCTGGTCACTCCCCGATATCCTCGTTCCAGAGCTCCGGCTCGGCGGTGATGAACTCCTCCATCATCTGCACACATTCCGGCAGGTCAAGGTCGATCACTTCCACGCCGTGACTTTCCATGAACAGCTTGGCACCAGCGAATGTGCGGCTCTCGCCCACGATCACCTTCTTGATCTTGAACTGCACAATGGTGCCCGCGCACATGTAGCACGGCATAAGCGTGGAATAGATCGTGGCGCCTTTATAGCTACCCATGCGGCCCGCGTTGTTCAGACAGTCCATCTCGCCGTGTAGGATCGGGTTCTTCTCCTGCACGCGCTTGTTGTGCCCGCGCGCGATGACCTTGCCATCGCGCACAAGTACGGAGCCGATGGGGATGCCACCTTGTGACCGGCCCAAGCGGGCTTCGTCGATGGCGGCTTGCATGTGTTCGTCCATGGCTGTCAATATGTGGTTCTAAGCAGAAAGGTTGAATCGTTCCTCCACTGGACCCAACCATGATCGAAATACAGTTTCTTGAAGATCGTTTCGTCGGAGGTTGTATCCGTGATGCAGCCTTCTCCATTGTGAGGCTCAACCTCAACCCACCATCCTTCGACTGAAATCGGTGTTAAGCAGTCGCCTTGGTCAAATGGGATCACGTCCGAGTTGACTCTTGGTCGCTTTCTAATTGGGTTCAAAGCCGGATCCAACCTGCCGACCCAAGCTTTGTTTTCCATGAACTGAGCCCAAGTTTGTAGCTCGAACTTCTTATAGGCTCGCTCTACACCATGCCGACTATGAGATCGGTCCTCCTGCCTTACCCAGTAGTCACGAGGCCCCTTGAGTCGCACGCGATACCAATCTCCACGCCGTTCCATGCAGACCAAATAAGGTTCACCACCGCCATGGAAGATGTCGAACGGTAAGTATACCATCCACTTCTTCCAGAAATCAGCATCCCTGCGCTGGAGTTCAATCCATTTAGAATGCATGTGCCTTTCTCCTATTGAGTCGAACAGGGAAACAGTGACGACATCATGCAATTCTCGTTCGTGGATAAATAGGATACCAAGGCCATGTTGTTCCTCAAATTGCCCTCGGGGAGTCATTCCCAGCAACGCTGATGAGCATAGTAGTAGAGCCACGAGTCGCATCAGCAGATGAACGTTGCAATTACCCTCTGTAGTGCCGCGGCTTCACCTTCACCAACGCCTCCGCAGGCTCCGGCACCCAATGGTGTAGCCCGCCCGCAAGCGGGTCATCAAAGGTCTTCGGGATATTTCCAGCGCGGGTTCGATCGCCCCAAGTGAGGTGCTC
>Ga0209591_10009217_pt1 | contig 10687 bp, 10 predicted proteins | sample MAT01_FD_187207 | JGI IMG/M metagenome (GOLD analysis project Ga0209591, IMG submission 187207) | Freshwater microbial communities from Lake Fryxell liftoff mats and glacier meltwater in Antarctica - MAT-01 (SPAdes) (version 2) | ecosystem: Environmental > Aquatic > Freshwater > Ice > Liftoff...
GACTTCGCGCTCACGTCGCTCGTGACACGTCGGCCGATGCGGTTCATGGGGAAGGACTCGATCTGGAAGGTCAGGCTTCTCGGCCGGTTCGTGTCGCTGCTCGGGGCGTTCCCGGTGCACCGGGGGAGCGCTGATCGCGACGCGTTGAAGGCGTGCGCCGACATCGTCAACGGCGGCAGCCCGCTCGTGATGTTCCCCGAGGGCGCCCGCAGCACCGGGCCTGTGGTGGAGGAGCTGTTCGACGGAACGGCCTACGTGGCCGCCAAGTGCGGGGTGCCGATCATCCCGGTCGGCATCGGCGGTAGCGAGGCGATGATGCCGAAGGGCGCCCGCTTCTTGCATCGCTCACGGCTGGTGCTCCTCGTGGGCGACCCGATCCCGCCGCCCGAGCGCACCGAGGCCGGCCGCGTGCCTCGCAGCGCGGTCGGCTCCCTCACCAAGCAGCTCCAGGTCGATCTCCAGGCCCTCTTCGACGAAGCCATGGCCCTGGCTGGCCGCCCGAACCCGCCCCGCTAGAAGAGCTTGGCGCTGGCGAAGAGGGCGCGGACTCGCTCTTCGAAGTGCTCGAGGGGGAGCGTGTCGTAGTCGGGGTCGAAGGCCTTCTGGTCCCAGTCGTCCGCGAACTGCTCGGCGAGCGTCCACTCCTCGGCGCTGAGGGCATCGCGATGCTTCTCCCGAGCCTTTGGGTCGCCGCCGAAGTGGTGGTAGTAGTGCGCGCCCTGGAAGTCCTGGTGCACGAGGATCATCGTGTGCACTTCGGGCCGCACGTAGGGCTTGAGGATGGCAGCGGCGATCTGGGGGTGGCCCGGAACGCTGATGGCCTTGCCGATGTCGTGGCAGAGGCTGGCGATCACGACGTCGTCGTCGGCGCCATCACGTTCGGCGCGGGTAGCCGTCTGCAGGCAATGGGTGAGCTGATCGGTGGAGAAGCCATCGGTGATGTCGGCCAGGGATCGGAGCATGTCCAGCACCCGATCGGCCACCCGAGGTTGGTTCTCGGCCGTCTCCTTCCCGATGACCGCCCACTGCTCGGCGGTGGAGGTGTCCATGCTGCGGAAGCTCGTGACCGTGCTCATGCCGACAGGGTACCGACCGATGGGTCGGGTGGGCTGGGAACCGGAGCGGGGGGTGGGGGCGTCGGAGAGGCATGCGCACCTCGAAGGCCCTGGTGGCCGCCCTCGTATCGATCGCCCTGTTCACCGCCGCGTGCGGTGATGAGTCGGTTGAGACCGGTTCACCCGACACCACCGCCGACCCCGGAACGGGGATCGGGGTGGCACCGGACGGCTCGGGAGTGAAGGTGCCGGATCGGGCCGTCGATCTCGTCGGCACGATCACGACGGTCACGCCGTTCGAGCCGATCGTGGAGGACTGCACGCCGTCGGACGATCTGGATCCGGACCAGGCGCTGTCATCGGACGACCCGCCCGTGTGCACCCCCGCCGACAGCACCGTCATCGGGAGCATCACGGTGGAGGAAAAGCCGGATGACCCCCAGGGCGGCCGCAAGATCTCCTTCACGGTCACCACGGACACAAAGATCACCGGCACGAACGCCGCCGGCCTCGGCGTCGGCGTCTTCGCGGACTTCGTCGAAGGCCAGACCGCCGACACCTGGGTGCTCGGCGGCACCTGCGCCGAGAGCTACCCCGAGCAGTGTGGCCTCGAAGCCATCCGCGTCACGGGTTGACCCGCTAGGTCAGCTGCTCGAGGACGTTGCTGGCGGCGTGATCGCGGTCGCGGAGGGCGGGGCGGGCGCGCACGCTGCCAGCGACGGCGAGGGTGGCGAGGACGTCGACGGCCGTCAGGAGGTCGCGCAGCTCGCGGGGCGGGGGGAAGTACTCGTCCTCTTCGGTGATGCGCACCTCCTCCACGCCGTTGATCGGCGCCAGATGGGCGATCACCGCCTCGACGAGCTCGTCGGGGGCCGAGGCACCGGCCGTGACGCCGACCGTGCCGGTGAGGTCGGAGGGGAGCTCGCTGGGATCGTTGATGCGGAAGACCTGAGCCGCACCCGATTCTCTGGCGAGACGTTCAAGGGCACGCGTGTTCGAGGAGTTGGCGGAGCCGATGACCACGATCGCGTCGCAGCGCTCGGCGATGGCACCGAGGGCCGATTGGCGGTTGGTGGTGGCGAAGCACAGGTCGCTGCGACCCGGCTTCCACAGGTCGGGGAAGCGCTCCGTCGCGCGGTCGGCCACCGAGGCCCAATCTCGGTGCGAGAGGGTGGTCTGGGCGAGGAGGGCCACGGGTTGATCGAAGGCGGGAAGCGCGTCGACCTCCTCGATCGACTCCACACGGTGGATGGACCCGGGCGCGACGGCCATGGTGCCCACCGCCTCCTCATGGCCTTCGTGGCCCACGTAGACGATCTGGTATCCCTTGCCCGCTCGCACCTTCACCTCGTGGTGCACCTTGGTGACGAGAGGACACACAGCATCGACCACGTAGCCGCCGCTCGCCCGAGCGGCGGCCACCACCTCGGGAGCCGAGCCATGGGCCGAGAGCATGATCGGCCGCCCGGGCGGCACCTCGCCGATGTCGTCCACGAACACGACGCCGAGGTCGCGGAAGCGGTCGACCACGAGCTGGTTGTGCACGATCTCGTGGTAGCAGTAGATCGGCGGCTCGAAGGCTCGCACCATCCAGGCCAGCGCCTTGATCGCCATCTCCACGCCGGCGCAGAAGCCCCTGGGGGCGGCGAGGAGCACGTTGTCGACAGGCATCGTCACCCAGCGTAACTGCGGGTTCACGGGCCGAGCGCCCTACCCTTGCTGGATGCCCGCTCCTCGTGTTGTTGCCGTCGAGCCCGGTTCGCCGGCCGAGCGGGCCGGCATGGCGGTGGGCGATGAGGTGCTGTGCATCGATGGCCAGGTGCCACGAGACATCATCGAATGGCGCCTTCTCGTGGACGACGCCGACCCCGTGCTCGATGTCGAGCGCGGCGGCCTGCAGCTGACCTTGGAGGTGGACAAGCGCGCGGGCGAGCCCCTCGGGGTCGACGTGCAGTCCGCGCTGTTCGATCAGGTGCGCACGTGCGACAACCACTGCGAGTTCTGCTTCATCTACCAGCTGCCTCCGGGCCTGCGGCAGAGCCTGTATCTGAAGGACGACGACTATCGGCTGAGCTTCCTCTACGGGAACTTCACCACGCTCACCCGCTTCACCGAGGCCGACCTGGAACGGGTGATCACGGAGCGCCTGAGTCCGCTCAACGTCTCGATCCATGCCACCGATCCGGAGGTTCGGTCGGAGATGCTGCGGAATCGTCGAGGAGCCACCAGCCTGCGCTGGTTGCGAGCGCTGCTCGACCACGGCATCGAAGTGCACGGTCAGGTGGTCGTGTGCCCGGGAGTGAACGACGGTGCGGTGCTCGACGACACCCTGGCGGGGGTGCTCGACCGCTTCCCCGAGCTGGCGTCGGTCTGCGTCGTGCCACTGGGGATCAGTCGCTACAACACCGAGGAGCGCATGCGTCCCCACACGGTCCCCGAGGCGCAAGCCGTCGTGGACTGCGTGGAGGACTGGCAGGACATCTACCTGCGGGTTCTCGGGCGGCGTCTGGTGTTCGTGGGTGACGAGTACTACCTCCTCGCCGAGCGGCCCTTCCCGGGGGCCGAGGCCTACGAGGGCTTCGCCATGCACGAGGACGGCGTGGGCATGGCCCGCACCCTCGAGCGCGAGCTCTTCGGGGAGAAGGCCGACGCCACCGGCCCGCGGGACGGCTTCTTTGCGTGGGCCGACGGCTCGGGTTCGTCGGACGCCGCGTACGAGCCCTACAGGGGCACCCGCACCACCCCGGGCCAGCTCCTCCAGGTGCGCCCGTCGAGGCGGGCTCCCGTCGGCATCCTCACCAGCACCTACGGCGCCCGCGTCCTGGAGCCCTTGGTGGCGCGACTGGGCCGCGACGATGTGCGCATCGTGCCGGTCGACAACCTGTTCTTCGGCGGCACCACCGGAGTCACCGGCCTCCTGGTGGGGGAGGATCTCGCCCGCGCGCTGGCGGCAGAGCCCACGGGGCATCGCTACCTCCTGCCGGATGTCTGCCTCTCGAACGGTCGCTTCCTCGACGGCACCACCCCCGAGGACCTGCCCCGACCGGTGGAGATCATCGCCACGGATGGGCATGCCCTTCGCGCGGCGCTGGCCGAGCCGACCCGCACGCTGGAGGGCGCACGATGACGCTGCCCATGGTGTGCATCGTCGGCCGTCCGAACGTCGGCAAGTCCACGCTCGTGAACCGCATCGTCGGCAAGCGGGTGGCGATCGTGGAGGAGAAGCCCGGCGTCACGCGCGACCGCAAGGAGGTGGAGGCCGAGTGGCAGGGCGTGCCCTTCCTCCTCGTCGACACCGGCGGCTGGATCGCCAGCGGCTCCTCGCTCGACGACAAGGTGTCGAAGCAGAGCGAACAGGCCATCCAAGAGGCCGATGTCGTGGTGCTGCTGGTCGATGCCGTCACGGGTGTGACCGAGGACGACAGCCGCATCGGCACGGTGGTGCGCACGCTGGCCAAGGGACCCGTCCTGCTCGTGGCCAACAAGGTCGACGACGCCGGCCGTGAAGGCCTCATCTGGGAGGCGCTGTCGCTCGGGCTGGGCGAGCCGCATGCGATCAGCGCGCTCCACGGACGCGGCGCCGGTGATGTCCTCGACCGATTGGTCGAGCTGCTCCCCACCCCCGAGGTGGTGGAGGAGGAGGCCGGGGAAGGTGAGCGGATCTTCTCCGTGGCGCTCGTCGGCCGTCCCAACGTTGGAAAGTCCACCCTCTTCAACCGCATGATCGGTGAGGAGCGGGCCGTGGTGCACGACATGCCCGGCACCACGCGCGATGCCGTCGACACCGTGGTGGAGACCGAAGACGGCCCCATTCGGTTCGTCGACACGGCCGGCATGCGCCGCAAGAGCAAGATCGACGAAGGCACCGAGTACTACTCCCTGGTGCGGGCGTTGCAGGCCGTCGACCAGGCCGACGTGGCGCTGCTCGTGATCGATTCGACGGTCGGCATCACCGCCCAGGACCAGCGGCTCGCCGAGCGCATCGACGTCTCCGGCAGCCCGGTGGTGGTGTTGCTCAACAAGCACGAGCTGCTTCCCGACGCCGAGGCCCGGGCCGACCTCGACTACCAGGTGAAGGAGCGCCTCCGCTTCATAGGCGAGGCCCCCGTGCTCAAGATCTCCGCCCTCACGGGGAAGGGCGTGCACAAGCTCATGCCGGCGCTCTCCATGAGCATCGAGGACTACCACCGCCGGGTGCCCACCCGCCGGGTGAACGAGGTCATGCGATCCGCCCAGCAGGCCCAGCCGGGGCCCCACGGCGTGAAGGTGCTCTACGCCACCCAGGCCGCGGTGGACCCGCCCACCTTCACGCTCTTCTCCAATCGTGAGATCCCACCGACCTACCTGCGCTATCTCGAGCGCATGCTCCGCGAGGGCTTCGACCTCGGCGCCACGCCCATCAAGATGCGGGTGCGGAAGCGATCGAGCTGACTTCGTCAGCGAACCGGTCCCGCTCGGCGTCGGTGGCCGTCACGGTCGTGGGATACCGATCTGACGGTATGTCAGACTCCGCCACATGCCGCAGAACGTGCCCTCCTTCGAGTTCTCCGACCCCGCCAAGCAGCTGCGCCAGTTCGTGTACGAGCACTGGTGCGCCAACGGGCGCGGCCCGAACCTGCGGGCCGTGCACGAGGGCACGGGGCTCGATCGGCGGCAGATCGTGCAGGCCTACAAGGAGCTCCAGCTCGGCATCATCTGCGTCGTCGACCAGGACTCGGTGAACTGCAACCTGCTCAAGTTCCAGCCCTTCTCCAGCTTTCCCAGCCAGGTGGAGGTGTGGATCGACGGCGCCTTTCACTCCTACGCGGGGTGTGCACTGGAGTCGGTGGCCATCTCCAAGATGCCGCCGTTCCGGGGTCGGTCGCTGACCCTCAAGACCTACTGCGCCTGCTGTCTCGCGCCCCTGGAGCTCGAGGCGCAGGATGGGGTCGTCACACCGACGGATGGTGCCCTCGTGCACGTGAGCACCACGCCCTGGGACTGGAACAACGACGACATCGTCCACCAGTGCGACTCGATGAACTACGTGCTCGATGCCGCCCACGCGGAGCGCTATGAGCGGATCACGAGCCGCCGCGGGGTGTTGCTCACCATCGACCAGACCGCCATGTTCGTGAAGGCCACTGGCGACGAGCGGATGTGGCAGTACGACTGGACCCCTGCCACCATCGATCCGAAGGCCGTCATCTACGGGATGAAGCAGATCGGGGTCGACGTGAGCAACTGGACCGGAGAGCGCACGCCGGTGCCAGGGCGCGCCTGAGCGCCTGATGGCCTCCTGAACCAGGCGGGTGCCCAGGCTCGACCCAGGGCGATACTCTCTCTCCGAACATGGACAAGCCCATCCTCGCTGTCGTGGCGGTCGCGGCCCTGGTTGCCGCCGTCGTGTGGGGACGCTCGGCCCAACGCATGCAGCGCGTGTGGCAACGGATCGCCGACGAGTTCGGTCCCGATGCCGACGCCACGGTGCTGGCTCGCTCGGCCTATCGCAAGGAGCTGCACACCGTCACTCTCTACGCCGTGATCGCGGTGGCCTCGGCGGTGGCGGCCGTGTGGGAGATCCGGGAGGCCGACTTCGGCTTCGCGTTCATCCTCCTGCCCGTCGGACTCTCCATCCTCTTCGGACGCGACTTCCGTCGGGAGGCACGGCTGTCCGAGGACCGGCTTCTCCTCGAGCGCCGGGCCGAGGAGGTGCTCTCCCAGGAGGAGCTGGCGCCACGCCGCTGGGCCGATCGGCTCGCTCCCGAGGAGCTCCCCGACTTCCCGGGCTTCGAGCTCGGCCGGGTGTATCAGGCCGGCACCGGCTTGATGGCGGGCGACTTCTACGACGTCTTCCGCGTGGCTCCCACCCGCATCGCGGCAGTGATCGGTGATGTCACCGGCCACGGCATCGAGCCGTCGATCACGGCGTTCCAGGCCAAGTACCTGTTGCGCGTCTTCCTGCGGCAGTACCGCGATCCGGCCCAGGCACTCGAGGAGCTCAACCGGCAGATGTCGTCCCTCGAACGCTTCGAGGAGTTCATCTCCATCTGCGTCGTCGTCTTCGACACCGAGGCCTCCACGCTTCGGGTGGCGTCGGCCGGGCATCCGGCGGCCTGGCTCTGGCACGACCGCGAGGTGCGCCCGCTCCGCGCCACCGGGCCCCTGCTCATGCTCGACCCCAACGGGGAGTACATGAGTCGAGAGATCCCACTGGAGACCGGCGACCTGCTCCTGCTCTACACCGACGGCCTGGCCGAGGCCCGCGCGGGGGAGCAGCTCTTCGGCGAGGACCGCGTGGCCAACACCCTCCGGCGCGATCCCGGCGCCGCCCCGGATGTCCTCTGCAAGACGCTCCTGGAGGCCGCCCGCGACTTCGCCACTGAGCCCATGACCGACGACGTCGCCATCCTCGCGATCCGACGGGGGTAGGGGAGTGGACCCGGAGCTGAGCGAGCGGACCGAACGCGCCCTGGCCGGCAACCTCCACAAGGAAGCCGAGAAGCTCGCTCGCCAGGGCAAGCTCTTCGTACGCGACCGGATCAGCCTGCTGCTCGACGAGGGCTCGTTCGTCGAGGACGCCCTGCTCGCCAACACCATGGCCGAGGACCTCCCGGCCGACGGCGTCGTCACGGGCATCGGCGCCGTGGAGGGCCGGCCCGTGTGCGTGATGGCCAACGATCCCACGGTGAAGGCCGGGTCCTGGGGCGCTCGCACGGTCGAGAAGATCGTGCGCCTCACCGAGCACGCTCTACGGCACGAGCTGCCCGTGTTCTGGCTCGTGGACTCCGCCGGCGCCCGCATCACCGACCAGGTCGAGCTGTTCCCCGGTCGCCGCGGCGCCGGGCGCATCTTCTACAACCAGGTGAAGCTCTCGGGGAAAGTTCCCCAGATCTGCTGTCTGTTCGGCCCCAGCGCGGCCGGCGGCGCCTACATCCCGTCCTTCTGTGACATCGTGATCATGGTGGAGGGCAACGCCTCCATGTACCTCGGATCGCCCCGCATGGCAGAGATGGTGATCGGCGAGCAGGCCACCCTCGAGGAGATGGGCGGGGCCCGCATGCACGCCACCGTTTCGGGCTGCGGCGACAACCTCGCCGTCGACGACGCCGACGCCATCGATCAGGCGCGGGCGGTCTTCGCCTACCTGCCCAGCACGTGGAAGGAGGCCCCGCCCGTCTACGAGGCGGCCGCCCCAGTCCGCGAGCTCACCGCCGACATGGTGCCCACGCTCGGCACGCAGGGCTACGACATGCACACCGTCATCGACGCGCTCGTCGACGCCGAGAGCTTCTTCGAGGTCAAGCCGCTGTTCGCCCCCGAGCTGATCGTGGGGCTCGGACTGCTCGACGGTCGTCCGCTCGGCGTGGTGGCCAACAACCCGATGGCCCTCGGGGGCGCGCTGTTCGTCGACTCGGCCGACAAGGCGGCGCGGTTCATCTGGTGGTGCGACGCCTTCAACATCCCGCTGGTGTTCCTCGCCGACGTGCCCGGGTTCATGATCGGCACCCAGGTGGAGCGGCAGGGGATCATCCGCCACGGCGCCAAGATGGTGACGGCGGTGAGCGAGGCGACGGTGCCCAAGGTGTGCGTGGTCGTCCGCAAGGCCTATGGCGCCGGCCTCTACGCCATGAGCGGCCCGGCGTTCGAACCTGAGGCCACCATCGCCCTGCCCACCGCCAAGATCGCCGTGATGGGCCCGGAGGCAGCCGTCAACGCGGTTTTCGCCAACAAGATCGCCGCCATCGAGGATCCGGTGGAGCGCGATGCCTTCGTCGCCGAGCAGCGCCGCCTCTACGAGGATGACGTCGACCTCTACCGCCTGGCGTCCGAGCTCGTGATCGACTCGGTGACAGAGTTCGCCGACCTGCGCTCCGAGCTCGTCCGCCGCCTCCAGATGGCCGAGGGCAAGGACCGGCACTTCTCCGACCGACGCCACGGCGTCCCCCCGGTGTGAGTGCCTCGACCTCGACTGAGCCACGTCGAGGTCGAGCTCCGAAGGGGTGCGGCTGTGGCGGCTCAGCCATCCTCGGGCGCCGGGCTCCGGCCTGGTTGGCGTGGCGGGGTCCCCGGCGGCAGGCTGGTCCGGATGACTACGCTGCTCTCGTTGCCCGCCTCCGTGGTGATCCGGGATGTGGGGCCTCGGGATGGGCTGCAACCCGAGCGGCCGGTGGTGGTGGGGGACCGGGTGCGGTTGATCCAGGCCCTGGTCGACGCCGGGGTTCGGCGCATCGAGGCGGTGGCGTTCGTGTCGCCGACGGCGGCACCGGCCATGGCGGGGGCCGCTGAGGTTTTGGCGGGCGTGCCGCGCCCGGCGGATCTTCGCTACAGCGCGCTGGTGCCGAACGTGCGCGGGGCCGAGCTGGCCCTGGAGTGCGACGTCGACGAGCTCACCGTGACGGCCTCGCTGTCCGAGGTCTACAGCCAGCGGAACGTGCGGATGAGCGTGGACGAGTCAGCCACGGCCATCGCCGAGATCTGCCGGGTAGCCGGCGACGTGCCGGTCGATGCGGTGCTGAGCTGCAGCTTCGGCTCGCCCTACGAGGGCGAGATCGCGCCCAGCGCAGTGCAGGCTCTTGCCGCCCGTCTGCGCGAGGCGGGCTGCTCCGCCATCACGCTGGCCGACACCACCGGCATGGCTACCCCACGACGCATTGCCGAGGTCCTCGAGGTCGTTGGCACTGATGTCGGGCTGCACCTGCACGAGACCCGGGGGACGGCACTGGTGTGCGCCTACGCCGCGATGCAGCTCGGCGTCACCCGCTTCGACACCTCGGTGGGGGGCCTCGGGGGTTCGCCGTTCGCCACCGGGGCCGCCGGCAACCTGGCCACCGAGGAGCTCGTGGCGCTCCTCGACGATCTCGGCGTGGCCACGGGCATCGACGTCGAGGGGTTGATCGACGCCGCCGCGCTGGCCGGGGAGCTCGTGGGCCGTACGGTGCCGAGCCGAGTGGCCTCGGCCGGCCCCCGAACCCGTCTGTCTCAGGAGACCTGACCGTGCCGCACTGCGACACCTGCGACCGCTTCTACAACCCCAACTCCCTGCTCCCAGACGGCACGTGCTCGGTCTGCGGGCGCCAGGTCGCGGAGGTGAAGCCCGGGACGATCTCCCGCTTCGAGACCGAGGGCGCGCCCTGGCACTTCAAGGTGCTGATCGCGGTGACGGTGATCTACCTGGGGTGGCGCCTGCTCCAGGCCATCGTCTGGGCGGCCCAGTCCCTCTGAGGGGCGTCGGGCAGGTTTGGGGATCAGCGTCCCGCTCGACGCGGCCGGCGGCGCTGTGACCGCCGGAGCGATGCCGCCTCCCAGCCGGTGTCGGCGACGTTGACGTTGGTGCCGGGGGGCACGATCTCGTCGATGCGGTCGAGCACGTCGTCGCCGAGGCGCCCACCCGTTCCGGCCAGCACGTCGGTGAGCTGCTCCATCGTGCGCGGGCCGATGATGGCGGACGTCACGCCGGGGTGCTCGAGCACGAAGGCCATGGCCAGGTGCGTGAGCGACATCCCTGCCCCCTCGGCGACCGCCAGCAGCTCCTCCACGAGATCCAGCTTCCGTTGGTTCTCGGCCCGGTCGTAGTCGAACCGCTCGGGCGTGCGGCGGGCCCGGCCGCCCTCGGGCATGGGGGAGTCCTTGCGGTACCGCCCCGTCAGCCA
>Ga0209591_10009219_pt1 | contig 10686 bp, 9 predicted proteins | sample MAT01_FD_187207 | JGI IMG/M metagenome (GOLD analysis project Ga0209591, IMG submission 187207) | Freshwater microbial communities from Lake Fryxell liftoff mats and glacier meltwater in Antarctica - MAT-01 (SPAdes) (version 2) | ecosystem: Environmental > Aquatic > Freshwater > Ice > Liftoff...
GCGCGCGGCCTCGGGTTCCGCGGCGAGCCCTGCGACCGTGTTGCCGACCACTGGCAAGAGGGAATACAAAACCAGCGCCAGAAACGCCGGGGCAAAGCCGATCCCGGCAATGCCGATGGCCTGCGCCCCCGGAACCGTCGCCCCCACCCAAGCCAGGACCGGGATCATCAACCCGAACATCGCAAGCGACGGAATGGTCTGCAAGAAACCGAGGAATGGCAATGTCGCGCTGCGCAATCTCACCCGGTGGTGACACAGAATACCCAGTGGGAAACCGATCGCCGCCGCCGCCGCAAGCGATCCAAAGGCCAGACCCAGATGCTGCCAAGTCGCGGCAACAAACGCATCCCGGCGACTGGCGTACTCTTGGAAGATCGATAGGTCCGCCATCACGCCGGACCACAATACTGCCGCGAGCGCCCCCAGCGCCGTCGCCAGCAGTCCGGCGCGCATCAAGGGGCTCGGCGCCATGCCCGCCAGCGCATCCGCAACCAGCAGCAGGAACACGCCCAGCAGGCACCAGAACCCCACCGCGGGCGAGATGCGGGCATAGTTACCCGCACTTTGCAACAGCGCCGGGGCACCCTGCATCAGCAGCAGCACCAACCCGGCCAGACCCAAACCGGCACCGGCAAGGCGCGCCCGGGTCATCCGATCGGGAAGGCCCAGCACCAACCCCGCAACCACGGCCGCCACCCCAGGCCAAGTCGCGGCGGGCGCGGCAAGATCCCACACCCTGATGCCGTCGCCAGCAACGATCCGGTTGGCGGCAATCGTCATGAATGGCATCAGCAACGCGCCCAGCCCCAACACAGCGAACAGGACGCCGGGCGCGGACAGGGCGAAACGCCGGGGTTGGGGGATCATTGCCCCAAGATCAATCGGCGGCCATGCGGCTGAGATAATCGCGCGCGACGGCCTCGGCAGGCTCGCCGCCCACCTGAATGCGCCCGTTCAGCTCTTGAAGCGTGACAAGGTCAAGATCCTCGAAAATCGGTTTCAGCACAGTGGCAATCGCCGGATATTCGGCAAGAACCTCGGCCCGAATGATCGGCGTCGGGGCATAGACGGGCTGCACGCCCTTGTCGTCTGCCATCACGACCAGACCTGTGGCGCTCACACCGCCATCGGTGCCGTAAACCATTGCTGCGTTGACGCCAGAAGTGCCGCGCGCCGCTGCCTGAATGGTTGCCGCCGTGTCACCGCCCGACAGCACCACAGTCTGATCCGGGGTCAGTTTGAAACCATAGGTGTCCTGCATGGCGGGCAAAACCGCCGGAGAGGACACGAATTCGGTCGACGCGGCGAGTTTGACCTCGCCCCCGCCAGCGACCCAAGCCCCAAAATCCGACATCGTGACCAGCCCATCTTTTTCCGCCACCGGGCCGGTCACGGCAATGGCCCAGGTATTGTTTGCGGGCGAGGGGGTCAGCCAGACCACCGCATTTTGGTCAGCATCCAATTCGGCCGCGCGGTCATATCCGGCCGCCGCATCGTTCCAGATGTCCTGATCACCTTCGTTAAAGAAGAAAGCCGCGTTTCCGGTGTATTCGGGATAAATGTCGATCTGATTGGCCAACAAGGCCTCACGCACGACTTGCGTGCTGCCCAGTTGTAGGCGGCGTTCCACCGGAAGCCCTGCATCTTCCAGCGCCAGCGCGATGATATTGCCCAGTAGTCCACCTTCGGTGTCGATTTTGGACGAAACAACAATGTCTGCGGACGCGGCTGAAGCCATCGCGATGAACATCCCCGCAGCGGCGGAAAGAAGGCTTGGTTTCATCATGTCATTCATTCCTGATGCGCGTGATTTGAGCGGGGACGGTGCCGTGACTTTTGATACTTTGTCTAAAACGCATGACGGTGATTTTCGTTCCGTAATCTCTGCGGCAGACACGGGGGCAAGAGGACCTGGTCTGCCTATCTGACGCGGCGCAGGAAGCTTTCCGTGCGTTTGTCGCGCGGTGCATCGAACAGTTGCGCGGGCGGCCCCTGTTCGACGATACGCCCGCCGTCCATGAAGATCACCCGGTCGGCAATCTCGCGCGCGAACTGCATCTCATGCGTGACGATCAGCATCGTCTGCCGCCGAGAGGCCAACCGGCGCATCAGGTTCAGCACTTCGCCCACCCATTCGGGGTCAAGCGACGATGTCGGCTCGTCCAACAGCATCAGGCTTGCGTCCAGCGCCATCGCGCGACCGATGCCGATGCGCTGTTGTTGGCCGCCTGACAGGGCTGCCGGATAGGCCCAGGCTTTGTCCGAAAGCCCGATCTCGCGCAGGATGGCCTCCGCGCGCGCCTCGGCCTCGGGTCGGGGTTTGTGCTGCACGGTGATCAGCGCTTCGGTGATGTTTTCGCGCGCGGTCTTGTTGGCGAAGAGCGCATAGTTCTGAAACACAAACGCGGTGCGGCGACGCAATGCGAGGATGTTTGTAGGCCGCGCCGTGGCCGCATCAACCGTCAGATCGCCAATCCTGATCACGCCACCGTCGGGGCGGTCGAGGTAGTTCAGGCAGCGCAGCAGCGTCGATTTTCCCGTGCCGGACGGGCCGATGATCGCCACCCGCTCACCTGCCGATATGTCGAGGTCGATGGCGTCCAACACCGTGTTTGTGCCGTAGCGTTTGGTCAGTCCACGGATGCTGATCATCGGGCAAGCGCCTTGTTCAGCCGACGCTCCAGCCGCTTTTGCAGGAAGGACAACGTCTCGACGATGGCCCAGTAAAGCACCGCCACGACAAGGAACGCCTCGAAATACAGAAAGCTGCTGGCGGCTTCCTTTTGTGTGGCACCCATCATCTCGGTCACGCCCAAGGTGAAGGCCAGCGAGGTGCTTTTAATCATGTCGATGAAGTAGTTGACCAGCGTCGGTGCGGCGACGCGCGCCGCCTGCGGCAGGATGATGCGGCGCATCGACTGGGTCTGGGTCATGCCGACCGCCTGCGCCGCCTCCCACTGGCTGCGATCCACGCCCAGGATCGCGGCACGGATGCTTTCGGCCATGTAGGCCGAAAAATGCAGCGTCAGTCCGATGATCGCTGCCGTCACACCGTTGATCCCGGCCAGAACCGGCAGAATCTGCGGCAGGCCGTAGTAGAACAGGAACAACTGAACCAAGAGCGGCGTGCCGCGGAAAAAGCTGATGAAGAGTTGCACGAACGTATCCAGCACCGGAACGCGCACCACACGCTCCACAGCCATCAGGCTGGCCAGCACCAGCGAGCCCGCCATCGCGGCCAGCGCCATGCCAATGGTCAGCGGCACATAGCCAAGGATGACGGGCACCAGACCCAGCATGTAGTCAAGATCAAGCGCCTGCATGCTTCAGCCCGCAGGCGCGGTCACGTCAAGGCCGAGCCACTTTTCAGAGATGGCCCGCAACGTGCCGTCGGCTTTCAACTCGGTCATTGCGGCGTCAAGCCGGTCGCGCAGCGCAAGGCCCTCGGCATCGTTGCGGAACGGCAGCGCATTCTGGATCTCGCTGAACGGCGGGCCGGCAAGCGCCAGCGGCAGCGGGCTTTCCTTGATCACCTGCGCCGAGGAGACCCTGTCCATCACAAAAGCATCGACGCGGCCAAGTGCGGTGTCCTGTTCGATGTTGCTCTCGTAGGTTCGGATGTCGATCTCCTTGGCGAACGGCAGCTCGCGCAATAGCTGCTCGAAATTGGACCCCAGGTTGACCGCAACGATGCGGCCACGCAGACTGTCTACGCTGGTGATCTCGGTCTCGTTGCCCAGCTTTACCACCACCTGCGCGCCGTCATAGACATAGGGCTGGCTGAAGGCGAACTTCGCCTCGCGGTCGGGTGTGACAGTGATCTGATTGGCAATGGTGTCGATTCGACCCGCTTCCAGCGCGCCGATCAGACCCGAGAACGACATTGTGGAAAACTCGACCGTATCGCCGGTCCGTTCGGCAAGGGCGTTCATCAGATCGACCTCAAAGCCTTGCAACTTGTCCTGCCGTACAAAAGTGAATGGGAAATACCCGCCCGACATGCCAACGCGGATGGTGTCTGCAGTGGCGGGAAATGCAAAGGTCACCGCCAGCAGCGCGGCAAGTGATGTGGATTTCAGCATCGGATACTCCTGTGTCCAGCCCATCGGCGCATTTGCGAAACGCGCGGACAATAGGTTGCGTTCCAGAACAAGCACGGCAGCGCATCACAATGCTGATCGACAGTGGCCTGGTTTGTTTGGCTCAGTTTTCGCAGCCCTGTAACGTTTCAGACCTCTTTTGCATCGGCGATGGCATAGGGCAGCAGTTCGGTGACCGTCGGATGGATCCCTACCATGGCGCGAACGTCTTGGTCGGTAAGGCCCTGATAAAGCGCGGGCACCAGGAATTGCACCGCCTCGTCACCGTGAAATCCGATGATCGCGGCCCCCAGAAGGCGGCGGGTTTCAGCGTCGAGGATGACCTTCATCATCCCGCGGGTCTCGCCGAACTCGACCGCGCGGCTGACCCGCGCCATCGCCCGGGTGCCGACCAGAACCCGGTGACCGGCAGCGCGTGCCTCGGCCTCGCTCATGCCGATCCGGCCAAGGGGCGGGTCGATGAACAGCGCATAGACCGGCTTGCGGTCGCTGATCTTGCGATCCTCGCCGTCCAGAAGGTTGCCCGCTACGATCTCGAAGTCGTTGTAGGCGGTGTGGGTAAAGGCCCCGCGGCCGTTCGCCTCGCCCAGCACCCAGATATGCGGCTGCGCGGTGCGGCAGGTTTCGTCCACCGGGATGGCGCCGCGCGGGTCAGCGACCAACCCGGCCGCATCAAGCCCCAGACCATCGGTATTCGGCCGCCGCCCGGTGGCGACCAGCAGGTGACTGGCGGTCAATTCTAAATTGCCGCCCGCAGCGGTGCGAAAGCGCGCGGTGATCCCGTGATCGGGCTTGGCAAAGGACAGATCGCTTATCCCAACCTCGATCCGGATGCCTTCGCCGGTGAGTATCCCATGGATCTGTGCAGCGATATCGGCATCCTCGCGGGCAAGGAATTTCGGTGCGGCTTCAAGAACGGCCACTGCGGCCCCAAATCGGCGAAAGATCTGCGCGAATTCAAGGCCGATATAGCTGCCGCCGAGGATGACAAGATGATCGGGCACGACGTCCAGATCCATCACATCGGCATTGGTTAGATAGGCAACGGTCTCCATTCCCGGCACCGGCGGCACCGTGGCCCTGGCACTTACGTTTACGAAAATCCGCGCGGCCTGCAGCTGTCGGTCGTCGACCGCCACCGTATGCGGCCCGGTAAACCGCGCGTGCCCGCGGATCACGGTGATGCCGGCGGTGTTCTCCATCCAGCGGGTAACATTGCCGCGCGCAGCCAGCACGACCGCATCTTTACGCGCGCGCACCCGGGCTGCGTCCACCGTTACCGGGCCTGTCAGGACGCCATACCGCGCGCCCTCGCGCGCCAGCCACGCTGCGTGGGCCGACGCGACGAGTGTCTTGGTCGGCGTGCAGCCGGTGTTGACGCAGGTGCCGCCCATCTGGTCGCGTTCGATCAACGCCACCCGCTCGCCGGACGCAGCCAACCGGGCCGCCATCGCCGGACCGGCCTGACCCGATCACGATGCTGTCGAATGTCTCGCTCATGAAATGGGCCTTCGAAGTGTGCAGCGGTTAGCGGTGCGACATCAGTATCGCGTTTCGTAATGACATCCGGATAAAGTAGAAACTATTTCGCCGGATTGTCCGGCTAATAGCGCGTCGAGCCGGAGCGTTATCGGATGGCACCTTAAATAATCGCATCAGACCAGGTCGAGCAGTTTCCGCGCTGCTTCTTCGGATGATGCCGGGTTCTGACCGGTGACCAGTTTGCCATCAGTCACCACGAAAGACGCCCAGTCCGCGCCCTTTTCATATTTGCCGCCATTGGCTTTCAGCATGTCCTCGACAAGTAAGGGGACCACATCGGTCAGGCCGGCAGCGGCTTCTTCGGTATTGGTGAACCCGGCCACGGTCTTGCCCGATATAAGCGGTTTGCCGTCTGCGCCTTTGGGGTGCTTGAACACCGCGGGGGCATGGCAGACGGCTGCAATCGGGCGATTGGAACGTGCAAAGGTTTCGATCAACGCAATGCTGTCGGCATCCTCGGCCAGATCCCAAAGCGGGCCGTGACCGCCGGGGAAGAAGACTGCATCGAAACCATCTGCCGAGACCGTGGACAAAACGACCGTGTTTGCCAGATCACTCTGGGCTGCCTTGTCGCCCTTGAAGCGCTTGGTCGCCTCGGTCTGGGCGTCGTCCGCGTCGCTAGTGGGGTCCAACGGCGGCTGGCCGCCCTTCGGCGAGGCCAGTGTGACTTCTGCGCCTGCGTCTTTGAACACGTAATAAGGCGCGGCGAACTCTTCCAGCCAGAAGCCAGTCTTTTTGCCAGTGTCGCCAAGTTTGTCGTGCGATGTGAGAACCATGAGAATTTTCATCGGGAAGTGGCCTTTCAAAAATAGCTGTGTTTCAGACGGTCAGCTTGACGACACGTTTGCCGAAAGCCTCGCCTCGCAATAGCCCAATGAAGGCCGCCGGGGCACGCTCCAGGCCCTCGATCATTTCCTCGCGGTACTGGACTTTTCCTGCATTGACCCATTCGCCCATCTGCTTGGCGAATTCGGGGTAAAGGTGGCCAAAGTCATCGAAGACAATGAAACCGCGCAGGGTCATCCGCTTGCGCAGGATCGCACCGAACAACAGGCTCATCCGGTCCGGGCCGTCCGGCAGCGCGGTAGCGTTGTATTGCGAGATCAGGCCGCAGACGGGGATGCGCGCCTTGGGGTTCAGCAAAGGCAGAACCGCGTCGAAAACCGCGCCGCCAACGTTTTCAAAGTAGATGTCGATGCCGCCCGGCACCCCCGCTTTCAAAGCAGCGGGAAACCCGGCTGCCTTGTAATCAATGCAAGCATCGAAGCCGAGGGTGTCGACCACATGGGCGCACTTTTTGGCCCCTCCCGCAATCCCGACAACATGCAGGCCGAGGATCTTGCCGATCTGACCCACTGTCGCCCCCACCGGACCGCTGGCGCCCGCAACGACCAGCGTCTCGCCCTGGTTGGGCAGCCCGATCTGGGTCAGTCCCGCCCAAGCGGTCAGGCCCGGCATCCCCAGCACGCCCAGCGCCCAGGACGGGTTTTCGGGAGTCTTTCCCATGTTGATCACGCCCGTGCCGTCGGACAGCGCATAATCCTGCCAACCGCCGAACGCCTGAACCCAGTCGCCCGCAGCAAAGCCCGCCACGTCGGACGACACGACCTGCGCGACGGTGCCGCCAACCATGACCGCTCCGATCTCGACCGGGGCCGCATAGGAGGGCGCATCGCTCATCCGGCCACGCATGTAGGGGTCCAGCGATAAATATTCATTGCGCAGCAGCATCTGGCCCTTGCCGGGGGTCGCAATGTCTTCGGTTTCAAGTCGAAGGGTGCTGTCGTCCGGCTCGCCCTTGGGGCGCTTGGCGAGGACGAACTTGCGGTTCCGTGTCTTCGATTGCGTCATGGGAACGGGTCCTTTCAGGAAAATCAACGTGCAGGAAATCATTTAATTTTCTTAACGGCCAGATCACTGGCACGGTCGCAATATCAGGCGGATTGCATATCCTGCGCGATGCCGTCAAAACGGCCAGTGGTGGCGGCCTCGGCGAGTACATGCGCCACATCCGCGCGCGAGGCCTTCGCGGATTTGTCGACGTTTTCGCCCAGGATCATATCCGCACCGCGCGCGTCGTTGGTCAACGCCACCGGGCGCAGGATTGCATAGGTCAGCCCAGAGGCCATCAGGTGCTCGTCGGCCGCGTGCTTGGCTTTCAGGTAATGGGCAAGCTCTCCCGTCGGGTCCGTTTGGTCTGCCCCGATGGAACTGAGCATCACAAAACGCGACACCCCTGCGTCGCGGGCCAGATCGGTCAGACGTTTGGCACCATCCCGGTCCACCTTGTCAGTCATCTCCGGGCCCATAGACCCACCGGAGCCTGCGGCGAAGATAACCGCATCCATCCCGTCGCACACACCGTCGTGCAGGTCGGTCAGATCACCCCGGCGCAGGTCAACGCCTTGCGGCAGCGCGCTGGTGTCGGAACTTTCGCGGACAAGCGCGGTCGGCTTGTGGCCCTGATCCAGCAATTCCTGAACAAGCAGTAGTCCGGTTTTGCCAGTGGCACCAGCAACGAGGATGGTCATGCTCATGGGGTCGTCCTTCAGTGTGAATGTGAGGAGGGATGGCGTGGGGTCAGGCGCAGTCAGGGCAGGAAGATCGCCTTCACATTGACGAATTCCTTGATGCCAAAGCCGCCATGCTCGCGTCCGTAGCCAGAATCCTTAACCCCACCGAACGGCATGTTCGGATCCATAGCCCCGAAGGAATTGATGCGGACCATGCCGGTGTCAAAGTGATCGCGGGCCAGCTTGAGGGCCCGGTCCTCGTCCTTGGAAAAGATCCCGCCGCCCAGACCATATCGGCTTTCGTTGGCCAGACGCATGGCGTCTTCATCGTCCCTGGCCCGGATGATCGACGCGACCGGCCCAAAAATCTCATCATCATAGGCTGGCATGCCAGGCGTAAGGTTGGCCAGAGCCGTGGCCGGATAATAGGCACCGATGCGATAAGGTGCTTGGCCGCCGCACAGGACCGTAGCCCCCTTGGCAACGCTGATATCCACTTGTTCCTTGACCGTGTCGCACTGACCCTTGCTGGACAGCGGGCCAAGCTGGCTATTTGCATCCATCGGATCGCCCATGCGTATAGCCTTCATTTGCGCCACAAAAGCATCGACAAAGGCGTCGTAAACCTTGTCTGTCACGATGAAACGCTTGGCAGATACGCAGGTCTCGCCGTTGTTATAAAGCCGCCCGATGACCGAAAACTTGACCGCAGTTTCGATATCCGCGTCTTCCAACACCAGATAGGCGTCATTGGACCCCAACTCGAGCACGGTTTTCTTGAGCGCCTTGGCGGCCAGCGCGCCAACGTGACGCCCGGCCTCGTCGCTGCCCGTCATCGTCACAGCGCGAACCTTCGGGTGCGCGATCAGGGTGTCGCTGGTGTCATAGTCGATCAAGACGACCTGAAACAAATCCTCGGGCAGACCCGCCTGAATACACAACTCGAGCAGGCGCAGGCCTGACCCGGTGCAAATGCTGGCGTGCTTCAGAACGCAGCCGTTGCCCGCCATCAGGTTGGCAGCCAGCACACGGACCGGCTGGTAGAAGGGAAAGTTCCACGGCTGGATCGAATAGACCACGCCGATGGGCTGGTAGGTGACCACGCCGCGCTTTTGGTCAAATCCGTGCGTGCGCTCTTCATCCGCCAGCGCGCCCGGCCCGTGCTGGGCAGTGTAGTCACAGATTGCCGCACAAATCTCGACCTCGATACGCCCGTCCTTCAACAGCTTGCCAGTCTCACGTGTCATCAGGGCGGCCAACTCGTCGGCGTGCTCGCGCAACGTCTGGCCGATCCTGGTCAGAAACGAGGCCCGTTCGTGATGCGTCAGCTTTCGCGACACCAGAAATGCCGCGTGGCAGGCCTCGATCCGGTCTGTCGCATCTTGTTCGGTCATCAGGGTGTAGGTCTGAATGTCTTGCTCGGTCGCGGGATTGACTGTGGTGATTGCCGACATGCTGGCCCCTTTGCGCTGACCTATACAACGCACGGCGCCGCCAAGTGTTCCTTGCCAATGCCGGTAATGGTCAGAACGATCAGCCCTAAACCCTGACGCCGCTTGCGCCGGACCTGAAAAAGTCAAAGCGGACGCAACGAAACGACCGCAGAAACGTTCTCCTTCAAATGCCCCTTTGAACAGTAGGACACGACATGAACCCCAAGGCACTTTTCATCACCGGCGCGTCAAGCGGCATCGGGGCGGCAACAGCGCGACTGGCGGTGGCGCAGGGCTGGCAGGTCGGGCTGTTTGCGCGATCGGAGGACAAGCTCGATACTCTCGTGGGCGAGCTTGGCGAAAAGGCGGTGGCCTTGCCGGGCGACGTGACCAACCTGGACAACCTGAAGACTGCGATGGCGACATTCGTCGGCAAGACGGGCGGGCTGAACGCGGCCTTCGCCAATGCAGGCATGGGCCTTTCGGCCTCCGGCACCGAGGCGGGCGACCCGGAGGAATGGCAAGCGATGATCGGCGTGAACGTCCTCGGTGTCCTATGGACCGTCATGGCCGCAATGCCGCACCTGAAAGAACGGGCGGGGCATCTGCTGCTGACGGGGTCCGCCGCTGGCCGGGTCCATATTGCAGGCTCGGTTTACGGTGCGTCGAAATGGTTCGTGCACGGATATGGCGGCAACCTGTCCGAAGAAATGAAGGCCTTTGGCGGCCGCTGCACGATCATCGCCCCCGGCATGGTCAACACGGCGTTTTTTGACAAACCCAAGCCCAACAAGTTGCAGGCCGAAGACGTCGCCCGTGCCGCACTTTTTGCGCTTGATGCCGACCCACGCTGCGCGGTGAATGAGGTTTTCCTGATGCCAACACACTGAATTCGTTGCAGAGCGATTCGTATTATTGATTGACGGTCGCGATGGGCTTATTCGCACCACGGGTTGCCCACCGCCGACCACTTTCCCCGCGCGACGCGAAATGGTGATAAGAGTATTGAGGCGGCGCAGGCCAGTGGCTGCGCCGCAGCAGACGACGTTGGGTTTTGGCCAACACAAAATACCCATCAAGCAAATTTTATTCATAGTT
>Ga0209591_10009222_pt1 | contig 10686 bp, 5 predicted proteins | sample MAT01_FD_187207 | JGI IMG/M metagenome (GOLD analysis project Ga0209591, IMG submission 187207) | Freshwater microbial communities from Lake Fryxell liftoff mats and glacier meltwater in Antarctica - MAT-01 (SPAdes) (version 2) | ecosystem: Environmental > Aquatic > Freshwater > Ice > Liftoff...
TTAGTTCTGATTCAAATGGCTTAACAAAGTGCGAATAAGAAATCGTGTCGCCCATATCGAAACTAATTGAATTCCTATAAAAGGCCAGATATCGTTTCTCTAACTGATTGCCATTTTTTAAAACGACAAGTTTTGGAAAATCCTTTGTTTCAGCAGTGGTAATCAAGGCAGCATAATAAACACTATCCGTAAAGCCGATGTTTATTTTTTTGGATGCATTTTCTGATGTGTTGGTAAGGGCATCATATTTCCGAAACCTGATCATTTCAATCAACACCTCATCTTTTGTCAACGACTTCTGGATATCAAACCATTCAAGATTCTGTTGTTGACCTGCACTGTGAACCGACTGTCTAATGATTTTTTCGAGGCTGTCAATTTCAGTTTCCAATGTTGGAAGAGAAACCCGTATTTCATTCAATTGACTCAGCGGCATTTGATAATACTGACTCAACTGCGTTCGCTTTACCGCAAGTGTGTTTGATAAGTTTTTCAAGTGAGCATTATCACCCTTGTCCAGCATTGAATTACGCTTTTTAGTTGTAAAAAAAGTAAGCGATTTTAGCAAAAGCTGGTTGTCAAACATATTCACCAGCAATGCTGGTTGGCTCGAAGCTGATTCGATGGAGATAGTATTGAACCGTTCAAAATTTTGTTTTTGTTGTTTATAGAACTGCACTTGTTCCGTGGCGGTTAAGCTTGGAAAAATATAGTTAACTTCTTTGATGGAGAGTTTTAAGGATCGTTTAAAAAGAGGAGACGCATCAGCATAACGTTTTACTAGCCAATACGATACTGCAAGATTGCCCACCACATCTAACAACACGGGTGACATTTCACCATATAAGGCTTCTTTAATCTTTAGTACTTTCTCAAAATAGTTTGCGGCCTTTCCGTGATCTCCTTCCATCGTGAAGGTTACGGCCATGTTATTCATCACTGAGGCAGCCAAATCATTTGATAATTGATTTTTTTCTTCCAGTATTTTATGTACCTCGTAAAGGTGTGTAAGGGCCAAGGTATACTGCCCATTTTGACGATAAGCAGTTGCCAGATTATTTAAAGCAGTGAGATAGGTAATGTTTCTTTCCGTGGAAACACTCTTTAAAGTATTGATGAATCCTTCATATTCAAGGATTGCCTCCTTTACGGAACCTTGTTTGAGATAAATTCCCGCAATATTGTTTTGAATAATCATACAACCAAGTGAATTGTATCCACTTGTAAGTACGCATCGACTCAATGATTCACGGTAATAGACGAGCGCTTTGTCATAAACACCAAGCTTTTCATACAGATAGCCAAGACCGCTGGTCAACTCCGCTAGTGGTGATCCTTCTGTGTCGGGCGAACTCTTTAAGTACCTATATAATTGTAATAAATCACTTTCAGCTTTTACAAATATTCCGGTTTCGATATTGATCAGGCTAGTCTCAATGATTATCGAATGGGACAACGAAGCTTGATTGTGCTGTCCTTCTAAATCAGACGCGAGTACTGATAATGCTTTCGCAGCGTCATCAAACGATCTTCGCTTTCTAAGGATCCTTACCTCCTCCAGCCGAAGTTCATACAGATCCTGAGGAACGGAATTCGTGAATTCAACCGTGCACGCCTTTTTTAGAATAATCATGGCTGAATCATACTGCTCGCGCACTTCGAATAGCCTGACGAGATTTTCAGCGGCAATTTTATACGTACTAGGCTCTTCTGCTACAACCGATTTCTTTAGTACCCCTTTATAAATTGATTTAGCTTTTTGGTCTTCACCTGATTTTGAGTAGAGTGATGCCAGGTTGCAAGTCGACTTTAAAATTCTAACGTCATTTGCATTGTAGATCTCTTGTTGGAGAGAAATGCTTTTCCGAAGATAAATCTCGGCTTTTTTGAAGTTTTTAATTTCACCATAAGCAATCCCAAGGTCATTGAGAATAGCTAAGTAGTTTCCATCATAAATTCCCAGGTCGTTGAAGGTAATTTGTTCTGCACTTTGCAATAACCGGATGGATGCGTTAATATCTTTTCTCCATAGCAATTGAGCGCTGTCATATTTTACTTTCCATACCGAAATTGAGTCAGCTTCATTTTTATTTACTCCAATCTCTTTCGGGCGCGCACTCAGTCTAGGTTTCCCCAAAGTAATTTGAGGTACCATGATTAGAAATAAAATGATAAGTCGTAACGAAATTGCCATTTGTAAGGCCGTTACCGTCATTTAAGTGCCAGACTAAAGTTTCATTTTTAAAGCGATCAGACGCATTAAAAACTGAGCTAGTAGAGAATTTTCTACACCAGGGGAGATTATGCGGCAAAAAGCAACAGTTGCGATTTGGAGAGAAAAATTCGACTCTGTCCAATTTTTTGCTAACTGAAAGGCCCTCTTGAGACTGTTAGGCAATTGAATGAGGAACTGGGTTTAACAGCGATTTGGTAGTGAAGCTTGGTTTCTAAAGCAGGGTTACCGGCATTTTCAATGAGCTGAATGCTTAAAACTGTTGGCAAGAACTTATCCAGAAAAGAGTTATACAGTTTAGTGCTACAAATATTTATTGGAGATAAAAGAAATCAAGTGTTTAAATCACAATCTTCGGTAGATTCGTGGGGGCTTTTTTTTCTTTCTTAAAAAGACGCGGTTAAAACTACAAACACTCTTGGAAATATTTCATTTGAATTGACGGACGGCAAAAAACTCGCCTATAAACGATACGATACCAAAAATGAAATTACGGTTTTCTTCAGCGTGCAAAAAACGGAGCAAATATTTAGTTTGCTCGATAGATCGAAGTACATAGAGCTGTTAACCAATAAAAAAATACCCGGGAAAGGTTTCGTGCTTCAACCGATGAGCGCGGCCATACTTAAGAAATTGAACTAGTTGGATAAGGGTTTAAGAAATTAACGCAAGTTTTATACTTCCGTTTGCTATCGGGAGTATTTTTTCTCGGAACCTCGGATGAAACACTATCCATCAATCGCTGCCAATATTGTTTAACTTTGCCAAAATTTCTACCCATTGATACCCATCGGACAACACCAAGACTTAATCATATTACGCCACACTTCTGTAGGCCTGTATTTAGGCGATGAAGAAGAAACAGAGGATGTGCTGCTGCCAAATAAATATTGCCCCGAAGACTTTACGTTAGGTGAAAAGTTGCGCGTGTTTGTTTATCGTGATTACGAGGAACGAAAAATTGCCACCAATCTCGAACCAAAAATTTTGTTGCATCAGTTTGCATTTCTGCGGGTGGCCTCGGTTAGCGCGGTAGGGGCTTTTCTTAATTGGGGCTTAGAAAAAGATCTGCTGGTGCCGTTCCGCGAACAGCGACAAAAAATGGAGGAAGGCCGCTGGTATATTGTTTACCTAGAGCTGGATAAAGAGACAGACCGTTTGTATGCTACCAACAAAATAGAGAAACGACTTACCAATATTGAACTCACAATAGTGGTAGGGGATGAGGTTGACGTGATGATCATGAAAAAGACCGACCTTGGGTTTTCGGTTATAATTAATCAACAGCACGAAGGCTTGATCTTTGAAAGTGACATCTTCACCAAACTTAACATTGGCGACAAGGTAAAAGGATATGTAAAACAGATTCGGGATGATAATAAAATTGATATCTCGTTGCAGCCAATAGGATTTGAAAACTTCAATGATCCGAATTGTGAAATGATACTCGCCAAGCTGCAAGCAAACAAAGGATTTTTACCGCTGGCGGATAAGAGTACGCCCGAAGAAATTTATGAGGCATTAAAGATCAGTAAGAAAACCTACAAAAAAGCCATTGGCACGTTATACAAACAACGTAAAATTATTCTTGAGGCGGATGGAATTAAACTTGTTTAGTAAATAGCCGCGCTGGAACGGGACTGCGGTTGCACCGAAGTAAATAAAAGGTAATGCGGTTAAGTGGAAAAAAGGTCACTTAAGATTTTCAGTTATGGCGCTTTGAGTATCGCTGATTTTTTTCAGGCTAGCACCTATCTTATTTTCAATATTTCCTTTGCGATTCATCCATTTCGCTATAGCCTCCATAACTTGTTCTCCCATTTCACTCTCTGTATTCGTTTTAGTCAGATATTTATAAATTAAAGGATTATTAGCTAATAAGTCGGATGAATATCCAAAGCGATTTACCGACAATCCCACCATGGTATTTGCAGCCTTGCCCTCCGCTGCCGATATAAATTGGGAGCTATACAGATCTTCAAGTTCGGCACTAAGTTTTTGAAATTCAGCCTGCATTGCTTCAGATAGATCACGAACTTCATTGCCTACTGTCAGCGGAATATGCTCAGGCTTCCTTACTACTTTTCTTATATGAATAATTTTGAGCGTTATGGGAATAGTAATGTCAGCCTCATTCGCAAGCTTAAGGGATATACGCATAAACGTATTTTTCTTTAATGTATTAGAATAAGAAAAATCTTTTGATGTGGTTTCCGAAAACAAAATATCGTCAGTTGCCATGTCCTCGATCTTGAATAAAATCGGGGGTGTTTGTCCTGCTTTGCTGGTAATTGATATTTGGGTGACACTTCCTTCCTGACCATTTCTTGCAAAGAGCGCTGCACGACTCGAAGGCACATTCACTTCCGCAACTGTAGTATCAGTAAATACTACTTGTTGAACATCATCTGCATAAAGGGCAATATCCTTCAGCTCTTTTTGGAAATCATTAAGATAGACGTTCCAAGCCGATACAGCGTCCCGAAGTTTTTTCTTTTTTTGATTGTTGCTATCCATAGTTAAAAGTAAATCCTTCAAATCTTGCTGTGCATCTCTTGCTATTAGGAAAAAATAAAGCAAAAGGATATCCTCAACGGATTGGCCCTTAAAATTAATCAACAGTTTATCAAAAGTTTGGATTTTGCCTTCAAGCAGATCCAGGTATAAAAAGCCAACATCAGTTTGCTCAACGACAGGAATGATAGTACGTGCAGATTTAATTTTCTCAAATTCGCCTTGGAGTAAATTAAACTTCTCATGAACGTCTTCAATTTCTTTTTGAGAAACGTTAAGTCCTAACGAATTGTTCGTTTCTGATTCAACATCACTACAACTCACAATCGATAGTAATAGGCTCAACGAGAAAAGACAAAGCAGCAGTAAGCGCATTGGTGGCATAGATTGTTTTATGAATTTACGGTTATTGGAGCGTGCAAACAAAATTTAATCGCAAATTCGTATCAATTGGTTGTGTACCGACCAACGTTCGGAGGTTTAGCGGTTACGTTTCACCAAACCAACAGACTGATGCTACGTGTTGAAAATTGAAAACCTCTGCGGTAAATCTAGATCGGTTTTTTTACGTTGTTTCCGTTTTGCGTTTCGTGCAGTTGTCTTGAGGTGAAGTTATTTTGTACCATTGACCGCCAATGGTTTACCCAGAATCATCAGAAGTGATAACAGAAACTCGAATTATAGTAAATTGGCAATCAGGCCAATTTGAGCCACTTTAAAGTTATGCAGTAGCGTGCGTTATCCGTCAAAGGGCGGACAAGTTGTTAATATAGCCCGCCCAGCTAACGCCAGTCGGACGGGCTTGGGCATCCGTGCCTATCTGCCAGATCCGCCAGTTGGCGGAGTAGGCAGGCTTAACCAAATCTTCATAGAAAGTTTTTTGGCGCGGCCTTTCAATAACCCAATCTTTTTTCATCATACACCACGGACTGGGGCAGCGACACTCTTTGGCGGGCGTTGGAAATGGGAGGGATGTGTGGATTGCACAATGTGTGTTGCTGCTGCCTAATCAATAACTTTAATTCTATTGTCTTTTAAATTCATGTCTATCAATTTATAGTGCGGGTCTATCATAGCACTTATTGGCTCTTCATCTACCACCACGCGCACTGTATTCAGTTTTTGGTTTACACGATGCTTTCTCAAATAGAGTTCCTTGTTTGTTTTAGAGAAAACGCCAATCTCAATGTAATCCATTAACGGAATTAATTTCCCGCTTCCATTCATCAGCTGATATTTATTTATCTCGTACTTAACTTCAATCAGGTATTTTCCGTTACCTAATTTAGTAGCTGTGGCTTTCACGAGTTTGTTGTCATACCATGTAACAGTTTCAAACAAATCTGTAATTAAATACTGCAATGAATCAGGGGTCACTTGTTTTAAGTAGTGAACCATTTCCACGGAAGTGGTATAAGGAGGCTTCTGAAATTTGGTTGCGTTCAAATACGATCGAAGAGCGGTGTTTAATTTTTCCTCTCCAATAAAATCCCGTAAGGCATAGAGAGCCAACGATCCCTTTTGGTAAGGAATGTAACTTCTTTCAAGACCATCGTTGTACACCAACGGTTTTTCGTCAGCATCTTCCACTCGTTTGCGCAAATAGATGTCCATCGCTTTTTCCCTAAACTTTTGAGCTTTCGCTTTTCCATAGGTTTTCTCTAACACACATAGCGAAATGTACTCTGCCATACTTTCAGTGACCATACGCGAACCCACCGCATCAGCTGGTATTACCTGGTGCCCCCACCACTGATGTGCTAATTCGTGTGCTGCACCGAGAAATGCCAGATTTAATCCATTTTCATTTTTATCGTCAAGGTCCATCACAAAACTTCTTTCTGACACCGGAATAGTGTTTGCAAATGATTGAGCAAAATCGCCCAGCTTCCGCGAGTACTCAATGATTCGCACCTGTTTATGCTGATACGGCCCAACGTTGTTTTCGCAGTATTCTAACGTTGCTTTTAACCCACGCATCAGATCATCCAGGATGTATTCGTGGCTTGGATGGTAGTAAATTTCAAGCGCGATGTCGTTCCACGAACCGCGTTTCACCTTGTATCGCCCAGAGGCGAACATGTAGTCATTTGTAACCGGGCTGGTAGATTGATACTGAAAATAATTGCGATCGTCTTTTGTCCAATTTTTGTGAAGGTAGCCGGGTGCAATCGCGAGTTGATCGAGTGAGGTGCTAACAATGGCCTTAAAATTTATAAAATCCGAATCAATCGAACGATAGTGATTATACCGGGCCGTTGAATCGGAGGGGAGCGGTTTTGGTTCATTGGAATAATAGCCAAGAGAAGGATAGATCAGCGATGTAAGATAAGTTCCATCTTTCTCCACTTCGGAATTTCGATACAAGAGTGAGTTGGTAATACTCGCTACGTTGAAGTACATGCTCATACTGTCTCCCGGCTGCAAGGGTTTTGTCAGCGTGACCACATCAAAATTAACCAGTGTATCGCGACTTGAAATGTTGATTTCCTGATCGAAGCTGTATACAGTTTTAATATCTTTTGCGTACTGTATCAGCAAGGTATCAATGGGTTGATTGGTTTTGTTAATGATGCGATAGTTTCCGTTGGATTGGAAACTATTGGTGATAGGGAAAATATTCATTGTAACATCTACATCAACAACACGCGGTTGCTTAAACCCCACATACCTTTTGTATTTTTTATCGGCCAGAGCCTGAAGGTGCTTTTGTTGTTTTACTGAAGGAGCATGATCCTGACCCTCTTGTTTTGAAATCAGAAACGCCATAAAAATAAAAATGACAACTACAGCAAGCGAAGCATATCGCAGTGAACCATTCCAATTCATGAAAGCTAATTTCAATCGCTCACTTAGTGAATACTGTATCCCTCTGGGCCAGAGTATGACCGCTGCGATAAAAAGCAAGCACCCAAATACAAACCAATAACTCTTATAAACAAAATATGGAATCAACGCGTGTCCATGACCGATGAAGTCGGAATAGTAAATAAAAAATCCGGAATCCGGATTCTGATTGAATCGAAGCAGGAGCGATGATATCCCAAAACTTTGCAGTTCAGCAACAGCGAAGAATCCGATTAGTAAAAAGAAAAGCCCAACATAAGAATTGTTAAACACAGCTTGAATAAGCAAAGCCGCAAATGCCCAGATCATAAACCCGATCAAATGAATGCCCAGCAAGTCAACCAGATAGTGACTAATTTCAAAATGATAATAACCAGAATAAGCTTGTACTGAAATGCCTGCAAGCATGACGACCATTAACAATACGATTTGCATTTTTACCAGGGCTAACCATTTTGATAAAGCCAGTGCCCAGGTTTCTACCGCTGTACTATCAACCAATTCATTGATGCGCGATATTCGCTTTCGGTGTGTCAGAATGCCGGCATAAAGAAATGTCATAAAGTTGACGAGCAACGAATAGAAAAAGATGGGAAAAGCCAGCATCACCCAGGTAACAGGCAGAATACGTGTTTCGTAAGGCGCATTCATTTGAAACAACAATATCACTACCAACAGCAAGCCGGCCAACAGAATGCTAATAAAAGAACCACTGCGGATGATGGATCTGAATTCAATATGGGATAGCCGCCAGCTAACGATCAATTGCTGCCACCAGCCATACCGATAACTAACTGTTGGAAGTGTAATGGTTAATAGCTGCCCGAAATTATCCTTATCGTTTCGCTTACCAGAACGTACCTTAAAAAAGGAAGTGGCTTGCTGACCAAATCGAAAAAATGAATAGGTAAAACTAAAAGCACCACTGCCAATCAGCAGCCAAAGAATTCGATTGTAAATGATCGATGACGTAAGGGGGATAGCATTTCTACTTTGTTCAATCAATGACCAGGATTGAGTTTCCAATAATGTAGCCGTGTCTCCCAGTGGATCAAGTAAGGCAGTGATAAAAATTTCTGATCCACTTATTCGGGTCACTATTTCGCGCCCGATAAAGATGATCACCACCGTGATGAATCCCGCATAGATATTTCGGGTAACGGTAACAACAGCAAAAACAATCGTAGACAGTAATAGCGTATTCGGTAAGAGATAATAGAACAGCACATGAAAATAGGGCTGCCACGCAAAAGGTATTATGGAGCCACCATTCACCCAAGGTAGTTGAGTACCCACCACCAATCCCATTACGGAGACGAGGGAGACAAGCCAAACGACCGCCAACGAACTCAGAAATTTTCCAAAAAGAAAGTCCGTTTTTTTAAAAGGATAGGAGTAGAGCAAGTGATACGTTCGGCTTTTAAAATCCCGGTAAATTGAATTTCCAATGATAGCCGGAATGATAAACAGAATCAACTTGCCCAAGAAAGATTGAAATGAATAAATACTCATAGGACTGTTAGCAATCCGCAGATCATTCACTGACGATGATCCGAACACTCCCGCAGCGGCAGCCATGCTGCCAACAGCTAGCATAAATACTGTAACTAAATAAATATAGACGCTGGGATTCCTTAACCAATATCTTACCTCAAACCTGAAAATCGTGGAAAACATAATTCGATTAAGGTTTGACTTCGCTTTTCAGTGCAGTAAAGTAGACATCTTCTAATGTTGGGATCGCAGGCACGAAGCGATCGTCTGGTTTAACATGGGCATGAATCCGAATTTGAATTGAGCTTTCGTTAGTGTAGTGAGAAGAAAGAACCTGATGTTGAGTTTGTGTTTTTTGTAACAAATCGCGTGGAATAGCAGCCGTCCAAATTAGTCCCTTGATTTCGGCAATCGCATTTGCGGGCGAGCTATGCTTCAACAAACGACCGCCATTAACGATGGCCAATTCCTGGCATAAATCCTTTACATCGTCAACCAAATGAGTGGAGAAGATGACAATACTGGATGTGCCCACTTCGCGGAGCATATTTAGAAAGCGATTACGTTCCGCAGGGTCAAGGCCTGCAGTCGGTTCATCTACAATAATCAAGGCCGGCTTGTTGAGCAGTAGTTGAGCGATACCGAACCGCTGTTTCATTCCGCCTGAATAGCCATCCACATTTTTCTTGCGTACGTCCTCCAGATTAGTGATAGACAATACTTCATCAATCATTTTTTTTCGATCCTTCCGGGAGGCAATTCCTTTTAAGGTGGCGAAATAGTCGAGCAGACTTTCAGCAGATTGCCCCGGATATACACCAAACTCCTGAGGCAGATAGCCGAGTTGCTGGCGCAATCGCATAGGATCTTTCAGCACGTCAAAATTGTCAAACCATATCTCTCCTCCATCAGGTTGCTGCAGCGTGGCAATCGTGCGCATGAGGGTAGATTTGCCCGCACCGTTTGGGCCAAGCAAACCGAACATGCCCACGCCAATGTCAAGAGAAAAATCGTCAAGGGCTCTTACACTATTTGGATACGTTTTGGTAAGGTGGGCAAGCGTGAGTCGCATAGAATTAGGGTCTGGTTGCGAGACGCTTGGAGGGGGCAAAAGTTACAGGCTGTGCGTCAGGAACTTAACTCGGCAAGAGTTATATAATGTACTGCGTAATGTTAACATAGCCCGCCCGGCTGACGCCAGTCGGACGGGCTTTGGCATCCGGGCTTACTCAATCTTCATAGAAAGTTTTTTAGCGTTGGCTTTCAATAATTCAGTCTTCATCATTTATCACCGGGCTGGCTTGTCTGCCGAAGGTTTCCGCAGGCAGAGGCAGCGACACTCTTTGGCGGGCTTTGGTTTTTGAGTTGGCACGTGTGGCCTGACAATGTGTGTTGCTGCTGTGCTGGCAAAAGCAATAGGGATAGAAACGAAAAGCCCGAAGTGTGTGGCAGTATCGAGGCCGGACTTGTAGCGAATAGCCCGGGCCTCAGGCATTGCCAAAAAAAAGATGCCTTCTGACATCTCGTTTTCTTTATTATGATCTACTTAAAATCTTAAGCCATTTCAGGCACAAGTGTAAACGGAAATGTAATACTTG
>Ga0209591_10009224_pt1 | contig 10684 bp, 9 predicted proteins | sample MAT01_FD_187207 | JGI IMG/M metagenome (GOLD analysis project Ga0209591, IMG submission 187207) | Freshwater microbial communities from Lake Fryxell liftoff mats and glacier meltwater in Antarctica - MAT-01 (SPAdes) (version 2) | ecosystem: Environmental > Aquatic > Freshwater > Ice > Liftoff...
GCGGGTCGGGTACGATCGGCACGCTTGAGGTGGGACAATTGAAGATCACGCGCCCGTAGCTCAACGGATAGAGCATCTGATTACGGATCAGAAGGTTAGGGGTTCGAATCCCTTCGGGCGCACCACGCACACACTAGCCCTGACCAGCACGAATGGTCAGGGTTAGATCATTTCATGGGTCCGCTAGTTGATCTCGGTCCACGGCCCGGTCCACGAACCTTGCTAGCTTCCGCTCGTGACCACACGATCCGACGTTCCGGCGTCGAGGCAGCGCGGCAGCATCCGTCGTCGTGCGCGATGCTGGGAGGTTCGGGTTTCGGCCGGCGAAGATCCATCGACCAGTGAACGGATCGTGCTCGTCGGCAGCGTCGAGATCGAAGGCCAGGGCGAACGCGCCGAGCGCGCTGCCTACCGCGAGGCGGAGAAGCTCCGGACGAAGCTCCTGTCGGACGCCGATGAACTCAAGGTCGCGCGCACCAAGGCGACGGTGAGTGCCCTGCTCGAACGGTGGATGCAACAGCATGAGATCGACCCCACCACGCGCATGACCTACGAGTCGCAGATCCGGATGTACATCCTCCCTGCCGTTGGTGACGTGCCACTGGTGCTGTTCGTGCGCGACGCCTCCCAGCGGTTGGAGGCGCTCTATGGCCGGCTGCGGAAGTGCCGTGCACTGTGCTCCGGCAAGCCGTTCGTCGAGAAGCACGCAGAGGAGGGTCGGCACGACTGCGCGGCTGCCGGCTGCAAGCGCCACGTCTGCAAGCCCTACGCCGCGTCGAGCGTGCGCTCGATCCACGCGATCCTCTCCGGGGCGTGCAGTGCCGCCGTGAGGTGGGGATGGATCAGCTTCAACCCGATGCCGTCGGTCCGGCCGCCGAGCAAGCCACGCCCGCAACCGCGACCGCCGACGACGGATCAGATGGCGCGCATCGTGGAGGCCGCATGGGCGACTTCGGCTGAGTGGGGCCTGTACGTGTGGCTCTCCGCGGTCCTCGGCGCGCGGCGGGGCGAGGTGGTGGCGCTCCAGTGGGAGGACGTCGACCTCCGGACCGGCGTGATCCGGCTGGACGAGAACTACGTGCGGACCGCGGACGGGATGCTGCTCAAGGACACGAAGTCGCACCAGATGCGGCGGGTCTCGATCGACGCGCCCACGGTCGAGCTGTTCCGGCAGCACCGCGACGACTGCACGGCCCAGCTGGCCCTGCTCGGCGTCGCCCTGACGGATCGCACGTGGGTGTTCTCCGCAAAGCCGGACATGAGCAGCCCGCGCGACCCGGCGTCGCTCACCCGCCGCTACGGTCGACTCGTGGCCAAGCTGGGTGTCGACACCGTGCTCAAGGAGCTCCGGCACTACTCCGCGACGGAGCTGCTCACCGCGGGTGTGGACCTGCGCACGGTGGCCGGCCGGCTGGGGCACGGCGACGGGACGACGACGCTGCGGCACTACGCGGCATGGGTCGGGTCGGCCGACACAGCGGCGGCCGGCGTCATCGGCGGCCGGATGCCGACCCTCCGCCCGGTCGAGCGCGCGTAGATCCTCCGACGGCTGCGCGGAGCGCGCGTACGCTGGCGGCCGCCCACCGCCCGGTTGCGCCGAAGATGGGGACTGCTCCGACATGGCCGAACTCGCCACTCGCCCCGGGGAAGCGCTCAACGAGGAGAACGGGCGCCGCGCGTTGACGGCTGCATGTTAACGGGCCGGCCTGCCCGCTGCCGGGGCCGCGCTGATCCGCATCGGCTCCAACGCGGTGTTTCGGGTGGACGGCGCGACCGTGGCGCGGGTGGCGCCGTCGGCCGAGTACCGGGCGAACGCCCAGAAGCAGATCGACGTGGCCAGGTGGCTCGCGCGCGTCGACTACCCGGCGGTGCGTGCGCTCGACGTCCCGCAGCCGCTGGAGGCAGAAGGCCGGATCGTCACGTTCTGGGAGTCGGTGGCGCCCGATACCCGGTACGCGCCGATCGGCGACGTCGCCCGGTTGATCAGGACCCTGCACGATCTCGACGTTCCGCCGGGACTGAACCTGCCCGACCTCCAGCCGTTCGGGGGGCCGCGCGACCCGCTACCGGAGCTGGTCGCGATCCCCGCGGACGACTCCCAGTTCCTCCACGAGCGCATCAGGTGGGCGCGTACCCGGTTCCTGGATCTGCCGTACGTCCTGCCGCGCGGAATCGTCCATGGCGACGCCAACGTAGGGAACGTGCTCGTCGACCCGTCGGGCCACGCCGTACTGATCGACCTGGACGGCTTCTCGGTGGGACCACGGGAATGGGACCTGGTTCAGACGGCCCTGTTCGCTGACCGCCTCGGCTGGCACACCCGCCTGGAGTACGACGAGTTCGCCGAGGTCTACGGGTACGACCTGACGGCCTGGAGCGGCTACGAGGACCTGGCCGACATGCGCGAAATCGCCATGACGACGTGGCTGTGCCGGAAGGCGGCCGACTCCCCGGTCACCGCGGCCGAGGCCCGCAAGCGCGTGGAGGCGATCCGCACCGGGGCGAGCCGGCTCGACTGGGGCGCCTACTGAACGGCCGGCGCCCACAACCGGCTGTCGCGGACGCTCGCGACGAACTCGCGGACTCCAGCGGCCCGACCGTGGCGCGCGAGCCGCTGGCGGAACTCGTCGACGTAACCTCGGCAACGGGCCGATTCCAGGCTCTCGCCCACCGCGAACGCCCGAGCGGCCACCCGGCCAACCTTCGTCGACGTCGCCCCGGTCCAGGTGCGCGTCCGCGAGGACCAGCGCAACGAAGAAGTCGCTACGGACGTAGTCGCCCGAGGCGGAGTGCAGCGCCTTCGTCGCGTACTCGATCGCGCGATCCGGGCGGCCCAGGTCGCGATGGCAGTGCCCCAGCTCCGCCGCGAGTTCGGCGTCGTCGAAGTAGTCGAGCCAGGCCGGACCGTCGCCCGGCGTGTGCCGCTCGAAGTGCTGCACGGCCGCGCCCATCGCCCGGTCGCAGGCCGGAGCGTCACCGAGCCGGGCGAGCGCGCGCGCCTCCATCGCGTAGAAGTGCGACGTCAGGATCGGGACACCGACCGACTCCGTACCGAGCCGTGCGGCCCGCGCCATATTGGCCGCTTCTCGGTACCGACCGAGGAAGCTCGCCTGGTGGCTCATCGCGTCGAGGATGCTTGCGGCGAGCAGCCGATCCTCACCGGCGTCGGCCAGCCCGAGAGCCTGGATGAAGTAACGCTGTGCCAACCCGTGCAGGCCAGCGTCGTACGCCATCCATGCTGCGAGCTGCGTCGACTCGCCAGCCGCCGAGAACAGCGAGCGGCGAACGTCCGACGCCCCACCGGCCCGCAGCAGCCGCGGTAGCTCGGTCCGGAGGTACTGGACGAGCGCCATCCGTGCGTGCGCGCCGCCGAAGGTGCTGTCGAGCCGGTCGAACGTCTGCCGCATCGTGCGGAGGCGCTCGACGTCGGACCGCCCGACGCGCGCCGGCCCGGGCCCGATCGCGTCGAGCGGACGCTGCGCGCCGACCAGCCAGGCTACGGACGCCTCGTTCCACGCTCCTACGTGCGGAGGTGCCTGCAGGAGCACGGGCGCTGCGGACAGGTCCGCGTCGAGGAGCTGCGCGACGACGCCGACGCCGTCGTCCGGTGAGTCCGGGTAGCCGAGCCCGGCGTCGGGCAAGACCACGCTGCTCGATCTGAAGCCGAGTTCATCCTGCGTGACGATCCTGCCCAGGCGCTCCGCGACGCCGAAGCCGACGCCGCCGGCGAACCCGCGCAGCAGCAGCGGCTACGGGAGCAGGCCGCGCAGGCCCGCGCCCTCGCGGCGACGCTCGACCAGCAGGCCGCGCAGCTCCAGCTCGTCGACCACGCCCGCGGCCGCCATCTGGCCAGCACCGCCCGGACCCGGGTCGACGGCGCCGAAGCCGCGGGCGAGCTGGCCCGCCGCCACCAGGACGACCCGGCCCCGCCCGAGCGGGTCACCGCCGACGAGTGGCTCGCCGCCCACCAGGCCGCCACCGTCGAGGACGACCAGCACCGCCCCATCACCGCCACCGACCTGCACGACACGGACCACCACACCGACACCGCCGAGGTGGATACCGGGGACCGGGTCGACGACCGCGACGGCCGTGCTCACCAGGAAGATCACGAGGGCGTCCGGGAAACGACCGAGCTGGAGATCCCCGAGCCCGACGTTCGCGAGATCGCCGCCACGGAGCCGGCCCCGACCGACAGCGACCGGGTCCGGGTCGCCACGGCCGGGGAGACCGCCGCGTGGACCACGGGGGCCTATCGCGCGCTGGCCGAGGTCACCGCACGGGAGACCTACGACGCCCAGCGGGCGGAGGAGCAACGCGCCGCCCAGCTCGCCCGCTGGCACGACGACCCCCTCACCGACACCTCCCGCGCCGACGAGCACGGCGACGAACACGGGGACCAGTGGGCCGCCGATGACGAGGCGCTCGCCTACGAGCCGGAGCCCGCAGCCGCTCCGTAGCGGCGGCCCCGGCGGTGGGCGCTCGTGGTTCAGCCGGCCGTCGCCGGCGTGCGGACCGCGGGCGCCCCGCCGTCGATGAGGGGGTCGGCGCCGACCAGCTTGCGCAGGTACTGCGCGTACAGCTCCCGGTCGTGGGCGTCGATCAGGCTGCCGTCCTCGGCGTGGACCGGCGCCATGAACGCCGCGGCCTCGTCGGGCAGCTCGCCGAGCAGCCAGCCCAGCGCGACCCGCACCCCACGGGCGTGTGCCTGGTCGTAGGGGTGCGCGCCCAGCCGGTCCCAGGCCGCCGGGGCCAGGCGCGCGGCCGGCTCGAACCCGCGCGCCGCCCACCACGACTCCGGCGGACACCCCAGACCCTCAGCGAGCACATCGGAGATCCGCAGCGCCTGAAGCGCCGCCACGTGCGTCGGCAAACCCCGCTCGTAGGGCCCCGCCGGCTCACCGTCCGCTCCCGTCGGGTTGGTTGCGCCCAGCCACGACAGCGCCACCCACGCCCCCAGCACCTCCGGTGACCGGGTCCGGTCGTAGAGCCGCAACGTGAAGTCCTCCACCCGCGCCACCACGCGCAACGGCGGAACAACCCAACCCGGCACCGCCCGCAGCCTCGCCATACACCCCAGTGTGCGACCGAGTACCGACAGTTTCCGACCTCCGAATGAGCGTGCCGGGCCGCCGGTCAACGAGGTGGGGCAGCGGACCAGTCAGGTGGGTGGGTCTCTCCTCGCGTCGGCGTGATGACGGTGCCCGAGAACCTGGTGGCGGTCCAGGCCAAGCCGCTTCGCGGTCGCCTCCGGCGAGCCTGGACCGCCACCAGAACCCCGAGCAGAACCCGTCACGCCGACGCGAGGAGAGACCCACCGGATCACCCGACCCAACATCGTGCCCGGCGCCCGATCACAACCAGCCGGCCCCAGCGGGCCGGCGCCCTCCGGGGGCCGGGCGCTGCCCGGACCCGGCCTCACTCGGAGAGGCCCCGCAACCACTCGATCACTCGCGCGTTTCGAGACTGGGCCTCACCGAATATTCCGGGATAACGCCGATCCAACTCCTCGTGGGCAGCGCTGGCTTCTTCGGTGGCCTGCAGGGCTTAAGGCGGTTGGTCAGCGATCGGACAGAGTCCGGGAGGCTTATTCACAACCCAGCTGTTGATCATCGCGCAGGCCCTCTGAACTGCGACGATGCGGTGGGGGGTGATACTTGTGAATAAGCCTCCGGGTCTGCGGCCGCGCTACGCGAGAAGGTCCGCGCACGCCTGGAGAACGTGCTCTGGGACTGCGTCGAACTCGCGCGGGTTCAGCTGCATCACGTATTCATTTTCGATGTGATACGACTCGTTGACGAACTTCTTGAAGGCGGCGTCGCCTGCCGGGGCCTTGGGGTCAAGCGTCGAGGCGATCCGGAAAATCTGGACTTTCTCGTAGCCCACGTTCGTGTCCTCGAACTTGGCCTTCAGGACCTCCCGGTCTTTGAGATGTGCGAGGAGCGCATCGTAGTCAAAGCTGGGGATGACTTTCTGTATCTCGACGATCGCTTGATCGCGCTCCTCCTCGTCAAGGGGAATGAACTCCCCCTTCTCGCCTTTCGAGCTGGGCTCATCCCGAACATGGAGAAGACTTGAGAGAACGTTGTACTCTGCCCCTCGCTCGCCGTGAACCTCGTAACGACGGCGGAGGTAGATGCACTTGATTACTGGGTCGGCGGAAGAGCCGACGTTCTCGTCGCAGACCTGAGAGAACGTCATGATGTCCGTGGGCTTAATGGGCTTCTCCTTCACCTGCCCCTCCCGGCTCTGGAGGAAGTGAACGACCGGGTTTGCTGCTTGAAATTGGCCCGATGTCGCCGTTCGGACGATGTCGATGGCGGGCTCGATGTCGTGGGTCAGAAGCAGCGTGGTGAACCCTCGGAGGCTCTGCTTGCTGTGAAAGAGCTTGTGGAGGATGGCGAACTTCTTCGTCTTGTCGAAGCTCGACACGGGATCATCGAGGACGACGAGGTCAGGCGTGTCGCGTCGGACCTGATGCATGAATAGAACGAGCGCGAAGGCGTTGCGCTCGCCGAAGCTCAGATGGCTGCCAGCAGCTTCGAGGTGACCCGGAGCATCCTGGTGTTCGAGGATCATCCGGTACGAGTCGCCGCTGGACCCGATCCGCACCGCGTACTTGTAGCCGGCCGATCGGAGGTACTCGTTGATCTCGTCCTGGTTCCGTTTGATCGACTTCGCCACCTGCGCTTTCTGCATGCCCACGCGCCTCTTGATCTCGTTGATCTGGTCGGCGACATCATCAAGCTGCGCGTTCATCATCCCCACGACAACTCGAGCGTCCTCAGAATTGAGCGCGTCAAGAAGCTCCAGCTCGATCTTCAGACTCCGCAGCGCCTCGTCCAAATCGGTCTCGTCGCGGAGGGACGCGAACGAGAGCCCCTTGAGCGCGGTGAACTTGTCCAGAAGAGTCTCGACCTGACCTCGCAAGTTCGCCAGAAATTGGTCTTGCTCCGGCGACAGCTCCTCCAGGCTCGTCGTAATCTTCCGCAGCTGCTCAAAGCGTTCGGGCACGAAGAATCGCGCCAGCCTGTCGATGACAAGGCGCAGCACGCTCATGTTCTTGACCGCAGCGGATTCGTACTCCTCAGATACATGGACGGCGGTCTTCTTGTCCACGTTGGGAACCGAGCAGAAAGGGCAGTTGTCCGATAGCTGGAGGTAGCTTTTGCCCTTCGCTTGCCACGACAGCCATCCCGCTGGGTCGTCGCTACGGAGGAATTTCTCAAAGCCCGTGAGAATCTTCGGGATCGTGGCGAGCTTCCCGCCCATGCCGAGCGCCTTGAAACCCTTGCTGGTCTTCGCGATCCCGCCGGACTTGGTGATGGTGAAAGCGTTGCTTAGCTCGGTGAAGCTAGAGATCATGTCATCGAGCGCTTTGTTCTCCAGGAACACATTTCTTAGGCCCTCAAAGATGACCTCAAGCTCCTCGATGCCCGCTTGGTACTCGGGCGTCTTGATGAAGATCTCGAAACTTTTCTTGACTACCTCATCGGGTTGAAAGACGAACTGGGATACATATTGTTCATCGAATACTAGGACGGTTCTGATTTCGTCGGCGCCCACCACTGCGGGAGCCTTCCCGCTGCCGCCCTGGCGATACTTGAAGGGAACTAGGTCTTGGAGGGCATCCCCGCCCAGGGTATTGAGAACGAGCGCACGCGCGATGGTGCTCTTGCCGATGCCGTTGGGTCCGTACTTGATGTTGAGAGACCCGCGCCGGAGAGTGATCTGTGCTTCGGTGATGCTGTTGCAGTCCTTGATGGTGATGGCGTAATTGCTGGACTGCGCGATCAGCTGCTGCGGACGGGTGTCGGCTGTCTCGGCCATAGTGTCGCCACTATCTCACAGCCCACGCACCGCGCGACTGAGGATTCGCGTCCAGGCCTGAGATCCGCGCAACTCGGTGAGCTAATATCAGGTAGAGGGCGTCGATCGCGGTTTCCATCCACCAGCACGGCCAGGGCCAGGCGAGTAGCTGGCGGGAGCGGAGTAGGCATCCGGGGCGAACGGACTGGCCGACCGCGCGAGCTGGCGTTGAGAGCGGATCGCCGGAGGGGGCTCTGGGATGCGTCGTCGGCTACGGAGGTTCTGCCCGAGGCCGGCGGCGCCGAAGGTGCGAGGCTGGGCCGGGCCGGCGACCAAGCTGACTGACGGCGGCTGCAGCCGTCCAGCCGGCACGTGCCTTGTCCACAGTGGAGAGTTTCGGTCCACGAGTCGGTCCACGAACTGCTGACCACCCGTGCCTGCAATGCTCGATCCGGCACCTCTCGCGCCATTGATGCGCATGGTCGCCGGAGATGTGGGCGTCAGCATGCCAACTAACGGATCCGATGCTCGGCAGGTTGTCGAGACCCCGCCCTCTTCGAGAGCGGTCAAGGCGCTTTCCTGGCGGCGGTGCGTGTGGCCCAGCTACGCCGGGCGTACCCCGCCGTCCACTCCTTCTATCGCCGGCCCAGCCGCAGCCAGCGGGGCCGACGACCCGGCCTGCTGCCTTGCTGCCGTGCAGATCTCATCGAGGCTGGCCGTGCGCTTGCCTGCGGCTCACAGCCTCTTCGTCATATCGACCTTGCCGGGCACCATCATCCGCAGATCCTCGCGAAGCTTGACGGGTCGCTTGGGGGCGACGACCACCCGAGTTCCAGCAGGGTAGTCATGGAGGGCCCGCTTCTTTGACCAGCGCAATGCCGTCAGAACGACGCTTACGATCAGCGAAAGTGCGCCGAGTCCAGACAATACGCCGAGAGTGGTCGATTCGAGGTTGTTGCCGGACGCGGACAAGAGTACAAAGGGCAGCAGGAGTATAGCGAGCCGAGCAAGTGCAGCGCGCAGAGTCAACGAACTCGAATCTATCGCGCTATTGCGAATGACACGCAGACCCATCAGACCCTTACCGAGAGTCTGCCCCTGACGTCGGACCAGTAGGAATGATTCTAGGACCACATACGCGAGTGCAAGGCAGGTGATGCCGCCGATCGGTCCCCAAGAGTCCGGCCCCATCAAGGGCATGAACGGAAGCGCTATAAGGGTGACCGGGATGACCAGGATGAACGCAAGGACCATCGAGAACACGAGATCAAGCAGTCGGGCCAAGAGTCGACGCCAGAACGGAGCGGGTTGGAAGTGCATGCAGTCCTCGATGGTCGACGCGTCGGTAGGCCGCACGCCGATATTGGTGGCGGGCGGCATCTGGCCTATCGCCCTGGCGGCCAAATGCGTTACGGGTACTGCGCTCCCTCGGCCGTCATCGTCCACGTGCCGTCGGGCGCGTCGGCTGTGCTGTCGCTTCGTGATGCCTGCGGCTTCCTCGACCTCTCACCCGCCGCGAGGTTGACGAGCAGCGTGTGACACGACGCGTGACGCGAACCCTCGGCGCCAGGCGGGACTGACGGGTTCGACGCTTCTGGTTTCGTTGCTGTCGGTGCTGGCAGAGGCGTCGGACTACGCCGATCGCGAGCCTTACACCCGAGTGGTCGGACCTCGATCCGCTGGCCGCGCCACCGGGGTCAAGGTGATCCGCCGCCCGCGTCGCTCCGGGAGGCACCCATTCGGGAGGCTGCGTGGCACCGTGGATGGCACCGAGCGTCCCACGTCTGCGTACAACGGTGCCATGACATGCAGCAGCAACTTCGCTCTGACCTGCAGACGGCAGCTGGCCACACCACCGCGACGAGCAGTGCGGCCAGTTCTGCCTTCCATACGGCCGTCGCCGACGAGATGATCTCGGTCCACGAATCGGTCCACGAACTGCTGCGCTCGGCTGCCTCTGGTGCCCACTGCGGCGCCCGCAGAACCGGCGATACGCCAGCTCGCCGGTCATAGGGTCACCAGCGTGCCGACTACTGATCAGGTGCCGCCCGCCGTGGCCACCCATCCCGCGAACGGGTTTCACAACACGGCTACACCGAGGCTTCCGCAGCTGGGTCGATCAATGCTAAGAGGTCTGCAAGTCCAGGCAAATCTGGAACGTGCTCTTGTAGGGCGCGGAGGCGGATTGCCTGCGCCTGGCGCTGGAGCGGGTTGGCGTCCGAGACGATCTGGTTCGCGAACTCAATGGCCCGGTCGGGCTTGTCTTTGGCGAGGAGGAGCACGGCGGCTGCGAGGTGCCACGTTGCGGGCCGCGACTTGAGGCCGGTCGCAGCGGTGAAGGTGGTACGGAGGAGAGCTAGGTCGCCGGTTTCAATGGCGTCGAGAATGGTCCCTTCGGCGGCTGACGGCTCGGTGACGACGGCGTAAGCCCGCTCATCGTCGAGCATGCCGACAAGCTGGAGGATGGCGAGGTGTTGACGGGCGGAGTCGCCGTCGGCGGTGGCGAGGATCGCGACGGTCGGCGCTTCGGTGAGCGCAGCAAGATTGTTGCCGAGGAACGTCTGGGACTCGCTCCAGGTCGTGGTGGAGATCCACCCATGCAGGAGGGCTCGGCGGTCGTGGTCGTCTTGGTGGCGGGCGAAGACCACGTCGATTTCTGACTCGTCGATCTCGGCGAGGAGGGCAAGCAGCTGGAGGGGCGCGGGGCTGGTCGGGTAGAGCCCGGCCAATACCTGCAGTGCGGTTCGAAACTCTGGCGAGGTGAACAGTTCGCGCTCGGCGACCACTGCGTCGTATTGGGCGGGCCAGGCGTGGGCGGTCGCATATGAGTTCACGAGGTCGATGTCGGCACTGGCGATTGGTGCAGACGCCCAGA
>Ga0209591_10009227_pt1 | contig 10682 bp, 10 predicted proteins | sample MAT01_FD_187207 | JGI IMG/M metagenome (GOLD analysis project Ga0209591, IMG submission 187207) | Freshwater microbial communities from Lake Fryxell liftoff mats and glacier meltwater in Antarctica - MAT-01 (SPAdes) (version 2) | ecosystem: Environmental > Aquatic > Freshwater > Ice > Liftoff...
TTAGTAACTCGTCGAGCGTGGCTTGCGCATCGCCTACCAGAGGCAGGGCGTTGTGCTTGTAGGCGTCAAACTCGGCAACATTGATGTTGATGAAGCGCACATCTGGGTTTTGGAATTGGGTCTTGCTGGCGGTTGTAAAATCGCTGTAACGGGTGCCAATGCCAATAATCAGATCCGCTTCTTTAGCAATGATGTTGGCCGCCGATGTGCCAGTAACGCCAATTGCACCTAGGCAGAGCGGGTTATCATAACGCAGACTGCCCTTACCCGCCATTGTTTCGCCGACCGGGATACCGGTGCGCTCGACAAATTCACGCAAGGTCGCGGTAGCCTCACTGTAGAGCACACCGCCACCGGCAATAATCAACGGCTGCTTGGCAGCGCGAATCCATTGCGCGGCCTGCTGCAACGCCCGCTGATCGGGTCGGTTGCGTGGGATGCGCCATACTCGTTTATCAAACAGCGCCGTGGGATAATCATACGCTTCGGTCTGCACATCTTGCGGCAGTGCCAACGTGACCGCGCCAGTTTCCGCCGGGCTGGTCAAGACGCGCATCGCTTCGAGCAGGCTGGTGATCAACTGATCGGGACGGTTGATGCGGTCCCAATAGCGGCTAACGGGACGGAAACAGTCGTTAACCGAGATGTCTTGGCTGTGTTCGGATTCTAACTGTTGTAGCACGGGGGCGACGTTGCGACGGGCGAAGATGTCACCAGGCAGCAACAAAACTGGCAGCCGGTTAACCGTGGCCACGGCGGCGCCTGTGATCATATTGGTGGCGCCCGGTCCAATCGAGGTTGTGCAGGCAAGGGTTTGCAGTCGATTCTTGTGTTTCGCATAGGCAGCCGCAGTATGCACCATCGCTTGCTCATTACGCGTCTGATAATAACGAAAATCAGGATATTGATGGAGGGCTTGACCAATGCCGGCAACGTTACCATGCCCAAAGATGCCAAAACAACCGGCGAAGAAGCGCTGTTCGACACTGTCGCGTTCGGTATATTGGTTTTTTAGAAACTGAATGACCGCCTGGGCCATCGTCAAGCGGACGGTAGATGTAGCACGCATAATTTTGTTCCCTTTCCCTTTCCGAATAGCTATGTCATCAATTTACTTTTCGGGCGCGACGTTTTCATGTATAATCAAACCCAGTGTAACAGCAAATTTAGGAGGCAGAAAAATGATTCCAGCTACATTGTTACAATCGATTGATGAACTGTCGGTTAACGACAAATTATCACTCATCGAAGCGATTACCCAAATGTTGCAACATGAGCTAGCGGCGAACGGTAGCACTCAACCACAAAACGGCGCTACCAGCAAAAAACTTGCCATCGTACCACCGGCTCAACAAGACATGAAGGCATTGATTGCCGAATTGTTTAGTCGCCCGAACCCCCCCCCCGAAAAAATGCTGCGCCGTGGGATGTTCAAAGGAAAATTAGCTTTGAATGAAGAAGATTTCCGACTTGCAGAATGGCACCCTTCAGAAAAGGACTTTACCGGTGAATGAGCTTTATGTGATTGATACACATACTTTACTTTGGTACATGGATGATGACTCCAGATTGGGATATAAAGCTGGCCAAATCTTAGATGACGACGCTGCACGTCTTTTATTACCGTCTATTGTCCTGGCTGAAGCACTTTTTCTGTTGGAGAATAAACCGTATCTTTACAAATTGTCGATTGGTGAATTATTAGCTAACATTGTCGAAGATGTACGGATTACAATCGTTGCCCTTGGGTTTGACATTGTTACAAAAACACTTGACTGCAAAGCTATCAACGAAATGCACGACCGCCAAATTGTTGCTACGGCATTACTCGCGCAAACGAGCGGCGTCCAGGTTGCCATCTTGACCAAAGATGAAAATATACAAAATAGCAATCTGGTTCCAACAATTTGGTAAAGTCAACTCTGCAATCGTAAATTTTTTCTACAGCCCACCGCGCCCTTCCACAAACGCCATCACTTCATCGTAGGTGGGCATAAAGTTGGCGCAGCCGTGTTTGGTGACGACAATCGCACCGCATGCATTGCCCAGCCGAGCCGATTTGTACCAGCCCCAACCGTTGATGTGGCCGTAGAGAAAGCCAGCACCGAAGGCATCGCCCGCACCCAGAATATTATAAATTTCGACCGGGAAGCCGGGTGCTTCGATCACTTCACCCGTGGCCAAATGGACGCGTGCACCGTGCGATCCCACTTTCTCGACCACCGCTTTCGGGCCAAGTGTGAGGAGGGTTTTGATCGCCTGCTCGCTGTCGCCTGCCACTTTTGTGTCCGATATCTGCGAATGGGTTAACTGCATCTGGCCGGCATCGACTAATACCGAAGCGTTGATCTCGTCCTCGGTGCCGATCACAATGTCGACCAGGGGCAGCACCGAACGCACGACTACACCAAAGGCGCGCGGATCGTGCCATTGGTTGGGGCGAAAGTCGACATCGAAGACCACTTCTGTGCCAGCCTGCTTGGCCAGTTGCGCGCCAAACATCGTCGCACTGCGACTGGGCTCCTTGCTCAAATTGGTGCCGGCAAACTGGAAGACTTTGCTATTCGCCACCGGTGCGGCTAATACATCATCAATCGTCAACTCGATATCGGCACAATTGTCGCGGTAATAGACCAGTGGGAATTTATCAGGCGGCTCGATGCCCAACAACACGGCGCTGCTGCGTTTGCCTTCTTTGCGCACCGTATATTGGGTGTCAACGCCTTCGTTATTGAGAAAATGAAGGATAAAATCGCCGACTGGGTCGTAGCCGACACCGGTGACAATTGCCGTTTTTAGACCCAATCGACGCCCGCCCACGCTGATATTAGTGGGCGAACCGCCTACATAAGCGGCGAAGCTGGTGATCTGTTCAAAGGGTGCGCCCACATCGTTGCTATAAAGATCAATCGATGAACGGCCCATATGCAGGGAATCGTAGGTGCGAGATGTTGTCTCTGTCATGATTATTGCCTTCAGCATGTACTATGTAATGTTTGGTTCTAATTTTAGCGTAGCGATTTACTCATCTTACTTATATGTTTTCTTCACATTGAGCAAACACATAATCTAGAATACCCAATATCTCAGTACTAGTGCTAATCGAATAGGGCAAGCTTTCAAACACCTGGGCATTGGCGCTCAATTTATAAAACTTCCAAACTTCTCCACTACTGACAATCCCATAAACATCGATTGCTTTACCTGTCTGAACATTATTCCATTGGCAGGCTTGCATCTCGACCAGACACTGTGCCAGTCCTTGTTCAAAATCATCTTTCTTCGCCTCAACTACGCATAATAGTGGTGCATCCAGATAGGCTTTGTTTGGCGCCACCAAATAATCTACTGCTCCGCCTAAATCATAGCTCTGTAAGGGTGCTGCTTTCCAGATTTTTAGCCCTGGATGACGTTGAATGGCTTCTTCGCAAAAGGCGTCGATCAGTAGCTCTTTGGCACGTTCAGAACCAATCAGGTCAAATTGATTCAGACGCTGCATTCGTTGCTGGAAAAATGATGTAGGCATTATAGGATCGAAATCAATCGCCCAGCGTAGCAATTGCTCAACGCTTAATTTTTTGAGCGCTTCGTTGGCATTAAAACTAGAGAAATTTCTTCGCGTAATCATGACGGGCTTTCCAATCGGCTCTTTAGAGGAGTGCGTATATAAGGGAAGGCGCGGATCAACACCTGTGTAACTTTCCTTGACCCACTTATAACGGGGATCATCCTGATTTGCTAGGCTTTGTGCACTGCCGGCCAGCACGTTTAGATAATAGGTCGTATACCCAGGCGCGCTGACCACAGGATGGTAGCCCTCTGGCACGAGGACGGCACAATTATCTTCGGCGCGCACTAATGCGTCAATTGGATAGCCGGCTTGCTGCAAAGGGGAATGTTCATCGGTGTAGACTCGCTGGTAGGCATACCCTTCTGGCCGATCAATCTTGTAAAAATAGACCTCTTCCAAGTCGGCTTCGATCAATCGGCCTTGGGCATCTACGATGTGCACATCATGTTTGTGGCCAGGATAACTGCTCCAGTTGCCGCTGGGTGTATAAACTTCGACCAATACTAGGCGATGTACTGGTGATCCTGGTGGCAACAAGTCATTGATCTGGCGGCTGGCATTGTCGCCGCCGCGGATCGAGATCGGCACATCCTCGGCCTTGATCAGCCACGGGTCATGGTCTTCATCGGTGGGCACCCAAGTTACCACAAACTCGCCGGCAACCTCGGCTGTGACAGTAAAATCGGTATGGCGGGGCAGATAGAGGGCGTGCGCCGCACTGGTAAAAACATTTGTGCGCCTGCCGATGCCTATCCATTCCCCCCGATTAGAGCGCACGGTGTAACGTCCATTCAAGTTGATAATCGCCAATTCGTTTTCACCGCTGCTAAACGACCAATTTTGACCCTCTGCCAGCCGTCGCACCTGGAAAGAAATATAATCCCACCCCGCCTGCTCGGGTGTAATATTGAGCACTAGGTCTGCATCGCCTGGCGTCGCAGTGGGCCGAACCAGGAGATTTTCATTTGTATACTGCATCTGCCGCTGCATAGAATTTCCTCGATTTAGATGTAAGTGATCGCCGCTGCGTGGCTGGCTATCCGCGCTTGCTCTGTATTTCACGCCGAATGGCGAATGATCAATTCACCCTGCATGATTGTCGCTTGGGGTGGAACCGGATTGGATTCTTCGTTGATCAGGGTCAATAAAGCCTTCATCGCTTCGACACCCATTTTGTGACGTGGCTGGCGGAGCGTCGTTAAAGGTGGCTCCAAAAAGGCCGCCACATCAATATCATCAAAGCCGGTTAAGGCAACATCGGTTGGGATTCGCAAACCTTGTTGGCGCAAGACCGCCATGGCGCCGATTGCCATCGTATCATTATAGCAGTAAATGGCCTGAGGCGGCGCACCCCACAGCGTCTGGGCTTGCGGCAACAGTTGTTCGGCGGCAATGCTGCCCCCCTGTAAACGTCCATTCGGACCATTGACGGCTAATGCTGCCGGTAACCGAGCGGCATGCAGGGTGTCGATCCAGGCGCGTCGGCGCTCTACATCAATCTGGCCGCCACGTTTATTACCAATATAGGCAATACGGCGGTAACCGCGCTCGATCAAATGATCAACCAATTGGCAACCGCCCTTGTAATCATCATGATAGATGGAGTGAATGTTATTGCCAGCCACATGGGCGTTGATCAGCACAATGGGGAGCCCGGTATCATGCAGTAGCTCTGCATATTGATTGCCCACGCGACTGGCCGAGACGATGATACCATCAACCTGGCGACCATGCATTGTGCGTACAACCGCCAGCTCGCGTGCTGGATCAACGCCTGTACTGGCCAGAAAGAGGCTGTAATGATGCCGGCGTGCTTCTTCTTCGATGCCTTGGGCAACTTCGCTATGAAAAGGATCGGCAAACGTAGGCACGACCAGCCCGACACAGTGGCTGCGTTGGGTGACCAATCCGCGCGCCACCAAGCTAGGTGTATAACCGATCTCATTGGCCAACTGGATAATGCGATTGCGCGTCGCACTGCTCATCCGGCCATCACCATGCAGGGCGCGGCTAACCGTGGGCGAACTCACCCCCGCCAATTTGGCGATATCTTTGATTGAGATCCGTTTCTTTGCCATCGCGGCTACTAGCTGGACATGAAGTGCTAAGGCTTAAAGTATAATAAATTGCCATAGATCAGGGAGCAATTGACAGCAATGACACCTAACACTGCCTTAAAATTAGCGGCTTGATATAATGTTTTGCGCAAACGTTTGCGCAAAACATTATATCAAGCCGCTAATAGACTGTCAAATTCAGAAAAATCCTGCGTCGTAAATTCTAAGATCCGTTCGGCCAGAAGTAAGGGCGCTTCAATCATCGGGCTGTGGCCCACACCCGGCAAGACTTCGAGATTTCTCGCTCCCGGAATGGCAATCAAGGTGCGCGTCGTTGCATCCCGATCAACAATTTGATCCTGATCGCCCCAAATGATTAGGGTGGGGAGGGTCAAGTGCTTGGCTTCGGCAAAGCGATTCCAGCGCCCCAGGCTTTCGGCAATTGTTGTAAAGGCAGCGGGCGCCATCTGCTGCGCGTCATCTACCAACTGTTGAAAGAAAACGGCGTTTTCTGACAGATCAAGGTCTAAGGTCGGCATCAAGGCGGCCATGGCCTGATGCAACAGGGTTGGATTGTTCTTCATCTCTTCCAACACGAGCAGCACCTCGATCGGCGTGAAAACACCTTCTACAGGCACGCTGTCCACCAGTGTGAGTGTATTAAGCACACCAGGGTGATTGATTGCAAACTCAAGTGCAATTGCGCCACCGCTCGAATGGGCCACTAAGTCGAAACCCTGCCAGCCAAGCGTCTTGACCAGGGCGGACAAATCTTCAGCCTGTTCTTCAATCGCATAGCCGGTGGCTGGTTTGTCACTTTGGCCACAGCCCCGCAAGTCGGGGGCGATTGCCTGAATCTCATCTGGCAAAACGGCAAAGAGTGACTCCCACCAACGGCTGGTGGCATAACTACCGTGCAGCAGCAGCATGGGTAAACCGTCGGCGTGGCCGTGCACGCGGTAGTAAAATTGCAGTCTGGAAGTTGGCAGAAAAGGCATGGGCCAGCACCTCTAGCCTTTCCGGCGTTGTTCATCGACTGCCATACGTTTATCGGCCTCGGCTTCTTCGGGCAAAAAGAGCAGGAGGAGGGCGGCGGCGGCCGCCGCCGGTTGGGGTCCCACGACGCGGCCCACTTCTTCTTCACCCAGCATAAAGCCGCCTTGAACCACAACACCGTCGGGATCCACCCAGCCTAGCTCGCCGCCTTCAAATAATCCGTGGCTGCGCACATAACCGTCGGCTGTAAAGAGACCTAGTTCACGCTCATCGTGGGCCGTAGTACGGAAGATATGCCCCTGTTCATCGATGCGTCCGACCGGTCGGCCTTCATCCCAGCGCAACTTGTAGATGATCTGATCTGGCCCAACATACCCAATTGCCACTTCGCCGCTCGTGGTTAATTTTAGGATGTCAGTTTTATTCTCATCGGTATTTTTACTTCGTGTAGTCATGAAAAATATCCTGTAAAAAAATTAGCAGAGGCATCAAAAAAACTCTACCACCCGCGCTGCCCATTGATAAAGCCGCTGCCGGACCTGTGCAATGCGGTCGAGATTGGGGGGTTGAACCGGTGTGTCGGTTTTTTGATCACCCACAAACAACCCGCGGTTTACTTCTATCATAATCCCTGGTAGGGCAGGGTGGTTTGCCGTAGCTTGGCTATAGCGCCGCAGAATATAGCCACCATTAAACGGCCAGTTGAGCGCGACAACCGGTACAGACTCGTTTGGGGTCGGCTCTAACAACGTCATGTCAGCAAATAATTCTTCGGCGATGGCGGCTGCTTTGCGCAGTAGCATAGGCGAGCAGCTTGTCCATCCCAACGGCGAATCCGCTCTTTGGATGGATTGCAAAAATCATTATAACGATACTTGAGGGATTCAAGAAACTATGGTACAAGTAGGGCAGCAAACTATCCTCATTCACATTGTATTTCACACTGTGATTTGCATTTGATTGCAAACAGGTGATTGATACGTGTGCCATAAATATTTTATTTTCTACCGCCCATTAAGACACGGTGTAAAACTCAATCTGAGCCAGAAAATAATAATCCAGATAATAACAGGGGTGCAGGCTTGATTCATGCGTCGATCGCCACCCATACGGAAGAAAGGGGCGCATAATGCTTTTTTGGTTAGGACTCGTCACCGGCTTGATCCTTGGTTGGGTGATTGAATGGTTTATCGATTGGCGATTTTGGCGCCGTGAGCTCTACGCGAGTTTGCAAACCGAAAGCCAATGGCGGAGGGAGTTGCAGGCTGCTCAGCGCGAAGTGGCTGAATTACGCGCCCAACTTGCCCAATTGTCGGTATCTGCGCCGACCGGTGAAACCACTAGTGTTTTACCGAACACATCTGATCTCCCGTAATGATCAGCTTGAAATGATCAACGGTGTTGGTCCGGCTTTTGCACAACGTCTCCACACCGCCGGCGTACATATCTTTGCTCAATTAAGCGAACTATCGCCTGAACGTTTACTGGAAATTATTCATCCTGAACCATGGCAAGCTGTTGATCCTGGATCATGGATTGCTCAAGCCAGGCAACTGGCCCCAAAGAACAACCAGTGAGGGAAAGTAAAGCCATGCGACGCATACGCAGCCCCAGGGCCATTCGCCGGTTTGACACCTCGAAATTTGTCATCTTGCTGCTGTTTGTTGTCATCTTAATCATTTTATTTGTTGTGCGCAGTCGCCAGAACGAAGCTGCCATCACCGGCTCAGTCGCTACGTTGGTGCCCACCTATCCGGTCGAAACCCCAGTCATTCGCCCGATCATCATTTCGCCTTATGATAGTGCACAAGTGGGTCCGAACGAGGTGGCGATCCGCGGCACCGGCGCACCCAGCAGCACTTTGCAACTATTAATTGATGACATTGCCGCCGATACAATTCAGGTGTCTGAAGAAGGTGCATGGGAATATGTAGCCCGCTTTGCGACCGGTGGCGAACATCAGGTGCAGGTGCAGATCACCGATGCCAGCGGCGCCGTGTTGGCATCGTCGCAACAACTCACGTTGCAAGTAGCACCGCCTCCGGTACGCTCGCCAACGCTGGACCTATCCACGTTGCCACGTGAACTGACGGCTGGCGATCTGACGCTGACAGGCAGCGGTGAACCGAATACAACGTTACAAGTGTTGCTCAATAATCAAGTAATAACCGCAACGACGGTGCTAGCGGATGGTCAGTGGTCGCTGCCTGTCACCTTGGCTGAACCAGGTGAATACAATCTCAGCGTACAGACTGTCAACGAGTTGGACGAAGTGCTGGCTGCTGCGACGCCAGTGGCGCTTGCTGTGCTGCCCGCGCCGACACCACCCACTGCCGTTGTCACCGCCACTGTATCTGTCCCAATCACGTCATCCAGTACCGTACCGATCACGGTTACGACTACACCAGACACGATTGCCACCGCACCTGCAACCACGACTATAACCGTTACCGAGACAGCGCAGCCAGAAGCCACCTTAGTTTTTACAGGTACAGCCGAAAGCACCATCGGTGTGACTACGACGACCACGCTGACACCGACGGTGACAGTAACCATAACGGCAACAATCACACCCACCGATACACCAGAATCAACAGTCACAAATACGCCGGAGCCGACCGCCACCTTGGCCGCGCCCACAATTGATACAACGCTCTTTACTGGCACATTAAGCAGTGGCGACGTGACGCTCCAAGGCACCGGCGCACCAGGGGCTGCGTTACAAGTTTTGGTTAATGGTGCATTGGCTGGTGTGACCACGGTTACCGACGAGGGAACGTGGCAATTGCCGATCTTCCTTGATCAACCTGGTGAACAGCAGATCGAGGTGCGTGTCGCCGGCGCCGAAGCCATTCCCACCGCGGCGATTAGCCTCGTCTTAGCAACGCCACAACCGACAGTGACCGATACCGCTGAATCAACCGTCACACCGGAACCACCAGCAACTAGCACGGCCACGCCTGTCGCACCGGTGATCGATACAACCCAATTGACGACAACTTTACTCACCGGGCAGTTCGTGCTCCAAGGTACAGGTGAACCAGGCACGGCGCTACAAGTGTTGATCAATGGCGCATTGGCTGGTGTGACCACGGTTACCGACGAGGGCGCGTGGCAACTACCGATTTTCCTTGATCAACCTGGCGAACAGCAGATCGAGGTGCGCGTTGCCGGCGCCGAAGCCATTCCCACCGCGGCCGTTCTGGTAATCGTCGCCACACCAACACCCACAGCCACCGATACGGTAGAGCCAACGGCAACGGCTACCAATCCGCCCGAACCGACGGCCACCGCAACAGAAACATCAACACCGACAGCCACCCCAATTCCACCGTCGATTGACACTGCGGTTTTTTCGACAACTTTGACCGCGGGTGAGATTGTCGTGCGCGGCGCTGGCGAACCCGGCAGCATCATTAAGGTGTTAGTCGATGGTTTAACTGCCGGCACAACAACGGTTGACGAAGCTGGCGTTTGGACCGCCCCGATCGCAATTGAGGAGCCAGGCGAACATGAAATTAGTGTACTGGCGGTGCAATATGGGGGCGTAGCCGCCACTTCCATCACCGCTGTCGTGGCAACACCGACGGCGACCGCGACCAATACGCCAGAGCCAACCGCCACGGCAACGAATAGCCCAGAACCAACAGCGACAGCAACGGAAACAGCGACCCCGACGGCAACGTCGACTGCTACCGCTACACCGATTCCACCGTCGATTGATACCACTGTCTTCGCGACGGCGTTGATCAGCAATACAGTTGCCGTACGCGGCGGTGGTCAACCTGGCGCGACGATCAAAGTGTTAATCAATGGTTTGACGGCTGGCACAACCACCGTCGATCCGAACGGCCAGTGGCAAGTGCCGGTTACCTTTGCCGAACCTGGCGAATACGAAGTCAGCGTGTTAGCTGCACAATATGGCATTGTTTCTGCGGCTTCGGTGCAAGCCGTTGTGGCGACGGCCACTGCGACATCGACAGCTACACCCGAACCGACAGATACTGCGACACCCGCGCCGACAGCCACCGCCCTTCCGCAACCAACAGCGACTGTTA
>Ga0209591_10009230_pt1 | contig 10680 bp, 11 predicted proteins | sample MAT01_FD_187207 | JGI IMG/M metagenome (GOLD analysis project Ga0209591, IMG submission 187207) | Freshwater microbial communities from Lake Fryxell liftoff mats and glacier meltwater in Antarctica - MAT-01 (SPAdes) (version 2) | ecosystem: Environmental > Aquatic > Freshwater > Ice > Liftoff...
AGTGGGCCACGATATGGGTTTGATGGCCCAATTTGTCCACAAGATCGGCGTGATGTATGCCGGCAAATTGGTGGAAGTAGGGCCGGTCAATGATATGTTTGAAGAACCGTTGCACCCCTACACCCAATTGCTAATTGCCAGCCTGCCTTCGTTGGAAGGCAAGGGCGTCTTTAAGGGTATTCCCGGCATTACGCCCTCGCTCTTGAATCCGCCAACCGGGTGTGCATTCCACCCGCGCTGCCCCAAAGCCATGAGCCATTGTTCAACCAAAGTTCCCGTACTCCAAGAAATTCGGCCAGGGCGCTGGGTCTCTTGTCACCTTTACGAATAGTTGTTGATGAATCATTTGTAGATTTACAATCGCTGAGACTTTCATGTACACATCAATCTATTTGCACCGCGTGCCGCGCAACAATATCGAAGCCTTCCGGCGCATTCTCGCCAGCGCCGCCGAAATCTATCATGGCCATGGTGCGTTAAAACGTATTCTTTATGCACCAGTGAATATGGACCCAAAATATAATTGCCTGGCTTTCGATGAGGTGATCAAAATGGCCGACGACGAATCGATTTTTATTGAGATCAACGAATTTTACGACCAAACGCACCATGATGAAGTGATGGTGAAAGTGGACATCGACCCGCAGCACTTGCAACTCTACGAAGATTTAACGGTGATCGTTGATATCAGTTGTATTGTACGCGGTGAATTTAAGAGCGTTCTTTTAAACGCCTAACTTGCTTGTGCAGAAGGAAATTGTATGACCGCACTGTTGGAAGCGCACAATGTCGGCAAAACCTTTGGCGGCGGCCTCTTTAGCAAAAAGCGCACGGTCGCCCTCCAATCTGCTACACTGACCATCGCCGATGATCGCCCTTCGATCACAGCGATTGCGGGTGAGAGCGGCAGCGGCAAGACGACGCTGGCACGTATTTTGTTGGGTATCACCCAGCCCAGCAGTGGGCAGATCCGCTATAAGGGCCAAGCTTTGAGCAAACTGAACGGCAAAGCCTGGAAGAGCTACCGGCGCGAAGTGCAGGCCGTTTTCCAAGACCCATTCGAGGTCTACAACCCCTTTTACAATGTCGACAACGTCCTCACCACGCCGATCAAAAAATTCTATCCGCAGGCATCGCAAGCCGAGCGCCAAACCCGGATCGAGGACGCGTTGCGCGCCGTTGGTCTGCGCCCGGAAGAGACATTGGGGCGTTATCCGCACCAGTTGAGCGGCGGCCAGCGCCAGCGGATTATGGTCGCGCGCGCCTTGCTGCTCCAACCGCGCATCATCGTCGCCGATGAGCCGGTGTCGATGGTGGATGCGTCGCTGCGCGCGACCATTTTGGAAAGCTTGCTCAATGTCCACAAGCAGTTTGGCATCTCGCTGATCTACATTACGCACGACCTGACGACCGCCTACCAGTTGAGCGAAAACATTTTGATGATGTACCAAGGCGCAGTCGTGGAAAGCGGCGATGTTGATCTGGTGATTAAGGATCCGCAGCACCCTTACACCCAATTGCTCATCGATTCAATTCCGCTACCCAACCCCAAATTGCAGTGGGGTCAACGCGATCTGCAACTGCGTAAAAGCAGCAATGGCGCTGAACCGAACCTCGGCTGTCGCTTTGCCGACCGTTGCCCGCATGTCATGCCGATTTGTCGCGAGAAAGTTCCACCGCTTTTCCAGACCGATCAACGCCGCGCCGTGGCCTGCTATTTGTATCAGGATGCGCCGGTTGTGTAACGATTTAGACTCGATTACTACAACGGATTTAGATAGGAACGGATTTCTTCTTGCTACAATCGACCATCCGTTTCTATCTAAATCTGTTGTAGTAGGCTAAATAGTTACTCGGTCGTCCAAGCTGTTCCTTGATCAAGCCAATCGGTCCGAATCGCATAGAGTGCAAAGCGGGCGGCGAAACATTCGCCGCCCGCAGCCTCGATCACTTTGCTGGCCAAAATGAGGCAGTTTCGCTGACCATTGGCGTCAACTCTAAAACGTCGAACACGTCTGTTAGCCGCACATTCGTAATCAATACCAAGAGCAAAAAGACGGCGATGCCAATTACCCCGGCGACAAGTTCACCGACCAAAACCATGAATTGGATCCGTTTTACGTTCATAAGCCTTTCCTCCATTTTACGCGCACGCCAATTGTACGAAAAGGTTGAGATTGCTGTACGCTTTGGCTGAGTGGCGACAGGGTTAAGGGCGAGGTTGGGTACGAGGTTGGGAACAAGTTTCAGCACTCTCGGCAGTATAACAACCCTGGCCCCGTGCCGCTTTACGGTCGCTACACGACTCGCCGCTTTGTGGTCACCGCTTGTTATACAGGTAGCATTACCCAGATATGCGTACAGTCAATGCATAACATGTAGCAAATTAAGTATAATTACAGTCTGGAAAGGAGATGAAAACGTATGAAACTAGAAGACTTTGCCACCTATCAACGTGAATCACGCAAAACGTGGAGTTTGATTCACACCGACCACGCCATTGTCTACCCCACCCTGGGCTTGGTCAACGAAGCCGGTGAACTGGCGGGCAAGGTGAAGAAAATTTTCCGCGACAAACAGGGGCAGATCGATGAGGAGGAACGCCAGGCGCTCAAAGGCGAACTGGGCGATGTCTTGTGGTATCTGACCCAAATCTGCACCGAGTTGGATCTAACCTTAGAGGAAGTTGCGGCAGCCAATCTCGAAAAGTTATTTTCGCGGCTAGAACGTGGTAAAATAGGCGGGAGCGGGGATAAGCGGTAATTAGCCAAGGAGGCACACTAGATGACTGTTACACTGAATATTGCGCCCGATCTCGAAAATGAAGTTCGCAATGCTGCTGATCAAGAAGGCATGCCGACTGATAAGTATATTGTGACTGTCCTAAAGCACCATTTATATTCGGCTGCGCGGAATCCCCCGCGTCTCTCAGAAACGGAAGCTCAACTGTTCCAGCAGATTAACTTCGGTCTGCCAGAGGCAACTTGGCGACATTATCATCAACTACTTGAAAAACGCCGCTTAGAGACATTAGAACCTGATGAACATCAAACGTTACTTAAAATTACGGACGAAATCGAGATTGCCAATGCGCGTAGAATTACAGCATTAGCGAAATTGGCTCAACTACGCGATACGACTCTAGATGTACTGATGGATGAACTAGGCCTCAGGTCCCCCGGCTATGTCTAATAGGAGGATTACAGCACATCAAAAACGAATCGTAGTACAACGTGCCAATGGTTACTGCGAATACTGCATCAGTCAATTACGATATTCGCCTGATCCATTTTCCGTTGAACACATTATTTCCCTGGCGCGTGGTGGGACAAACCACATTCATAATCTTATATTGCTTTAAAGCAACAAACGTATATAGAAAGGGTAAACAATCAACATGACAAAAATTACCTTTATCGGCGCGGGCAGCACAGTCTTCGCCAAAAACCTGATGGGCGACATTCTTAGCTTTCCCGAACTGCAAGATGTCACCCTGAGCCTGCACGACATCGACGAAGAACGGCTGCGCACCTCTGCGATTGTGGCGCATAAAACCGCCGAAGCATTGGGGGCCAACCCCAAGATCGAAGTGACCGCCGATCGGCGGGCGGCGCTGGATGGCGCAGACTACGCGATCAGTATGTTCCAGGTGGGCGGTTACAAACCGGCCACCGTGGTTGACTTTGAAGTCCCCAAAAAATATGGCTTGCGCCAGACAATTGCCGACACCCTGGGCATTGGCGGCATCATGCGCGGCTTGCGCACGATCCCGGTCTTGCTGGACATGTGTCACGACATGGAAGAGTTGTGCCCGGATGTCACCTTTCTGCAATATGTCAACCCGATGGTGATGAACTGCTGGGCGATCAGCCGCGCCACCAAGATCAAAACGGTGGGGCTCTGCCACAGCGTGCAGGGCACGGCCGGCGAACTGGCGCGCGATATCAAAGTGCCGCTCAGCGAGATTGACTATGTCTGTGCCGGTATCAACCATATGGCCTTCTATCTGCGCTTCCAACACAAGGGCGAGGATCTCTACCCGCGCATTCGCGAAGTGTTAGAGGCGGGTCGCGCCCCCCGGAGCAACCTGGTGCGCTACGAAATGTTTAAGCGCCTGGGTTACTTTGTCACCGAATCCAGCGAACATTTCGCCGAATATGTGCCCTGGTTTATCAAGCGCGATCGCCCCGACCTGATCGAAGAATTCAACATTCCGCTGGATGAGTATATCACGCGCTGTGAGACGCAAATTGCCGAGTGGAAAGAGATGCGCACCGTGCTGGAAGACCCCGATCCCAACGCGATGGGCAAGTACGAGCGCCAACGCATCGAAGAGCGGCTGGCCAAACTGGAAAAGAAAGACCCCGAACGCGCGGCTATGTTCCGCGAACATTTGAAGGAGCGCCTGGAGAGTAACACCGTCCAGCGCAGCAACGAATACGGCTCACTGATTATCCACAGCATGGAAACCGGCGAACCATGCGTGATCTACGGCAATGTGCCCAACCGTGGCATCATCGACAATCTACCCGAAGGCTGCACCGTTGAAGTACCCTGCCTGGTCGACAAAAATGGCGTCCAGCCCACCCACATCGGCGCGCTGCCACCGCACCTGGCCGCGTTGATGCAGACCAACCTCAACGTGCAGGCTTTGACCGTCGAAGCGGCCCTCACCGGCAAGCGCGAGCACATCTATCACGCCGCCATGCTCGATCCGCACACGGCGGCCGAGTTGAGCCTAGAGCAGATCTGGAACCTGGTTGACGATCTGATCGAGGCGCACGGCGATTGGTTGCCACAGTATAAGTAAAGGCGGCTTTTTCGCGGGGATAAATCCCGCGGCTGACAATAACAAGTCGCCTCAGCGACTAAAAATCTGGTCGCCGGGTGCCTCCTGGGCGCGACTTGTTATTGTCAGCCGCCAATTTAAATTGGGCTAAGAATTTGGGTCGCATCCTTCTTTTTATTCTTATTTGAAATCTTTCCCCAAACATGATAGGATGTACCCCCTGTCTGACTGTTATGTTCGCGATTGATTAGAGTTTAGGGCGTAAACCCTAGTCCCTTCAGGGCTGGGATATAAGCCCTTCATACGCTTTAGCGGCTTTAGATAGATTTTACACCAATCTAAATATACGATATAATACGGTTATGAGATTGACATACAAGTATCGCCTTTTCCCAACGAATAGCCAGCGAACCAAGCTCGATACAACGCTTGAGCTTTGCCGCTTGGTCTACAATCGAACGCTTGCCATGCGTAAGGATGCTTGGGAACAAGAGCAACGAAACGTGTCTTACTATGACACTAAGCGCATGATCCCCATCTGGAAAGCAGAAATTCCCTCGCTCTCGGGTGTCCATTCGCAAGTGTTGCAGAACGTAACCGAACGGGTTGAACTGGCTTTTCAGGCGTTCTTTCGCCGCGTGAAGGCTGGTGAAGAAGAAGTGGGCTATCCCCGATTTAAGGGGTATGGGAACTATGACAGCTTTACCTTCACCCAATCTGGCTTCAAGTTGATTGGTGATAAGCTGACGCTCTCCAAGATTGGCGATGTGGCGATTAAGCTGCATCGACCCATCTGTGCGACCGTCAAGACGCTGACAATCCAGCGTGATACCGTTGGCAATTTCTATGCTTGTTTCGCCTGCGCGCCCAGTGGGCACCCGGAAGCCGTGCCACTTGAGCCAACCTATCAATCGGTTGGCATTGACTTGGGTCTGACCACATTTGCCTATTTCAGCGACGGCAACAAGATCGAGCGCCGTCGCTGGATGAAGAATGACGCCGCCGACATTGCCCGTTTGCAACGCAAGAAAGAACGCTTTGCCAAAGGTAGTCTTGAGCGCAAAAAAGTAATCCACGCCCTTGATCATGCCCACCAACGGGTTGCCAATCGGCGGCGTGATTTTGCTCATCAAGAATCGCGCAAGCTGGTCAATCAATACCAGTTCATGGCCTTTGAAGATTTGGATATTCAGGATATGCAGTCCGATACGTACAAGAGCATCACCCGTGGCATTGCTGACGTTGCCTGGGGTCAATTCGTACAGTGTACCACCTACAAAGCTGCAAATGCTGGTAGGGTAGTGGTACGAGTTAACCCCAGAGGTACAACGCAAATGTGTTCCGGTTGCCATGCAATTGTAGCGAAAGACTTGTCTGTTCGTATCCATGATTGTCCCCATTGCGGTCTCAAGTTGAACCGTGATCATAACGCCGCCTTGAATATTCTTGCTCGTGGACTTGCGAGCATCAATCCCGGGTACCCTTTGGGTGCGTCTGGGATTGTAGAAGCCCAACGCCTTTAGGGTTGGGAGAAGTCACGAGATGGGAAGTCCGTTTACCTAATCTCTAATCTCCTAATCTCCTAATCTCCTAATCTCCTGCCCTTTCCACACCGGAGCCCTACCTATGTCCCAAACTCGTTCCGACCAGCCCAACGTCATCGTCTTCTTCCACCGACCAACAGCGCTGGGATACGACTGGTGTCCACGGCAATCCACTTGATCTGACGCCCAACTTTGATCGTATGGCGCGCCAGGGTACGGATGTGCACTATTCGTTTACTTGCCAACCGGTCTGTGCACCGGCGCGCTCTTGTTTGCAGACTGGTCTTTATGCAACCAACACCGGCGTCTGGCGCAACGGCTTTACCCTGGCCGAGAATGCGCACACGCTGGCGCATTATTTCAGCACGGGTGGTTATCACACCGGTTATATTGGCAAATGGCACCTGGCTGCGCAGGAACCGGTGCCGGCTGACGCGCGCGGCGGCTACGATTATTGGCTGGGGTCGAATCTGCTCGAATTCACCTCCGATGCCTATGACACCGTCATGTTCGACAATGACAACCAGGCGGTCAAGCTGCCCGGCTATCGCGTGGATGCCCAAACCGACGCCGCCATTCGCTATATCGATCAGCACCAACGCGATCCTTTCTTTCTCTTTCTTTCCTATATCGAGCCCCATTTCCAAAACCACATCGATGACTATCCACCACCAGATGGTTATCGCGAGCGTTACACCGGGCGCTGGGTGCCACCCGATCTGGCCGCCTTAGTCGGCTCGACGCACCAGCACCTGGGCGGCTACTATGGCATGGTCAAACGGCTGGATGAAGCGCTGGGCCGACTGTTCGACGCGCTTAAGAGCCTGAACCTGCTCGACAACACGATTGTACTCTTCACGTCCGACCACGGCTGCCACTTCAAGACGCGCAACGGCGAATACAAGCGCTCTTGTCATGAAAGCTCGATCCGCGTGCCGACAGCGATCCGTGGTCCTGGTTTTGATGGCGGTGGCCGCATTCGTCAACTTGTCAGTTTGGTCGACCTGCCGCCTACTTTACTAGACGCGGCAGGACTGCCCGTGCCCGAGCATATGCAAGGCCATTCATTGTTGCCGCTCTTAAACGGGCAACGTGACGATTGGCCGGCGGAGATGTTCATTCAGATCAGCGAATCGCAGATTGGGCGCGCCCTACGCACCGAGCGCTGGAAATACAGCGTCAGCGTGCCCGGCCAGGGCGGCAGCAGTGCACCCGGTTCCGACCATTATGTCGAGGAATTTCTATACGATCTGCATGCCGATCCGCACGAATTGACCAATCTAGTCAACATGGCGAACTATCACGACATCAAGGCCACCCTGCGCAACCGCTTGATTGAACGCATGGTCGAAGCAGGTGAGACTGCACCAACGATTGAAGCAGCACCCGAGCAAGCGGTGGGGCAGCGCAGCGCATCTATTGAAGAGGTGCGCCGGAAACATGTAGTATAATGACGGCGTCGCGTGAGGTAATGAAGTAAGGCGTATTAATTTGCCGAGGTGACCTATGACCCAACAACCCGTTTTAGTGAATCTGCCTGCCGATCTGTACAAACGTATTCACAACACAGCACAGCATACAAACCGTACATTGGAAACAGTGTTGCTGGAAAGTCTCACCCTCCTGTTTGGTGATCTCTCCAGCGATACAGAGGCATTACTACCGGTTTTGGATACACTTTCTGATGCTCAATTATGGGCAGTCGTTCAACGCCGCCTAACCTGGCCAGAGGGTGCAAGATTGCGTGAGTTGACTACGGCAAACAAAATAGCTGCTTTGTCCAATCGTGAGCAATCCGAGTTAGACTTGCTCTTAGAACAGGTAGATCGCTACACCTTACTGCGTTCAAAGGCATTACTCTTATTGAAGCAACGTGGACATCCTATCGAAAAACATCTTGGAATTGATAATTAATGGCTTCAATTTCAAAAGCATTGCGTCGCCAAGTTACTGAACGTGCCGGTGGCCGATGTGAATACTGTCAAACCCTGCTAGTAATTGTCGTCGAGATGGAGGTCGATCACATCATCCCGACATCAGCAGGGGGGCGTACTGCTTTGGACAATCTTTGTCTGGCCTGTGCTAGCTGCAATGCATTTAAACGGGATTTTCAGGTTGCTATCGATCCAGAAACCGGCGAACAAGTTTCATTATTTAATCCGCGTGTACAAATCTGGATAGAGCATTTTGCCTGGAGCGAAGATGGCACAAGCGTTAATGGACAGACACCGATCGGTAGGGCCACAGTGCAACGTTTGCGCATGAATCGAACAGTCATGATGACAGCCCGGCAGCTTTGGGTGCAAGCCGGTTGGCATCCACCACGTTAGTCGCGCCTGGCAAATTTCCTCTAGACAAAATCAAATACTATTCACCAACAGCAACTCCGGCTCCATTTGTAATATTTCGCTAAGTTGCATAACCCACCTCTTTGGTGGAAAACGAAGCTATGGTAAGATAGCCGCAGTAGCACATACTTAGCTCCCCTGGTTTTCCAAGCGCAATCCCAAATATTGTTTTAGGAGGATAAAAGTAGATGAAGAAACAACTGTGGCTTCTATTGATCGCACTTTTGCTGATCAGCGCCTGTGGTCCGGCGGCTGCGCCAGCGCCTTCCGCCGTCGAGCCGGCGGCAACGGAATCCGTTGCGACTGAACCCGCGGCCGCCGAACCGGCCGCGACTGAACCCGCCCAAGCCGAAGCGACCGCCGCCGAGGCCGCCGTCAGTGCAGCGGATCAAGGCGCCTGCACCACTGAGGCCGCCGCCGGTACAATTGCCGAAGGCAAATTGCGGCTGGTGATCGGCACGGGCGGCACCGGCGGTGTCTTCTTCCCCTATGGCGGCGGGCTGGCGCGCATTATTACCGAAAAGATGGAAAATGCCGAAGCCACCGCCGAAGTAACCGGCGGCTCGGTGGACAACATGAAACTCGTGTTTGCTGGCGATGCCGACCTGGGGCTCTCCACACTTGATTCGGCCTTCGATGCCATCAACGGCACGGGCGCGTATGCGGACACGGGTGCGATTCCCGCCTGCGCGCTGGCTGTGCTCTACAAAAGTTTTGTGCATGTGGTGTCGCTGGACAGTTCGGGCATCACCACATTGGCCGATCTGAAGGACAAGCGCATCTCCGTTGGCTCCGCCGGCAGCAGCACCGAAGCGATCGCCGACCGTATTTTGGAGGCCGTGGGCATTGATCCACAGGCGGAAATCACGCGTGATAACCTGAGCGTGGCCGAATCGGTAGCCGCCATGAAGGACCAGAAAATCGACGCTTTCTTCTGGATCGGTGGTTTACCGACTGGTGCGGTGACCGATCTGGTTTCCACCCCGAACATGGAAATCACCTTCCTGCCCACCGACTCAGTCGTCGATGCCCTGCGCGAGAAATACGGCCCTGTCTATACGGCCTATACGTTGCCCAAGGATATTTATGGTCTGGAAGCGGATGTACCCGGCCTCGGCATCGGCAATGTGCTCTTTGTCAATGCCAACATGCCCGAGGAACTGGCCTATCAACTGCTCACGACCATTTTCGACAACCTCGACGAAATCAAGACCATCCACCCCGAAGCCGAAAGTTTGAGCACGGAAACGGCGGTGGTCGATTCGTCGATCCCCTTCCACCCGGGTGCGATTCGATTCTATCAAGAAGCTGGCGTTTGGCAGTAGTCATTGGTAAGTAGTCATTGGTAATTGGAGAGCGTATCGATTTCCAATCACCCAATTACCAATGACTACTTACCACTTCCCCCTCCCCAACCTCCCACCCACAAGGAACGCCATGGCCGCCCAATTTCCACCCGCGCCACCTGCTGACGATGAGGTTCTGAGCCAGGAACAGGTTAACCAGATTATCGAGGAACACGAAACCGAGTCGCGCATGCGCACTTTGCCGCGCGGCTGGCAGTGGGTGGCGGCCATCCTGGCCGGGGGACTGGCGATCTACGCGCTCTACTGGACGCAATATACAGTCACCACCCATGTGTACCGGGCAAGCTTCTTGATGGTGGTGCTATGCCTCACCTTTCTCTACTATCCCACTTTTGCGCGCGACCGTGCGCGCTTGCGCAGCTACGATTTGCTGTTGATTGGGTTATCGATTGCCAGCCTGGTCTACTTGCTCTACATCTACAAAGATGCGCTGCAACGCATCACCCGCCCCACGAACATGGAAATTGTGATGGGCGCGCTGCTCATCCTCTTGATCCTCGAAGCGACGCGGCGCACCACCGGCTGGGCGCTGACCCTGACCGCGCTGGGTTTTCTCGCCTATGCTTTTTTGGGACCCTACATGCCCGAGCCATTTGACCATCGTGGCTATCGCTTGCCACGCATCGTCGGGC
>Ga0209591_10009236_pt1 | contig 10677 bp, 9 predicted proteins | sample MAT01_FD_187207 | JGI IMG/M metagenome (GOLD analysis project Ga0209591, IMG submission 187207) | Freshwater microbial communities from Lake Fryxell liftoff mats and glacier meltwater in Antarctica - MAT-01 (SPAdes) (version 2) | ecosystem: Environmental > Aquatic > Freshwater > Ice > Liftoff...
CTGGTTGTCGCAGGCCACCGACCGTTTCGTGCCCTGCTTGCCCCGGTCGACCGGGCTGCGTCCAGCTACCTCACCCCCGCCCGGGGACTTGGTGATCGACCCGTCGACCGACAGGTCGTCGAGGTCCAGGCCGATCATCTGGTCGTAGCCGGCCAACGTGGTCCGCAGCACTGCCTCACCGACCCCGGCGGCGGCCCAGTGAGCCGTTCCGAGTAACGGGTCGTGGCGCTGTGTGATCGTCGACGACTCGGCGAGGATGTGGGCGCGGCGCGCCGGTCGAGGAGCCAGGAAAAACGCGGAACTCCCGCTATGAAGGTGGTCCGACCAAAGATCATCTTCAAGAGGAGTTCCGCGCGCGGTGAGTGTCACATACGAGGCCGTCCTGGACATGTCCGACGACGGGGTCGGCTTCCTGGCAGAGTTGCTCGACGCCGAGCGGGTACGGCGCGGCACCCGCAGCAACGCCCGGGTGCTGGACACCCGCGCCCAGGCCGTGCTGGTGCTTCGTTGGTTCCTCGACGACACCCGGATGGCCGGGTTGGCCAGGGACAACACGATCTCGGTCTCGACCGCCTACGCCTACCGCGACGAGGGCATCGCGGTGCTGGCCGCGCGACGTCCGTCGCTGCACGGGGCGCTGTTGGCCGCCAAGGTCGCCGGTCACTCGCACGTGATCACCGACGGCACCTTGATCCACACCGACCGGATCTCCACCCCCGGGCCCACGTCAGGGGTGGACCTGTGGTGGAGCGGGAAGCACAAGCACCACGGCGGGAACATCCAGGTCGTCGCCGCTCCGGACGGGTGGCCACTGTGGACCTCCGAGGTACGCCCGGGTCGCGAGCATGACACCACCGCCGCCCGCACCGACCCCCAACTGCTCGCCGCGCTCACCGCCTGGGTCACCGACGGCCGACCCGGCCTGGCCGACCTCGGCTACCAGGGCGAGCCCGAGGTCTTCACCGTGGCGCACAAGAAGCCCAAGAGCGCCGAACTCACCGTCGATCAGCACACCTTCAACGCTGTCCACGGCGCCCTGCGTTGCCTCGGAGAACGCGCGAACTCCCTGCTCAAAACCACCTTCAAGGCGCTACGCCGCTACCGCGGCTGCCCCTGGCGCATTGGCACCATCGTCGCCGCCGCCCTGGTCCTGCTCCACCACGAGAACAATCGCACGACATGATCAACAACAGTCGGTCACACACCGTGAGCACCGGTTACTCGGACAAGCTCAGTGGTCGAGTCGGCGGCGGATGGTGCGGTCCGAGCAGCCCGGGGTGGCGATGCGTTCGTAGCCGCTGCCGTGCACCAGCGCGGCGATCACATGGTCGAACACGACCCGGTCAGGGACCCGGCGGCGGTGACATCCCCACGGGTGGGTCGGGTCGAACTCGGGACGGTCGGACTCGATCAGGGCAGCGAACTCGACCCACAGCGGCTCGATCAGGGATGCTGGTAGCAGAGGCACGGACTCTCCAGGCGATCATCAGGACTTCAGCAATCCCATGATCACTTGCAGGTCCGTGCCTCTGCCCACGACACGCCACGAGCCTCATGTGCCGGGCGCTCTAAGCGGCGTGGCCACGGTGCCGGTCTTGGACAGCGCGCCCCAGTAGCCGTGCAGCTCGGCGCTGTCGTCGCCGCTGAGGCTGATCGTGATCGCGCTGCCCGAGTGGTGCTCCATGCCGGGCGGGGTGTCGGCGCCCATCAGCGTGACGCCGGCCGGGTCTCCAGCGGGCCGCGGACCTGACCGGTGAGCCCGCCGGTACCGGCGGGCTCACCGCCCGTCTCAGCTCTGGTTGTCGTCGTCGTCGCCCACGGCGCTCTCCTTCCGGTCATGGCCCGGTCACGCCGGACATGCCCGTCACCGATCCCGCGCCGACGGGATCGGTGGGAGGCGAGGAGGGCCGGAGACACCGGTCCGGAGAGGCAGCCATGAACGTGATGACCCCGTGGGGCCGAGGTGGCCGCGAGCCGCACCCCGAGCTTTTCGACCCGCCGGCCGCCGCGCCGCACACCGGCGGCCCGACGACCACCGAGGCGGCGCGCTACGCCCGTGACCGCCACCGGGCGCTGTGCCGGGTGCGCCACGCGCGCCGCAGGCTGCTGCGGCTCGGGACACGGCTGATCACCGCCCGGCTCGCGGCCGAAGCCGCCCCGGTCCCCGGCCCCCGGCCGCTCCCGGACGCCTGCGCGCGCGGCCTCGGCATCCCACCGTGGTTCACCGGTGCGCTGATGGCGCTGATCGCCGCCATCGAGTTCCTGTTCTGGCTGACGCTGGGGCGGCAGTCGGTGCGGTACGACGACTACCTCTCGCCCGCCGCGCTGCAGGCCGTCGCGCTCGCCCTGGTGTTCCCGGCGGCGGCGATCGCGGGCGCGGTGCTCGCCGCGCCGGTCGCCCGCCTGCCGCTGCTGCCGATCGGGACCCGGCAGACCTGGCACCGGGGGCGGGCGGCCATTGGTCTCGCACTGGTGGCGGCGATGTCGGTGGCCATGGGCGTCACGGCCTTCACGCGGTTCGCCGCCGACAACGCCGAGATCGGCGCCCGCCCGCTGCCCGTGCTGCCGCTGGCGCTCGCGTTCGGGCTGCTGCCCATCATCGCGATGGCGGTGCACGCGTTCGGCCGGCATCCCGACGAGGAGGTCCGCGACCGCGCCGAGCGGGCGCGGCGGCGGCACCACCGCGCCGCGACCGCGCTGGAGATGGAGCTCGATCGGCTGATCGGCGGCTACCACCGCGACGTCGCAGGCAGCGACGTCGCCACACTGCGCGGGCGGGCGGGCCACGGTCAGACCGGTCCCTACCCGCCGCTCGCCACCGCTCCCGCCGGTGTTGCGGACGTGATGATCGCGGCCCCGGTGAGCTGGCTCGACGTGCCGGTCCCACCCGCGCTGCAGCACGCGATCGTGCCCAGCCTGCGGGTGCTGCGCGACAACCGGCCCCGGGTGGGGGAGGTGGCGCCGTGAGGAAGCCCCTGTCCGTCGCGGTCGTCGCGGTCGCGCTCGGCATCGCGGGCTGCACGGCCCCGGCGCCGGGCGGCCCGCAGCAGTGCGACGAGCTCGCGCGGGTCGCTGTCGAGCCGGGCGCCCCGACGGTGTCGGTTGTGATCGACCGGACCGCCTCCGCAGCGCGCACCAGCTGGCCCGCCGCCACCGTCGCCCGCGTCACGGCGGTGGCGCGGCTGGGCGGCACCCTGTCGATCGTCGGGGTCGACGGGGCCGGCGCCCCGCCACTGGCCGTGTGGACCCGGCACCCGCTGGTCCCGCCCGCGGTGCGGGGCACCCCCCGGGAGGACGCGGTGATCGCGGTGGCCGTCGCCTGCGCGGTCCAGGCCGGCTGGGACGCGATACCCACCGCGCCCGGCAGCGACCTCCTCGGCGCCCTCAACGCCGCCGTCGACGCCGTGGGCCCGGACCGCGCGGGGTCCGCCGTCGAGATGGTGACCGACGGGTACGCCTCGGCGGGAGCGTTGCGCTTCGACACCGGGGTCGACCCCGATGGGAGCCCCGCGGGCGAGCTGGCCGCCCGGGTCGTCGCCGACCGCGGGCTCGCCGATCTGACCGGCACGGACGTCGCCGTGCACCTCGCCCCGCTGGCCGACCGGCCCGCCGACGAGGCGTCGCGGCAGTGGATCGAGCAGGTGTACCGCGAGCTGCTGCGGCTCGGCGGCACCCGCAGCGGCACGGTCGACCGCGACACCGGGCCGCCGGCGCCCGCCGCGACCGGGCCGCTGCCCGCCGATCCCGTGGTGCTCGCGGCGCCGCAGCCGCCGGTCGTCGCGGCCGCGCCGGACGTGCGGCGGCTGAGCGGCAACGCGTTCTTCGAGCCCGGGTCGGCGGCGCTGCGGCCGGGTGTGGACGTCGAGCTCAGGCCGATCGCCGCGCTGCTCGCGCCCGGCCTGGGCCGCCGGGCCGAGGTGGTCGGGCACGTGGCGTCGTGGGGCCCCGTTCCCTACCGCGAGGACCTGGCCCGGGAGCGGGCGGGCGCCATCGCCGCGGCGCTGGTGCGGCTCGGGGCCGACGGGGCGGCGTTGACCGTCCGCGGCGCCGGTTCCCGCGAGCCGCTCGCCGCCGACCTCGACGGCGCAGGCAGGCTCATCCCGGACCGCGCGGCGCAGAACCGCCGGGTGGACGTGCTGCTGGGAGCGCTGTGATCACCTGGCTGGGGATCAGCCAGTCGACCACCACGCCGGCCCGCAGCGGGTCGGTGTAAGCGCGGGCGGCGTCGAGCGGCCCGGCGAGGGCGACGGTGCCCCACGGCGTGCGGAGGTGGGCGGGCCTGCCCAGCAGGGTGCGGCTCTCCTCGCCGTTGCCGAGCATCGCCGAGCCGGCCAGCGCGGCGACGGGCGCCGGCCCGGCAGGCTCGACCGGCGCGGGGGCGCCGTCGAGCACGGTGTCCAGCGCGGGGCCCGCCCCCGCCGCCATCGGGGCTGGCACCGCGTTGGCCCTGGCCACCTCGATCAGCTCGGCGAGCAGCCGGATGTCCCCGGCCGCGTGGGCCGCGCGGTAGGCGGCCGCGAAACCGGCGGCCACGACGGCGGCCCACCGCCGTCGCCGGTCGGCGCCGTCCAGGCTGAAGCGGACGGCGTCCAGCGCGAGCACCGCGGGCACCAGCACCTGCACGGCCCCGGTGGCGTCACCCGCGTCCAGCAGCAGCATGCCGCGCCCCACGGCGATCTGCGCGGCCAGGAAACCGGACTCGCGCTCCAACATCCGCGACTCCAGATCCGCGAGGTCGCGCTGCGCCGTGGATGCGCGGGACGCCGCGCTGCCGGGGGACCCGCCGCGCAGGTCGAGGCCGACGCGCAGCATCCCCAGCATCACCTCCAGCCCGTGGCTCGCCCCGCGGTACACCGGTGACCCGTCGGCGAGGAACCGCTCGATCCGGGCCACGCACGCCTGGGCAGGCCCCAGATCGCCGCGCTCCAGAGCGGCTGTGGCCGTCCGCGCCTCGAGCCCCAGCTCCCGCAGCTCGGCGATGACGGGCGAGTCGCCGATGCCGCCTTCGACGACGCGCTCGAGCAGGTCGTCCGAGCGGGCCAGGACGGGGTCGACCACCTCGCGCAACCCGGCGAGCATCTGGCGGGTCGCCATGACCTCCAGAGGGCTGCCGAGCCGCTCCAGCACGGGTAGCGCCGCCCGGAGCGCGGGCTCGGCCACGACGGGCAGGGCGCGGTTCACCGCCGCGCTGCCCTCCGCGAAGTCGGTCTTGGCCAGGGCAAGCTCCAGCTGAGCGGGGGTGCCGGTCCCGGAGGGCAGGCTGCGGAACGCGGTGCGAGCGCGGGCGAACATGTCGCTGATCTCGGCCCACGGCAGCCCCTGGTCGGCGCCCATGATCGCGGTGTGGACGCCGAACTGTGCGGCCTGGACGGGCAGGCCGTGGCGGCCGGCCAGCTGGTGCGCGTACCGGGCGCGGGCGAACGGGCGCGCCGTGTCTCCGTGGTCGGGCAGGGCCATCAGGAACGCCATCACCCGCGCGCAGGAGCGCTCGGCGTACCCGCGCGCCTGGCCGGGGTCGCCCGCGGCGGCGAGCAGGTCGGCCGTCTCGCCCCACAGCCGCTCGGCCGCCCCGTCGACGTTGCCCTCCCGGTCGGCGATCTCGGCGAGCCCGCCGGTGACGATCGCCGCGTCCTCGGTGTGCCCGGCCGCCAGGTGGGCCGCCCGGGACGCGGTCCAGTGCCTGCGGGCCGCGTCGACGTCGTCCAGCTGCATCGCCGCCTCGCCCAGCAGCTGCTCGCAGTGCCCGATCCCGACGGGCAGCACGCGGGGCCCGAGCAGCGCGCGCGCCCGCGTCGCGAGGCGCCGCGCCGCGGCCCAGCGCTCCTCCGCCAGCGCCTCGCCGGCGCGGGTGAGCTGGGTGCCTGCCGCCAGGATGTCATGGGGCAGGCCGGTCGAGCGCCGGGCGAGCGTGTCGAGGGCGGTCAGCGCCGCTGCGGTCGTCGGGGCGTCCTCGGCGGAGAGCGCGGAGGCCATTCCGGCCAGCTCCTCCGCGATCTCGCCGCCGGCCGGGCGGGCGAGGGCGGCGGCCATGTCGTCCATGATCTCGGCCACCTCCTCCCCATCGGCTGGTTCGGCTTCGGGGTCGGGGTCGAACAGCCGGAAGAACTCGCGCAGCAGGTCCTCGTCCTCGGGTTCCACGGGGCCTCCTCAGCCGCGGCCGGGCGCGAGATAGGTGACGAGCGATCCCCACACCAGCGGCGCGTCGCGCAACTCGCCGTGGGCGCGCCACCGGTTCAGGCGGCGCAGCTGCCAGGCCCGCACCCCCTCGACGGGATCGGCGCGGCCGTGCGCGCTGTCGACCGCGAGCGCCAGGTCGGTGGTCGCTCGCATGTCCGGTCCGCGGTCGAGCGGCAGCACCCACCGGGTGGCGGTCACGAGCTCGGCCCCGGCGTTGACGGCCGCTATCGGCAGCCCGGACTGCTCGGCGATCTCGCTGTCGTCGCTGCCGCAGCCGATCAGCGCCACCCGCGGGGGCGCAGGGAACCGCTCGGGGGCCGCGAGCCAGTCGAACGCCCGGAACAGGTGCTCCTCGCCGGCGTCGTCGGCCAGGACGAGCGCCGCGGCCGCGGGCGCGTCCGGTGAGCCGGCGACCGCGTGCCCGAAGTACAGCAGGCGCCCGGGGTCCCCGTTCGACAGGAGGTCGCCGAACTCGCGGACCGTCAGCCCGTCGCCGCTGACGCCGGGTTCGATGTCCTCGCCGTCGCCGAGGCTCGACTCCCACAGCGTCGGCCGCCCGTTCGGGTACAGCAACAGCCGCCGCCGCCCCCCGGCGTCCGACGACGTCGACGGTCCGGGGTCCACGATCCGCACGGCCGGTCCGGCCGTCCCGGATGATCCGGGGTTTCGGGCGCGCCCGACGTGCACGGTGGCCGGCAGCCCACCCAGCACGCGGGCGACCTCGACCAGCCGGGTCCCGGCGCTGTCGACCGCGAGGCAGTCCCACGGCAGCGCGGCGGGCCACCCCCGCACGGCGATCGTCACGGTGTCGGTGCGGGGCGCGTCGGTCGCGGTCAGCTCCTCCCGCAGCGGCCCGGGCAGCAGCGCGCCGCCCAGCGCGGCGGCGAGCTCATGCTCGAGCCGAGGATCGGTCAGCGGCCCGGACCACGGGTCGCCGCGCTCGGCGGGGCGGGCCCGCGCGGCGAGCCCGCGCACCGCGGAGGCGTCATCCACCACACCCGCCGCCACCGGCCCCGACGGCGTCTCGCCGTCCGCGACCCTGGTCAGCGCCCACGCCAGCGCCTCGCCGAACGGCTCGATCGCCCACCACCAGCCGATGTCGCGGGTCATCGCAGGTCCCAGTCCGGGCCCGCGCCGAGTGCGAGCTCGGCTGCGGTGGCCGACCACCCGGGGCCGGAGAGATCGGGCGGCGCGACGTCGACGTCGAGCACGGAACCGGCGGCGGCGCCCTCGCGGGCCGCCAGGCGCTGCGCCTCCCGCGCCACGCCCGGCCCGCCGCGGGCGAGCACCGCCCGCAGCAGGGCGATGCAGCGGGCCCGCTGCCGGGCGGCACGCGCCGGGTCGGCTGAGCGGGCGCCTGCCTGCCGGAACATCCGGGCCGCCTGCTGGACGTCCCCGCGCACCACCTCGTCGGCGCCGCCTGCCGGGCCGGCGAGCCGCAGCGCGGTGACGGTCCGCGCGGTCCAGCGCACGGCCTGCGCGGCGATGCGGTCGGCCCCGCGGCGCGGCGGCCGCTCCAGGCGGACGTCGTGCACGTCGAGGACCAGCGGGTCGGCCGCCGACCCCAGCAGCGGCGCGGACCCGGTGTAGGCGTCGCCCGCGGGCGTCGGGATCAGCTGGCCGACGGCCAGCGGGAACGGCAGGCCGGCGCCGTAGAGGCGGAAGGCCAGGTGCGCTGCGGGGGAGGCGCCGGCCGCGGCCCGGACCGCGACCGTCACGAGCGGAACGCCCGGGTCGCGCCGCGTGAGAGTCCACGTCACGGTGTCCTCGCCGGTGTCGAGGACGTGGCGTGGCACCTGGTCCCAGTCCACGGACGCCGTGCGTTCCTCGTCCTCGTCGTCACCCGCCCGCTGTGCGCCGGCCAGCGTCCGGTCCCCGATCTCGGCCAGCGCGGCGAGCTCGGACCAGTCCAGCCTCCTGCCGCCGCCGAGCGCGGCCACCGCATCGGCGAGCTCGACCTCGTGCACCAGGTCGCGGCGGTCGGGGCTGTCGAACGGCAGCACGGCGGCCACGGCGGGCAGGGCCGCATCGATCAGCTTGGCTAGACCGGCCGGGGCGCCGCCGGTGGCGTCGCGCAGCTGCCGCGACAGCGCGGTGACCAGCCCGGCGCGGCGCAGCAGCCGCCGCTCGGCGTCCCCGGACTCGGCCGCGTCGAGCAGGTCGTCGAGCGCCGCCGCGGCGACGCCGATTCCGAGGTCGAGCAGGCCCGCGGGCAGCCGGTCAGGGCTGCGCCGCTCCAGCCAGCGCAGCGTGCCCAGCTCGCGCAGCGCGGCGGCGACGGGCCCGGACTCGGCGGGCACCGGTTCTCGTACGGCCCCGTCCGCCACCTGCGCAGCCGCCTCGACCACCGCGGAGCCGTAGAGGAGGTCGAGGACGGCGGCCGCCTCGTCCAGGTCGTGGACGGTCAGGTGCGGGGGGTCGTCGGGGGCGGTCGGGTCGAGGAACAGCGCCCCGCCGCGGACCATGACCATCCCGGTGCCCGCGGGCGCGGCGGGCCGGTGGCCGATGAGCAGGTCGCCGCCGTCGGCGAGCCGGATCGGGAGCTCCATCCTCAGCCCTCCGACCCGTTGCCGAGTACCCACCGGCGGAAGACGGGCGGCGGCAGCCGCCGCTCACCGAGCGAGGCGGTGAGCTCCTCGTACATCGGTACCCATCGTGGGTAGTCCTGCCGCGCGAGGGCGAACAGTGCCCGTGCCGATTCGGGTGTCCGCGCGAAGGCATCCAGCGTGCGCTGCAGCAGCGGATCGTCGGGCAGGAGCGGGCCGTCCTCGTCGGCGGGCTCCGGCACGGGATCGTGGATCAGCTCCCGGAGGTGCGCGCGGAACATGGCCGGGACCAGCGCGGTGACCTCGCTGCGGACGAACGGCACCTCCCACTGCGCCTCGCGGCTGTGCGCGGCGTCCCAGAGCCGGCGGGTGGTACCGAGCTCCACCTGCGCGGTCCAGGTCGCGGGGATCCCCTCGGCGAGCGCCTGCGCGATGCTGTGCCGGCGCGCCCACCGCTCGGCCTCGTCCGTGACCGCCGCCTCGAAGGCCTCGTCGGCGGTGTCGGGCAGCGCGTGCCCCTGCTCGGCCCACTCTCGCAGGGCGCCCGGCTGGGGCGCCTTTCCCCCGGGGTCGTGGGCGGCCTGCAGGTCGGCGCGACGGACGCCGGCGACGAAGGATGCGACGAGGGCGTGGTGGCGCCGCGACCGCAGCCCGATCGGCGAGCAGGCGCGGTCCACCACGTGCCGGCACAGGTCGTCGGGTTGCATCCGGGCGAGCCTGCGGTCGATGTACTGGTCGCGGTCCTGCCCGTCCGCCGCGGGACAGCGGGCCCAGCTGATCCGCAGGTGGTAGCGGTAGCGGGCGCACACGGCCTGGTCGGTTCCCGCGCGCCAGCCGTTGTCGTCGCCCGTCATGGGTGGCCGCTCCCGCCAGCCGACGCCGAGCTCGGAGGGCCGCAGGACGGCGAGGGTGGCCGCGCCGCGCCGCGCCCACAGCTCGTCGTACGCGGCGGTGTGGTGCTTCACGAACTCGGCCTCGGAGAGGAACCGGCGCAGGCGTGCGGCCCGCTCGATCTCCAAGGCCACGAACACCGCGCCCTCAGCGGCCAGCGTGTCCCATTCCGGGCTGACGGGCCGGTCCCGGTAGTGGCGCGCCACGATCGCGCAGGCCTTCTCCGACACGCGGCTCGCGGTCACGTGCGGGCGGTCCCCGTTGGGTGTCGCGTCGAGCCGGCGCGTGATGTCGACGGCCAGCGCGTCGGCCAGCCCACCGAGGGTCACGACGGCGGCCCAGAACCCCGGGTCCTCGAGCTGCCGGGCGAGGTCGACGGCGGCGGTCCGTCCGAGCTCACGGTCCGTCGGCCCGATGGGGACCGCGGCGGCGTCGGCGAACGGGTGGGACGCCACCGCACGCATGATCCACTGCTGGACGTCGCTGGGGGCGAGATGCGTGGCCCACGCGGGCCTGACCCCCTGCGTCCGCCTCCGCCAGGCGCGCTCGAGCAGGCCACCGACCGTTCCACGGTGCGTCACCGCCAGGGGCCGCTCATCGGTGGTCCTCCGGTAGTCCTCGGGGCTGGTCATCGGGCCTGTCGTGGGCGGCGTCACCGCCGTTACCTGGTTCTGACGGACGGCTGCGGCGCCGGACCGCCGTCCGTTAAAGAGGAGTAACCCTTCCCGGAGCGTGGACGACTGCCAGGCGGGGTGACCGGCACGCCGCCGGCCGAGGGCAGGAGGACGCCGTGCAGCTCGACCCGCAGGACGCCGAGCGGACCGCGGGCGCGGCCGCCGCGGAGCTGGACCGCTACGACGCGGGTGAGCCCGGCGTGGACCTCGACGGGATCGTGGCGGCGCTGGAGGACGCGACCGACGCCGCGCCGGACCATCCCGAGGTCGGTTTCTGGTGGTACTGCCTCGGAACGGCCCACGCCCGCCGCGCCGCGGACGGGGGCCCGCCGGACGGCTGGGACGCGGGCGTCGACATCCTCCGCATGGTCCTCGACGGGACGCCGGAC
>Ga0209591_10009238_pt1 | contig 10675 bp, 9 predicted proteins | sample MAT01_FD_187207 | JGI IMG/M metagenome (GOLD analysis project Ga0209591, IMG submission 187207) | Freshwater microbial communities from Lake Fryxell liftoff mats and glacier meltwater in Antarctica - MAT-01 (SPAdes) (version 2) | ecosystem: Environmental > Aquatic > Freshwater > Ice > Liftoff...
CGACGGAAAGCATCGCGGCGAAGCGGAACACCCACACCGACCACGCCGCACTCGGCAGCGCGCCCAGGAACCACGCATACGTCGGCAATCGCCAGTTGAAGAGCGAATGGGTCGGGTAATGGAGCCCCGTCAATTCGGCGTGCGCGGCATCGTGGTAACTTTGCCCACCGCGAACCCGTTCGACGACGTTGCGGTGGTACTCCACGTCCGGAACAGTCGTCGCGCCGATGGTTCGATTCGGGACCGATGCGCTATCCCGCAGGCAGAGGCCGACGAATGCGAGGAGAAATGCAAAGACCGCCAGAGCGGTCCGGCGGGAGAGGCCCGCGAACCGCGTGGCGGGCCACGCTTTAACCGCTGGAATTGTCACGCGAGCCCACCCCGGCGAACGCAAACCACGAACGGTCTACGGGTTCTCCGGGGCGGAGGCCAATCACTTCGCTTCGAACGACAAACCGTAGTTCTCCCCGGAGGCGTAGATCTCGGCGTAGGTCGCGTTCACTTTTTTGACCGCCTGAATCACGTCCCCGCCGAGCGAGCGGCCGTTCGAGCCGTCGTTGTGGAAGAGGGAGTAGAGCGAGTTCATGAACTCGTCCCCTTCGTAAGCGTCCGGCAGGCGGAGGATCGAACTTTGCAATTGATGCCAGGCCTTGGCGTGCCGGGCGTGCGCGGCCGCGAACTCCGCGGGGCAGCCGACCACATCGACTTTGTCCAAGTGGTCGGCGTACTTGCCGACCATCGCCCGCACGGCCGAGGGCTGCGAGTTCGCCTTCATGCTGTCGAACCCGCCCTTGAACTCGTTCTGGTCCGCGTCGAACACGCGCAAGATGGCGTCTTGCTCGGGGGTCGTGGGACCGTTGCCCTTGGCCTTCGCGGTCTTTTCCGACAACCACGGCGAGGCCTTGCGTTCCGACGGGCTGGTCGCCCCGCCGCGACTGCAACCGACGGCCGGGAGGAATGCCGCGAGAGCGGCGACCGTCAAAGCGAAAGCCTGGAGAATGCGCATGGAAGTTGCCCGAACTGGGAAACCCGGCCCCCGGCGACGACTCGTCGCCCGGCGAAGGCCGGTCCGGCAACCTTAGAACAGAACCGGCCGCAGTGCGCTCACTTTGCGGCCGGTGTCGAAGTGATGCTCAGCTCGTCGAACTCGACCGTGAACGCTTGCTTGGTCGAATTGGTGACGAACAGGCCGAACGTGACCTTCTCCGGGAGGTTCACCGTGGGCCCGCCGAACTCGTGCCAGTTTCCAGCATTCGCATCCGGGACTGCGGCGAAGAGCAACTTGTTGCCGATCCGCTTAATGCGGAAGTAGACCGCTTCCGGATCGAAGTGACCGCCGCCGGAACTGCCGCCGCCGTTGGCGTTTCCGTTGATCCAGCCGCCGTGCCGGCCGTTGCGGCGGAGGCCGCCCTGTTGAACTTCCAAACTCCGGGCGTGGAAGGCAAAATTTTGCTCGTCCGAACCGACGAACATCCCCGCTTGAGCGAGCAAACGCCCCCCGCCATCGGCGACTGGCCCATCGTACATGCGAATGCGAACGAGGGCGACGAAGTCCCCCTCCACGCTCCGCGTGATCCGCGGCGCGTTCGCGAGCCCTTTCCCCGGCACGAAGTTGTGCTCCCCCGCGGGGACCGAAATTTTGAGCTTGGAGCCGTCCAATGCGAACGAAGTATCCTTATCCGGATCGACGACCGTACCGAACTCCCGCAGCATCCGCTCGTTCGGCCGTTCCTTCGGCACCGGCGCCGCCAGGGCGAGCACGGGAAGGACGAACAGCACGCTGAAAGCACGCAGCATGGCGGAAACTCCGGACGAACTTTCGATCCCCATCAGCTTACCCGCACGAACCGTTCGCGTTGAGGCGAAAAACGCAGAACCGATCGCCGATCAGATCGCCGATCAGTGCGCGCCTACGCCTTTGATCGGCGATGGGTGGCGATGGGATCGATCAAGTCTTTGTCTTTCAAGGACTTCCAAGCCGCTTGCGGCTTCGCGATGCACAATCGGACCGTTAACCGAGTGATCTGCGATGGGCAAAAGGGTCGCGAAACTGATTCACGTCCACTCGTCTCTCAACCTCACTTCGGTGGATTCTTGGCGATGTGTGTTTCCTTCCGCGGCGGTGGTGGATCGATCACAGACTTGCGGAGAAATTCGAGATCGGCTTCGGAAAGGGTTGGCGGCAAGAATTTGGCGGGAATGGGAATCCCATGCATTTCAAAATCCTGCTGAGCATTGGCCCGTTCATGGAATTGCACAATCTCATCTGGAGATTGCTGGCTTCGTGGAACTCGGCCCGAAGGTCGGCGCCAGATGCAAACATATTGACAGATGAGGACTCGGTTTTTGCGATCGAACTTCGCCCAAACGATATCTCCGTATTTAATATCGGAGACGCGATACTTATAAGGTGCCGAATCCGGATGATATCTGCCATTCTTCAAAGGCTCCGAAAACACCAGAACGCGGGACTGCTGACCAATTTGGTGAAGTCGCATCCCGTTCTCGGAGAGTGATGTGACGAAACCTCGGAATGAAAAACCCTCGAAGTCTTGCTCCGGAGGAATCTTTCGTTCGAGCGAATTCGATTGAAATCCGTCGCAATCGGTATCGGAATTACACGAAATCGAAATTGCAGCAGCCACGAGAAGTGCGATAGGCATCGGAATCCTCCAAATGTGCAAGGTACGAGTTGGAAATGGAATTGCTGATCGACTTTGATAAAGTCGATCAGCATATTATGCGAGTTACGAATTGAATCGCCATTCATCAATTGGGCTGCCGAATGCCGAAATCGTGAACTGCGTTGATCCACCATTAACCATTGTGATCGGAGGATGCGTTGTTGGCACACCACCCGTTGCCGTCAAGAATGACCACGATTGGCTGCCGCCGATTCCACCCGTCGGCGGCTCGATTATTATTGCGCGAATGGCCGCACCGCTGCCAACCGTCAATCCGCCGTCGATTTTAAGTTTGTCGCATACGCCTGCTACGCTCCCGTTCACATCGATCCAAAGCTCACCGCTGTTCCAACTGAGATATCCGGTGATGCGAATTGCGGAACCCGCGAATGAAGTTCCTTGAGTTCCAAGATAGTTCGGGTCAATGATGCCACCGGCAATGACAACATTACCATCGAGGACCGCGTCCTGTGTCGTCGATGGACTATCAGAACCAAGAATACCATTGGTTTGGGAGTAGCCAAATTCGACTTTCAAGCGAGAGCCATGATCGATAATCGTTTTTGCAGTGCTGGTCTCTTGTAAGTATGACGGACCAGTTCCACTCGTGACAACTAGGGACTTCTTAATCGATGCCGTTGCATCGGTTTTTACATGAACGACTCCACCGTAATTATATATGGGTAATTCACACGTAAAAGTTCCAGGTCCCGTCACGGTCATCGTCGAACCGGGTCGTAAGGTCAACCTTGGCTCCGGACCTCCGCCTCCAATTCCCTGTACGGCTTTGAAAGCAACGGTTGCAGGGAGGATCGCCGTTCCGAGATTGACAACTGCGGTGCAGTATCCGCCGATGATCGCCCCAGCATAGTTCGTAAACTCCACTTCCGTCCCCGCCTCCACCGTCAGATTGCTCCCCGTTTCCTCTTCGCACTCGAAGCTCAGCGTGCTCCCGGTAATGACGCCTTCGGAATCGATGACCGTTCCCGAACCGCCTAGGAAGTGGACGATGCCGAGGTAATCCGTGTCGTTGAGCGTTCCGCCGTACCAGCCCATGCCGAGTTCGATGGTCAGTTCCGGGCCTTCTTCGTAGTCATCGACGCCTTGATTGAGCGTACCGCTGAAGAAGTTGAGACCACCAAGCGTGAAGTTGTCGGGCAGTGTGACCGTGTAGGCGTAGTCGTTGGCGATGGTGAGTGATGCGAATTCGCCCACGCCGATCTCCGAAAGGTCGCAATCCGAGTTCGAGTAGTCGGATTGGTTTGCGAAAATGTAGATGTTTTCGTGCGACATCGGAGCGTGATTCGCCGTCCAGTTCGCTCCGTCGGTCGCATCGGCCGTGTAGCCCAACCAGGAATTGTCCGCTGGAACCCAGCGATCTTCGAGCGATTCCAACTTCAATCTCGACCGCGATAAACTAGGTGAGGGGGGCACTGCGATGTTTGCGGGAAAACATGCTGGCGAACATGGGAACGCTCCGAACGGTTTGATTGTACGAGTCGGCCACATGGTAAGGAGAGTAGCCAGTAACTTCGATCCGGTTAATCCCAATTTCGATAATTTAGCCAAAATACTTCCCGTTCATTCTCTCGATAAAGCGAATGTTTTTGAGACCCTCCTCCCGGCTCGCCAAAACGGTTTTCGGAACCGTTTGAAGTATAACAATACCCAGAACCGTTTCCCACAAACCGAGCCCGCCATGCACCCCCTCTACCTCTTTCGCCATTGCCCGCGCTGCGGGGCGGGGCCGTTCGAGCCGGGGGCGAATCCGCTCGTATGTGCGGCCTGTGGGTTTGCGTTCTTCTTCAATCCGACCGTTTCCGCGGCGGCGTTCGTGTTCGACGATCGCGACCGAGCCCTGTTCATCCGACGGGCGAAGGAGCCGGCGAAAGGGAAGCTCGCGATCCCCGGCGGGTTCATCGATATCGGCGAGACGGCGGAGTTCGCGTTGATGCGGGAGGTCCGCGAAGAAGTGGGGCTCGATGTGGTCGGCCTTTCCTACTTGGGCTCTTGCACGAACGACTACTTTTACCGGGGCGTCACGTATCCCGTGGTCGATCTGGTGTTCCGAGCCACGGCTTTGAACCCGGACACTGCGGAGGCGCTGGACGGCGTTGCCGGGTTCGAGTGGCGGCGACTTTTGGACATCGACCCCGCGGAACTCGCGTTCCCGTCGTTGAAGATGGGTTGGCGAAAGCTCACGGAATAGCCGCAAACGAGCAACGTCGCATTGATCCGCCGGTGGACTGAACCGTAGAATCAAACCACAGTCTGCCGGAGAGTACCTTGGACGAACCACACGATTCGGACCTGACGACCCTCCAGAAGCCGGAAGCCGATTCCGCGCCGCTCAGCGCGGATACGCGCCCGGGACGGTCCGTGCTGTCCGAACGCGGACGCAGCGGAGACGAAACGGTCTTCCTACCGACCTCGGGCGAGACGACGTACTTCGACATCCCGGGGTACGAAATCAGCCGCGTGCTCGGCAAGGGCGGGATGGGGATCGTCTACCAATCCCGGCAGATCGCGCTGAATCGGCCCGTCGCCCTCAAGATGGTGCTCGGGGGCGACACCGCGGACCCGCGGGAACTCGTGCGGTTCCTCGCCGAGGCCGAGTCTGCGGCAGCCGTCAAGCACCCGAACGTGGTCCAGGTGTACGAGTACGGCCAGGCATCCGGCCGGCCGTTCCTCGCGCTCGAACTCTGCCCGAACGGCAGCCTGCTCGAGCGGCTCAAAGTCGATCCGCCGGACTTCGAAGCGAGCGTGGAGCTCGTCCGCCAGATCGCCCTCGGGGTTCACGCGGCGCACGTCGAAGGGATCATCCACCGCGACCTGAAGCCGGGCAACGTGCTCTTCGATGCGGAGGGGCATCCGAAGGTCACGGACTTCGGGCTCGCCAAGCGCGGCCTCGGGTCCGACCTCACCAAGTCGAACGCCGTGATGGGCACCCCCGCGTACATGGCCCCGGAACAGGCGAAGGGGGACAGCAAGTTCGTCGGTCCGACGGCGGACGTTTGGGCGCTGGGCGTGATCCTCTACGAGTGCCTCACCGGCGTCACGCCGTTCCGGGCGGACGATTCGTGGGCGATCCTGCACAACGTGCTGACGCTCGATCCACTTCCGCCTCGCAAACGAGTGGCGAACATTCCGCCGGACCTCGAACAAGTCTGCTTGAAGTGCCTGCGGAAAGAGCCGCACGAGCGATACGCCTCGGCCAAGCTCTTCGCCGAAGACCTGATCAACTTCCAGGAAGGCCGGCCGGTCACGGCACGCCCCGTCGGCCCCGTGCGGCGGTTCCACCGCTGGGGTCGGCGGAACCCGGTGCTCGCCGCGGTGCTCGGCGGGGCCTTGCTGTTGGTGCTCGGCCTGATCGCGTCCTTGGCCGTGGGCTACCGCGAAGCCGTGGCGAGCGCGGATAGCGAACGGGGCCGCGCCGAAGCGGAATCGCGGCTCCGCGAGAAGGAAGCCGAGGCGAAGCTCGAAGCCGAAGCGGCGAAACTCGATGCGGACCGGTTGCGGATCGCCGCCGAGAAGGCGAAGGCCGAGGCGGACGCCGAGGCGGCCCGGGCGAACCAGGTCTCGGACTTCCTCACGCAGACGTTCCGCTCGACCGACCCACTCGATCTCTTCGGGGACAACCTCGCGCCGCCGAGCTGGGAGAGGCAGCGCAACCGCACGGCCGTGGACATCCTCCACGAGGCCGCGGCTCGCTTCCAAACCCTGCTGCACGACCAGCCGATCGCGCGGGCGAAATTGCTCGCGAGCATCGGCGAAAGTTATTCGAACCTCGGGCTCCTCACCAACGCCGCCCCCCTCTTGAAAGAGGCCCTCGCACTGCGGCGGGCCGCGCTGCCCGCGGACCACCCCGACATCGCCCAGAGCGAGTGGCTGCTCGGCCACCACAAACTCGACCTCGGAGATTTCGCGGCGGCCCGCGATCACTTCCGCACCGCGGCGGCGATCCAGAAGCGAGCCGGTCTGCCCGAGACCGTCGTCAACACGACCCGCACCTTCGAGGCCTGGTCGCTCTCCATGCTCGGCAGCCCCGAGGCGGAGCCGCTGATCCGCGAGATTTACGACTTCCGCGTGAAGGCCGACGGTCCGACGCACCGCAATACGCTGAACGTCCTCATCGGGTTGATCGCGCACCTGATCGACAACGACCGGACGCCCGACGCCATCGCGGTGCTGCCGCGGTTGCACGCGGCGATCCAGGCCCAACCGAACGGGCAGATCCGACAAGTCGGCCTGGCCACGATCGACTTCCAGGCGGCGATGGGGTTCCGCTCGCAAGCGAACCTGCTTCCCTTGTTCCTCAACCAGGCCGAGAAATCGTTCCGCAAAAGCCTCGCGGGCGGGGAAGCGGCGCTGCCCAACGACCACCTCTACCTCAGCCTCATTCGCTTCGAACTCTGCAATACCCTCTTCGAATTGGGCAAGACGGTCGAAGCGGACGAACTGTTGAACCGCGTGCTCGGGGACATCCGCAAGACGATCGGTTTGGCCCATCCGAAGTCGCTGTTCGTGATCGAGAAATCGGCGGAACGGTCCGTCGAGACGAAGCAACTTCCCGCGGCCCGGGCATTGTTCGACGAAGCCGAGGCGGCCAACCGCGAACGCTTCGGCGATTCGAACCACTGGCTCGCGCTGCTGCTCGCCCGCCGCGTGGTTTTCGAAGTCGAGCACGGCGACGGAGCCCTCGCCGTCGAGAGCGCGAAGGCCATGCTCAAAGTCCTGAACGCGGGGCATGCGACCGCCACGCCCAAAGCGATCCACGACCTCGCCGAAGCGGGGGCCGCGTTCCGCAAGCAAAAGGCCCAAGCCGGCCGCCTTGTCGGAGTGGAACTCCTCGCGGCGACCCGCCGCTTGAGTTCGACTCGCGGCGGTCCGCCCGACCGCAACGACCTCCGGCTCCTCCGCGACGAAGGCGATTTGCGGTTCCTCGTCGGTCAACATGCGGTGGGAACGAAATTGATCGAGGACGCGGTCGCGCTCGACCGAGAGCACCCGAAGTTGCTGACCGTGCGGGAGAAGAACTGGCTCTACTTCTACCTCGGTCGGTCCGAGGAAGGCCGGGGCCGATTCGTCGAGGCGGAGGCCGCTTACCGCATCGCTTACGAGGTGGAACGGAGCGCCCCCAAGAATCGGCCCGACCGCCGGGACGATGCGGTGTCGCTGGCGGGTTCGCTGGTCGATCTCGGCCGATATGCCGAAGCGTCGGTCCTGTTCGAGGAAGTGCGGAAGTCCTGGGCCGCCATCCCGACCGCATCGCCATTCAACAAGGATTCGTCCGTCGCCCACGGCCTCGCGGTCAAGCTCGCGGAGGGGGACCGCCGCGCGGCTGACGAGTTCGTGAAAACGCGGTTGACCGGAAACGCGGACAGCGTGATCCTCGCGGCGAGCGTGGCCGGGCTCCTGGCGCAACCGACCGCGTGGAACCCCGTCGAAGTCCTCGACAAATTGACCGCGGCGATGAAGCCTTTTCCGAACTACGCCTTCGGCCAACGGGTGCTGCACTTGGCGCGGGTCCGTGCGGGTCAACCGGTCGAAGCGGCTCTGGGAATCGCCGGCCTCGGCGGACCGACGACGCCGTACCACCACGCCGTGCTCGCCCTCGCGGACCTCGAACGTGGCCGAACGGCCGCCGCGAAGAAGCACCTCGCGGAGGCCGAACGCATGGTGGCGAGTGCGGAGTCGAAACAACCGGATCGGTTCGAGTATGCCACCATTGGTTGGTTCGAGCGGTTTCAAACCAAGTTCTTGATGGACGAACTGCGAGAGCGGTTGAAGTAGGCCCGGCGAGCCGAACCGGTCGGATAGTGCCGCTCGGCTCGAGGCACCTACTCCAACCGCGTTCCCAGCTGCCGCCGATACTCTCCTTCGTCGATCCGCTCGAACTGCACCCGATCCCCGACCCGCAGCGGGAAGAACCCATCCGCGACATCGACGATCACCCGCGGCGTGCGGCCCAGGATGTTCCACCCGCCGGGGCGCGCGAGTGGATAAATGCCCGTCTGCTTTCCCGTCAGCCCCACGCTCCCCGGCTCGACGCGGACCCGCGGCGTCGCCAACCGCGGCACGCCGGAGAGTTCTGTTGGCAGGTAGCCCAAGTACGGAAACCCCGGAACGAAACCGATAGCGTAGACGGTGTATTCGTTCGACGTGTGCAACTCGATCACCCGCTTCGTCGTCAATCCGGTGACTTCCGCGATCCGCGCCAGATCGAGATTCAATTCGTAGCAGACGGGGATCGCATGAAAGCGCGTCGGTAACTTTTCGCTCCGTTCGATCCGTAGGGTTTTGAGCCAATTCGAGACACCCTCAATCCCCATCCGATCCGCATCGAAGTACACGCCCACGCGGGAATAGGCTGGGACCACATCCTGCAACCAGTCCGGATTCGCGGCTCGGACCGCGAGTGCCAGTTGCACCGCGGCCGCCTCGTCCGGCAAGCTCACCAGAACCGCTTGATCGCCGAGGGGTTGGATCGTCATACCCGCCAGTTTATGCGGACTTCCGAAGTCCGGCTTCGACTTCGGAAGTCCTACTCACCGACCGTCGGCGCGACTTCCGAAGTCGAAGCCGGACTTCGGAAGTCTTTGGTGTGAAATCCCATCGTCGCTCCGCCGTCTATTCTGATGTGATGGAACCCGACCACCTGGCGGACTTGGTGGACCGGCACGCGGCAGCACTCGTGCTGTACGCCCGGCAGTGGTGCTCCACCCCCGAAGACGTGGTCCAAACGGCCTTCCTGAAACTGGCCCAACAGAGTACTCCCCCGGAGAGTCTGGTCCCCTGGCTTTACCGCGTCGTTCGGAACGGATCGATCGACGCGGCGCGAGCGGCTCGGCGGCGGCAGAAGTACGAGACTCGCGCGGCGGGCCAAACGCCGAACTGGTTCCTTCCGTCCGACGACCCCACGGGCCTGGACGCCCGCAAGGCCGCGGACGCGCTCAGCGATCTGCCGCTGGAGATCCGCGAAATCCTGGTCGCCCACCTGTGGGGCGGGCTGACCTTCGAACAGATTGCCGCCACGGTCGGCGGGTCGGCGAGTACCGCCTACCGCCGCTACGCCGCGGGGATCGACTTGCTCCGCGAAAACCTGAGAGTCCCATGCCCGATTCCGACCCGGAAGTAAACGAACTCTGCGACGGCGACCCGCTCGCCCGCGCCCTGGCCAAGCTCCAGCCGATGCCCACCGCCCTCGGCGGCACGCAGTTGATCTACCTCGCCGGGCAGGCCGCCCGCGAGCGAACCGTGGCGTTCTGGCGGCGGGCGTTCCTCGCGCAGACCGCCGTGCTCGCTGCGGTGGGCGGCTTCGCGGCGTGGCAGTTCCTTCAACCGGCTCAAACGAACGAACGGCCGAAGATCGTGGTGCGCGAAGCGGACAAGCCGCTCGTGGAAGAAGCGCCGATGCCGCGGGACTCGGAGCCGCTCTCGGGCCCGTCCGGCGAATTCCACATCGGTCATCGGCCGCCCGGTCAGCGCGATGATTTGGCCGAATACTTGCGCATCCGCAAGGAAGTGATGACCGCTGGCCTCGGCCTGCTGCCGGACGCGAAATCGGCGACGACTCGCCCCGTGAATCCGACCGAGTTCGAGAAGTCCCTCAACTTACCGCCCGGCGTGTTGACCGCGCCGTATCGCTTGCCGCCGCCCGCGGAACCTCCCCCGGAGTAGCCATGCGCTTCGCTGCAATTCTCGCGTCGCTGGCGTTCGTTGCCGCGGCATCGGCCCAACCGGATTCGCCGACCGTCAAGAAGCTGGCGATCTCCCCCGCGGCCGCGCCGCGTCCTGCGCTCAAGTACGTGCTCCTGCCCGAAGGCAAAGACCGCACGCCCGGCAACGCGGCGCTCGGGTACTTCCGCACCTTCGCCGCTCGCCCCGCCGCCCCGAGCCGCGACGCGGTCAAGGCGGCCGATGTTCAATTCGACAAGTGGCATGAGACGCCAGTGGCGGACCTGCCCGTCGCGGATGTCCGCAAGGCGCTC
>Ga0209591_10009245_pt1 | contig 10668 bp, 12 predicted proteins | sample MAT01_FD_187207 | JGI IMG/M metagenome (GOLD analysis project Ga0209591, IMG submission 187207) | Freshwater microbial communities from Lake Fryxell liftoff mats and glacier meltwater in Antarctica - MAT-01 (SPAdes) (version 2) | ecosystem: Environmental > Aquatic > Freshwater > Ice > Liftoff...
CCCAGTCGAGCACCACGGCGGTCAGTTCGTAGGAGTTCACGCCATACCTCCCATCGCGCTGAGTGTGGCTGCCGCAGCGGTTCCCGCAGCGGTTCCCGCAGTGGCTGCCGCAGTGGCTGCCGCAGTGGCTGCCGCAGTAGCTGCCGCAGTGGCTGCCGCAGTGGCTGCCGCAGTAGCTGCCGCAGTGGCTGCCGCAGCGGTTCCCGCCGCAGTCTCCTCGCCAAGTCCGAACGAAAGCGTCATGCCGACACCGGTGGTGACTACCACGACCTCGACCGTCGGACGTGGCTTGGAGCGGAAGATCTGATCATGCGGGTGCTTGGCATAGACGCCGTGCCAGCGTTGGCTGATCTTCAGCCCTGGGACATCCAGGAAGCTACGCAAGTACGACAATACTAGGTCGTCGATCTCGGCCTTGTCGACGATGTCGACGGCTTGGCCGTATTCATGCGAGTCGCCGATGGTGATCTCACCAAGACCGTTCTGGGCCGCCATCACGTGGATGCCGTGACGCACGTGGTCTGGCAGTTCCCGGGCGATGCGCTCCTTGAGCGCCGGTAACCCAGGGCACTCGCGGAAACTCGGGTAGTGGCAGAGGGTCAATCCGCCGGCCAGCATCGGGCCGATACGTGCGCCGTCGCTGAGTGGCGCGCTGCGCATCATCTGGAGTTTGCAGCGTACGATGCCGCTATTGACGAAGACCTCGGGGAAGAGCGTCTGGAAATCATCGCCGGCGCACACCACGGTGCGACCGGTCTCCCAGCGTAGGCCACCGGCCAATAGCACGCCGTCCTCGACGGCAGTCACCGCGGTATTGAAGTGGAAGCGCACGCCAAGTTTTTCACTTAGGAAAGTCGGTAGCTCGGCGATGGCGGCGCGCGGATCGACGCACACTTCCGTTGCGCTCCAGAATGCGCCACGCAGCCCGTCGGCGCGCAAATATGGGCTACGTTGCCGAGCCTCATCGGGAGAAAGTAGCGTGCCGCTGAAACCCAGACCAGGAGCGATGGCAGCGAATTCGCTGAGCACCTGCCATTCATCGTCTTGGTAGGCAACGTGCAGCGACCCGATTTCTTCATGCCACAGACCGGCGCTGGTCAGCACTTCCAACCACAAGGCGCGGCTCTGCATCGCGGTTCGATGCCAACGACCGGGGATCTGACCGATCGGCCAGATCATGCCGAAATTGCGGATGGATGCGCCCATCGCGCAGGGGTTGCGTTCAAACACCACCACTGAATGCCCGCGTTTGGCAAACGCATAGGCGTGCGCAAGTCCCACGATGCCGGCACCGACGATGGCGACTTCGGCCTGATGGATCTTGGACATGGGAGTTGCTCTCCGACAAGTGGCGCGGTCGCAGCACATGCTATCGGAGGCAGGTGAAGGCCGTGCGAAGACGGTTGATGCAAGCGACCAGCGCAAAAAAACGTGGTTCCTCGTCGTTCGTGGTGGAAATCTGCTCCCAATGGACAACTACCAGAACAAACCAAACAGCCGATTGAACAGGAGACGCGGAGACGCGGAGATCAGAGGAGGCGAGAGAATCGTCTTTTCTCGTCGCTATTTCATCTTTTTTCGCGCTCATCCAATCTCCGCGTCTCCGCGTCTCTTGTTCGATCCGGTGGTCGATCGGTGGAAACGCAAGTTTCCACCACGAACGACGAGGAACCAGGAACGTTCCCGCGCACAATCTTCATCAAACGTCGTGACTGATCTTGGTCGGGTGATCCGACGAGAAGCAGGCCCATGACCGCTTCTGCACTTAGTTCGGTCCCAGCGACCGCCGCCGCTGCACCATGGACGCAGCTTGTGCGCTTGTCTGCCGCGCAACTGGTCGCCTGGGGCGCGCTGTACTACACCTTTGCGGTGGTGCAGGTGCCGATGATGCGCGACCTGGGCTGGAGCCCGACGCTGTTAGCGGGAGCGTTTTCGCTCACGTTGCTCACCTATGCCCTGGCCGGACCGCTGCTCGGACCGTGGTTCGACCGCCGTGGACCGTGGGGCATCATGGTCGCCGGTGCTGCAGTCGGCGCGGCGTTGATGGTCGGCTGGGCATGGGTGAACGATCCCCTGGTGTACGTGGCTTTGATGGGCGTGCTGGGCCTGGCGATGGCGGCGTGCCTTTACGAACCGGCGTTTTATTTAGTGGCATCGTGGTTTCCCTCGCGCCGGGCGAAGGCCTTGACCGTGCTGACCTTGTTCGGCGCCATGGCCAGTCCGCTGTTCATGCCGCTGACGGAACGCTTGTGCCTGTGGTTCGGTTGGCGTGACGCATTATTAATTTTGGCGGCGTCGGTGGCGCTGATCGTCGTACCGTTGCTGGCATCGTTGCCGCGTCGCGTCGCCGCGCCGATAACGTCCATCTCGCTCGATCCGAGTACCGCACGTTCGGTGTTGCGCGAAGCGCGCTTCTGGTGGCTCCAGTTCGGCTTCATCTTGGTGTCAGTCACCACTATCGCGGTGCCGGTGCACTTGGTGCCCTACTTGGTTGATCGTGGTGAAACCTTGGCCTTCGCTGCCACCTGCGTGGGCTCTATCGCCCTGGTCGGTGTCGCCGGGCGCTTGGTTTTCGGCATGCTCGGCGACGGCCCCTGGTTGATCGTGCTGACGGTGGTGGTGTTCGCATTGATGACGGTGGCGGTGATCCTGCTCCTGACCATTCCTGGAAAAGCCGGCGCCATCGTCTTCACCGTGAGTTTCGGACTTGGGTATGGTGCGTTGTGGCCGACGCGCGCAGCCTTGGTGGCACGCGCCTGGTCCGGGCCGTCGCTGGGAACGATTGCCGGCATGTTCGCTTTCGGGCCGAACGTGGCGAAGGCGACGGCGCCACTGCTCGCTGCGGTCATCGCGCTCAGCATCGGAATGGATGGCGCGTTTGCTGTGCTCGCCGCTTTGCCGGCGCTTGGTGCCGTACTGATCTGGCAAGGCCGCGAGTAGCAGTCGCCTTCTTCCTGGGGCGTGGGCGGCCCGCCAATGCTGGAAAGCTAAGCGTGGTTGGCGCCACCCCGGAGGGGAGGCATGGTAATAGCCCGGCACTTCAGTGCACTTCAGTGCCGGGAACGGGAGTAGAATTTTCACTAGTCCTGGAGGGACGACTGAAATTTTCGCGGGTTCAGCCGTCCCTGCGGGACTACGAACATTTTTCGTCGCGAGTCCCGGCACTGAAGTGCCAGGCTATTACCACAACGTCCCTGCGGGACGCGCTTAGTTTTCCAGTATTGGCGGCCGGCCCACGCATGACATTGCGCGGGCGGGCCGCCCACGCCCCCAGGAAAGACATCGCGCGTCAGGTGAGTTCCTGGATCAAGATGAGATACGATGTCCATCGAGCGCCACGCGAACATGACCTGGCATCGTCGCGGCATGATCGGCCAACCACGCTTCCACCTCATGGCCGAGGTGCGTCAACCAGCCATGTTCCGCGCCACATTCGCTGATGATCGCCACCGCCTGATCGAGCGTGTTGTGATTGCGCGCGTTGGCGAAGCCAGGCGGGTACGAGCAATCGACCACCACCGTGTGCGGCCGCCACGCGGCGAGCCATGTGCGCGTGGGTTCCGGCAGGCCGACGGTATCGGTCAGCCACGCCAGGCGCTGGCCGTCGTGTTCGATGCCATAACCGAAGGTCGGTTTGGAATGAGCGAGCGGTAGCGGCGTGATGGTGCAGGCACCGATGTCGAGCTCGGCGAATGCCACCAACGCACAGAAGCGCAGAAAACCTGGATTGCGGTAGAGATCGGCGCAGCCCCCGGGATCCGGCGGATGGAAGGCGGGCCGCTCCGGCAGTTTTGCCCAGCGCCACGGGAACAAACCCTGCACATGATCAGGATGAAAATGCGTCAGCAGCACCGCGTCAGGTGGCGTGTCGTTAAAACGATCGAGCAGATCGTGACCACCGGCGTCGATCAGCAGGCGCGTACCGTTGGCCTCAATCAGACCGGAGCACGGCTTGCGCCGCGCGGGTGCCGGCGTCACGCGACAGATGGTGCAGCCACAACCGGGAACCGGTGCGGCGTGAACACTGCCAGTACCAAGAAAGGTCAGGTGCATCAGGTGGGATACTCACTGCGATAGGCCAACCTGCCAACCACCCACGTCGCCGTCGCGTGGTGCCGTCCTGGACGCGCATCCACCGCCACCAGATCAGCCCGCAGGCCTGGGGCGATTCGACCGCGATCGGCCAGACCGGCGGCGCGGGCCGGGTTGCTCGCTACGACCGCGGCGGCGCGTGGCAGATCGAGTACGCCGATGTCCACCAGCCGCAGGGCTGCCGGCAACATGGCAGCGGGGGCGTAGTCGGCGCACAGACAGTCCGCCGCGCCAGCGCGCAAGGCGTCCTCAGCCCGCAAATGACCACCTTGTGAGCGTCCGCGCAGGGCGTTGGGTGCGCCCACCAGCACACTGATGCCGGCGGCGCGCGCGGCGTGGGCGGTGTCGATATCAGTCGGGAACTCGCTGATGCTGACGCCCAGTGCGATCATTTCTGCCACGCGTGCCGGGCTGTCGTCGTCATGGCTGGCGATCGGCACGCCAGCCTTAAGAGCGGTGGTCGCTAGATCGCGCGCGCGTTCCCACGCTGGGCCACGGCCAGCCAGTTTGCGCTGCGTAATGACGGCGGCTTCGGCCGCGGGGATGTGATACGTGCGCCCCAGGTAGGCGATGTAGTCCTCGGGCCGGCGGAATTGCCCTTGGCCTGGGCTGTGATCCATCAGTGACAGCAGATCAACCATGTCGTCGTCGATCAGCGCAGCTATCACCGGCGCGGCATCACCATCGGTGACCTCGAAGCGGCAATGCGTGCGGTTGTCGACCAGGCCGTGCGGATGGTGCGCGCGGATGGCGCGTACCAGGTCACCAGCGGTGGCAACACTACGCACGCCTAGCTCACCCGAGGCGAAGGACACGCTGTGGTAGATGGTGGTGATGCCGGCGGCGGCATTGCGGCGATCACATTGGGTCACGGCGAAGGGCAGAGGGAACGGCACTTTCGGGCGCGGTTCGACCTCTTTTTCAATCGCGTCGCAGTGCAGATCAACGATGCCGGGCATCAGGAGTTGGCCGCCAAGATCAAGCTCGTGCATGTTGCGTGGGCAATCACCACCGACCGCAACGATGAAGCCATCGCGGATGGTCACGCTGCTGCGTTCCTGCACCGCGTCCGGAGTTACGACCCAGGCGTTGGTCAGATGAAAGGCGGTGGGAGATTTCAACATGGGGCGGCTTCCAAATAGACGGTGTGATCGGCCAAGCGCCGCACCAGGTCGGCGTCATGGAACACCGCGACGATGGCGGTGCCCGCGTCACGGGTGCGGGAAATCAACTCGACCACTCGCTCACGCGACACCGGGTCCAGGCTGGCGGTCGGTTCATCAAGCAACAGCAACGGTGCACCAGCGCAGAAACCGCGGGCGAGGTTGACGCGTTGTTTTTCCCCGCCGGAAAACGTCGCCGGTGGCAGCGACCACAGGTGTCCAGGGACACCAAGATGCTCAAGCAGACTGGCCGCACGTTCCTGTGCCGCGTCCTTGCCCAACGCGAGGAGCGCAGGTTCCGCCACCACCGCGAGTGCGGGTTGACGTGGCAAGCAGCGAAGGAACTGGGTGACGAAGGCGAGGTGCGTCGTGCGCAGGCGCAGTACCGCGCGATCATCCGCGCTAGCGAGGTCCACCGGTCCGTCACTGGTGGTGAGCATGATCCGCCCCGCGCTCGGGCGGTAAGTACGGAAGATACACGACAACACCGACGACTTGCCGGCACCGCTCGGGCCAACGAGCGCGGTCAACGTTCCTGGGTGAACGTCGAAGGAACAGCCGACCACCGCAGAAAGCGTCATCCCGCGTTCATGGAGGGTGAATGTTTTGCGCAGTCCGTCGATGGACAGGAGCGGTCCGCTGTCCGATGTCCGAGGTCTATCTTTCGGCCCGATGTCCGATGTCCGATGTCCGATGTCTTCTTTGAGCATGTTCATCCCTTCAATTGACGGCATTTGGACATCGGACATCGGACATCGGACATCAGACATCGGCCATCGGACATCGGACATCTAAAGCGCTGCCGACACGAGTTGCTGGGTGTAGGGATGGGCGGGATCTTCCAGAATCTGATCGGTGAGTCCGCTTTCGACCACGCGACCCAGGCGCATGACCAAGGTGCGGCCCGCGAGTAGACGGATGACGCCGAGATCATGCGTGACCACGATCATCGCCGTGCCGGTCTCGCGCTGGAGTTCGAGGATCAGATCGAGGATGCGCGCCTGCACCGACACGTCGAGGCCGGTGGTGACTTCGTCGAGTAACAACAAGGGCGGATCGGTGGCCAGCGCCTTGGCGATCTGCACACGTTGCTGCATGCCGCCGCTGAACGCGCCTGGACGTTCGTCCATCCGTTCGATCGGCACCTGCATACGCGCCAACAAACGTTCTGCCCGTTGACGAATGGTGGCAAACCGCCGTTCGCCAGCCATCAGCAGACGTTCGGCAACGTTGCCGCCACAGCTGACCTGAAAGTTGAGCCCGAGGTGCGGGTTCTGATGCACCATGCCCATCGCCCGGTCGCGCAGCGAGCGGCGTTCCGCAGCGTTGAGCGCGAACAGTTCGTGCCGCGTGTCGCCCTGGGTGAACCAGGCGCTGCCGGCACTGGGGGCGAGGTCGCCGTGCAGCACCTTCACCAGCGTCGACTTGCCGCTGCCGGATTCACCCATCACGCCCAGGATTTCGCCTGGATGCAACGCGAACGACACGTCCGCCATCGCCACCACCGCGCCACAGGCGGAACAACGATTAGTGTCGGACAGCGGGCCGGTGGTCTCTAAACAACGATCACAACCGACACCGTGGATGCGTGTCAGTCCATCAGCGACCAGGACGGGTTCATCCATGACGTGCCTCCGCATGCCGTGGTTGCGCCGCGCGTCGTTGATCACACCAATCGGTGTCCGAACACTGATGCGTTACACCGCCGTCGCCGTGGATCTCGTCAAGGAAAGTGTCGTCGGCGCCGCAGTGCACACACTGCCGGCGTTTGCCGTTGCCATCACGGAAGTCCTCAGTGCGAAACGGCACATCATCGAACGCCAGCGGCTCGGCGCGGGTGTGCGGGGGGACGGCGTAGATCTTTTTCTCGCGCCCGGCGCCGAAGATGAACATAGTCTCGGACATGTTGAGCTTGGGCACGTCCCAACGTGGGATCGGTGAGGGATCGATGACGTAGTGGCCGTTGATACGTGTCGGATAACGGTGCGAGATGGTGATCTCGCGGAAACGCACCAGGTCTTCGTAGAGTTTGACCAGCAGGCGGGCGTAGTCCTGCTCGCCGTGCATAACGCGCCGGCGTGCTTCGCTCGACTCGACCACCACCAACGAATCAGGATAGGGGACCTGGAGCACCAGGATCTGCTCCGCGGTCAATGGCCGCTCCGGAATGCGGTGACGCGTCTGCACCATGCTGGCATCCTGCGTGCGCACCGTGGTCGTCACTCCAGGACAGGTGGTGGTGATGAAGTCGCGCAGGTTCACCGCGTTGACTGAATCATCACTACCCTGGTCGATGACCTTGAGCACGTCGCTCGGACCGATCAGCGCTAGCGTTACTTGTAGGCCACCAGTGCCGAAGCCACGACCGATGGGCATTTCACGCGAGGCGTAGGGAACTTGATGTCCTGGGATGGCTAGCGCTTTGAGCGCACAGCGGCGGATTTCTTTTTTCGCGGCTCGATCCAGGTAGCCGAAGTCAACGCTCATAGATTCTCCTTGGCGCGGGGATTTCGGTACGCTCGACGCGCGACGAGGTCGCTTCGCTCCCGCAGCGAGGTCGCTTCGCTCCCGCAGCGAGGTCGCTTCGCTCCCGCAGCGAGCTTTGCGCAGTGATGCGCGTCCCTCCCGCGGCGGAGCCTCGCAGCGCGGGCGCAGCCCGCTCGTTGCGCGCTGCCGTGGGCGCGCTCGCCGCGCGTGGCCCTGGGCACGCTCGCTGCACATCGGTCCCGATCACGCCTTACCCCGCGCTGCCCGTAGGCGATCAAGGTCGGATTGGAAGGTGACATAGTGCGGCATCTTGTAGTGCGTGCAGAACCCCATGCTTTCGATGCCGTCGATGTGCATCAGGACGAATTCCGGATCCTGTGCCGGATGCAGGATGCCGTTGGCTACACCTTGCTGCATGGTCTGGTCGAGGATCGCCATGCTGATGGCCTTGACCTCGTTGTGACCGAAACACGCGCCGTAGCCCAGGCCGAAGGTCGGTGGTTTGCGTCCGGCTTTGCCTGCGTCGTTGGCTCCATCGCTGTCGTGTTTGCCGAACATCGCCACCACTTCGCATTCGGTCATCAGCACCTCGCCGGCTTCGATCGGCTCACCGGTCTCGGGATGCGGCAGGAACACCGGCACGTGGCCGACGCGTAGTTCCGCCACCGTCGGATGGATTTCGCCGTAGCCGCGCATGCTGGAATAGGCAATCGCGAGCAGCCCGCCGGTCTCGCCGCGCGCCATGGTCATCAGCGCGGCAGAACGCGGCGCCGGCAGGCTCAGCGGCGTGCGGGTGATGTCGTGCGGTTCGGGATCGGTCCCCGGCTTGGCTGGCAACAGGCCTTCGGTGCGCAATGCGTCGAGCACCTTGGGGAAACTGTCGGGCACCGGTCGTCCTGGGCGCGCGGGCAACCACGGGTCCAAGGCTTTGCGGAAGGCCTCCGGCGATTCGTCGAGCAAGTCGTAGCGCAGCAGGCGATGGCTGAAATCCGCCGTCGGTCCCAGGTACTGTCCGCCTGGGACATCCTTGAACGCCGATGAAATGCGGCGGAAACAGCGCATGCGCGCGGTGTCCGGCAGGCTGATGGTGTCCAGGCGTGGACGCGTTGAACGCCAGGCGCGCAACAGGAACGAGGCTTCCAGGCTGTCGCCCGCCGCCTGTTTGATCGCCAGCGCGGCCAGGCGCGGATGGTGCACGCCGCCTTCCGACATCAGGCGTGACACCAAGGCGTGAAGCTGGTCGGTGATGACCCCGGTATCGAGCGGGAACTGCGCGTCGGCGGAGCGCGCACGCAGCAGTTCGAGTGCCGCTGCGGCACCACTGATGGCCGACGCGCCACCACGGATTGCGACGTATGCCATCAGACACCTCCTTCAAGGCGGGTGGTGCGCGGCAGCGCGGCGACGTTCAGGTGGTCGGCCAGCAGCAGATCCACGCCACGGGGAAAACGGCGGGCCCAACCATTGCGTGCGCTGATCCAACCGGGATCGAGGCCGAGCACCGACAGTGGTTGTGTGCTCGCGATCCCCGGTCCGCGTGCGTCGAGGCAGAGCGGCCCATCACCGAGCCCGGCCACCACCACCAGGATGGTCGCCCCCAAGTGTGGTTGCTCGAGCGTGCCAAGCTGTGGGGTGAAGTGCGGTGGACGGCTGCCATCGGCGATGATGTAGGCGGCCTCGGTAGGCTCGACCTTGGTGGCACCGATGAACGGCCAGTGCTCGGTCGCCAGCAGGTGGTCGGGATCGGCAAGGGTCACCGCGCCATCCAGCAAGGTCGCGGCCACCAGCATCCACGCCGGCTGATCGCCAGGCTCCAGACGCTGGATGGTCGCGGGACGCGCGACGGCCTGGAGTAGCGCGCGGTAACACGTCTGCTGACTGGTTTCGCTCCACACGGTGTCAGTGCGCATCGCCGTCTTCCTCTTGCTCGTCCTTCTCGTCCATCTTGTCATCGCGGGCGGTGCTCAGCAGGGCGAAGTCGACGCGGGTACGATCAAGCAGGGCCCGACGGCGATCATCGTCTGCCGCACGCAGCGCTGCGCCCTCCACCACCAGTCGGCGGACTTCATCTGCCCCAGGGAGATCCGCCGCCAACACCGCATCGCAGACCGCTAATGCTGCGGCCAACTCGGCATCGTCGTCAAGCACCCGCGCCGCGCCGCGGCCACTGCGCCCGTCGGCAGAGGTGACCTCGACGCGGGCCTCGGCGAGGGGGACCTCACCCAGGTGGAAACGTTCGCCGAGTACCGCATCGCGCAGGGTCAGCAGCGCGAGGCCTTCCTGTGCCGGCGCCAGCGCGCGCACGCTGCAGCCGCTGCTCGCCAGCGACGCCACCGCCATCACGGCAGATTTCGAATGCGCCGTCAGCGAACGGAGCCAGTGGATTCTCGGCGTTGTCACAGTGAGGCCTTTGGTCGGTGTGTCCTGCATTTGCCGCCCCATTCGGGCGGCATGGAAATAGCCCGGCACTTCAGTGCACTGAAGTGCCGGGCTATTGCCGTGGCGTCCCTGCGGGACGCCGGAAATCGGTCGGTCGTGAAACCGTCCGTTGGGGATAGGGACGGGGTCATAACATTTTTCTCCGCAAGCGGCCGACCACCTGTTCCAGCACCAGCACCGTCAGGAAAATAGCCAACAGGATGGTCGCGACGTGGTGGTAGTTGAAGAGTTCGAAACGGCCCTTCAGTTCGAGCCCGATGCCGCCGGCACCGACCAGGCCGATGACGGTCGCCGAGCGGATGTTGCGTTCAAAGATGTACTGAAGATACGCGACGTACTGCGGCCACACCTGCGGGATGATGGCGTAACGCAGCATTTTTACGCGGTTTGCGCCGGCAGCGGTCAGGGCCTCTTGCGGGCCGCGATCGGCGTTCTCGATGTCGTCAGCGAAGAACTTGCCGAAGAAACCAGCGCAGTGCAGCCCCAG
>Ga0209591_10009246_pt1 | contig 10668 bp, 7 predicted proteins | sample MAT01_FD_187207 | JGI IMG/M metagenome (GOLD analysis project Ga0209591, IMG submission 187207) | Freshwater microbial communities from Lake Fryxell liftoff mats and glacier meltwater in Antarctica - MAT-01 (SPAdes) (version 2) | ecosystem: Environmental > Aquatic > Freshwater > Ice > Liftoff...
TGGGCGATCACTTCGGCTGCCTTGCCGCTGGTGATCCAGTTATTGACCGCTTCACGTTTGAAGGTTTCATCGAATTTACGGCGCTTGGTTGCAGGTTTCCGGCGGGTTTCTCTTTGATGGATTTCATGATGCTTCACTCTTCCCATTCTCCGTCCATCAATTCGAAGCAACCTCAACCTCAAGTCGTGGGTGGGTTGGAGGAGGCCATGCTGATGTAGATTTTCCCGGTCTCCCAATCTTGGGAGGTCTCGGACAAGAGGGCGGAGACGAGGCGCAGGAGAGACGCCTCGTTGGGGAAGACCCGTGCGACACGGGTGCGGCGTGAGTTCCAGGTTGACCCGTTCGAGTGGGTTGGTGGTGCGAAGACGCTTCTGATGAGCGACCGGGAAGGCATGCACGGTTCGAGATGGGGCGCTGTGCCAAGAGGGCAGCGGTCGGTCGTCGCTCACGGTGCCCGATTAGCCATCCGAAAGCGTTTCGACCGTGGTCTGCCTCAGGTCCACGCCGCATCTGATGCGCACGGTGAGGGTCTTTGGGTTGGTCAAAGCACCGCGTCGGACAGCATCGTTGCGTGCTGCCTTGGACGGCACACCCTGCAATCTGGCGAGCGAAACTCAGCTCGACCTTTGGCCGGTCGGGTCGCTCCACGGCACCGTGCCAGCGATGCCGAAGACTGCGACGAAGAACCACCGGCGCGCTCCCTTGGTCGAGACTGCCGCCGTGTTGTGACTGATCTCCAAGCCCCCCCCGCGCGATGGTGAGTTCTCCGGGAGTCGGGATAGCCGGTGGCTTTCATGGCGATCTGCCAAGCACACTGGACTTTTGTCCGGGATGCTCAACTCACGTTGACCCTGCTTGATGGCGGTCATGGTGGGGGAAGGGTTTTTGCGTGGAACTGATGTTGTGGTCACACACCGACTCTTACGAGTGCAGGCCTTTTTCTTAACTTTCTACGGCCGTATCCTGAAGCTGCCCCTGCGGCGTACCGGGGGCGTTCGGAGCACCGCGTTTCGAGCGGCTGGTCGCAAGCCAGCCTACGACCGGCCGATTGGAGACCAACGCTCTGCCCCGCCTGCGATCTGGGACCAGTCGCCCAACGCGGCGGACTGGAAGGTCCGCCCCTCCCACGGCTACCAACAAAGTCCGCGAAGGTGCTGGGGGAGGCGGGGGAGAAGGCAGAGGACAGAGGACAGAGGGCAGAGGACAGAGGGCAGAGGACAGAGGGCAGAGGACAGAGGGCGGAGGGCGGCGCGGGGCGAAACCCAGGTACTTCGGAGGTTCTCATCCCTTATCCATTATCCCTCTGCGTCTTTGCCCTCTCCCTCCCACTTCCGTCTTCCGTCTTCCGTCTTCCGTCTTCCGTCTTCCGTCTTCTTCCCCTCGCCGCCCTCTCCCTCCCACTTCCCCATCGGACATGTCGATAGCCGTGCCCTCCCAGGATACATGGATGAACCCGCGCTTACGTTCCCGCGCCGGGTCTGCCATCCATCCGCCCGCATTTTTTGGGGACCGGGGTCGTAGCTCAGTTGGTAGAGCGTCTTGTTCGCAATGAGAAGGTCAGGGGTTCGAATCACGGATACGGATAAGAATTTGCTTTTAGGCTTTGCGGAAGGGGCGGTGCCTCTCAATCCGTCGGCTCCGCCTACTCTACTCCGCGGTAATCGTAGCCCGGAGGGTTGGATCTGAAGCCGGTCGGCTTCAGGCTGACGGCGGGTTGACCTCCTCAAACAGCCAGGCGCGGGCATAAGCCCACCAGCGCTTGGCAGTCGATTCAGAGATGCCCAACACTTCGGCGGCCTCCTCGAGCTTCATGCCGACGAAATAACGCAGCTTCACCAGCTCGGCCTGCTGCGGTTCGAGCGCGGCAAACCGATCAAGGGCGTCGTTCAGCGCGAGCAACTGGTCGTCAGTCGCGGGGCTGGCGATTTCAAGCTCGTCCACATCCAGATGGACGGCCCCGGAACCGCGGCGCTGACGGCCCTTGCGGCGCGCACGGGCGATGAGGATTCGGCGCATCGCTTCAGCCGCGGCACCGAAGAAATGCGCGCAGTTCTGCCACGACTGGTTCGGTGAATCGACGAGCCTGATCCAGGCTTCATGGACGAGTGCGGTGGGCTGGAGCGTGTGGCCCGCGGCTTCGGCCGCCATCTTGTGGGCGGCCATGCGCCGCAGTTCATTGTAAACGAGCGGCAGCAGCTCGTCAGTGGACCTGGCGTCGCCTCGTTCGATGGCGGTCAGGATGCGGGTGACTTCGCTCATGGGTTGGCCGGAATTGCATTGGTAGCGGATTCCGGTGTCCCCGCCGTCGGCTGCGGGCCGACGACCTGAACGCGCGGTGGCTGATGCTTTCTGGAGAACGAAGTCCGGGCCGGCGGTGGTGAAAACTCCGGCCATTCCCAATCGAGATTCATCGTCTTCAAGCGGGCGCGAATGGCGCGCAAGTCCCAGCGATGAATCGCGCCCGCGTATCTTGCCGCCACGACGAGTTGCGTGCCGTCGGGCGTGAAACTCATCCAAGTGGAGAGATCGCCCTGCGGATCCTCGAGTTTGGCCACGATCCGGCCGGAAGCGAGTTCCTTGAGATGGATCAGACCTGGCGCCATTTCCAGGGCCATCAATTTGCCGTCCGCAGTGAAGGCGACGAAGCCGGGGTAAAGGCCAGTTTCTCGCGGCATTCGGCGGTTCACTTCCAGCGTTTCGAGATCGCGGAAGGTAAACTCATTTGCCCGAGCCACGATCATTTCCTGATTATCTGGGGTGAAATAGACCCGCGTGCTCAGCCCCGTTTCCAGCTCTTTGAGCAACTTGCCACTTTGTCCATCCCAGAGTTTCACACGTTCCGAATGCCAGCCACTGGTGGCCAGCCGCCGGCCATCCGGACTTAGCGCCACAAAGCCCGCAAGGTCATGAGGAAGGCCGGGAAGGCGAAGGGTTTCGGTCTCAAGATCAACCATCACCGCCTGACCGGGGCGCTCTCCCACCACGGCCAGCGTCTGATCGTCGCGGCCCTTGGCGATCCGCATCGGCGCGAAGGGCAAGGGAATTCGGTGGGGCGGACCGACTTGCAGCCCATGTTCGGAATCCGAGCTTTCTGCAATTCGCCACCGCTGCAACCCGTCGCTTGCGCCACACGTCAGCAACTCACGGCCGTTTTTCCGGAACACCGCTGCCGTCGTGGCGTTTATCGGCAGCCAGGCGATTGCACGCCCGCCCAGCACGTCCCAGAGGCGCACTCCATCCGAGGTGGCGAGGGCCAGCAAGGTGCCGTCAGGATTGAGGTCTCCTTCCTGAGACACGCTCTCGCCGACGTCGAAAGGGTTGAGGAACGTGTGATACTCCTGACTTGGGACGACTCCCCAAAGTTGGGCCTGAGCTTCGCCCGTCCAGATTAGTCCCGCCCACTGGCCGTCTTTGCTGAAGCCCGTGATGGCAGGCCAGGGAACGCGCATCAACAACCGGGCCGGGGCCGGGTGCCACAACCGCAGCACACCATCCCACGAACTGGAGGCCAGCAACTCACCCCCCGGATGGAAGCATAAAGCCATCACCGGCTGCACGTGTCCCTCCAGCACCGACACCTTGCGCTGCGTCTCTACGTTCCAAATCTGAATGGTGGGGTTCGAACCGGCCGCCGCGAGGAGTTGCCCGGCTGGATGCCAGGCGATGACCGCATCACTGCCGTTCCCCACCGGCAAGTCCGCCAAGTGCCTCGGGTCACGGGCATCGAATAGGGCAACAACGTCCGAGCGCGCATACGCCACCGCCAATCTGCGGCTGTCCGGATTGAACGCCAGCAAGTGAGGCGGTTTCCGCGTGCGCCACCGATTGATTTCCCGCCCGGTGGCCAGATCGAAGCACGCGATCCACTCGTCGAAGCCAACCGCAATCTGCCGTCCGTCAGGACTGAATGCCGTGGCTGTGCAATTGTCGGGCAAGTCCCCGATAACCGATTCCCCGCTCTCCACCCACCAGAGGCGCAATTGGGCGTCTTCTTCGAATTTGGTGAAGAAGCGCCCATCCGGACTAAACTCAGCTTGGGACGCCCAATCCAATCCCAGTGAGGAAGGCGGGCTGGATTGCAACCGCTGAACTTCGCGCTGGTCCGGCACCGTGCGGATGCTGACCATACCCTTGCGGTCGATGGAGGCATAGCGCTGGTATGGGTAGTCGAAGCACATCAACTTCCGGTCGGCATTCCAACCCTCCTGGATTGGCCCACGGCGAATGTCAGGCATGGCCATGGCGGCGATGGCATTGTCCCTCAGTTCCGGGGCCGCCCGGATGACCGCCGCCTCGGCGAGGGCCGCCAGGCTTTCGAGCCGTTGCCCCATTTGGCGGCTACTGCGGCGAGCCTGCGCCTGATTTTGGAGCGAAATGAAAAGTTGTTCCCGGGCGCGCTGTTCACTTCCGCGTGCGACCTCGAGCGCAGCGTCCTTCTGGTTTCGTTCCTGGCGAATGCGCGCATTGCTCGTCGCGAGGGTGATCAATACCACGAGCAAGGCCACGAGAACCATGGCTGCCGCGATCAAAGCTCCGCGGTTCCGTTGCGCCAGCTTTTGGAGCAAATACAGCCCGCTGGGCGGCCGCGCGGATACCGGGTCGCTGTTCAGATGGCGCTGGATGTCCATCGCCAGGCCGTTGGCCGTCTCGTAGCGCCGGGCGCGGTCTTTCTCCAGGCATTTCATCACGATCCAATCCAGATCGCCCCGCACGGCACCGGCCAGTTCAGGGACACTCGCTTTTCGCTTCCCGCTCAGCGCGGTGGCCTCGGCCAGCCCCAGCGTGCTCAGGCAGGAGGAAGGCCGGGCCGGTTCCTGCTCGCGGATCGTGCGCCGCATTTCGTCCAGCCCGGAGCGCAGCAACTCTTGCCCATCGAATGGCGTTTTGCCGGTCAGCAGTTCGTAAAGCAGGACGCCGAGGCTGTAAATGTCGCTGCGGGTGTCAACGTCCACACTGCTCATCTCCGCCTGCTCGGGACTGGTGTAGGCCGGCGTGCCGATGAACGCATGGAAGTGCGTGAACAAGGTTTTTTCGGTCAATCGCTGGCCGGTGGCCTTGGCAATGCCGAAGTCAATCACCTTGGGTACCGGCGCGCCGTCGTTGACCGTGACGAGAATGTTGGAGGGTTTGATGTCGCGGTGGATGATGCCCTTCTGATGCGCGTGCTGGATCGCCTGGCAGACCTTGATAAACAGATCCAGCCGCTCCTTGGTGGAGAGCTGGGCCTGATCGCAGTAATCGGTGATGCGCACGCCGCGCACTAGTTCCATCACGAAATACGGCCGTCCGGTTGGCGTTGCGCCACCGTCAAGCACTTTGGCGATGTTCGGATGGTCCATCAACGCCAGCGCCTGGCGCTCCGCCTCGAAGCGCGCCACGACCGAGCGCGTGTCCATGCCCAGCTTGATGACCTTGAGCGCGACGCGGCGGCGCACCGGCTCCTCCTGCTCGGCCATATAGACCACGCCGCAGCCGCCCTCCCCGATTTTCTCCAGCAACTTATAGCGACCGATCCGGTCGCCGGGGTTTTCGCTGACCTCGCTCACCAGCGAGCTGGAGTCGCTGTCTCCGCCCAGTCCGGTGGGAGGATGTTCCAGAAAACCACCGGCGTTCTCGGTGGCGCGCACCAAGGCCTCGACCCGGCGGTGCAAGGCGCGGTCCGTTCCGCAAGCGGCCTCGAGGTAAATCGCGCGAGCTTCTGGTGTGTCGCGCAAGAGCGCCTCCGCGAACACGGCCTGTTCGGAGGGAGCGGGCTTCATGGCAGTCGGTTCATCGCCCATAAATGCGCTATGTAGCCGGAAATCGGCTCAAGTAACGAAAGGAAAAGATCGAGTGAGCCTTTCTGCCGACTTTTGGCGCATGACGGGGTGAACACGATGAAAACAAAACCAACACTCCACCTCCTCCTGCTGGCGATGCTGAGCCTTCCAGGCTTCGTCCACGCGCAAGGCACCGCCTTCAGCTACCAAGGCCGGCTGAATGATGCCGGCACGCCCGCCACGGGCCTCTACGATTTTACCTTTACGGTTTTCGACGTGGAAGCCGCCGGTGCCGCGCTGCCCGGAACCGTCGTGCTCGACGCCGTACCGGTCACCAACGGCGTGTTCAGTGTCGCGCTCGATTTTGGGCCGAACATCTTCACCGGCCCCTCCCGCTGGCTGGAAACCACCGTGCGGATCAATGGGGTCGGGGTTCCAAGCCTCCTTTCCCCGCGAACGCCCCTGCTCCCGACGCCCTACGCCATCTTCGCCGGCAGCGTGGCCAACGGCACCGTGACGGCGGACCAGTTGAACTCCGGGGGCGTGCCGCCCACCCCGGGACAGTTCCTTTCCTACGACGGCGGGAATCTGGTCTGGAGTGATCCGGGAGTCGCGGTGGGCGACGTGTGGTCGCGGCTTGGACTGAATGCGTATTACAACGCTGGCAACGTCGGCATCGGAACGGACAGTCCCGTCTCGAAATTGCACGTTGTTTCCGGGCCGGGCGCTTCCCCGTTGCGCGTCGAATCCTCCGGCACGACTGGTTTTGGCGCCGGCTGGGATTTCTATCAGGGAACCGTTGGAAAAGCGTATGTCGGCGTGGGCGATTCGGCGGCGCCGTTCGGCGCGGGTGAATTGATGCTCTTTGGCGGGGCGAACACCAAGGTGTCGCTTTGGTCCGCCGGAACCCGACGGCTTACGGTGGGCACGACTGGCAAGGTCGGCATTGGCACGGACACACCAGCCACGAGGTTGACCGTGAAAACTCTGGGGGGCGGCATCATCGGTTCACTCGACAATTACTACGGAATCGAGCACACGGACGGGACGGTTCGGCTGACCACCTATATCGACGGGTCGAGTGGCCAGCTCGGAACGCGCAGCAACCATCCGCTGAGCTTCTTCGTCAACGATGGGTTGCCGAGCATGACGATCGACGGCAATGGCGTCTCCATGGTTTCAGGACCAGGCTCCGTCACCGTCGGCACGCCCAATGCCGAGTCGGGAACGACGATCAAACGCGGCAACAACCGGGCCGACGTGAGATTTGATGGAGCGACACTGAAGATGGTGGCCGGTCCCGGATTCGGGCCACCCTCCTCCTTCAGCGGAATCGCCGTCACCACTGCTGGCAACGTCGGCATCGGCACGGTCAATCCTTCGCGTACACTCGAAGTGTATGGCGACTTCTGGGCCCGCGACGCCTCCGTCCGTGTGCTCACGATTCGCGGCGGCGCGGACCTTGCGGAGCCGTTCGCCATGAGTCACAGCGGCGTGGAGCCTGGCAGCGTGGTCGTCATTGACGAAGATCATCCGGGCAAGCTCCGCCGTAGCACCGAGTCCTATGACAAGAAGGCCGCCGGCATTGTCAGCGGCGCCAACGGCATCCGGCCCGGCATCAGCATGGTTCAGGAGGACAAACTCGAGGCGGGTGAAAACGTCGCCCTGAGCGGACGGGTCTATGTCCATGCCGACGCGGCGTACGGCGCGATCAAACCGGGCGATCTGCTCACCACTTCCGACACGCCGGGGCACGCCATGAAAGTGACTGACCACGCTAAAGCGCAAGGCGCGATTCTCGGCAAGGCGATGAGCGGACTGAAAGAAGGCAAGGGCATGGTGCTCGTGCTGGTGACGCTGCAGTAAACTCCCGGACTTCACCCAGAGCACAATCCGCATACTTATGAAAACGCGACTTAGCGAAGCGCCACAGCCACGAAGTCCCATGGTCTTGATCCAAGGATTAGGAATCACCCCCACACGAACAAGGGCGCGGTCTCTGATTCCCGCCCGTCGGCTGACTGTGGTGTGTCTATTACTCGCGTTCGCAGTGCTTATGGGAGCTGTGACGGACGCCCTGGCCCGAACCACGCCGTGGGCGGTGATCAAGTGCAAATTCTCGGACCAATCGGACGCGCCAGCATTTGACCCGTTGTTCATCACGGGCCCGTACGGGATGGCCGGATACTGGCTGGGAGTGTCCTATGGTCAACTCAACCTCGACGGCTCGGCTGCCTATCCTGCCAATGGGGGATGGTACACGCTGCCGATTACCTTGGCCCAAGCTCGGGCTTTTCCGGCGGGCACGAGGCGGAGTCAAATAATCGATGCCTGCGTAGCCGCAGCGACGGACGTTGATTTCTCCAAATTCTATGGAGTCATCGCGATCGTGAATGTCTTGATTGACTCCGGCGCGCAAGGCATTGGTCGAGTACTGCTTGATCCCGATGCGTGGAATGCCACATTTGCCGCCCATGAGATGGGGCACGGGTATGGTCTCGGCCACTCTTTCGACGATACGATGAATGTTTACTGCCTTGACTATAAACCGGGGGAATACGGCGACAAATGGGATATCATGAGCGCGATGACCTTCGGCTTCCTTCCGAACATTGGTTATGAGACGCCCACGTTCCAGGGCCCATTTGGGACGAGCGGCCCAGGACTCAACGCCCCATACCTGGACCGGCTGGGCTGGCTGCCCGCAAATCGCATCTTGACGTGGAATGGGGCCTCCCAATCCACCCTCCTCGCCGCGTTGAACCACCCGGAGGCGGTCGGTTACTTTATGGTCAAAGTGCCCTTCGACGCAGCGGATCCGAACCACTACTACACCGTCGAGTTTCGCCGCAAAACCGATTGGGACCAAGGGATTCCCAGGGACACCGTCCTGATCCATGAGGTCCGAGCTGACGGGCTTTCCTATTTGATCCGGGGCAACGGCGGACCTGAGCGCCTCCCAGACCAGACCTTCCGTGATGTAAACAACAACGTCGCCATCACCGTTCTCAACCTGGACCCCGGTTCCTCGACGGCCACCATTAACATCGGACCCAATGAGGTCTGGGTGGACTTTGCCCATCCGGGCCCCTTTGAGTTTGGAACCTTTGCTTGGCCGTATAACACACTGGCGGAAGGCGCGAACGCTGTAGCTTATGGTGGAACTATCAAAATCAAAGCCGGAGCCAGAAACGAAACAGCCACCATCAGCCGTAAAATGACCATTGAGGCTTATGGCGGTCCAGTGACCATCGGGCAATAGAACCAAACTCTCTCCTACTCAACATGAATTTCAACCTCATCCAGTCTGGGAATCTACTCGTCGCGAAGGTGCTTCTTGCCAGTGCCATGGGCATCTGCTCACAGCAGGCCCTGGCTCAACCCTTCTCCATCGATCGGTTCGTCATCGCCGGTGGTGGAAATTCGAGTGGCGGCGGCGTCTTCGCCCTCAGTAGCACCGTCGGCCAGTCCGCCACGGGCCGGATGAACGATAGCCGCTACGTGGTGGAGGGCGGATTCTGGAATGTCCTGGCACCGAACTCGCCGGCGGCGGAATCCATCACGATTTTTGACAATAGCAGCGGCAGTTTTAGCGGACAGGGATCCGCCGATCCAAACGTCTGGCAGGCGAGCAAATTCTGCGTCGGCCCTCAGGCCTTTACGCTCGACTCCGTGGCCTCGTTCTTGGCCAGCCGGGACCTCGGCACCCCCCCGGTGGTCCGACTCCTGATTTATTCCGACGACCCGGTCACTGGCAAACCTTCGGCCAGCACGGGGCTGGCGATGAACCTCTCCGGGGAAACTAACCCCATCGTGTTCACCGCTGTGGGTGGCAGTACCCGACGCCCCGTCACCTGGATCCCCGCCACCCTGTTCGTTCTTTTGCCCAATAGATGCTACTGGGCGGTGCTGGTCGTCGAGAGCGGAGAAGTGTTGCTGACGTCCACACCGCTCATGCCCACCGGCGCGGCTGGAGCCTTCGGGAGCGCAGACTCGTTCAACGCCGGCGTCACGTGGAGAGCGGCCGACTCGACCAGCAACCGCAAGATGCTGATCAAAGGCACTGCTGCGACGGTCCGGGAGGAGTTCCAGATATCCCTCGCCAGCTTTACCGCCAGCGAACTGGGATTTCGTTTCACCGGAAATCTGGGCCAACGCTTCGTCATCGAAAGCCGCACCGACTTCACCACCGGCGCGTGGGTCGAAGTTCCCGGGACCACGAGGACGGGGGACGGCGCTGTCCAGCAAGTGACGATCGCCAATGCCTTCCAGCAGCAACAACAGTTCTACCGCGTAAAACTATTGCCGTGAGGACGCAGGTCGCAGGTGCTTTCCGATGGAAAAGCAAAGGTCGTGTGAGTTCTTCCACCGAGTTTTAGCGCATGACGGGGTGAACACTATGAACGGCTCCCAGCAGGAATCGGTTATGAAAATGAAGAGAATCCCACTTTACCTCCTGAGACACCTTTAAACGCATGTCTTTGCCCTAAGCGTACTCGGCGTCTGTTTTGCCGGGAGTCTCCGTGGGCAGACGCCTTGCCCTGCGCTTGGCCCTGAAGAAAGTGCAAGACATGACTGCCTCGATCGTCTGCGGGTACGCGGATGTCATCTACCGCATCAATTCAGCAAGTTCTCGCCCGGGCTGAGAATGCCGGTCTGGTCCGGGAGCTCCTAGCCAACCCAGACATTCGCACCCGTAACCTCTTTAGCCAAAGCGATCTGCCAGCGGCTGGCGCTTCGCGATCCGCGCGGCGCTTTGCAAATCGCGACGGCGGCCAAGGCTCTGCGCAACGGTGTCCGGGCACTTTTATAAGTAAGATTCCATGGACCTTCGCAGGAGAGCCAGAGCCTGGAGCCAGTGAATTCGAACGAGGATTCCATTGCGCAAGGTCCTGATAAACTGAGCGGT
>Ga0209591_10009247_pt1 | contig 10667 bp, 12 predicted proteins | sample MAT01_FD_187207 | JGI IMG/M metagenome (GOLD analysis project Ga0209591, IMG submission 187207) | Freshwater microbial communities from Lake Fryxell liftoff mats and glacier meltwater in Antarctica - MAT-01 (SPAdes) (version 2) | ecosystem: Environmental > Aquatic > Freshwater > Ice > Liftoff...
AAAGAGCCGGATGCCCATGGGATCCTGGACCGCGCCCTCGAGCACGGCATCAACGTCGTCGACACGGCCAACATGTACGGTGGGGCTGCGGGGCCTGGTATTACGGAAGAGATCATTGGCCGCTGGTTTGCTAATGGCGAGGGCCGGCGCGAGCGCACAGTGCTCGCCACCAAGCTCTACAGCTCCATGAAGGGCTTTGGCCGCACCGACAACTGGCCCAACACCACACTGCTTTCAGCCCTGAACATCCGCCAGGCCTGCGACGCGTCGCTCACGCGGCTCAAGACTGACCACATCGACCTCTACCAGATGCACCACATCGACCGGGAAACACCCTTCGACGAGATCTGGGAGGCCTTCGCGGTGCTCCGGCAGCAGGGCAAGGTCACCTACTTCGGGTCGTCGAACTTCGCGGGCTGGCATCTCGCCCAGGCCCAGGAGTCTGCCCGCAGGCACGGGATGCTCGGCCTCGTGTCCGAACAGTCGCTGTACAACCTGCGGCGCCGGACGGTGGAGCTGGAAGTACTGCCAGCCGCGCGGGCCTATGGCATCGGACTGATTCCCTGGTCGCCCCTGTCGGGCGGGCTACTCGGCGGCGTGCTGCGCAAGGCTCGGGAAGGCCGCAGCGCAGGCCCCATGACGACCCGGGGGCTGGAGCAGAACCGGGCGACGATTCAGCAGTGGGAGGACCTGTGCGCCGAACTCGGCGAGCACCCGGCCGACGTCGCCCTCGCCTGGCTGCTGCACCAGCCGGGCGTGACCGCGCCGATCATCGGGCCCCGCACCGTGGCCCAGCTCGACGGGTCGCTGCGCGCGATGGAAATCAAGCTGGGCGCAGATTTTCTTGCGCGGCTCGACCAGGTCTTTCCCGGCCCGGGCGGGCCGGCGCCGGAAGCCTACGCCTGGTAAGGGCCACCAACAGCAGGCCACCGTCCGCAGGCCACCGTAAGCAGAGACGCCCCACCGACGCGCCTAGCCGAACACAACCCTCGCCGCCCGCAGCGCCAGGCCGGCCAGCACCACCGATCCGAGCGCGAAGACGGCAAACCGCCAGAGTATGACGTTGACGGTGGCCTGAATCAGGCTGTGCATCACCCGGAGCCCGACGTAGGCCCAGGCCAGGTTCACGCTCAGCCGGTCCGCCGCACCGAGCACCGCCAGCGTGAGCGCGACGGCGTAGAACAGCACCGGCTGCTCCAGCAGATGATTGTAGTTATCGGCCTTCCAGCGCACGTCCGGCGGCAGCTGGGCGTTGAAGGCTTCCTTGGTCTGGGTCGGCGGCATCGCCACGCGGAGGCGCCGGATCGCGGGGATGCGCGTCGCATAGAGCCAGACCCACATGACCAAGGTCCAGAGCACCAGTGCCATGACCGGCTGAAGGATGGAGTTGGCAGGCAGTGCGCCCGGGGTCACTTGCGGGGCCGCAGAAAAAACTCGTGGGGTGCACCCCGCAGGGACATGCTGACGTAAAGGAGCGCCATGTGCTCCGTGTAACGCGCGGTGCGCAGCGGGCCAACGTCCACTGGCTCAAGGCCGACGATCTTTACCAGCTCCGCGACCTCCGCCTTCGCCGCCGCGTTGTCGCCCGAGAGCGGCACGCTGACCGGGCCCGCGGCGCTCCGCGGGTCAGCCATTACCGCCCAGTTCATCGTGTTGAACGCCTTCACCACCACTGCACCCGGTGCCCAGGCCTGCAGGCGCTCGGCCGCGGAGTCCGTCACTGGCAGCTCGATCTCGCGCCCGTCGCGTACGTCCAGCGGATTGTTAGCGTCAATGATGACTTTGCCGGTGAGCGGACCAAGACTCCTGACGGACAACTCGGCCGCTTCCCAGGGCACGGCAAAGAGCAGCAGCCTGCAGGCCTGGGCGGCCTTCTCCGGCGTCGTCGCGCGGGCGTTGGCCCCCGACTTCCTGACGATCTCCTGCACTCGCTCTGCCTCGGGTGTGCGGGAGCCGTAGACGACCGGATAGCCCGCCGCGCCCCAGCGCTGACCCAGCGTCCCGCCCACACTGCCAGGGCCGACAATTGCGATGCACTCGGGCGTGGCAGCGGCCGTCTCGGGCCCTGCCAAGGCGCCAACCAGCATGAGGGTGAGAATCAGGCGCCGCATGTGAACCCTTCCTGCGTGCGAACGAAGCGCGTCGGAGGAAGTATAGGCCGAGGTAAGGCCACTCCCGGTAACCCGGCACGACTCCCGGCTGACCGCAAGGACACTGGACTCTCCGCACCCTCATCAACGACGAGAGGGTGCGGACTAATTGCTCAAAGCTCTGCCTGGTAGCCCTTCCCCTGGGCAGAGGCCGGGCTCGTCCTGTCCTCCGTTGCAGCAGCTCTTAACGCAGCACCCAGGTCGGGCCCGAGTTCGACAATCTCCGCGGCGAGGGTCACAGTGACGCAGCGCCGGGCCCGCTGGCGTTCCGCGTAGCCGCGGGCCTGCGCCAGTCCGCAGACGGCGCCAGCGGCAACCTCCAGGCGGCTGTAGAGCGCCCCTACTCCGTCAGCGGACCGGAGATTCAGGTCTGCCACGGGCACGCTGTAAGTCATCCCGGTCTCCGCCGAAAGTCCGCTGCCCGCGATCAGGGGGACGGCAGCGAGAACACGCCAGCGACTTCCGCATCGGCCTTTGGTGGGGCTGACCGACCTCGACGCAGGCGCCGGATGCCTCCAGGGCCGGGCCCACGCGACCGTGACGGTCCAGGGTTCGGTACTCAGTGCCAGTTCCATCTCACACCTCGACATTGGGGGACTGAGACCCCTATTGCACGAGTCGTGCCAGCCAACCTGCCGCGCGATCCCCAAGTCTGGCGCCGTTGCCGCCAGAACGGCCGCACCAAAGCCGGGCGACTCACGCCAGGCACAGCGCCGATCGGGTGCGCCGGAGCCCTGCCGATCACGGCGATGCGAGAACTTCAGCCATCGGCCGTTTCCTCAGGCCAAGGGCAATGCCGCCAATCACCACGGTAACCACAGCGAGCACGCCGAAAGACGCCTGATAACCCCGGGTGCCGCCGCCCGCAGAGGTGGCCACGGCCCCGACAACCGCGGCACCACTGAGCTGCCCCACGGCCAGGAAGATGTTCAGCAGGCCCTGGGTGGACGCGCGGTCTTCAGCCCTGGCCTCTTCGAGCACGATGTAGCGGAGAGGGGCACCCAGCAGCGCGGCAACACCGACGCCGACAAGCATGCCGCCGCCAATGAATGTGACGTAGGTGATCCCTGCCAGGGCGTAAACCAGCAGCCCGACGAGCACTACCCCCAGCGAGACCTGGATAACCCGCGTTGGTCCCAGCGCATCGACGAGCTTCCCCGCCAGCACTGAGACAATCATCATGACAAACACCCCGGGCAGCATCAGCCACGCCGCGGTACTCTCGGTAATACCCAGGGCGGCAACGCCCAGGGCGGGAAAAAACACCTGGGCACATTCCACGGCGCCCAGCCCGGCAGCGATCAGCATCACCAACTGTATCTGCCGGGCAGCGAAGAATGACGGCCTGATGATCGGGTCAGCAGCGGCTTTTTCGATGCGCCAGAAGAGTGGCAAGAGGACCATTCCGCCAAGCAGGAACGGCCACACCTGCAGGCTCATCAGGCTGGCCACCAAATCGGCCGTATCAAGATTGGTAACGCCCACGGCGATGCCGAACAGCAGGGCCGTCAGCACCAGGCCACCGGGCCAGTCAAACGGCAGCAACTGCCCGGTGCCGCCGGAGGGCAACAGCCGCCAGGCCGCGACCAGCAAACCGAAGGCAATCGGAAGATTGATCATGAACAGCCACTGCCAGGAATAGCGCAGCAGGATCCCGCCGAGCACCGGCCCGAGCAGAAACGCCAGGCCGAACACCGCGCCGATCAGGCCCAGCGCACTGCCCTGCTTTTCCTTGGGGAACGTGTCGCCGATGACCGCCGCTGCCACGGGAAAAATGCCACTGGCGCCCAGGCCCTGCACGGTCCGGCCGACCAGGAGGGTTGCATAGTTGTCCGCCAAAACGAGCATGAGCGAGCCCAGGCCGAACCCGGCCACGCAGGCCAGATAAACGTTGCGGCGGCCGTATTTGTCCGACGCCTTGGCAAACAAGGGCGTGCCGATCAACTGCGCGAGCACATACACGTTGAAGAGCCAGGACAGATCCCGGTTATCCAGACCGAAGTCAGACTGAATCGCGGGCAGCGCAGGCCCGATGATGGCGAGGTCCAGGGCGCCCATGAGCACGCCCACGAACAGCACCGCCATGAGCGCTTTTTGACTGATCTGGGCCATCCGCAACGTGCCCGACTATGTCGTGGCCGGCGCGCGCGCTCGCCACGCCCGCAGCAGCGACGGCAGCGTGAACAGGAACCACGCGCCTTCCAGCAGCACGAATCCCCACTGCTGGGCGCGGTACGCGTCGATGGCCAGCAGTAGTGCGCCAACCACATTGGCGAGGTTATAGGCGAGGCTGCTCACGTTGAGCCGGCCAGACTGGGCCAGTGCGTAGGAGGCAAGCAGCAGGAAGGCGCCGAGGAATTGTGGCCACTGGGTCATCGGGTTTTACTCATGGTTACTGCTCTTTTACCACCAACGCTCGCTGCATAGAGGCCCGCGGGCACCGTCGTGTCATCCGCGTCTGTCACCAGCAGCACTTCCCGGCCGCGACTTCCGGGGCGCACCGCGATGCCCTCCACCTTCCGGGTTGGCCGGAGCTTACGCACCCAGGTCAACTCACCGTCCGCCCGGATCACGCCTATGGCTGCCGCGACGCACGGTCCATCCGCATAGCTGTCGTCCGCGCTTTCAGCCACGGCAGCGAAGACGATGCCACCAGCGGCTGACGCCGCCCCGTCGGTAAATCCCAGCGGCACGCCGTCGGCCTTGCCCAGATCGTAGTGGCGCACCTTGCAGGGCATGGTACTGACGGTATTGGCCCGGGCGATCTCGCGCGTCACGGCAGGCAGATTCAGCCAGACCAGCGCACTCCCGCCCTCCCGCGGCGGACCGCGGTTCAGCAAGCACAGGTTTCTACCGAGGACTACCGCGCCCTCCACGTTCAGCTCACCGAGTTCTTGCTTCAGGCCTGCGTACAGGTCTGTCAGGTCGATCACCCGCGGCGGACCCTTGACCAGCCCGGCCCGGTCCAGCGGCACCAGGACTCCGCGACAGCGATTGGGCCGGGAGCCCGAGCCCAGGGCCAGCAGCGCGCCGTGGGGACAACCGGTGAAGCCGGGCAGCCGGGTCAGCACTTCGAAGTCAGCCTTCCGTGCCTTGCGCTTCTTCGGGGCGGTCGGGAGCGTGCCCGGGAGCAGGCGGAGCAGCGTACCCGGCGCAGCGCCCGTCGCCGGAAAGACGCCCAGATGCACCTCGTCGTCCGCGATGACATACAGCCACTTGCCGACCACCACCAGGCCACTTGCAGCACTGATGAAGAGGGGCTGGCCGCGAGCACTGGCGTGCTTGATACGCAGCGTGCGCAGGCGCTTCAGGTGCAGTGTCACCCTACCGGGCTCAATTCAGGGTTTGGCGACATGGTCACTGACGCTGGCTACCTGCGCCCCTGTCATGGTGCGGGGCTGCTTTCGGTGCCCTCAAAGTGCTCCAGGCGGACATGCTGATCGGCATAAATGGCGCCCATCTCGCCGAGGACATCCATCAGTTCGAGGTTGTCGAGGGTGAATCCCCGACGACTCACCAACTTGGCTGCTTCCAGATCCGCATCCACTACATTTCGGTCATAACGACTGTAGAGGAAAGTCGCCCGAGGATTGTCCCGGATCATGTCGCCCAGCTCGCTATCGAGCGGCGCACCGTGTCGGCACTCCCCATGCTGGCGGCAGAGAAGATCCTGGATCCACCCTGCGGAACTGATCAATGCCGCTGGCACGGCCATCGCCTGCCCCAGAACATTCTCCTCGAGCCTGGCCCCACGCCCGGACTTCATCCGACCCGTGCCGATGGAAACCAGGCTCATCCGTTTCTTCCCATCCGGCCACTCCAGACGATACTCCGGCAGCGTCGCCATGGTGTAGAGCAGATAGGCGGGGTTGTTGAAAGGAGTCACCCCGCCGTCTTCGAAGGCAAACGTCTGCTTGCTCCTTGCCGCACTTTTGTGGTCCGTAATCTCGATTACTTCGGGCGGAAAAAATGTCGGTGCCGCGGTGCTGGCCCGCACGATCTGCCAGAGTGGCAGATCGAGATTGCAGCCCGGTTGTGTCCGGTCGTTGAAGAGCGCCCGGGGGTTGTTTGACATCGGCCAGGGCGATCCGGTCGAGGCATTGCGCGTCACCACCAGAAGGAGGGTCCGCAATTTCGAGGTGCCAAGGGTGGCGGGGGAACCGTCGTTCTCGGCAAAGAACTTCTGCAGGAAATCAGAAATTGGCTGACCGGCAAAACGGTTCTTATGCATGCTCCCGAACCCAGCCTTGGTGAACATCACCCGGGCATTTTCCCGATAGAGCCGCACCACTTCATCCACGGGCAGGCCCCAGGACAAAAAGGTCGCGATTATTGCCCCGGTACTGGTGCCACCGATGTAGTGAAAATGATCGGCCAGGACCATTTCCGGCCGGTCATGTTCCTTGCGCAGCAAGGCCTCGATCCGGCGAGCGATCTCCAGCGCGAACAGCCCGCGGATGCCGCCGCCGTCGAAGGATAACAACCGGGCGCGAGGGAGCGGTGGGGCAGTGAGATTCAGGATTCTGATCCTACGTGGCGAAACTGGCTGCAAGTAGCCCGGCAGAGCTGTCGTGACGCCTAAGGATTGAGCTCACCGGCGGTTGGCGCGGGAGCGACTTCACGTCAAGCCGCCTTCTTCTCCTTCTCCTCCACCGCCTGCTCGCCGCCGAGCACGCCGGTGAGTTCAGCCAGCAGCTGCTTCAGCTCGCCCGTCATCAGTGCAAAGTCGATGTCGAACTGCTCGTGGGGATTCTCACCCTTGCCGTTGTCGTCTTGGTACACGTCGAGGAACTGCACCCGCTTCACGTGGGCATTCTGGTGGAGCAGGAACGAGATCCGGCCGTTCCAGGTGAGACCGAGGCGCGTGGGCGTCTTGCCCGAGGTGAGATGGCCGCGAATCTCGCCAGTCTCCAGCGGATGGCGGCCGTAGCGGATCGTGGCGCCGCCGCCGTCGATGGCCTGCAGGTCCAGGTCTTCACCGAGCATGAAGCGCCCGGGCGCGTCGCCGTGGGTCAGCCAGGCCGCCATGCAGCCAGAGGGCGAGTGCTGGGTGGTAAAGGGCTGCACGGGAAGCGTGTCGAGCGCGTCCCGCAGGGTCTCGAGCAGTTCCTCGGCGCGGCTCGCGCTGGCCGTGTTCACCGCCAGCCAGCCCGCGGCGAGGTCGAGCCACGCGAAGGTGGTCCGGCGCCGGGTCAGCGCCCGGGCCCGCAACTCGTCGCCCACCCGCGCCTTCAGTTCCCGCATCTGCCGCCGGCCAACGGGGTGGCCCTGCTGCTGTTCCAGTTCCACCGCCCGCTCCTTCGCGACCTGATTGACGATGGAGGCTGGCAATAGCTTCTGGTTGACCCCGAGACAAAACAGGTGCTGGTGGCCCTGCTGCTGTTCCAGTTCCACCGCCCGCTCCTTCGCGACCTGATTGACGATGGAGGCTGGCAATAGCTTCTGGTTGACCCCGAGACAAAACAGGTGCTGGTGGCCCTGGGCTGATCCCTGGGTGTAGAGCAGGCGTTGCTCGTAGCCACAGGCCACGAAGCCGCGGGTCTGCAGGTCAAAGCTGCCGCAGGGCTGCAGCGGCCGGCTCTCGAGGGCTTCTTCGAGCCGGGCGGCAGCGAGGGCAAAACCGGGCGGCAGGCGATACAGGATCAGGTTCTTGAACAACACAGGGGCGGGTCGGGTGATTGGGGGCGGCAGTATACCGGTCAGCTCAACGCCACAGACGCCGGGCGAGCCGGATCTCGCCGGTGGCCGGACAGCGAAACTCGGCCAGCACGTCACTCTGGGGCTCCCAGTCCCAGGCCGCAAACGGCACCGGACTGGAACGGCCCCAGGCCACCGCGACGGTCCGGGACTGGGCCTCCAGCAGGTAGAGGCGCACCGTCTTGCGGCGGATGTCCCAGTCGGCTCGCACCGCATCGAGTCCAGAAACCTCAGCAATGGCAAGCAACCGCCACGCCCCCTGCTCGGGGGTGTCGAGGAGCCAGCACTCGCGAATGCCCGGGTGGCGCGCGTGCAGTAACGCCAGATAACGGTGCAGCTCCGGCGCCAGCTGGGGTTCCGTATCTGCCCGCCATAGCGGTTGGCCCGCGCCGCGCCACCAGTGGGTCGGCGGCAGGCCGCTGGCGGCGACGTAGCCAAACAGCGCGATGAGAGAGAGGTAAAGGATGGCCTGCGCGACCCGGCGGATGAAGGCCGGGGTATCAATGACCTGGCCCGGGACGCCTCGAAGCAGAAGGACGATAGCCAGGACCGCTGCCGCCACGACGACCGCGGCCAGCAGGCGCACCCAGACCGGTATGACCCGCAAGGCAGGCGGCGAACTCACGGCTGGCAGCCCTCCCCGACCACGCCTCTACTCCCCGGGCCCGCCCCTAGTAGTGGGGCGGAATCTCGCTGCGCGGGCCACCAGCGGCCTCGGCGGACGATTCCAGCGCTTCAATCTGGCTCGCCAGAGCCTCGTTTCGCAGCAGCGTCCGGTCGAGCTGCTGCTGCTGGCGATACACGACATCGCTCAGCTCCTGGACAGCCCGCTCCAGGTGCGAGCACTTGATTTCGAGAACTTCGAGCCGGGTGTTGTCGATCATTTGCTAAGGTAGAGGACTGGATGGCGGACAAAGATACTCGCACAGCCTTTGTCCCGTCATCCGCATTGCTTGAATCAGCATCCCACCCGCATCCCACCCGCATCGGAGAGCACCTATGAACCGCCTGCGTAAACTGGCTGACTACGGCCAAAGCTACTGGATGGATGACCTCTCCCGCGACCTTCTCCGCAGCGGGGACCTTCCGCGCCGGATTCGGGAGGAAGGGCTGCGGGGCATCACCTCCAACCCGGCGATCTTCAGCCAGGCCATCGGCGGCAGCACCGCCTACGACGAGCAGATCGGCCGCAGTGCGCGCGCCGGCAGGTCGGCCCTGCAGATCTACGAAGAACTCACCTGCCAGGACATCCGGGACGCCTGCGATGCGCTGCTACCGGTGTACCGGGACACGGATGGCCTGGACGGCTATGTCAGCCTGGAAGTGTCGCCACTGCTGGCCCGGGACACTGCAGGCTCCATTGCGGAGGGCGCTCATCTGGCGAAGCTCGTGGACAAGCCCAACCTGATGATCAAGATTCCCGGCACCGCTGAGGGCCTGCCAGCCGTCGAGGAACTGCTGTATCGGGGGATCAGCGTCAACGTCACCCTGCTCTTCAGCGTCGAGGTGTACCAGGCGGTGGCCGAAGCCTGGCTCAAGGCGATGGAACGACGGCTCGCCGCCGGTCAGCCTCTGAACAACGTGTCCTCCGTCGCCAGCTTCTTCGTGAGCCGCATCGATACCCTCGTGGATCAGTTGCTCGCGCACCGGATCCGTCCGGATGGCACGTCGGCGCTGACGCCACACCCGAAGTCGTTACAGGGCAAAGTGGCGGTCGCCAACGCCAAGCTGGCCTACGCCGCCTTCCGCCGGATGGCGGGGAGCGAGCGGTGGCAGGCCGTGGCCGCAGCGGGCGCCAGACCCCAGCGCCTCCTCTGGGCCAGCACCGGCAACAAGAACCCGGCCTACAGCGACGTGGGCTATGTGGAACCGCTGATCGGCGCCCACACGGTCAACACCATGCCAGCGTCAACAGCCGCGGCCTTTGCAGACCACGGCAAGCCGGGGAAAAACCTCTCCCGGGCCGTACCTGTAGCCCGTAAGTCTTTGAAAGATCTCAAGGCCCTGGGCATCGACCTGAAGCGGGTGACCTGGCAGCTGGAGAATGAGGGCATCCAGAAGTTCATCGAGCCCTTCGAGAAGCTGATTGGCAACATCGAGGCCAAACGCAAGGCCCTGGCGGGCTAGGGGCGCCGCGCCGTGGCTGGAGCGGGGCGCCGGCAGTCCGGCCGCCGGACGCGTTTGGTTGACCTCGGGTCGGTTATGGCCTAACGTCGGCTCGCAATTGGCGTTTTTGGCCTGCCTTGGACTTAAGAAGACTCCCATCCGGGATATTCCACGACTGATGCTTTCCAACTATTCCATGTTGTCCGGATCCGCAATCCCCTGTCGAATCAAGAAGTGATCAGGCAGGGTCGCGCTGACCGGTTGTTTTATTTTTTTATTGCTTAAGGAAGATTTACTAAAATGGCTACAGGTACTGTCAAGTGGTTTAACGCCCAGAAGGGCTTTGGGTTCATCCAGCCGTCCGACGGCTCGAAGGACGTTTTTGTGCACGTGACTGCCGTTCAGGCGGCAGGGCTCGCGACCCTCAATGAGGGCCAGAGCGTGACTTTCGAAGTCACCAACGAGCGTGGCAAGCCGGCCGCAGCGAATCTGCGGGCGTCCTAAGGTCGTTTCTCGCTGAGCGGTTTCGCTCACGAGACTTCGATCCATCGATTAAAGGCCCCGGCTGGTCCGGGGCCTTTTTTTTGCGCCCGCAAAAGGTACCGGACCTTAGTTGTTTGGTTTCTTTAGTTGTTCTCGGTCACTAGCGAGACTGCGGGCTGGTCTCCCGCCGACAGGTTCTCCGGAGCGCCAGGCTTCAGCACACCCAGCAAC
>Ga0209591_10009249_pt1 | contig 10665 bp, 11 predicted proteins | sample MAT01_FD_187207 | JGI IMG/M metagenome (GOLD analysis project Ga0209591, IMG submission 187207) | Freshwater microbial communities from Lake Fryxell liftoff mats and glacier meltwater in Antarctica - MAT-01 (SPAdes) (version 2) | ecosystem: Environmental > Aquatic > Freshwater > Ice > Liftoff...
ATAATGTTACGCCACAGATAACATGAGGTTGGATTGCCATGAATGAATAAAAAAACGGTATCCGATTTACTATTCTCTGAAACATCAATGTAATGAATCTTTGAATCAATTATATCAACGTAGTTTGATTGAAAGGGAAACGCTGCTGAAATAGTTGAGTTCATAGATTTACTTTTTCTCCAACATTTTTTGCCAATTGTCTAAAAGTTCATGGGCTATTTTGGCAAATTTTCCTTTTAAAAGCGGATGAATAAGTACATTCTGAAATCTATGCTTGTATTTGAAATCGAACAGCATCACAATTTTTGTAGTTATACTATCTATTTCCTGTACTTCCCAGGTGCCTTTTAAAAATTTGAATGGGTATGGATAGTTTGGTGCAGCAGTATTTACTTCAAATGAATACGTTTTTTCCTCTTGCCACATGGAACACGTTTCTGTCCAGCTATCTTTACCATGACTACAACTGCGGACCATTCCTTTCCCTTCGCCTGAAATAATTTTTACATCTTCAATGTTGGGTGCTACTTTATCATAGTTTGCTACATCGGCAACAACTTTCCATACATCTTGTTTAGAAGCTTTTGCTACTCTTTCAAATCTAAAATGCTTTTTTCCTTTTACAGCACTACTATCAACTTGTGCTAAAGCCTTTGATTGATTAATACCCATAAACAAAACAATAAGGGCAATTACCCCCATTGTTAAATTTCCTGTTTTTGAAATTTCAAAGGGATTTATAGCTACAATAAAAATACTGCCTAAAACCCAAAGAAAATCTTGAATGATAATCCATAATACTGCCAATGGTCTTTGTCTAATTACTTCGTAAAAGATGGTACTTGCAAAAAAAAGAAGAACAATACCAACTATCCAAAAGATAGAATTATTTGTTGTGCCAAATAATTTTGCGATTGGTTGATTAAATGCAATCAATACAATCCCCGATACACTTGAAAATAGGGCATTAATGCGAAGTGATTTTTGCAACCTGTTCATACTATTCAAAACTTTTATGATGCAAACGTAGGTGCAATAAGTTTGGGTATATTGATATTTTACGCCAATTTGTGAGCAAATCATAATGAAGATATCTGCCCCCCATATCGCCAACTTATTTAGTTATGCTTCTTATTCTGGCATAAAGGAAGATGAGTTAAGAAATTATTTAACAGACAATAAATTGGACGTATGTAGAGTTAATAATACCGTTAGCGAAAGTGAGTTTTTGAATGTGTTTAAAGCATTAATGGTTTGCACTAATGACAACTATTTTGGGCTGCACTACGGTTGTAATTTGAATATAAAAGCATTGGGGTTTATAACCCAACTTTCGTTAAATGTCTCAAGTATTGACCAAGCGGTTTATATTCTTCAGAACTATTTTAAAGATTCGTTTCCATTAGTTAGCCTGGATGCTAAAAGAATAAAAGATAAGTATATGCTGAAATTAGAAACAACCATTCAGCATATTGATTTAAAGAACCAGCTATTAGATACTGTTTATTGCTTTCTATACCGAGAATTAAAGTTAATGGCAACCAACGAAATGTTGCCTGTTTTAAAATTACCTTATTCAAACTGCACAGAATATTCAAAATTCTTGGACGCAAGAATTGAAAAAGGCAACGAACATTCTTTTATTTTCGATGCCACTATTTTAGAGAGTAAAATCAACAAAAAGTCAACAAATGAAATTGAGCTTTTACTACCGAAGTTCTTACAAATGCTGGATAAAAAAAAGTCGGGATATCAGTCATTTTCTATACAAGTAAGAAATATGGTTTTAAATATGTGTCGTCCCCAACTGCCAACATTTGAGCAGGTTGCAGTGCATTTTCCATTAAGTAATAGAACTATACAACGGAAACTTACAGATGAAGGATTGTCTTTCCGTAAAATTACTGATGAAATAAAAAGTGAATTGGCAACTTACTTATCAAAAGGCAATAAAATGAAAACACAAGATATTGCATTCATACTTGGCTACTCTGAACCAAGTGCTTATTTACATGCTGAAAAAAAGTGGAAAACTAAATCAATCGCAACGGTTTAAACAATTTCATTTTTTAGACTGTGGATTGCTGGAGTCAGTTCCGCACAATTGTACACACGGACTTGGGCTTTGGAATTGTGGGGAAATAAAATTCCAAATGCTCAATTAACCACTATGTCAAACATTAGCACAAATGTTCAATTAAGCACAGTTGCCCCACTATTGCAAAAAACCTTGCTAGTAGATGCCCTTTTTTAGTTGTTCAACTTATCCATTTATTGGAATATGGAATTCGCAAGTCGTCATTTGTATTTGCGACCCTTCGGCCATCTCTTTACCGATAACCTTAACATACGCTGTTGGTACGGATTTTTGCTTCTCGGTTCAATTTTAATTCTCTTACTTTTTTCTTTGCAGTCAGAAAGGATTGTTCCTCTAAACAGGTTTCGACCATTTCCAAGCACTCCATAATATTACCAGCAATAAAGCAACTTCAATACTTGCAATAATTACGTAATGTGGAGTTAAACTACCACCACCAATAACGTATAGTATAGTTATAAAGGCTGCCAAAATATTAGATATTCGATTTGCCTTATAAGGAAGTGCTCTTGAAAGGTAAATCATAAGAATAGGAATATTGGTAAAAATAGCTGCAATTGCCATAGCGGTAGTTACCTCACCCCCAATGATATCAAGAGTGTTTTTATTGACAAGTTCTACCATTATAGAAAGGATATCTGCAAAAATGAGGTTCATCATTATGACTATCCAAAGTGTTGAAATTTTGATTTTTATATCCATCTTTCTTGTTAAAATTACCTTTTGATTAAATTTTCTATTTCGTCATTTACAGTCTTTTCTTCGCGTTAGAACAAATTGAGATCATGCTTTTCTGATTCAATGTGTAGTACAAAAATTTAAAATTAGACAAAAGGACCTGTTAGTATTGTCTTATCAAATTAGTCCCTATCATGCCTAGCTTCCCGGTGATCAAAATATTTTGACTTGTAGTTAGGTCTTTTACAATTTCACATCTATACAAAGTTTGAAAGCAACGTATTCGCAAAATTTAGGTGCTAAACATTTAAAGGAATTATCCAAAGGCTATAACGTTTATCACCACGTTCCCTTTCTTGTGACCAAGATCCACATATTCATTAGCTTCAACGATTTGCTCCAAGTGATATGTTCTGTCAATTATTGGTTTCAATTTTCCTTCCTCAACTGCTTTTTGGAGAAACTCAAGGTATTCGGTTTTCTCGTAGGTTATTGACTTAACAGAAACAAATCGCCCGCCTTTCTTCAAAAGCATTTTTGACTTTTCAGAAGAAAATTTTCCCACAGCATCTAAAATAACATCAAATTTATCTTCTAGTTGACTTATGTCTGTCTTCGTATAGTCAATAACTTGGTCGGCCCCAATGGATTTTACAAGTTCAATGTTTGCTGAACTACACGCAGCGACTACATGCCCCGCGAAATACTTTGCAAGCTGAACGGCATAAGTGCCTACACTTCCTGAGGCTCCATAAATCAAAACCCTATGGCCATTTTCAATCTTCGCCTTCTTGAGCAGTTGCAAGGCTGTCATACCGCCAACGGGCAGAGCAGCTGCCTGTTGAAATGAGAGCCCATTGGACTTGAGCGCAACAACCCCTTGACTCCACTTTTCGGGAACGCAAACATACTCAGCATAAGCGCCATTTCTTAGACCAGTAGTGGTGCCAAAAACTTGGTCACCCTTGCGGAATAGTGTAACATCTTTTCCAACGTCTTCAACCACTCCTGAAAATTCAAACCCTAGAATTGAATGTCTGGGTTTTGTAATCCCAAACATCAAGCGGATGAGGAAAGTAAGGATTTTGGAATCAGGAAATTGACCCTTTCTAAGCCAAATTACCGCTGCCGAAACAGTAGATGAGTAAACTCTCACCAATAATTCTTTATTTTTTGGAACCGGCTTTCCAACCTCGGCAAGGCTCAACACAGATGGTGAACCATAATCTTTAAACACGGCAGCCTTCATTGTTTCTCTGTCCATTTTTCACTTGTTACAACGATGAAGCATTATCTTTAGGAAAAAGATCAAACAATACAAAGCTTGCTCTTCCAATAAATGCCTCCAGTAGGTGGAATCACCAACTGCTATTTGACTGTAGGCGGAAGTAAAGGTCAACGCCAATAGGGTTAACAAGAAAATTGGTTTCGCTGTCATAAACTGCATCAATAATTAAATTTGATGCAAAATTACTTCAGGTAAAGCCGCTACTCTTTAACTTAAGTTAATAAAGAACCTATTTGCAATTACAATTGGTATCGATCTTGAATGCGTAATTCATGTTATTCATATCAAACCTATAAACGCAAAAGTATTTAATGTTTTTTTTGATCTGATTACAGTTAGTAAGAAATGTAATCTTGTGAATAGATCGAGTCGTAGTTGTAAGTAGTTGAGGTAACTGAGCGGATCGACCACAACTATTTTCTTCATTTCGTAGTAAGCTAGCTTACGTTACTTTTGTAAAAAAAATGATAAGGCTGGAGTGATGATATACCCTATATGAGAACAGAAGAAACGATTAAAAAAGCATTTGACCCATATCTGAACGTTCCGTTAGAAGCTTGGAAGTCATTTACAGACCTTGGCGAAATTGTGTCAACGACCAAAAACCAAACGATAAAAAGTATCGACACGACAGAAAAATTCTTAAGTTTTATCCTTCAAGGAAGCGGAGGCGTATTGCTATGGAATAAAAATAACTTTGTATGTATCGACCTCTGCTACGAAGGAGATTTTTTTGGTGACTATATGTCGTTTCTTACACAACAACCTACACCTCTGGAAGTCATAACTTTTGAACCATCAAAAATATTTAGAATACGTAGGACGAATTTTGAAAAACTTGGTTTCAATACTGATTTCGGTGATAAAATATGTCGTTTCGCGGCAGAAGGACTTTTTATTCATAAACAAGAGCAACAGATAAATTTGCTTACAAAAACTCCATCAGCTAGATATGCCGAACTATTAGCAAGGCAACCAAAACTCATTCAGCGCACACCCCAAAAACATATTGCCTCCTATCTGGGTATTACTCCCGAAAGTTTGAGCAGGATACGAAAAAAAAGTATTTAGGTCATTACTTATCGTAGGATATGTTCCTTTTCTATAGACATAGCAGATTCCACTTCACCAATGTCCAGTTTGTTAAAGTTTTTTCAGAAGTACTTATATAACCCAGTGTTGGTTCCCAACCATCTATCACCATCACGATCAAATAAATTCTCCGCCACTTTAACATCTTCAAGAACTGTATCTAGCCTGAAGTTATTCATAACTTTAGGCTCCCTAGACAAACAACGTTGGCTTGAAGTCCAATAAACCTGCTGGGATGTGTCATAGGCTACAACTCTATTCCTCGCCCAAATTGTAGCTGGACTAATGCTCCCATTATCAGGATTCAACTGAAAATAGCCTTTATCCGTTTCCAAGCCAAAGTAACCTGACACACTAAACATATTAGCTATCTCAGGTGCGTAATTTGAAAATGATTTATGTATTGTTCCTGCCTTTCCTTTGATGATCAAACTACTATCGGTCATAAGAAAATCAGCTTATCCTTAGAAGAAGAATAGGTGACCAATCTAATTGATGTTTGTGAAACCTAAATCAAACTTATCACTTTTCCCTATCGTGGACGCGGCCATCAGCTTATCGTCCCATGTCTATAAATATAAAGTTTCTAGTAACTCATACATTTTACGAAACTGTAAGCCACGATTCTCCAACGGAAGTTCCATAAACCGACCTCCTTCCATTTTGCTCACTCCTTTGGATGACAAACGAAAGCCGATTTCTGCTATCCAGCACAAGGCCTGTAATAACCGTACTCGAAAGTCCATCTGTCGAATTGTAGACCTTAAATTCTGTTCCATCAAATCTTGCCGAGCCCCAAAAAAAATCCCGACCCACAAGTATCCAATTTCATCTTCTACGAGTGGATACAACTTGCCCGGCCACTAGCCGAATAATATTCGTTGAGGATAGCGAATCTCCAAATTACCCCTACAAAACTGAAACATATCAATTACTTTCACGTTTGTAGACTCAATTAGGATTAGGATATGAAACGAAACAACATTGGTGAGTTAGAAGAACTTGTGCTTTTGACCGTGGGCATTTTATACCCAGAGGCATACGGTGTGGAGGTGATGGACGAGATTGAAAAGCAAGCTGGTCGCAGCCTGAACATCAGCGCAGTCCATTCTGTACTCACGCGATTGGAGGAAAAGGGTTACTTGAAATCCAAAATGAGCGACCCTACGGAAGAACGCGGTGGCAGGCGCAAACGAATTTTCTTACTAACGGCAGCCGGTAAACGCGCTTTGGAAGAAGCAAACGAACTTCGCACGCAGTTATTCAATCAAATACCGAAAATGGCGTTGCTGTTTAGGCTAACCTAATTGATAAAAATCAACTGACAACATTTGTCAATTATAATTTGTGAGCTAGCAACAAAATGAAAATATGAAACAATATCCACCAAAGTGGGCTGATCGATTATTAGAATGGTATTGCCATCCTGCTTTATTGGAGGAAATACAGGGAGACGCACACGAACTTTTTTCCCGGAAGGCAAAAGAAAATTTGCAGATGGCGAAACTTCAATTTGTGTGGAATGTAGCGCGCTTTTTTAGACTAAAAAATATTAGAAAATCAACAACAACTTATTCATCCAACTCTTTTACTATGCTTAAAAGTTACTTAACAACAGCTTTTCGAACTGCTGTTCGGCACCCCCTGAATAGTTCTATTAATATTTTAGCGCTCTCGCTTGCTTTGGGTATCGCCATCACCTCATTCATTTTTATTGATAGTCAATTACATGCTGATCATTTCCATACCAACCTCAATCGCATTTATCAGGTAACGAGCCGGATCGAGATTGATAAGCAAATAGATGAATGGAGTGACTCCCCTATTTTATTAGCACCCATGATGTTGCAGGAACAATCCATTGTGGAAGCTTCTACCCGCATTCTTGATGGAGAAGCAATTGTTAAATATAAAGATGATGTATTTAACGAATCACTTTGGTTTGTGGATCCATCCTTTTTAGAAATGTTCAGCTTTCCCATCGTGAAGGGAAGCAAAAATCCGTTGGCAAACGGAAACGACATTGTACTAGAAAGAAAAATTGCCCAGAAGTATTTTGGAGACGCGGATCCAATTGGCAAAAGCCTCTCGCTCATATTAAATGGTAACGTCAGGGAAGAGTTTACCGTGACTGCAGTCATTGAGCGACCGGCTGGTTCAAGCCTGTATGCAACTATTCTTCTACCTATGTCAAAATTTAACAATCAAATGCCAGACAAGACCAATGATTGGGCTTACCAAGTAGATGGTATGTTTATATTGCTCAAAAAGAACCACGGTGTTGATGAGTTAAGTAAGGAAATGAATCGATATGTGGCGTTGCAAAATATAGCTTCCCCTCAATGGGCTGTAAAAGACTTTCAATTTCAATCGCTTGATGGATTAGCTCTAAAGAGCTCTGGCATTATTAGCTCGGTGTCAGCTGGTCCCGATCCTGCTGCATTGTATTCTCTTGGTGTAATCGCAATTTTGTTGCTAACGCTAGCTTCGTTGAATTATATGAATGTCTCCATCGCAACTGTCGCAACAAGGCTCAAAGAAATTGGAATACGCAAAGTTATTGGAGGACAGAAAAAAGAAATCGTAGCGCAATTCCTTACTGAAAACTTTGCATTATGCTCGGTATCTCTTTTGGTTGGTTGTTTGCTCTCTTACTTATTCCTTCTACCAGGGTTTAACTCTCTATTCCCTGTAAACTTATCTTTTGGGTTTTCATCAGGAAATGTCATTTTTCTATTTTTCGGTGCGCTGCTTCTTTTCATCGGAGTATTATCTGGCGCCTACCCTGCATTTTACATTGCTTCTTTTCAACCTGTCAAAATTCTTGCAGGCAGGGAGAAATTTGGACAAAAAAGTTTGTTTAGCAGGGTACTTTTAACGCTACAATTTATCGTAGCAATTATAACTATCGTTGGCTCCTTTGTTTTTATCGATAACAGCATTTATTTAAAAAATAAAGATTGGGGTTACACTCATTCCAATATCATTACGGTAGGCGTGAAAGAAAAATCGTCTTACCTGGCATTACGCGATAAACTATTAACAGATCCTGAAATCGTAAAAATGGCTGGAGCAGAAGGGCATATTGGGCGGTCAGATAATCGTATCTCGTTTGTCCATCACGAGCAGCGTATTGAGGCTATTGATTTTCAGGTAGGTTACAATTACCTAGAGACGATGAGCATTAGATTGAAAGAAGGAAGATTATTCGATCAAAAAAACCAGTCCGACAGACAACACTCGTTGGTCATTAATGAGACCCTTGTAAAAAAGTTAGGATGGACCAGTCCAATAGGTCAGTCAATTGAACTCGATAGTACAAAATTCACTGTAGTCGGAATTGTTGAAGACTTTCACTATCAGGGGTTCTTTAACAAACTCGGACCTGTAATACTAAGGCTTACAGACGAAGATAAATTCAACTATTTAGCTATACAAACAGCGGGAGCTAACGTAAACGATACTCATCAACGAATAAAATCAGTATGGGCAAGCATTGCCCCAAATGAACCCTATGAAGGTTTCGTTCAGGATGATGTTTTTACAGATTTTAATCGCGACAACAATGCGAATGTCAAACTTCTTGTTTTCATCAGTACAATTACAATAACATTGGCAAGTCTTGGGCTTTTTGGGCTGATCTCTTTTAATACAACTAGACGAATGAAAGAGTACAGTATCCGCAAAGTGTTGGGTGCCAATCTTTCACAGATATTCGGATTGATGACTAGGGACTATGTGACCATATTACTCACTGCCTTTGTAGTAGGTGCGCCAGCCGGTTTTCTTTTGATCAATTCGCTTATTCAAGCGATCTATCCGAATCCGCAAAATACGCAGCCATTGCCTTTTATTGTTGCCGTGCTAGTTATGCTTTGTACTGTTGCTGTGACAGTAAGCTCCCAACTAATAAGAATCAGAAAAGAAAATCCAAGCACAACCTTGAAAAAAATATAAGTGTTATTAAAGACACCCTTATCAATCAATCGACTTATATAGTGGTGTAGCAAAGCTAATAATCTGTCTATTGCTACTTAGAAAACGTGACACAATTGAGTTACCCTTTCTTAATCAAGAGGAAACCTTCTGCTCACTATCCCGTATTGATAAATTAAAAAGTATCTGATAATAAAATCATAAAATATTAAATATTAAATCATGAAAAAAGCTATCTTCATCGTCATCGTATTAACAGTTACCAATAGCTTTGGTCAAAAAATTAAGCATTCACATTTTTCGATTGTGCCATCTATTGCTACTGATGGTGAGGAAAGTAAAAACCTTGATTATAATTTTTCATTCAATCTATTCGTAAGTAACGTGAGAAGTATTGAAGGTTTTGAAATCGGCTCTTTCTACAATAGAAATGAACTCAAAATGGACGGGTTTCAAATCTCTGGCATATTGAATATTACAAAAGACAGCGTAAGTGGTTATCAAATTGCAGGTATAAGCAATATTTCGGGTCCAGTGATAGGCCTACAGCAAAGTGGAATCAATAACTATTCGAAAAATGTGAGAGGCGTGCAACTAGCAGGCATCACCAACATCGCTGATGATGTAGCAGGTGTACAGGTGAGCGGTATTCTAAATAAAGCCAAAGTTATAAGTGGACTTCAGATTGGATTGATTAACGTGGCAGACTCTGTAAAAAAAGGTGGATCGATTGGTTTGATCAACGTTGTAAGGAAGAATGGATACCGTGAAGTTGAATTTTCTACGTCTGATTATCAGAATATTGGGGTCAGCTATAAATCGGGAACGAAGCATCTCTATTCCATTCTTACAGTTGGCTATAATTACTTTGACTCACCCCTTCAAATAGCTGGATTGGGTTTAGGAGGGGCATTTGCTATTAGTCGCGTTTGGTACCTTAAACCTGAAGTAGTAGCTTATAATTATACTGACAACCCGTTTGATTCCGAGAAGTCTGCAAATGCCTATCACATCAGATTCGGTCTGATGCGAAAGTTTGGTAAAGTGGGTATTACGATAATGCCTAGTGTATACTATGCAAAAACCGAAAGAAACACAGACGGAGCTATGCTAGCCATTAGCTCGATTAAATCGTTACCAAAAAACAAAATAGCAGGATTTGGTTTCGGACTGGGCATCGGGATTGCTTTGCTCAAATAAAGATAATGTTATGAGTTATTTATACAAAGCCACCGAAGAACGAAGCCATTGTACACCGAAAATCTGGCGCAATATCATTGAATATTTTTATACGAATATCTTAACTATCAAAAATTTTAATGAACTGCACGCGACCGACAGGTCTCTAGCAACTATATTTTAGGAAACTACACGATTTGCGCTGAACGCACGTAGTTAGCTACCGATCGACACCAACAACTAAAAGGGTCTCCTTCATATTCCACTAAATGTAACTAAGTCAGTATATCATTTCCTAAACTCTAATTCTAAGAAATTAAAAATCTTATCGAAGTGATTTAGTGGTTCTATATGTCCGCCCTCGAAGGGCAGGTGCTGATAGCTGTACTTAAAA
>Ga0209591_10009253_pt1 | contig 10663 bp, 3 predicted proteins | sample MAT01_FD_187207 | JGI IMG/M metagenome (GOLD analysis project Ga0209591, IMG submission 187207) | Freshwater microbial communities from Lake Fryxell liftoff mats and glacier meltwater in Antarctica - MAT-01 (SPAdes) (version 2) | ecosystem: Environmental > Aquatic > Freshwater > Ice > Liftoff...
GATCGCATCCTCGAACTGCCCGGCGTACATGGCGTAGAGGGCGACGTTCGAACGCCGCAACACGTTGTTCGGGAAGATGGCGGCGGCGCGACGGCCCTGGGCGAGCGCCTGCGCCATGTCGCGCTGATAGAACGACGCCAGCGCCAGGTTCGACAGCCCGCTCGTGTCGGCCGGGAAGGCCTTCACGAGCGCCGTGAACTCCTCCGCCGCCAGATCGGGCTTGCGCGCAAACAGGTAGTAGCTGCCGCGGGTGCGAAACTTCTCGCGGTCGGTCATGCGGTCGATACGGGCGAGCGCCTGTTGGTAGTTCGCTTCGGCATCCGCCGTGCGCGCCAGGTTGGTGTACTGCGCCGCGAGGCCCGAGTAGGCCCGTCCCAGGTCGGGGTCGAGCACGAGCGTGGCCTTGTACTGCTCGATGGCTTCTTCCACCTTGCCGGCCACCTGAAGCTCCTGTGCCTTCGCGTAGGCACGCGCCGCCTCGAGGCTCGCGGCCGTGAACGTCTCGTTGGCCGTGGGAGTGCCGTCCGGCACGGCGGTATCGCCCAGTGCCTCGCGCACGTCACCGGCCAGCCGGCCAACGGCGTTCAGCACGTCGTCGCGGCTCTCGGCCTCTTCACTGAGCGCATACACCTCCGTACCGGCTTCGTCGCCGCCTTGCAGGGCACGCGTCGAGATCAGGAATCCCGTGCCGCTCGCCTCTACGGATCCGACAATCACCATCGAGACGCCTTCGCGTAGCGCCACCAAGCGCGCCGTCGACTCGTCCAACGTGGCGCCCGGCTTGATCGCCGCCGCCACACGCAACGCGTCGCGACGCGGATAGGCGGTGATGAACGACGCGCTTTCCATGCCCAGGCCAAGCGCCTGTTCGACGACGCCGTCGAACACGGGATCGCCCGTGCGGTTCTCGAAGTCGGCGATGAGCACCGACACGGGTGGCTTCTCCACGACCACCGGCGGCGTGATCCACCACCAGGTGCCCGAGGCCACGAGGGCCGTGGCCACGATGCTGGCGGCCACCGCGGGCCAGCGGGCGCGGGGCACCTCCACGGGCCGCAGCTGGCCGTCGTCGGTCAGCGCCGAGAGCGCATCGCGCAGCGCAAGCACGTCGGCGAAGCGGGCGTCCGGGGAGGGCTGCGTCGCCGTCGTGACGATGGCCTCGAAGGCCTCGGGCACCTCGGCCCTCACCGTGCGCACCGCCGGCGGCGCCGCCTCGAAGCGGGCACGCAGCTCCTCGATCGGCTTGTCGTAGGCCCTTCGGCGCGACGGCCCGAGCAGCATGTCGTAGAGGATGAGGCCGTAGGCGTAGATGTCGGCGCGCGCGTCCACCGGCTTGCCGGTGGCCTGCTCGGGCGCCATGTAGCTGATGGTGCCCACGACCTGGCCGCCGGCCTTGGCGCCCTGCGACGACGACGCGATGCCGAAGTCCATGATGAGCGCCTGCCCGTCGGGCGTGACCATCACGTTGTCGGGCTTGAGGTCGCGATGCACGACGCCCACTTCGTGGGCCGCCGCCATGCCGTCGGCAATCTGCCGCGCGAGCGCGAGCGCCTGCGGTACCGGCAACTGGCCGGCGCGCTTGATCACGGCCGTGAGCGTCTCGCCGGCCACGTAGCTCATCGTGATGTACTTGAGCCCGCGGAACTCGCCGAGGTCATGGATGCGCACCACGTGCTTGTGCGTGACCTGGCGCGCCAGCAACAGTTCGCTCTTGAAGCGGCTCACCTGGTCGCGGCGCGTGTACTCGTCGCTGCCCTCGCCAGTCAGAATGGTCTTGATGGCCACGGCCACGCCGAGCTCGTCGTCGTAGGCCTGATACACGGCGCCCATGCCGCCGCGGCCGAGCAGCTTCAGGATGGTGTAACGCGTGCCGAGCTTCGTGCCCGGCGGGAGCAGCGCGCCCTCCTCGGACGGCGCGCCAGCGGGGGGAAACGTGAGGTCGCCGTCGGCGGTGGCCGGCGCAAACGTGCGGTCGACGTCGGCAGCGTCCGGGGGCCGCGTCTGGTCGGAGTCGGCAAGGTTTGGTGCGATCGTGCGATCGGGATCGGCCGTAACCGGCGCAAATGTCTGGTCGGGGTCGGCGACGGCCGGCGCAATCGTCCGGTCGGCGTCAGCCGCGTGGGGCGCGAGCGTGAAGTCTGCGTCGGTGAACGACCCCGTCGTATCCTGCGGCTGCGGGGTGTGATCCGCCGTGAACGGCGCGATCGTCGGATCGAAGTCGCCGCCCCCGCCCGCCGCCGCCCCAGGGTCAATAGGCATTCGTCTCGGGAATCATCGCACGTTGCGCGCAAAAAACGACGGGCCGAGGCGTATGCCCAGCCCGCCGCTTCCGATCGGATTCCCGGTTCGACGCGAACTACGGCACCGTCAGCAGCACGCCGTTGCTGAGAGCGCTCGAAACCGCGTTCACGACGGTGGCGATCTGCACTCGCCAGGTGCCCGTCGAAAGGGTCGGTGCGCCGATGTTTGCAGGCGACGCCGTCGGACTTGTGGGAAACACGCAGACCGACCCAGACGGCCCTCCAGTCGCGGCGAGAAAAGACTGCGTGAGCACTTGCCCCGTCGCGGTGTTAGTCCAGTCGATCCTCGCACCGCTGGTGTCGAGGCCGTCGGCGGTGATCCCAAACGGCGCGCCGGGCGCGATCGACGTAATCGGCGAGCCGGCGCACCCGTTCAGGACGGCGGTAATCACCGGGGCGGCCGGCGTGGCGCTGATGGTGATCGGGAACGAGTTGCTCGAAATCGTGCCTGCCGGGTTCTTGAGCCGAACCGTCGTTGGCGTGCCGACGGCAAGCATCGGCAAGCGCGCAATGACACGAGTGGCGGACGCGTTCCACACGTACTGGGCCGCAATGTCTGCCCCCCCTTGGTTGAAGAGGACGTCGCCAGCTCCGGTCGCGGGCAAACTGGTGCCGTTGATCGTCAGCATCTGGCCGAACCCGGCCGCCACGGGCGCCGCCGGGCTCACCGACGTGATGACCGGCCCTGCCGGCGTCAACGCGCTACACACGAGCGCGATCGCGTCCACGACCGCGCCCTGTCCGCCCACGACGCCGGTCACGGCTTGGCCGAGCGGGCAGTCGATGGTGAACAGAACGACAGCGGCACTTGGAAGCGCTGCGCCCGCCTGCGTGATGGCGCCGCCGGAAGGTAACTGGCACCGTGGCGCGAAACCACCGACGACCGCACCGGGTCCGTATGGCGAGGTGGTCCCGCCCGCGAATCCAACCATGACCTGCCCGGCCGGGCAGACAAGGTCGGCGTTCGGCGTCGTTCCGCCGCCGAACTTGACCGGGTGAATCGAGTTGCTGCACAGCAGTTGGCCCGTCGTCAGCGCGTAGCCGATGAACCCGAAACCGTCATTCACTCCCCCGTCGACGGCGGCACGCAGGCCATTCGCGAACACGCCCGGGCCGCAGCTCAGCGGCCCGTACGCGCTGCCTCCTGGGCCCCCTGCGGCGATCGTGGACGCGATCGTCTTCACGGCGCTCCCGGAGCCGACGTAGCCGGGGGCGGTTACGCTGGCCACGACGTTGTACGCCCCAATCGCGCTGGGCGTCGTCGGGCTGCCCGAATACGTGACCGCCGTCGACAGTGGCACCGGCCCGGTGGTGACCGTAACGGGCTTGGGCGTGCCGTCGAAGATGGCCGAGGTGTTGGTGATCGTGACGGTCGCGGGCGCGGATGGCGGCGGGAGGGCCGCGCACACCAACGCGATCGCATCCGTGGCCGTGCCCTGGCCGCCGACGACCCCGGTCACGGCTTGGCCGGTTGGGCAGTCAATGGGCCCGACGGGCGCGCCGGTGCCCGGCAGTGGTGCAAGCTGCGTGATCGCGCCGCCCGCCGGCAGCTGGCACCGCGGCCCGACGCTGCTCAGCACCGGCAGGCCGAAGCTGATACCACCGTCGGTCGTGCCGGCGAACCCGACCATGACCTGCCCGCCAGGGCACGTCATGTCACTCGGAATCCCGAACCCAGCGCCCGACTGCGAGGGATTGGTCCCGGTGCTGCAGAGCAACTGGCCGCTTCCGAGGTAGTTGCCCGCGCCTGGGTAAGCCCTGAATCCGTTGGCGAACACGCCGGGAGTGCAGCTGAGCGGTCCGTACGGCCCGCCGCCCAGACCGACGACCGAAATCGTCGAAGCCACCGTTTCCACGGCCGTCGCCGTCGCGCTGACGTAACCGGGCTGGGTCACGGCGGCAGCGATAGAGTAGGCGCCAATTGCCGTCGGCGGCGTCGGGCCGCCGTTGTAAGTGACCGACACCGAAAGACCCGGAGGCGTGGTCGTGACCGTCACCGGGCGCGGCGCGCCGTTGAAGATCTGCGCGTGGTTGCTGATGGTCACGGCGGCAGGGATCAGTCCGACATTGAACGGCGCGGACGAGCCCGCCGCCACCACACCGGGCGAGGTCGCCGTGGCGCGCAGGGCCGCACCAACGACCGGGATGTTCACCGACAGGCCGCCGAACGTGGCGATGCCGTTGGCGTCCGACACGGCGAGCGCGCCCGAGAGCACGGCGCCGGGCGCGTTCAGCAGGCTCATCGCCACCCGGACGCCCGGCAGCGGCGCGCCGGCATTGTCATACACGCGCAAGCTCACCGGCGGCGCCATCGTGGCCCCGGGCGCCACGTTCGAGGGCTGCTGCAGGAACACCAAGTTGGTGCCGGTCGTGGTCACGACCGGGGGCCGGGTAGCGCCGACCGGGTCGAGCACGTCGACGCCCTGGCCTGAGACACCGGCCGTGACCGTGGTGTTGGGGTTGAAGAACGGGTCGATCGACGCGGTCGTGCCGTCGAGGTTCGTCACCGTGATGTTGTTCGAGCGGTTGTTGTCGTAGACGCGCAGCGTCACGCGGCCCACTTCGCCGGGCGAGAGCCACAACGTGGCGTTCTTGTCCGAGCTGTCGTTCTGCGTCGGCAGGCCCTGGCCGGGGGCGACGAAGTTCGGGCTGGGCACGCTGAACTGCAGCTGATTGCGCGACTCGGTGCGCAGGTCGCAGCCGTTGGGGTCGAGCACGGGCGTCTTGTAGACCTTGTAGACGATGAGCTGCGTCTGCAGTCCTGCCGGAATGTTGGCATTGGCCAGGAACACGTTCACGTTGAACGCGGCCGTGGTGTTGCCGATGTTCGATACGGTCCACGTGACGTCCGACAGCGTGCCGTTCTCGATGTCCGGGTTCTCGATGTCGGGATTCTCGATGTCCGGGTTCTCGATGTCCGGGTTCTCGATGTCGGGATTGCCGACGCCGATGTTCTCGATATCGGGATTGGCGACCCGGACGTTCTCGATGTCCGGGTTCTCGATGTCGGGGTTCTCGATGTCGGGGTTCTCGATGTCCGGGTTCTCGATATCCGGATTCTCGATGTCGGGGTTGTAGACCTCGGCGTTCTCGATGTCGGGATTCTCGATGTCGAGATTCTCGATGTCCGGGTTCTCGATGTCCGGGTTCTCGATGTCGGGATTGAGCACCACGCGGCCTTCGAGCCCGTTGGGCACCACGACGCCACCTGGAGCAGCAATCTCGGACACGTGCACGTTCACCTGCGCGCGCGGGTCGGGCGCCGTGATGTAGAGGGTCCGCGAGGCCGTGGAGCGCGGCGGCACGCGCACGTCGAGGAAGGTTCTCGGCGCCGGCGAGGCGGCCGCGTACGGCGGCCGGGGGAACTGCTCGAACGAGGCGCGGCCCCCCGGCGGCTGCGCCAGCACGGCCATGCGGAAGGTCTTGGTCACCGTGGTCTGGTTCTGCGCGAACACGACGAAGCCGCGCTGCACGGTCTGCGACAGCTGCTTGGAGTTGCCCGGCGCGCCCACGAGCAGGCCGCCGCCGATGCGCGCGGTGTAGATGTTCTGGTTGCGCGAGCCGGCATTGCCAGCGCGGCAGACCGCTACCTGTTGCGTGGGATCGAAGATGCTCGTCGCCGGGAACTGCCCGTTGATCGTCGGCGGCGTGTAGTTCCGCCAGTTGCCGTCGAGCGGCGGCCGCACGTCGCGATTGTCGGTCCACACCGCGTGGAAGAGCGGCATCTGCGTGCTGGCGGCGGTGTTGTACGTCCAGCCGCCGTTGGCGGTCGGCACAAACGCCGGCGCCGGCGAGACATCGATGTAGTCGCCGATGAACGGTACGGTGCCGAGCTTGAACATCGGCAGGTTGGGCGGATTGAACTGGAGCTGCCGCGGCGCAGTCGAAACGGAGTCGGTGAACCCGGTGAGGTAGTCGGAGACCCGCACCGACGGCGCAAACGACAGAGTGGCGCCGGGCGTGCCGACCGACGCCCGGATGTCGATGGTCTGACGCTTGTTGTTGAGGCCAGGGACGGAGTCGTCGACGAACTTCCCGAAGACCTGGGCCGAGGTCTCGCGCAGGTCGTAGAAGACCAGCATCAGCTTGCCACCGGCCGAGGTGATGGTCGGCATCAGCTGATGCCCGAGTTGCGCGTTGTCGTCGACCACCACGGCAGGCCCGAAGGTCCGCCCGTCGGTCGAGCTCGCCACGAGGATGCGGGAATCGCCATCCACCGGGTCGGGTCGCATGGCGGCCAGGCCGCGCTCCGTCCAGGCCACGTAGGCGCGACCGGCGCCGTCGAAGGTCATCGAGGGGTAGCCATTGCTGCGGAAGCTGTACGGCGACGTGCCCTGGTCGAGCTGATCGACCGGCGCCACGGTGGTGGCCACGCGCGCCCGCCGCTTGCGGTGCTCGAAGATGCGATCGAGCGCGTCGGCCACGCGGATGCTGCGGCGCAGCGCGCGCGCCGGCGTCGGCGCGTCGAACGAGGCGCCGCCCACCGGCAGGCGCGCCACCATGATGGCGTCGGCGTCGGGCTGCGCCGGCGACGAGAACCGCCGCCAGGCCACCGACACGTGGCCGGTCAACGGGCTGATGGCAATGGTGGCGCCCTGATTGATGGCGTCGGCGGTGCGGCTCACGCGAATCGGCTGGCTCCACGTCACGCCGCAGTCCATCGAGCGCTTCAGGTAGATCTCAGACCGCAGTGTCGCGTCGTCGCCGGTGATGGCGGAGTAGGCGACGTAGACGGCGCCGGCCGGCACGTAGTCGAGGCCCGGATCCAGCATCAACGGCGGGCCGTTGCCGCGGCCGCGCTTCCGATGCCCGTTCCGCTTGACGCGGGCGCCGGTTGGCGTGCCGCCCACAACACAGAGCGCCGCGCCGTTGCCGCGCGGCATATCGACGGCCATCCACGGCTTGTCGAGGAAGACATCGCCGGTCGACTGCACCACCATGCTCGTGCCGAGATAGGCGACCGGGTCGCCGTTCTCCTTGCTATTGCGATCGATGAAGCGGGTCAGAAAGATGCCACTCTTGCCGCCTTCACCACGGTCGAACACGAGACCGTTGTAGTAGACCAGGCCGCTCGTGCCGGCGCGCAGCACCGGGTCGGCGGCGGCCTGGTAGCCCTTGATCGGCGAGGCGAGGCCCGCTGGAGAGTTGTCCTGCGGATAGCCCGGCAGCAGCGTGCTCGCCCAGCGCTGTCCGCCGTCGAACGACTTGTAGACGCTGACCCACGCGTCGCCGGTTTCAGCCCCGTCGGGCAGCCCGGGCACGTCGACGGTGCGGTAGTCGTTGCTGCCCGCCACCAGGTGCAATGGGTTGCGCGTGGATGCCGCGATCGACGGCTCGTTCTGGCGCTGCAGGAACGGATCGCCATCAGGCCAACCGGTGCCGGCCACCATGTTGACGTTCCTGCCGGGAATCTGAGCCCACAAGGTGACGCCGACGCTGAGCACGGCAATCAGGGCGATGCCGCGGGCAAAGACACGGGCGATTGAAGCACGACACGGTGATGGACGCATAAGGGGGCCGCTCCGAAACGGACGGGGCCGGCGCTCGCTGCCGGCAGAGTCCTTCGATACAGTATGCGAATTCAGGGGATAATCCCCTCTCGGCGGGTGGCCACTTCAGGAAAATGCACGTGGCGGACGATGCTGACACCGCTCGCTGGCGGCGGGCTCGCGACATCTTCGACGTGCTGGTCGATCTGCAGCCCGCCGACCGGAGCACGCTCCTGGACCAGGCCTGCGGCATGGATGTCAAGCTCCGCCACGACATCGAGTCGTTGCTGCGCTTCGACCAGTCCACGGCCGACCCGATTGAGCATGCGGTGGTCGGGGCCGCCCACGCGGTGGCGCAGGAATCGGGGTGGGCCAGCTACCTCACCGTGCCCGAGTCGATCGGCCGCTACCGCGTGATCGCGCGGCTGGGGGAAGGCGGGATGGGCGAGGTGTTCCTGGCGGAAGACGCCACCCTGGGCCGCCAGGTAGCGGTGAAGCGGCCGGGCGCCCGCCTGGCCGGCAATCCGTCAGCGCGCGCGCGGTTGTTTCGCGAAGCCCGCGCCGCCGCCACGCTCAACCATCCGCACGTGTGCGTCGTCTACGAGGTCGGCGAAGACGCCACCGGCCGGCCGTTCATCGCGATGGAGTTCGTGGACGGCGAAACGCTCGCGGCCCGCATCCGCCGCGGTCCGCTCTCGCTCGACGAACTCGTGGCCATCGGCCGCCAGGCCGCGAGCGCGCTCGACCAGGCCCACGCCAAGGGCGTCGTGCACTGCGACCTGAAGCCCTCCAACATCATGCTCACCGCGCACGGCATCAAGCTCGTGGACTTCGGGCTCGCCAGCATCGACGGGCAGGGCGACGCGCACCCTGGCGCCGTGTCGCCTGAGCCCGCCGTGCCCGGTCCGCTCACCCGCACCGACATGCTGGCCGGCACCGTGCCCTACATGAGCCCCGAGCAGGTGCGCGGGGATGCACGCGACCCCCGCACCGATGTCTACTCGCTGGCGGTGGTGCTGTTCGAGTCGGCCACCGGCCGGCTGCCGTTCGACGGTGCCACTGCGCCCGTGATGCGCCAGGCGATCCTTGCGGATGTGCCGCACCGGCTCGAAGCGATGCGTCCCGATCTGCCGCCGCAGCTCGGCGCGCTGGTGGCGCGGGGGCTGGCTCGGAACCCGGCCGATCGCTTCCAGCGCGCGCACGATCTTGGCGAGGCCCTGGCCGCGCTGACGGCCGTGTGACGCCGGCGCGACCTCAGAGGCCCGCGAGTTCGCGCTTCAGCCAGGCGCGCGCGTGGCGCAGGTCGCGATCCACGGTGGCCTCCGAGATGCCGAGCATCTCGCCGATCTCGGGATAGGTCAGGCCGCCGAAGTAGGAGAGTTCCACCACCTGCGCCTGACGCGCGTCGAACCCTTGCAGACGCGCCAGGGCGTCGTCGAGCGCCAGGACGTCGACCGGATCCGAGAGCGGCGCCGCCACGCCGTCGGTGAGCGTGACGTGCAACTCGTCGCCGCCGCGCTTCTGCGCCCGGCGCGCCCGTGCCCACTCGACCAGGATGCGCCGCATCACCCGCGCCGCCACGCTGAAGAAGTGCGTGCGATTGCGCCAGTCGACCTCGGCGTCGGCGAGCCGCAGGTAGGCCTCGTGCACGAGCACCGTGGGTTGCAGCGAATGGCCCGGGCCCTCGCGCCGCAACTGCCCGCGGGCGAGCCGCCGCAGCTCGCCGTAGACGAGCGGAATCAGGCGGTCGTAGGCGGCCTGGTCGCCCCGGCGCCATTCATCGAGCAGCTGCACGACCTCGGCGGAATCGTCCATGGTCAGTGCTGCCGCGCCAGCTGGCCGCAGGCCGCCGCGATGTCCTGCCCGCGCGGGGTGCGCACGAGCGCGCGCACGCCGTGGCCCTGCAAGCGATCGCGGAAGCGCCGCACGGTGGCAGGCGACGAGGCGCGAAGCGGATTGCCGGGAAACGGGTTGTGCGGAATCAGGTTCACGTGCGCCCGCAGTCCGGCCAGCAGCGCCGGCAGCCGGTCGGCGTCGGCGTCGGCGTCGTTCACGCCGTCGAGCATCACGTACTCCATGAAGTAGCGGCGCTTCGGGTGCACCACGGCATCGGCCCGCATGATGCGGAAGAGCTCGGCGAGCGGCCAGCGCCGCGTCTGCGGCATGATGCGTTCGCGCTGCTCGTCGCTCGTGCCATTCAGCGACAAGGCAAAGCCGACGTCGCTCTCGCGCAGGAAGCGCTCCATGCCGGGTCCGATGCCCGAGGTGGACACCGTGATGTGGTCGGCGCCAAGCAGTGGCGTGGGCGCGCCGGTGAGCACGGCGATAGCGGCCAGCACCTGGTCGAGGTTGTCCATCGGCTCGCCCATGCCCATGAACACCACGTTGCGCGGCAACGCACGCGCGTCATGCGCGGCCACCAGGTACTGCAGCACGATCTCGTCGGCGGTCAGATTGCGCCGGAAGCCGATGTCGGCCGTGGCGCAGAAGGTGCACGCCCGGGTACATCCCACCTGGCTCGACACGCACACCGTTTCACGGGCGCGGCCGGGAATCCACACGGTCTCGACGGCCTGGTCGTCGCCGGTGCCGCCGAAGGCAATGGCGTACTTGGTGGTGCCGTCACCTGCGGCGTCGCGGCGCGCGACGCGCCACGCCGGCACGTGAAACCCGGCGCGGGCCTGCTGCCACACGGCCTGGCTCACGCCGGCCAGCGTGTCGGGCACGCGGACGGCGGGCGGCGCCGCATGCAGGGCCCGCAGCGCGGCCAGCGCCCGGGTGCGGCTGTGCAGGGCACCGGTCATCTGCGCCAGGGTCGCGCCGTAGAGCGGCAGGGTCGGATTCATCGGGAAGGGCGGAGCCATGGGAGACGGC
>Ga0209591_10009258_pt1 | contig 10660 bp, 10 predicted proteins | sample MAT01_FD_187207 | JGI IMG/M metagenome (GOLD analysis project Ga0209591, IMG submission 187207) | Freshwater microbial communities from Lake Fryxell liftoff mats and glacier meltwater in Antarctica - MAT-01 (SPAdes) (version 2) | ecosystem: Environmental > Aquatic > Freshwater > Ice > Liftoff...
TGCCTGCAAGCAAAGTGCAAATACGCAAGTGCCTCTCCAAGGCCGCTCCCGTTGTAGAACTCAAGACCGGGGCACGAGGCTTGTCCGCAATCCGCAGCAAGCGCTTCAACCGCCATCTCTGGGCATAATAAACAGCACGTAAAACTTGTATTCTGTGAAGCATAACTGCTTGTCAATCTTGAGCTAGGATGTCTGTAAAAATTGAAATTGCCTATGCTATCTGCCCCTGTAGCGTAAGGTTACAGAATTTTACATGAAAAAAAAAGTCCTTGAGTTCCTAGTCAAAGTTCCCGTGGTTTCGAATTTGATGATGCTCTTGTTTCGTTTCCGCGCCAATTTATTTTTTCTAATATACCGGAATAATAAACAGGTTTTCTACCAGATCTACAAACGAAACCGCTGGGGAAACAAAGAGAGTCTATCCGGTCCTGGTTCCACTTTGGAACATACCGCAAATATACGCAAGGAACTACCCAGGCTTTTTTCTTCACTCAACGTTCAATCCGTTTTGGATGCCCCATGCGGAGACTACAATTGGTTCCGGTTTGTTCAGGAAGAATTACGCATTCAATACATCGGAGCAGACATTGTCCCCGACCTGATTGCCCGGAATCAGGCCGCCTTTGGCAGGAAAAATGTCCGTTTTGTAAATCTCGATATTACCGCAGATGCGTTGCCCCAAGTAGATCTCTGGTTGTGCCGGGACTGCCTCTTCCATCTGTGCAACAAGGATATTGCCAATGTTCTTACCCAATTCAAAAAGAGCAATATCCGGTACTTGTTGACCTCCCTTCATCCCGGGTGCTTGGAAAACACAGATATTCAGGCAGGTTCTTTCCGGTTACTAAATCTGCAATTGGAGCCGTTTGACCTGCCTGAGCCTTTACTAAAAATCAAGGACTGGATTCCCGGGCAGCCCGTATGCTACCTGACCTTGTGGGATAGGGACATGATTCCCTGAGATTCCATCTGGCCGCTCAACCACCCTAATCCGCCTTCATCACTTCAGCTTTTCCATACAAGAACTGATAGGTCCAGTCCACCTCTCGGATCATGTTTTCACGGATGATTGAATTCTCGGCTTTCCGGAAAACAGGCTAAAGACCTGTGTAAAAATGAAACATTTGGGAAGAATAAAAATTGGGCTGGTCCAAGATCGAGGCTTTTGGGGGCAAGCATCCTTGTAAGTGGAAGCACCGTAAGAAGTGAAAGATATTTCAAGCCCGAGCCGTCAATATTGCCCACTCCTGATGATAGGCCCTAAATTCCCCTAATGCATTCTCCTGGTCAGCAATATCCCAACCCTCCAGCTCCGGATAGTAGGAAGGGTCACGTGGTCGCGTGCAGATCCTTTCCACCGTGTGGGTCGCCTGAAAGCGGGTCATAAAACTTTCCATATCGCCCGGGTTGTCGGCACGGTGCAGTTCCACCAGCAGGTCACAGTGTTTCATCCATGGTATCCGTTCTGGATAAAGTAACTTGTATTCAAATCCTTCACAGTCGCAAATGACCAGAATCTTTCCTTCGTCACGGATTAAAGCCAGAGCATCGATAGTGCAACGGCCGACCACGTCAATGCGCTCCTGAACCTTGTTGATATGGGCCAATTGCCGGCAAAGTTTCCTGGCAACCGGATCCAACTCAAATGCCAGAACCCGGGCGCTATTGAGCAGGGCCATGCCCACAGCGTAATAACCTTCCGCACTTCCGATATCAATGATCAGGCTGTAATTCTGCTGTCTGTAGGATTCAATAACGCCGTGCAGCTCTTCTTCGTAGCTGCCGAGCAGCTTAGGAATGTAGGAACTACTGTGGGCAGCCGAAACGTAATGCATACCGGAAAAGGGTCCACGCCTGACATCGCGTCCGTGCTTGTTCACGAGTCTCTTGGTTAGCTCCGGAATTCCCCGTGCCTTGTCGCCTTTCCTGGCCCTACGTCTCCCAATAGCCATATGCACCCGTTCAGGAAGTAGCCCTAACATCCATTTTTTTATTTTACTTCTAAAGGGAATTTTTTTGTCTGTCTCGTTCATAAGCTGTTCTCCGCTTGCCTTCAAGACCGCTTTGACTTGTACAAAGAGAGGTAAGCCTTGACCATACTCTCTCTCGTCATTCTTTTTCGTAAAACCGAATTTCTTCCTTCACATGAAAATTCCTGGAGCTTTGTAGTGTCCTCCAATAGCATTTCAACAGCACGGCGCAACGCCGGTACATCAAAGGTTTCGACCAGGAAGCCGTTGAATCCGTGGTCGATCATTTCAGGGATGCCTCCCGTTTTTGTGCCAATGCAGGCGCATCCATGAAACAATGCCTCCTGCAGGGCCAGGCCAAGCGGCTCCACGATAGAAGGTTGGACGAAAATCGAGGCCCTCTCCATCAATTGTATGATATCATCCCGTTCTCCAAGCAACTGTATCCCATCCTGCCATCCATTGCAGCGGATCATGTCCTCAATCATGGTCCAACAGGCGGGCTCTGCATTAGAACCGACGATCTGAAGTTTCCAATCCGGAAAATTTTTCAGCAACGGGCCACAGGCCTCCACCAGCACATGTTGTCCCTTTCGGAAGGCAACATGGCCCACAGAAAGAATAATTTTCTCCCGGAACTGTCCGGCCCTGGCCGCCCCCACCTCGGAGAGGCGAGAATGGTAGATAAGGCCGAACCTGTTTTTATAGGGAAAATAGAATCGCTCCAAGAGGCGGAGATCGTGTTTTGAAACTGCAATTTCGGATTCCAGCTGCTGCAGGAAATGCAGTTTCCCCAGCCAGGCCACGGGAAAAAACAGCGTCCTCCAGAACCATGAACCTCCAAGGGTTCGGCCATAACCGTCCCAGATGGTACTGGTTAGGTGATTGGTAAAAAAGACACGGATTCCCTGCCGCCGCAGGAAAGAGACGGGCGTATATCCCCATAGCCGGTGCTTCCAGGCATTGTTGCCTCCGTGGAAATGGGCGATCTCTACTCCAAGCGCGACAAGTTGACCGGCAAATGTACGGCAATACTCCCGGGACATGCAGGCATTGTCCCAAGTCAAATGTGCTAGAATGTTTTTCCGGGGAAAGCGCCCGGAAATGTTTTCCTTGTCCGAAGTTACCAGAACAATTCGGAAATGTTCCGCAAGATCTTCCGTCAGGGTTTCCACAAGAACGGGAACTCCGCCGCGCTCGGCTGAAAGAAAATCCATGCAGATGGCCAGGACGGGAAGTTCATGCGGAAGTCTCATGTGCGGGCAGGGATTAAAGAAGTGTAAATGCCCCGTGATTGGTTGCAACACAGGGAATCCCACTTCTGGCAACGTAGGGAATCGGACACCCAACCCACGAACGGGTATACCAGCCGTTTGTTCCAAAGTGAAATTGAGCCAAGTCCACTTTGTGCTCTTCGTGCCAGTCAACTAGGCGGCGGCTCTCCAAGGAGGGCTTCGCAGCCAAAGACCAAATGAAAACATCCTGAATGGAAGGATATATCAGGCGGGTTTCTTCCGATAATCCCTGGTTCGAACCCAGAAAAGTCTGAATCTGATTTCCTGAACCTTGGACAATCTCCCGCACTAGAACCTTGATGCCCCCGTGAGCCATCAGTGGGGGCTCAAAGCACTGTGCAATTTTGAATTTTTTACCCTTCCGCACCGGAAGATTATGCCGGATCGCCCCAGAGGGTCTAGCTTGAAAAAAGGGTAGACGCCAGTCTGCCCATGCCTGACAGGCCCTGAAGAAAACCCGACTTTATTTTGAAATATAGCCCTTAAAAATACCCATAAGTTCCGACCTCAACCGTGGCGAAAGGGCAACGACCCACATCAAAAAACCCAGGACAAGCGTTGAGATTGAGGCGGTCAATACTAATTGTGTCAATCCATGCAAATTCCGGGTTGAATTAAAAATTAAAAAAGCTGACGCTGCACTGAACAAATAACAAACCAGAGGACGTTTAATCCAAATAAAAGCGATCGTAGTTCGGGTCAAACCAATCATCGAAGCATTTCGCCAGATCCCGTATACCCCACTGCAACAGATGTTGGCCAGGATGGAAGCGCACAGAATGGCCGTCAGCCCAAATTGGCGCACAAACAGACAAGATAGAATGATAAAAAAGATCCCTTCCACCAAAAAAAGGTAACGCATCCCACGGATCTCCTTGGTCATACTAATCAGGCAGGTGTGGCATCGGCTTATGGTCGTCACAAACAATAGTATGGCCAGCAGCACATCATGTCTACTCTCCCACTGCACCTTACCATGCGTCCAGAGATTGACAAAGTCCGCGTTGACTACAGAACCACACAGGCCAACAAATATGGCAGAAGCAGCCGTCAAAACGACCAAATCCCTGAATCTGTTTATATATCTATCCCTTTCCCCGCGGACAAACATTTCCGTCAGGGCAGGTGCTGAATAATCCAGAATCCTGCAAACCATTTGCTGGGCCATCTGGTAGAGTTTAGTTCCGATTGACCACACGGCCGCAGCTTCCAATCCCAGAAAACGACTGACTACTAATAGCTGGCTGGCACTAACCAACTGCGTCCCAACCGACATCAGGAAGATATCACGGCTGAAGGAAAAAATTTCCCAAAACCGTTTGAAACTGATCTTTCCCCAGCAGCCTGGTGCGGGGTATAGTCCGAGCCTCCTTACAACCCACCATGTGGCGATCAGGCTGAATCCCAGACCAAAACTATTGGCCCAAACAAAAGACCATATTCCGAACCCGAAGTGAAAAGCGCCCCACATAAATGCCAGCATCAACAGGAACATGATCGAAATGATGTAGTTGCCCACATCCTGCCGGTTATTACACCAAAGGGGGAATCCCAAGGGCCTTAACCCGTAAGATAGCGCCAAAAATGCGGCATGAACCTGAAGCAGATGAACGAAGGTAGAACGAAAATCTATTTCCGTGATCAATAGCCGGGCGATCAGGGGTGCGGCCAAAATACCCATCAGAGCAATCACCGCTGCCTGGACTACTGACACGGCAAAAGCGGTCTTGATCACAGAACCATAATTCCCCGAATCCCGGTCATCTTTATGATCAGCCAAAATCCGCGAAATCGCCGTGCTTGTGCCGAATTCGACCAAGGCCAAATATCCACTCACCTGCATGATCAAGGCCCAAAGACCGAAATTTTTTGCATCCAGATAATGCAGAGCCAGGGGGATCGACGCCAAGGTGTAAACGATATTCATGCCCAGGGCGGTATACCCTGATACCATGGAGGCAGCGTAACGTTTGGTACGGCTCATGAATGCGAGATTACAGTCCAGGACTGCCTTGCCAATGGAACTTTCAACCCTCCATCCAGCTCCCGGTTTACCATGTTGACCTGTTTTTAGATTGACGCATAACTAGACCATGAAGGTTCTGTTGAGCGCCATAGCCTGCCACCCTCAGTGGGGCTCGGAAGCCCATGTCGGCTGGCAGGCCATGCTCAACATCGCACAGACCCACGAAGTCTGGGTTCTGACCCACTGCAGCGTAAGGCCCGGCATCGAAGAAGCCATCAACCAGAAAAAAGTGCCCTCCCATGTTCGATTCCACTATCTCGGCAACCCAGGTCCCTGCCATCCCAACCGGATGATCGCCAGGCTGGGAAGCTGGTGGGAATTCCACCAATGGAACCAAGCCGCGCTGGAACTGGGTAGAAAATTGCAGAGAGAAAATCATTTCGACCTGGTTCACCATGTCACTTACGCCACCTGGCGGATGCCCAGCCCGCTCTGGAGGCTTGATGCGCCTTTCATTTGGGGCCCGGTAGGCGGGGTCGCCAGCTTTCCCTGGCGCTTTTTCCCCATTTTAAGCACCCAGGCAAAAGGTCTGGAAGCGGCGCGCAACATCGCCAACTTAATCAACGCCAAATCCCACGAACTGGAACAATGCCTCAAGAACAGTGCAGCCATTATTGCCTCCAATCAGGAATCCTATGATTTTTTTGCCAAAATCCGGGGCAATACACAGGGCCTCCACCTTCTGAGTGCAGCCTCTTTTTCCGAGGAAAAAATAGCCGCTCTAAACAACTTCACAGCGGAGGACAAGTCGGGGGATGTGCTTCGGCTCTTTGCCGGAGGAAATATGATTGGCTCCAAGGGAGTCGGCTTGGCTCTGCGCGTGCTGGCTGAACTAAAGGCCAGAGGCATCAAGTTTCACTACACCGTGGGAGGGCGGGGCCCGGAAACCGGCTATCTGGAAAAACTGTCTGCCAGGCTGGGTCTGTCCGGGCACGTGCATTTTGACGATGGAATCCGTGGGCAGGCCTATTTGGACACCTTGAAAAAAAGCCATGTGTTTTTCATGCCCAGCTTCCGCGAAAACGCACCGGTCACCATTCTCGAGGCCATGTTGGCGGGTTGCGTTCCCTGCGTCGTAGACGCCAGTGCCCAAGGTGAAATCGTTAGAAAATGCGGGCTGGGTTTCGCCGCTCCAATCAAGTCCATCCAGGAATGTGAAGAGGCTCTTTGCAATTATCTCCTAAGCTGCAAATGGGACACGGAAAACTGGAGTGAAAAAGGAAGAGCTTGCTCAACTTTTGTTTCGCAGCAGTACGGTGAATCCAAATACCGCGACTATATCCAGCAGCTTTACAGACAGTTTGAAAAAGCCTGAAATCATTTCATCCGTGTTAAATAGCCCATTTTTCTTCGTCACCGTGTGGTGAAAAGAGCCTCAACGGAGTATTGGGGACCATAGCCCATCTGGCCAGAGCAACAAAAAAACTGGGACATGACGTTCATATTTTTTCATGCGGGCACTCACCCGTTGAGTCTTTTGTTTATTCAGTTCCCCAATCCTGCATTTTTCCTCTATCAAATAATCGCCAGACCGCCCGGGAAGTAGTTTCGGCCATCACTGCCTGGGGTGCTAACTTCGTTCATCTACACACCGTCTACACACCTCTTAATGGGGCGATCGCACGCGAACTCCATACCAAAGGAATCTCCTATACCGTAACCCCCAATGGTGGCCTGAATGCGGCGAATGAGAAAAAAAGACCTGTCCCTCTCAGAAAATAATCCGGCCAGATTTCTTCAACTTCTTTTTATTGGCCGATTGACTGTCGCACAAAAAGGACTGGATCTCCTTCTGGAGGCCCTTGGTTCAGATGTATGTAGTAAATTCCATCTGGATCTGACAGGGCCAGGAGATAAAAAGAATCTAACTGCAATCAACAGTATGATCGATCGCTTCAATCTTAATGAACGGGTGGAGATCTCAGGCCCTATTATTGGTAAGGAGAAAAGGACGAAACTTTCTTCCTGTGACATTTTTGTATATGCCTCAAGATGGGAAGGAATGCCTCTTGCAGTCCTGGAGGCTGGGGCCGTTGGTCGCTACTGTGTGGTAACAGAAGCTGCTGATCCCATGGGTATTATCAAAAAAACGGGGTGGGGCCAGTCAACCAAAGCGGAACTGGAGACCTTTCGCAAGGGACTTGTAAAAGCCGGACAAATGTCTGTGGAAAAGCGGGATCAAGACACGAACCAACTTGCCTCTCTTGTTAAAGAACGCTTTTCTTGGGAAAAATCCGCAGCAATCCTAGTGAAGAAGTACACTGAGGTGCTCGACCGTGCTTAGAAAAATACCTCCTGTCCATTTTGTCGAAGAACGGGATACTTTTCTGGTTGATAAATGTAGCAGCAAAAACGTGCTTCACGTCAGGTGTGCCGGTGCCATTCATTCCCAATCCCACAAAAACGACCCGAGTTTCATTCACTCTAAAATAGCGGAAACTTCAAGCCATTGCACAGGGATGGACACCAGCAACGGTAGTGTCAAATATCTTCCGCACTTTTATTCAGGTTAGTTATTATTTATTAGTTGTTTTGCTGGTTCCCCCCCTTGCTGCTGCGCAGCAGCAAGGGGGGAAGTTGTTTCTCTACGCTGCTTTCTCCTTGGGAAGGTCTTGCTTTTCCAGTTGGCTTATGTCCAGGTAGCGTTTATTGCCCCAGTTGGTTCCGGCGATGTGCCTCAAGCGTGCCGCCACCAGCATCAGGGCGCTGTTGCCGTCCGGGAACGCCCCCGCCACTCGCGTCCCTCTCCGTATTTCCCGTATGATCTTCTCCAACGGGTTGTTCGTCCGCAGACTTCTCCAGTGCTCTCTGGGTAAGTCCGTATAGCCCATCGTTTCTTCAATCCCCACGGTTACTTGAGTTGTTCACGATCCCTGCCCAGCGCCCACCACATCCATATCAACGGGTAAATCCAGAGGGCAGAAACCCAATAAAGATTTTTTAGAAAACATGGCTAAAAGCGGACTGAACAAAAAATGACGGCCAAGACAACGGCTTCAGGAAGACCCGCATACTCTTTCGTGAGCCCAATAAGCAGCGCGGCCGCCACAACCCACAGGCCCGACACCAGATATTGCAGCGTTTCCGCGTCCCAAAGTGTACCGAGGGGACTTAACCAGGCAACGTATGCAACGGAAAAAACCTGTAGCCCAAATTAGGAATTATAGTTTGTAGTCTGGGCCCGATCAATCTTCTCCAAATGATATTCCAATGCCGGATCGGTGAAAAAGGATTCATTTGAACGCAGGAATGTCTTCTTCTCGATCCATCCCAAGGTCTCATCTTCATACATCCGATTGATCAGAAGGGACTGCGAATCTTTTTGGAAGAACCTGAATTAAGGGTCACCGATAATCCGGAAAGTGTTCGTCGAACAGGAGAGCCAGAGAATCAGGACATAGACAGCCAATCCTGACCATAGAAGGATAAAGCTGGCGCGTTTACTCATATTCTTTACTTAAACTACCTGAAATCACACTATCCTAAAAAGGATAGAACCCATGTTCAGCGATTTTTCGGCCCTTTATTTGGTCATCCATCAACGTCATCATTTTAACCAACAAGCCCGTATGACACCCTTTTTAAAAAATTTAAACAAGCGCTACTGCTTACCATGAAGGTTCTTGTCAGCGCCATTGCCTGCAATCCAGTCCAGGGTTCTGAATCCCAAGTGGGCTGGAATGCGGTGAAACTTCTGGCCCACGAGCACGAAGTCTGGGTCATCACCCATATACGTAACAAGGCAGAAATCGAGCAGGCTGTCAGGGAGGACAAAGTTCCCGGCAATCTTCATTTTTCTTACCATGGCCAGGCCTTGGAGTGGCACCGAAACCGGATGCTGGCCCGCCTGCAAAGCTGGAATGAGTGCCGCTGTTGGAGTAATGGTCTCCTGGCATTGGCTCTCGATATGCATGGAAGCGTGGGTTTCGATCTGGCGCATCATGTCACCATCTCTGCCTGGCGTGTCCCTTCTCCTCTTTGGAGACTGCCTGTTCCTTTTATCTGGGGACCCGTCGGAGGCGCAGGGGAGTTTCCTCCAAGTCTGCTCTCCCACTTGTCGCCCGCTTCCATCGTCTTTGAGCTCTTACGTTTTATGGCGAACAGATGGGGTCAACAATCAAGGGAGCTGCAAAACTGCCTTCGCTATTCGTTCCGGATTGTGGCGTCGAATTCCGAGACTGCAGCTTTCTTCAAAGCTCTGGGGGCAGACCCACAACGTCTTCGTATCCTGCCGCCGGTATGGTTTGAACCCGAAACCGTTTTAAAGTTGGGTTCAGCTCCATCAAGCTCCAAAACATCAGGACCCCTTCACCTTTTTGGCGGAGGAAACATGATCGGCTCCAAAGGAGCCATCTTTGCCCTTATGGCAGCAAGACTCCTAAAGGAACGTGGAATCCCCTTCCATTATCTCCTGGGAGGTACGGGCCCTGAGACCCCCTATCTGAAAAAGAAGATCCGCCAATGGAATTTATCCGATTGTGTGGACTATCACGACAACCTGCAGGGCGAGGACTACATCAGGGCCCTGCAATCCAGTCATATCTACCTTCTACCAAGTTTCCGGGAGAATGCCGGCATCACCATGATGGAAGCGATGTTGGCCCGGGCCGTTCCGGTCATCGCCCATGCCAGTGCCCAGGGGGAAATCGTGACCGACACCTGCGGGTTCCGCATTCCGGTCGCTGAGGCTTCTGAGATGGCTGCAGGATTGGCGGATGCCATCGAAAAGCTGGATAGGGACCGGGCGCTACTGGCCCAAATGGGTGACGCCTCCCATGACCGCATCGCCGACACTTATTCCCGCGAACTCTGTGCAAGGGAACTGCGCAGCCTTTATGACGAGGTTGCCAAATAAAGGTTAAATAGTGGGGAAACTATTCGGAGACCCTTTCTCTCTCCACAATATACCAGCGCTCAAGATGATGGGAGGCCTTTAATTGAAAGGACACGGATCCACGGACTTCCCCTCCACAAGCCTTCAACCACTCGACCAGCGTACGGTTGTTCAATTGGAGGGCAAGATCGCTGACCACGACCCACCGCAGCTTTCGCTGGTCAAGATCCCGGGCGGTATCGCCCTCGGGTACATGCACGAGGCGACGATGGCCCAGCGGCTTCCATAAGGTTGTTTCTGGAGCATTCCCACTTGAGTAGAATCCAAGGACAAGGCTGTCCGCAGGAAGGCGGGCCAGCAGCGGGTAGCAGGGCAGCAACATCCGGGCTACCGTGCCGAGGGCCGACTAAGCCATAAAGACGCTAATGGCCAGATAGGAAGCTAAAACAAGAAACCAGGCAGTCTTTGGGAGTTGCGGGACTTTTCCTGCCCTCAGCAAGCCGAAAATCAACAACCAGGACAAAGCCATGCCCAA
>Ga0209591_10009260_pt1 | contig 10657 bp, 13 predicted proteins | sample MAT01_FD_187207 | JGI IMG/M metagenome (GOLD analysis project Ga0209591, IMG submission 187207) | Freshwater microbial communities from Lake Fryxell liftoff mats and glacier meltwater in Antarctica - MAT-01 (SPAdes) (version 2) | ecosystem: Environmental > Aquatic > Freshwater > Ice > Liftoff...
GTTTTCAGCTTGGTTGACGATGCTGTTGAGGCGCAGGTGGACGGGAGTACCGTCTTTGCGGATATGTACTGTTTCATAAGGAGAATTGGCGATTTGTGGCTGAGTGCTGGTTCTCCCTAAAATTTGCGCAAATATTTCTATTTGTCTAGTTTTTTGTTCGGGATACAAAAATTCGCTGAAGCGGCGGCCAATCATTTCTGGCGGTTCGTAACCGTAGATGCGTTTGGCGGCGGAATTTACAAAAGTTAAGAGGCCTTCAATATCGATCGACCAAATCAACTCTTGGGACGTTTCTACGAGGTTGCGGTACTTTTTTTCGCTTTCCGCAAGTGCCGCATTCAAGACTGCTGTTTCCTGCTGAAGTCGGGCTTCTAATTGTTGATTTGCCGTTTCCAGAGTTGCGATCGACTTTTTGTACTCGGTAATGTCAGTAGAAACACCGACAGCCCCGACAACTTCGCCGTTGGTATCTCGCAGCGCTGTCGATCGAATTTCGTGTATAAAATGCCCCTCTTGGGCATTCCAAGTGCGATCGTTTCCTGCTAGTACCTGGGCAATATTTTCTAAGATATCTGGCTGGCTGTAAACTGCAAAAATTGAATCCCCGACAGATTCACCTGGTTTGAGTCCCAAATTTTCTAATCCTTTGCCTGCTGCAAGGGTTAACCTGCCGTTTTTATCGGTTGCCCACAGGAATATCCTGGCACAACTGACGGCGGCGTGCAGGGTTTCGTTGGCAAGTTTTAGCCGATCGATTTCTGCATGAAGCATAGCGCGCGTGTTGCTTAATTCTACCGTTAGTCGATCGGCTAAAACTTGCCAACTGGCAGCAGTGTCGCACATTTCTGCGGGATTGCAGGAAGGATAGATGAATTGGTTGCAGTGTGACATGGTTACTCTCGGATGCACTATACATTTAACCCCAGCCTATTTTTTAATCATAACTTTTTAAGTGAACTATTACAGTTCGCTGTGATACTCATCCGAGCAAGATGCGATCGTTTGAAGCAAGCTTAAAGGATTCATAAATTGCGGGTGGCTCAGACCTTCTGGCGAGGATTTACAAATTGACAATAAGCTGAATAATGCCTGCAAATCAGTATTTTTACGGTAACTATGTGTAGTAGGGCAAAAAGAATTGTTCACTCCTCGGCTTGCACAAGACATAAGCTGTCGCGCATTTGAATTGTATATTTAGGGCTGGCGGGACGCCCGCCCCACAAGAGTGTTTGATTATTTTTTAACATACAATTTAAATGCTGAACAGCTTATAATTATAGAGTTGTTGTATTAGTTTGCGTATATTCACGTACCCAGCAATCGGGAATCGATAAATTTGAAATATAGCCACTATGGAGACGGTTAGGACGCGCTTAATTGCACTTTACCCATGCGGATCGCCTCTTTCTTCTGCCTTCTGCCCTCTTTTTGCCATCCGTTACGTCTCGCGCGAGCGAATCCGTTGCCGAACTTCCTTCAATGAACTCCCCAAATTTTGACAGTTTTGTCTAAACTGCCGCTGATAAGAGTTTCACCATCGCTGCTAAAACAAAGACAAGTAACAGAGTTTTGATGTCCGCTAAGAGTGTGAAGATGTTCGCCGGTACTGGCATTCCAAAATTTGACATTACCATCCGCGCTAGCACTAACAACAGTCGCTCCGTCGGGACTAAAGGCGATCGCATTTATCGAGTTAAAATGCCCAGCCAAAATTATTGGATTATCTGGATTCGATAGCTGGCGCAGTTTAATATTTCTGTCCCAGCCGCCAGCCGCCAAAGTCTGCCCGTCTGGACTAAAAGCCAGACAATTCGCATAACCTTTAATAGTTTGGGAACACTCTCTGCTGCGGAGGTTCCACAGTTTAATTGTACCGTCAGAACTGCTGCTAGCGAGAGTTTGGGCGATCGGGCTAAAAGCAAGACTAGAAATTCCTGCTTTGTGAGCTTTCCAAGTTAAAAGACTGCCAAAAGTACAGATTAACTTTCCCGTTTCTAAATTCCAAATTTTGATAGTAGTATCTGCCGAACCGCTGGCGATAACTTGACTATCGGGACTGATGACAATTGCGGTAATTTCCCCTTCGTGTCCGAGGGAAGTATGCAGCAATTCTCCTCCCTGCCAAATGTCAATCGCGCGGTGTTTCGGAGTATTTCTGCTCCTCACAAAAACTTCACTTTCTTGGCAAAGCACAAAAGATTCTTTAGCTTGCGGATACTTATCAACAGTATAGAGTCTTTCTCCCGTTTCTAAATCGCAAATTCTAATTATCTTGCCGTGCAAACTAGCCGTGCGCTCTCCTCCGGGACTAATCGCCACATTTGTCCCAGTTTTCACAGTGCGAATGCAGTCAAAAAGCTTGTAAGGTACGAAGTTTTTTAAAGCTTGGCCGACTAGAGGTTCTGTCCTTTGTCGCAAAACTAAATAAGCAACTCGCTGCACTTCAGGTGCGGAGTCAAGCAGCGCTTGAATTGCTAAATTCAAACCAGCCTCTCCGTATTTAGGAGCATCTTTAACGGCGGCCATGCGCGGCTCGATACTAGGACTGTGCAAGCGCTGCTTGACCCCGGCGATGCCTCCCAAAACAGCGGCGGCGATCGGAATTTGACTTTGGCCACCGAGGACAGCATCATATTCTCTGGGTTGGTTAGAATTGTCGGCTATCATAGGATTTTAGATTTTAGATTTTAGATTTGGGAATTGGGAATTGGGAAAGAATGACTGCCTAAGAGTTTACGTGCAGATGCTAGCCGGCAAAACCCCATATTTATCGTAAACAGTGCGTTGGAGAGTACAAGTTCTAATATCGTTTCCGGTTGCATCAGTATTGTTCAAATGTCCAAAGTCTCAACAGTCAACAGCGGTGCTCTGAGTCCAACGACTGCGTTTATCCTGAGCGAAGTCAAAGGGCTCAGGATAAACGCAGTCGAAGGGTCAACAGTCAACAATTATGAGGAGTGCAACCGGAATAGATATAACTTATTGACTGTTGCTGTTTATGCTATTATAATCAAATTAGCGTTTCACACAAAAAACCGAAAGTGATATGTCACACTTCACAACGATCAAGGTTCAGATCAATAACGGTGAACTACTGCATCAAGTGTTGGAAGAGTTGGGTTATCAAGTAGAGTCCAATGTGCAGGTGCGGGGTTATCGGGGCGACAAAATTAATGCCGAGTACGTGATTCGGCAATCCAACGGTTACGATTTGGGTTTTCGCCGCAACGGAGAAGATTACGAATTGGTGGCGGATTTTTGGGGCGCTCGAATTAACCAGCAGGAATTTGTCAATTCAATTAGTCAGAAATACGCGCACAAAAGTTTGATGGCGGCGGTACAGTCAGAGGGTTTTTATGTTGAAGAAGAGGAGACTTTGGCGGATGGCACGGTGAGGGTTGTTGTGGGTCGATGGGTTTAAGAATCGCCTTTTCTGAACTCGTTTTCATATACTCAGGACTTACGCAGAATTGGGGTTATAATCAGATTTTTGCGTAAGTCTTAGTACCAAGAATAGAATTACCATGAAGTTCGATCGCCCTGAACAACAAATTCAACAAAGCTGGGAGGCTAATGCTGACGCATGGATACAGGCGATCGACCAAAACCAGATCGCCAGCCGCCGCGCAGCAACGGACGAGGCTATTCTGCAAGCAGTGCTGCGCTATGGGCCTCGGCGAGTGCTGGATGTCGGATGCGGTGAAGGTTGGCTGACGCGCGCCCTAGCAAACCGTGGTGTTGAGGTTGTTGGAGTTGATGGTTGCGCGGCTTTGATCGATCGCGCGCGCGAGAAAGGAGGCAGTTGTTTTCGGGCGATCGGCTATGATGAGATTATTGCTGATCCAGCGATACTCGGTCAATCCTATGATCTGATTGTCTGCAATTTTTCGCTACTCGGTGAGGAAATTGGAGATTTATTGCGATCGTTACGCCAAGCAATAGTCTCAGACGGACATCTATTGATCCAGACGGTTCATCCATTCACAACGTGTCAGCAACAGCCATATATTGATGGATGGAAAACCGAGACTTTCGACAATTTCGGCGGAGCTTTTCGAGAGCCGATGCCCTGGTATTTTCGCACAGTTAGTTCGTGGTTTCAACAAGTATCAGAAGCTGGCTGGAGGATATGTCAATTCGAGGAACCGATACATCCGCAGACAAAGATGCCTCTTTCCCTGCTGCTGATTTGTCAGTAATTAGAAGTGACGCACGGGTGGTCAGAAACCGGGTTTTTTATGAAAATTCTTCGTGTGAACCCACAGATTAGGTAAAAAATCCGGTTTCTTTGGTCTTAGTGTGTCCAGTAACGAGTAATAATCTGTTTACAAAAAGTGTTTGTCACTATCTATTTTCTACCATTTTTATACAGAATAAATGTTGTGCTTGTTGACCGAAAGCACAGGATTTAAGCCCCCACCTTTAGGTGGATTGTTTTTAGGCAGGGGCTTAAATCCCCTGCCTAAAAACTTCACTGTCAACTGTCAACTGTCAACTGTCAACTGTTAAACTGAACCTTTGGGGTGCGTCGCTTTTAAATTGTCAATATTTTTTAGGTATTTTTCAGGGCGACACACCCTACGACTCATACCATTTGAGATTTGAGATTTGAGATTTGAGATAACTGACTTCAGAAGGGTTTGGATCGTGGGCCTACAGTTGTATTCTTTTTGGAGAATGGCATCATTACTTGCCCGATCGCAGTTATTTTACCAGACGCGAGATCAATCAAAATCTTCGCAGGAGGCGGCGGGCAAATCCACGGTAAAAACGGTTTCCATCGATCGACTCTCAACCCGAATTTCTCCGCCCAATTGCTCGACCAATTTCTGCACCAGCGCCAATCCCAATCCCGTCCCGCCTTGCATCCAATAATCGCTGCTGGGAATGCGGTAGAATTTCTCAAAAATCCGCGTTAGTCGCTCCTCGGCAATCTCAACCCCAGTATTGCTAACAGTTAAAATTACTCCGTCAATCAAACCTGCTGAATTTCTGGCGCCAAGTGCAACCGCAATCTTTCCTTCAGGCGGAGTGTACTTGCAAGCATTCGTCAGCAGTTCGGTGAAAATCCGTTCGAGTTTAGCTCGATCGCAAATCAAAACAGGCAAATTGTCAGCTAATTCGAGTTCCAGCGTTTGCTGGCGAGTTCGCGTGCGATCCTCAAAGGGTTCTAGAATACGCGGCAGCCAATCCTGGAGTTCCAGCGGCTGCAAATTTAGGGTATCTACTCCAGATTCCAGGCGCTGCAAATCCAGCAAATCATTAATCAAAACTGTTTCGCGGGCGCACTCATCTTGCAAAATTTGCAGGTATCGATCGCGACTTTCTGGATTCGCCCCGAGTTGCAGCATCCGAATCGCCATAGTCATATTCGCCATCGGACTGCGCAATTCGTGAGACACCGTACTCAAAAAATCATCTTTCACCTGACTTAGCTGGTGTAGCTGCTGCATTTTCTCCTGCAATTGAGCCGTGCGCTCTTGCACTTGAACTTCCAGGCTGCGGTTGAGAGTTCGCAGCTTTTTGTACAGCAGGCGCAGCTTTTGTGCTGTGCGCTGGCGATCGGTGACGAGCGCCCCCAACAAAATACCCGTGTGTGTCACCGCCATCAAGCCGAATTGCAGCGCCAGCATATCCGCTACCCCTGTTTTGAAACCAACCAACAGCGCAATGCCAATATTGATGCCTAAAACCGTCGCCGTTGCTCTGGCAAACCCGTACTGCGCCACAATCGAGATCATCGGCAAAAACACAAAATAGCTATAGTCCAAATCCTTGCCTCTGGGCGCGCCATAAGCAGCCCAAATTCCCAAAGCCAACAGCGCAATATGGAATAACAGCACCGGCCAACCCCGGCGCGAGGGCCAGCGCAACTCGTCATATCCCGCGCGCGCCCACCGCGAGATCGCATCTCTGCGGGCCCAAAGCCAAGGAACCTGGCGCAGCAAAATCAGTAGAAACGGTGCTAGCATTCCGATCCCGGTAGAATCTCCAGCCCAGTAATGCAGGGTGAATATCTGCCAGTAATCCCAAGAAATCAGCCCCACGGAGGCAAAATTCGCGACTTGCAGCACGGCGATGACCAAAGGTGCGCCGAGTCCAGCGATGAGAGTAAACCAGATGACATCGCGCAGTTGCCTCAAGCGGGGATTGATTCGCAGCTTGTGCAGCAGCAAATTGCAAGCTCCCGCATAGCCCAGCGCCGTTACCGCGTCAAAGATCAGCAGTGTGTGTAGGGGCAGGTGGCGCCCGGTGACAAACCACTGGTGTACAAAGGTGTTCAGCAGCAGCAGCGGCCACCAGCGGATTCCCAAGACTAACAGCAGCACTATATCCAGTGCGGATGGGGGATACCATACTTGAATTTCCGGTGCTGATTCAAATTTCAGGGCTACAACGTCGAGGGCATACCAGCTTGTGAGATAAATTGCCGCCACCAGCAGTACCCGCAGGGCTAGGGGCGATCGCACCACCCATCGGGGCGGCTTGCTGTTGTCAGGCAATTGAAGAGGATTCGGTGCAGCCACATCATTAACCTTGTGTTGGTGGTTAAACCGTTTTCCATTCTGGCAGTCCAACTTACAATTTTACTGTTCAGCTTTGTTTAACCTATCCCTCCGAAGATGTATGGTGCAGCTTAGATGTTGAATTGGTGGCAGATTTGAAAGTTATATCACCAGTCAAAACTGTAAAGTTGCGCCAATCGATCGAACAACTGGAAACAATTGCAGGTATCCAGCAAGGTTTTGAAGAACTCAACGCGGGAGTTACTCGCCTTCTGAGTCAGTTTGCACGAGAAATGCAGCAAAAATATGAATTTTAAGGTTGAGATTGTGCCACTGGCTGAATCAGAGGGCGATCGCGCACAATCGGTGCTGGCGATCGCGAAAATTGATGAATGGGATAGAATAAGAGCAAACGGGTAAAGAACTAACATGAGTATTACTCTGACGAGCAGCCAAGAGCAATTCATCCAAACCAAGCTAGAAACTGGCAAATATCGATCGGCCCAAGAAGTGCTGGAAGTTGCCTTGCGATTGTTGGATGAATACGATCAGGGCGTAGGCGTAGCCGGCCGTAGGCATCGGGAATGGATCGAATCTGTACGAGTTAAAATAGATGCTGCTGTCGCTGTCTCCGAACATACTCCACCGATTGATGGCGAAACCTTTATTGTAGGGATTTTGGATCGCTTTCGGGAAACACGCGAGAGTCAACAATGAAACGCTATCTCATCAACGTTCTCGCCACCCAGGATCTCAATGAAATTGCTGATTATTTCACTACCAATAATATCGAAGCAGGTGAGCGATTTTTTCAAGAGTTTTCGGGTCGCTGCCAACAATTAGTCAACTTCCCTAATTTAGGCAGGAATTATATAGAAATACGTCCTGATTTGGGAGGTTTGGCTTTGGATGGTTACATCATATTCTACAGAATTTTAGACGATGGCATTGAGATTCTTCGTGTAGTTAGCGGTCGCCGAGATCTGTTATCCATATTTGAAGAACAAGAACCATGACCCTGAGAAAGCTGACGGTTTCGTCGGATTTGAAAAATAAGCTTAATGAATTGTTGGTTGTGAGATAAGTGGAGTTCATATTGAAATCTCCATAATTTTGTCTCGCTCATTTGTCTCGATAGATTCAATATCTACACTAAGACAGCCTTCGATTGCTTCATAGAGGTTTTGCAGCAATTCCTCGAAGGTATCTCCCTGTGTTGCACAGCCAGGAATAGCAGGAACTTCTGCCCAGTATCCGCCTTCTTCTGCTTCGTGGATGATAATTTTGATTTTCAATTGATTCTCCTAATTTATTTTACTTCGATTTGAAATGCTTGTATTAGAGTTGCATTCAATTGCTGCATTTGCTGAATTCCTAACTCGCCCAATCGTCTCACTATTAATCTTTGTTCAAGGCAGACAATTCGAGTCACTCTAACTTTAGAAGATACTCTTAATCCCGTGCTATAAAATTCTGGATCGGAAGTATTTAGAGCAAATTCATCTAGACTTAAGCTGGTGACATTTTGCGAAGAAATGAAGCAGATAGTAATTTCATCTATGCTTGAACTTGCCCACAGCACTAAAGCCGGACGTAACTTTTTCTGACTCAAATCTGTAAATGGAAATTCAGCTAAAACAAGATCTCCTTTTTTTAGCTTCACTAAATTGGCTCTCCATCTTCAATGGTGTAAATATCGGGTTCATCTTGCAGAAATTGAAAGGCTCCTCCGCTTTGGGCTAACTGCGTTATTTCCACAATTGAAGGATAGGGGATGTTGCTAAACAATTTTGCTTTTATTAGCAATTGCTCCTCTTCTGAAAGTGTCTGAATGATTTGTACTAAGGATTCAATGAGTTGTGTGTTCATAGCTTAAAATATGTGGCGATATTTTATTTTACTGCGATCGGGCAACCTTCGACGATTATAACAAAGAAACTAAGTGCGATCGAGTAAAATTCGCAAATAGCGCAGACTTACTCCTCGAAATCCACCAGCTTAACCACATCCAAGGGTAGCTCTAGCACCTCTGCAATTTGCTCGTCGCTCAAGCCAAACTGCCGTAATTTACCAATTTTTTCAATATTAGCTCGATTATTGCCATGAAAGTCAGGTGTTGCGGGCTGACTTTCATCTGGGGTAGGAGTAGAGGGATTAGAACAGTTGTTAATATAGCTAATTTTGTTACTATCTTTAAAAGTATTATTATTACCCAAAGTTGTTATATTCTGATGTATATGCCGTTCTAAAACAGATTCAAGATTACCTTTCTTAACTTGTTCGCCAAAGATATCAGATAGCATTTGCAAAAGCTCGTGACTGACTTTTTTAACGTGCTTATCGCTATAACCATGAGTTTCTGCCACGTCAGCATACTTTTGATTCTTCAGTATTCCCGCGATAATTCTGCGCTGCAAGTCATTTAGACGTTTGCCTGTCTTGGTGCAGACAGCTTCATCGACAAATTGCACTGTCTGAGGAATGTCCATAGGTGGGATGGTGAGATGGGTATGGTTACTATAACCAACTTTTACCAACTTTACCCAACTTTTTTTGCCTCGCGTCCGACTTGTCGATCGCCATTCTACGAAGATCCAACTTTTTCCAACTTTTTTTGCTTTACAGAGTTGGTGCGATCGGTTTAAAATAGTCTTGCAATATTTATATGCAATAAATCAAAACTATCTGTTTGAGCGTGTTAGATTTCACCTTGAATAATTTTGCATACGTTCAATATTTTATAAATCTGAAGCAGTACATGATAATTGTGGACATTTGAGCATGAGAAAGAATCAATTATTATTAGCAATATGTACTATTTCATTGTTATTGATTACTTCAATTCAATCTTTAGCTCAGCCATCTAATAGGACATCGGCTCCAGAAAATATTAAACCAAGTTCTGGGACTTCTATGATACAACAAGCACCAACCTTATCACTTACTCCATCACGGAATATTTTAACACTCAATGATAGCGGTGCTGTACAACAGACAAAAAAAGAAACTGATTGGAGTGCCACAATCGCAACAGTAGTTTCTATGCTTGGTCTTGGTATATCTCTTGTTGTGGCTTATACATCTAATCTCAGACCAGCAAATATTCAGTTATGCTTTGGTAGACATCTCATATTTTTTCCTATTCTTATAGATATTCCAACGAATAGTCAAACCATTAAAGGAGTAGGATTCAATCTGCCACTAACTTTATACAATTGGAGTCCAAAGGGTGGAACTATTCAGCGCATTCGCTTAGTTATTGGCAGGCAAAATCATGATGACAAATTTTATGATATGACGTGGACTACCTTTGTTAAAATTACAGATGTCGGGGATTTTGTAAATGATAATTTAGCTCAGCCAATTGCTGTAAAAGGCATTTCTTCCATAAACAAAGTAATTAGATTTGATTGGATTTCTGAAGGAAGTAATTCGTTTGAGGTGCAAGCTGGTAAGTACGATCTAACGATTTATGGATGGACAAAAAATACAAAAAAGCCCAGCTTAAAGCACAAATCATCTTTGAGCATCAAAGATGAGCATTGTCAAACATTTAAGGACTATGTGGCAAGTAGTATAAGCCGACCTATTTGGCTATCATTGGATGAAAACGAGCAGCCAAATCAGGTTCTATTAAGAAGTGGTATTGAGAGGCTTTATGAACAGTAGGTTTCTTTTTGATTAAGGAGTAGCTTAAATTATGACTGACAATAATAATTCAATTCGTAACATCGGTGGCAGTGTTTACGGTGGAATGGTTAGCGGAAATATCTATAGCCAGCATGGGCCTATGGGTGAGAATGCCAGATCCGACAACAACACTTTTGTGCAACAATCAGAACAGAAACAAACTCTTGCTGATGCAGCAAAAGAAATTCAACAATTGCTCAAACAGTTAGATAAAACCAATTGCATCGCTACCGAAGCTCAAAAGGTTGCTTACGTTAATGATGAAACTACCCCGAGTTTCAAGCGTCGCGTAGTTGGTGCATTGCAGGCTGGTGGTGAAGATGCGATCGAAGAGTTCTTAGACAATCCCTATGTTAATGTCGGCAAGGCGATCGTCAAAGGTTGGATAAAGCCAGAATAGTTCGTGATATGCCAAAGGCGATCGCCCTTACGAACAAAACTAAGGGCGATCGCCTTTTTTA
>Ga0209591_10009261_pt1 | contig 10656 bp, 9 predicted proteins | sample MAT01_FD_187207 | JGI IMG/M metagenome (GOLD analysis project Ga0209591, IMG submission 187207) | Freshwater microbial communities from Lake Fryxell liftoff mats and glacier meltwater in Antarctica - MAT-01 (SPAdes) (version 2) | ecosystem: Environmental > Aquatic > Freshwater > Ice > Liftoff...
CCCGGAAGTGTTACAAAACCCCAGATGGTGCGCCACAATCTGGCCCAGCCACTGAAATCCTTGATTGGACGGCGCGCCGAAATAGAGCAACTCTATGAGATGCTGCTCAACGAGCGCCTGGTCACGTTGTTGGGGTTGGGTGGGGTTGGTAAATCGCGGCTGGCGCAGGCAGTTGCCCAGCGCGCATTACCCGACTTTGGCGACGGCGTCTGGTTTGTCTCCCTAACCAATATCGAAGCAACCGACGCGGCGACCGACCGCATTGCGCTGGCCATTGCCGCCGCCATCGGTTTTGCCATTACCGATCTGCGATCGCCTTGGGCCGAGTTGACAGGGCATCTGGCGCAGCTGGACGTGCTCCTGGTATTGGATAACTGGGAACATCTGGTGATGGTGGCAGAGGGTGTTTTTGACCAGTTGCTGGGCAAAACCAGCGCGCACATCCTGGCCACCTCGCGCGTGCGCCTTATGGTCGAGGGCGAGCAACTGTTTCCGCTGGCAGGGTTATCCCTTACCGCCGCCCATGCGCTCTTTGTCGAGCGGGCGCGCCGAGTTGTCCCCGCCTTTACCGGCGCTGAGCACGCTGCCGCGATCGACAAAATTTGTGCAGAAGTGGGGGGTCTACCCTTAGGCATTGAATTAGCGGCCAGTTGGGTGGAACATATTCCTGTCGCCGAAATTGGTCGCTCATTGGCGGAAATTGCGATTGAACCGGAGCAGGCGGAGAACCATATTGACCGCCATCAGACGCTCCACGCGGTTTTTGAATATTCGTGGCGGCTGCTCAGCCCGCACCAGCAGCAGATCCTGGCGCGGCTCTCTGCCTTTCGTGGTGGCTTTGACCGGGCCGCGACGAGCGCCGTGGCCGAAAGTAATTTGAGTGATCTCTCCCTGTTGCTTGCCCATTCGCTCGTCCAGCGTGTCACCGCCGGGCGCTATGATCTGCACCCACTTGTGCAGGCGTTTGCCGCGCGCAAGCTCGCCGCTGCGGCGACGTCCAGCCTCTTTAGCGCCCATAGCCGCTATTATTTGTCCCTGCTGACCACTGCCGAGCCGACCAAACGCGCCACCTTGCGCATTGACTTTGCGAATATCCGCAGTGCCTGGCAGCGGGCTGTGTTGGCAATCGATGATGCACTCATACAGGCGAGCACAAAACCCTTTGGCGAATTTATCACCCAGTTTGGCCTGATGGCCGATGGCAATGGACTTTTTGCCGAGGCGGCAGAGCGTTTTGGTGGGTTGCCCACAGCACAAGAGTTGGTCGCCCATTTGCTCGACCAACAGGCGATCTTTCTCCGCGGCCTGCAAGGGTTACGCGCCGTCTGCCCGCTGCAACAACGGGTCTTAACCCTAACCAAGAACCCCAAGTTACAGATCAGGGCCCATTTTGACCTGGCCAACCATTACGCCGAACAGGGTGAATGGACACAGGCTGATTTTCATTTCGACCAGGCCGAGGCGCTGACCCAAGCCACATCTGATGTAGGCAGCTATGTGAGTATCGTGGAAGAACGCATTCACGTCAACGCGATCCATTTTCGCGGCGATTTTCGCCGGGGCATTGCGCGTTTAGAAGAGCTGTTACAACTGCTAGACGAAACAACGCCGCCCATTAACGACGCGACGACCCTCCGCTTCCGCGTGCTGCAAAGCCTGCCGATTCTGTCAATGCGCGACCGTGACTATGGTCTGGCGATCCGCTATGCCAATCAGTCATTGAGTTTGGCTCGCCAAATAGCCGATCGCTACCACGAAGAGAGCATCCTGCTTGATCTGGCACTGGCTGAACAATTTGCCGGGTTATATACCCAAGCTGTTACCCATAACCAGGCCGCCTTGGCCATTGCCGAGGAGATCGGCGATACCGATCATGCTGTGCTGCTCAAGGCGAATCTCTGTTTGACCTTGCGTCAGATGGGTGAGTTCAAGGCAGCATTAGCCTATGGCACCGCTGCCATTGAAAGCCTGCGCACTTTGGGCAATCGGCGCATTGAAGGACAGGCGCGCAATCGCGTTGGGCATACGTTGCTGGCGTTGGAACGGTGGGGGGAGGCCGAGGCGGCCTATGCCGCAGCACTCGTGGTGTGGGAACCAACCCAACATCCTAACCGTTACGAAGCGGTGGCAGGGCGGGCGGTAGCCTTATTGTACTTGGGCAGGCCGGCGGAGGCATTGCCATTGGTACAGGCCGTGCTCACCTTTGTCGCCGCGCACGATTTGACGGGGATTGTCGAGCCGGTGCTGCTTTTGCTCAATTGTGCAACGGTATTGACGGCGTCTGTGGCGCAGGCACAGGTCGACGCCGTCTTACAGCAGGCGGATTGCTGGGTGCAAACCGTTGCCGGCCGCATCAGCGATGAGGCGGTGCGCGGGGCATTTCTCGCCCGGCCGGATGTGCAACGGTTACGGCAAGCGCAACTGGTGCGCGCCAGGTGACCGTACCACTGGCAAGAGTTTCGGTGATGTCATAAACAGTCATTTAACCACTTAATGAAGGAAAATGATGGAATACCGAACGCTAGGCAAAACCTTGTTGCAAGTCTCATCACTCGGCTTTGGCTGTGGGGCCGTGGGCGGCATCTTGGTCAAAGGCGCGCGCGCCGAAATGGTGCAAGCCGTAGCGCGCGCCATTGAACTAGGCATCAACTACTTTGATACCGCTGCACTCTATGGCGATGGCAAATCTGAGGAGAATTTGGGCCTGGTCTTGGCAGAACTGGGCACGGCTGAGACGGCTAATGTGATTGTCGGCACGAAAGTTCGCCTGCTGCCCCCTGAACTAGAAAATATCGAACAGGCTGTCATCAAGTCGGTGGATAACAGCCTGAAACGCCTTAGACGTGACTGCATTGACCTCATTCAATTGCACACACCAGTCGCCATTGAACGCCGCCCGGAACGGCAGTGGGTCAGCAGCGCCGATGTCGAAGTGACAATGGCGGCTTTTGGCAAGCTCCAAGCAGCAGGCAAAGTGCGCGCTTGGGGTTTCAACGGTCTTGGGGAAAGCGCGGCGCTGCATCAGGTAATTACAGGCAATGTCCAGACCGTCCAGTCCTGCTTTAACCTGCTCAACCCGACGGCTGGCATCAAGGCACCCGCAGGCTTCCCTTTTCAGGACTATGGCCAACTGATTGATCGGGCGGTGGCGCATGAAGTGGGCGTCATTGCGATTCGGGTCCTGGCCGGGGGCGCTTTGAGTGGTTCCGCCGCGCGCCATGCCAATGCAACGCAACAGGTAGAGCCCATCGCTTCGGGCAAGAGTTTTGCCGATGATGTGGCCTTGGCGCAACGCTTTGGCTTTCTGGTCGATGAAGGCTATGCAAGCAGCCTGGTTGAAGCGGCGATCCGCTTTACGATTGGCAAAAGCGGCGTCTCGACAGCCGTGATCGGGATCTCGACGATTGAGCAGTTGGAAGAGGCGGTGGCGGCGGCCAACAAAGGTGCATTGTCTGCCGATGCGGACACGCGTTTAGAGGCTACTTGGGCAGGGTTTGCCGGCGCGGCATGAGGACGCGTTGGTATTTGCGTCGTCCATGAGCATAGCGTAGTTGTGAATCGCCGACAAAGTTTACTAGATGCAGTAATTAGAGCGCGAATAGGAGGCAAGCAATGACCGAACAAGTTGGTTATGTAGGGCTTGGAATTATGGGGCGGGGAATGGCGAATAATCTGCTGAAGGCGGGTTTTGCGCTGCGGGTTTGGAACCGAACGGCCAGCCACATCGCAATGCATTCTCTCCACAAACTTTTTGGCTCATCCGCCGTGTCGGCGGCACCTCGACGACGCGCGCCTGGAAGCGGGTGCGCTTCTGGTGAAGCGGCCCCATTGGGTGCAGCTCGCCGCAGTCAGGCTTGGTGAGCGGCCCCTGAGTCCTATCGAACCGCACGTCGAGCCGAAGGTGGGCCAACTTTTTATCATCTGATGAAATAATCTGTTGGCAAATCATAAATCTTGCGGTACTCTATATTGGACTTTTGACAAAAAAGGACCTTCTGATCGGTGTGAAATGCAGTGCTACCAGAGAGAGACTTGCTCACAGAAGAACGACAGAGGAATTAACCGGCAGTTTGGGTAGCTTCGAATTTCGTCTCCAACCCCCTGTTAATTCGGTGGTTGGTGAGCCTGCCGAACCATCTTTTGTTCTTTTTCGTCATCCGTACCTCTGGTAGCACTGTCCGCTGCCTGAGTTTTGACGCCTGATTTTGTCAAAAGTCCAATGTCAAACGTCACCGGGTTTTCATTGTGATCCGCGTATAAACTGCGGTGTCAATTGTGCACCGCGCCAACGGGAGGTTTCTGATGCCAACGACAGGGCAAAATCAAACAGCGCTTCATACAACAACGGCTACACAGACGGAAGAAAGAGAAAATGGCGCCGAACATCCGCGCCGTAGCAAGGCAGGTGATATTTTAGGTAGCAACACAGCGATTGGCTTGGAACGTGCTACCGTTTCGGAGCGCATCACCGCGGCGCAAGAGTCAAAGGTCATCGCCATCAACGAAATCATTCAATCGGCAAAGGATGAGAAAAGCACAGAATTGGCAAGTCAACTCGACGCCCTCCTCGCCGGTGCCTCCCCAGATGACATACGCGCGCTCAAGGAGATATTGCTCCGGCGCGCGCCCGAAGCACTGCCCGTCGGCCCCGATGATGAATTGGCGAACGACTGGCGCAAGGGCGGATATCCGTATAAAAATCTGATGTCACGCAAGAATTATGAGAAGCAAAAGTATCGCTTGCAGGTTGAACTGCTCAAACTTCAAGCCTGGGTAAAGGAGACAGGACAACGCGTTGTTATCTTGTTCGAGGGCCGCGACGCAGCAGGCAAAGGTGGCACGATCAAGCGTTTTATGGAACACTTAAATCCACGCGGGGCGCGCGTCGTTGCCCTGGAAAAACCCACCGAGATTGAGCGTGGGCTATGGTACTTTCAACGTTATATTCAACACCTGCCGGCGCGGGGCGAGATCGTGCTGTTCGACCGCTCCTGGTATAATCGCGCGGGCGTCGAGCGCGTGATGGACTTCTGCAGCCACGTGGAATATGAAGAATTCATGCGTCAAGCGCCCGAGTTCGAACGCAGTCTCACGCGCAGTGGCATTTACCTGATCAAATTCTGGTTCTCGGTTAGTCGCGCCGAGCAGCGCCGCCGCTTCAAGGAACGCGAGATGCACCCGCTAAAACAGTGGAAATTGTCGCCCGTCGATATGGCCTCGCTGGATAAGTGGGATGAATATACGAAAGCAAAGGAAGCCATGTTTTTCTACACAGACACGGCCGACGCACCTTGGACGGTCGTCAAATCGGATTGCAAGAAACGGGCGCGTCTCAATGCACTGCGCTTTGTATTACACAAGCTACCCTATACGAACAAAGCAACCGAGCGGATCGGACCACTCGACCCGCTGATCGTGGGTCGAGCCCACATTGTCTACGAACGTGGTGAGCAGCAGTACTCGCCAATTCACTAGCCAAGTTTGCCAGCAAACCAATGCACAGCCACTTTGATATGCGTCAGATTATCTTCATCACCTCTGAACGGTGGCCAAATCTGTCACTAAGTGATCAACTGGTTGCCCAAGCGCTCGTGGCGTTGGGCCATACCGTCACGCCGCGGCCCTGGCAAATGGGGCTTGATGCGCTTGCGCAGGCGGGCCGCATTGTCCTGCGCTCGAACTGGGACTATCACTATCACATGGCGGCGTTCACGGCCTGGCTGGATCAAGCAGAGCGCCACGCGCTGCCACTTGATAATTCGGTTGCGTTGGTGCGCTGGAATCTGCACAAGGGTTATCTCTTGGATCTGCACGGGCGCGGCATCCAGATCCCAACTTCGCGCATCTTGCAGCCCGAACAGCAGCCAGCATCCCTCTACGCCGAGCAAGGTTGGTCGAGCGCCGTGATCAAGCCAATCTATGGCGCGAGTGGACATCAGGTCGAGCATGTAGCACAGGCAGACTTGGACGAGTGGGCCGTGAGCGTGCGCCAGCAACAACCCGCTGCGCAATGGCTGCTCCAGGCGTTTATGCCAGAAATTCAACAAACGGGTGAGCTTTCATTGATTTTTCTCAACGGTGCGTTTTCGCACGCAGTTGCCAAACAACCGCAGCAGGGTGAATTCCGCATCAACAGCCAATATCAGGGGCAAATTACCCGCGTTGATCCGCCGTCCCCTGTGCGCCAGCAGGCAAATGCTGTGCTTGCTTGTCTGCCCACCGTGCCGCTCTATGCTCGTGTGGATGGCATCGTTAATCAAGCTGGCGAGTTCTGTTTGATCGAACTGGAATTAAACGAGCCTGCGCTATATTTTCAATATGCCCCAGCGCAGGCCATTGAATTTGCCAGGGTGATTGCGGCGAAATTAGTCTAAAGCGTCACTTGCCCAGAATTTATGCGGGCAAGACCTGGCTAACTGGCAACCCCAGAAATTCACCATAGCGTTGGGCGGCGCTGCGGAATGCATCATGCTCAACAGCGGTCAAGGGCCGGAATGGGGCCAATTCGATCACGAGCGCGCCGCGTTTGAAGGTGCGTTTCCAAGTGCCCGTGACCTTGCCATCGATCACAATGGTTGGGCTGAAGATGCCATTGCCACCCGGTTGGATCTTTTTGGCATGCAGCGCGTCCAGGCTGGCATGGCGATCTGTATAGCCCAACATAAATTCATCAAAGCCGGGCAGCAAATAGAGTGCGGCTCCATCTGCTTGTCTGCGCGGTGCCTCGGCGGCGAACCAGTAGCGCTGGTCATCGATTGTTATTTCTTCAAGGTGTGCTTTTGCCAGTTCGACACCAATCCGGGCGTCCTTACTCGTTAAGCCGGACCACCAGACAAAATCCGCGAGCAGGGCCGGGCCGTGGCTGGTAAAGTAACGCTTGGTTAATTCCGCCAAAGCCTCGTCGCGGGCCAAAGGCTTCGTCGGCGGAATCCATTCGTCCAGTAGCGTGAAGGTTTGCTGTTTGCCCCTAGGCGCGCCAAAACAGATCAGCCCGTCTTGGGCTGATCGCCCCAGGATATGGTAGCCGCGCTGACCGGCGGTGGCGATATTGGCTTGCTCTAGCACTTGAACCATTTCATCGCGCGTGAATTGCTGGCCACCCTGTAGCGCTTTGGCAAACAGCGCTTTACTTTGGGCAAATGTCGCTTCGTCTAATGCCAACTGGCGATAGCGACCAGCACTCTGGGCGATAACCCGCGGGGTGAGGAGTTCGAGCAACCAATGGACATCGTGCGCCGCTACAAAATGCAGCGTGCCACGCATGGGCCAGGTGCGGACAATTGTACGCGCGGCAATCGCTGCTTCAATGTCGCGTTCGGTTGCGCTGACCATGCGCAAGCCAATCGTCCACAGCGATCCAAGATAGTCCTGCGCTTGCAGCGCGCCCAGCCAGGCGACGACATCGCCTGGTTGATCAAACGTTGGGTTGGCGATACCTTGATTGACCAGCCGAGCGCGGGCAATATTCATGAAAAATCATCCTCATGAAAGACAGAAATAGGTAGTAAAGGAATAACCCTTCTACCTTCACTTTGGGTCAAGGCAGTATACCCAAAGCAAGGGTCAAAACCAAATTAGTGAATTATTTTGTACAGCTTGTCCTTGTTAACTTGATCAAAGAAAACACACCCGATCTGATTCGGCGCCTATGTGAAATAAGAGCAGATGCCTGCTAATGAAAGGCCAACCTAAACCACTAAGCGAGCGCGTCTATCACAGTGTACGGGCTAATCGCTAATCTAATCCAGGCGCAGCGCGATGTGAGCATATTGACAAAAGGGTGTCTTGCATACAGAGTGGCAGTCAGCCTAAAGCATATAGTTGTATTTGAAATGACCGAAGCCACTTATGCCATCAGGAAAAAGCCTCGCCAAGGCCAAGAATACAGCAGACGTGAACCCAAAGCGGTCACAATCCCTTTTTGGAGTAAGGCTTCAGCATACAGATTATGCGACGCGGCAGGCGTTGGCAGTGCTTGGGTAGGATATCAAATGTGACAGTTGATCCACCTACGAAAAGGAGTAAGGCATGCGTTTTATTTTGAAAGAGAGAATCTTTAGCCTTCGTGAAAGCTATTACATCCGCGATGAAGACGGCCATGAGCTATTTGAGGTGACGGGTCGCCTGATCAGTTTGCGCGACAAGCTCACCCTGAGCGACCGCCAGGACAACACACTGGCTACGATCACACAAAAATTGCTGACCCTGCGCCCTGTGTACACGATCAGCCGCAACGGTCAACCGGACGCCAAGGTAAAGAAAGATTTTATCAACATCCTGCGAGAAGGATTTTCCGTGGACATGGAAGGTGATCTGCCCGATCTACGCATTCAGGGTGACATCTTCGAGCATAGCTACACTATCACGCGGGATGGCGTCACCGTGGCGCAAGCGGCCAAGAAGTGGATCTCGCTGCGTGACAGTTATGTGGTCGATGTGGCCGCAGAGGAAGATATCGTGCTGATGCTGGCCTGCGCCATTGTGGTGGACCGCATTACGCACGAGGAAGAAGAGAAAGAGGACGAAGTACAACACGATAGCGGCGCAGGATGAAGACCCTGTGCTTGGACGATGACGGCTCGACATTGTTGCTCGGCGTGCGACTAGCGCAAATCCTGGCTAGCCCAGATACGAAAATGCAAAAGCGCTAGAACTGTTAGGCGCTTATCCGTAAAATTCTTGTACAAAGCACAAAACCTAACACAAAGGTGTAAAGATACAAAGGCGCAAAGTTTTTCTCTGCATCTTTGCGCCTTTGCGTTAAAACTTTTGCTTCTGGTGCCGACGAGCATACCTTTTACTTGGCTGAACGCGGCCCGCGCTGGCGCGCGTGGCTCACCTTGCTGGCTCCCACCTGGCGATCGCGCGCGTATTCCACCGATCAACTTGCGGCCGCGTAGGCTTGTTTCAACCAGGCCAGCACCTCAGCGTCGATTTGTTGCGCGTCGCTGATGCGCACACGATGGGTTACCATCGCATTCCATGTTCCGGCGGCTTCGAGCCGTTCGGTCGGTGCGACACCCTTCAGTTTGATGCCGATATCCAAACGCTCGGATGACACTTGCACGATGCCAAATTTCTTTGCTCCGCGCAGCAGGTTGATATATGACTTGGCTGGCCCTACAGCCACCTCTGTGCCGAACTTGGTAACGTCTGCCATCAGCGCATCATAGGGCTTGCGCCACGCAGCCTTTTTGCCCGCAAAATGAGCGGCCACCGCATCATCGGTGCTAACTGGTTCCTTGCCATGCGACTGAATTACATGGGCAATGGCGTCGGCATGGCCGTGGCCAAGCTCAAAATCAGCTTTAAGCCAAGCAACGATCTCGCCATTTTTGACCAATCCTTTTTCAGCGGCCAGGGCAATAAAATCTTCGGGCGTTTTGCCCGTCTTGGCTTTAATATTGTCCAGATAGGATTGGAACATCTTTTGATCTTTTTCAGATTTTTCAGACATGCTGCTTTTCCTTTTTTGAGAGTGTTAGCTAAACTTTGCCCGCGCGCAGTTGGCTGACTGCTTTTTCAATCCGGCGCTGCCGCGTCTCGGCGGTTTTGGCATCCTCGATTGAGAGCACGTGCCGCGATTTGTTGCTATAGGAGAGCCCTTCGAAGAAGCGCTTGGCCTCCACATCATTGTCGAGCGCAGCCTGGAAGTCGGGCGGCACAGTTACGACGCGCGGCGCGGTGTCGAGTTCGATGTCGACATCTACCTCGTCGCCACCAGCAACACCGGCGCCCTTGCGATGCTCGGCGCTAACCCCGACCATAAATACCCCGCCCATCACCGCCACCGTGTTGCGATAGGTATAACCATTGATGGTCACGCGCACGGGTGGTCGCTTGCCCGCCCCCAGGCTCTCGACGACTTCATCTGGAATTTGGATGCCGGTGGCGTTTTTGTCCGCCTGTAGAATAGTGGTGCGAAATTTCATAGCATGACGCCTTTCAGGATGGTTGACGAATGTTATTTAGTCAGCGAAATTTTCCATCGACCTTATCTCGATAGACCCGCTTTGCACCTGTGGCATCTGCGCTGCCACGCCGATGGCTTCGTTGAGATCCCTGGCGTCGATCAAGAAGATCCCGACAATCGGCGCATTTGTCGCGACGAACGGCCCTTCGTTGACCGCTACTTGGCCTTTGCAGATCTGCACAGTGGTGGCGCTGCGGGGAAGACACGCCATCGCCAGTAAGCGCCCGCTCTCTCGCATTGCTTCGTTGTTGGCCAGGCACGCTTGTTCAAAGATGGCGCGCGCAGGGGAGGACATGGCATCCCACCGTTTCTCATCGCCATGCGCCAGCAATAAATAATTCATGCTGTCCTCCGGATCGTGATCAATGGGCCGGCTAGCGGCGCAGCGGAACCAGCGCACGCAGTTGCGGATCGCGCAAGAAGAGCCCACCCCACAGCAGCGCGCCGATGATCAGCGGGAAGACCAGTGAAAATAATTCTGCGCCGCTGCGCGCTTGGATCGCAATCGCGCCGCCCAGATAGCCGGTGAGTAAGATGGCGCCCAGCACAGCGTTGCGCGGGATCAGGTAGACGGCTAGACAGACGAGCAAAAGGATGCCGACGCGAGGCGCGAGGTCAACCGGTAACCCCAACTGAATGGACGAATCGACGACGGGCTGAATATTGATCAGTTTAATAACGCC
>Ga0209591_10009263_pt1 | contig 10654 bp, 7 predicted proteins | sample MAT01_FD_187207 | JGI IMG/M metagenome (GOLD analysis project Ga0209591, IMG submission 187207) | Freshwater microbial communities from Lake Fryxell liftoff mats and glacier meltwater in Antarctica - MAT-01 (SPAdes) (version 2) | ecosystem: Environmental > Aquatic > Freshwater > Ice > Liftoff...
CAAACCGGGCGAGACTCCGGGAAGCGCCGACAGGGGCGGATCGCTCGGCAACGCGGGCGATCCCTGCGTGCCGCCGGTCGTGGCGACCCCCGTGCCCACTTTGTCGAGTTGCGTGCGGCACTCGATGGTCAGCCGCGTGTGCTGATCCTGCATCGATTCGGGGAGCAACTTGGTATCGAGCAGCACGAAGATGCCGAGCGCCTTGTTGTAGTCCTTGTTTTGCACGGCGGCCTGCGCGGCGTCGAACGACTTGAGGGCGACAGCCTTCTTCAAATCGAGCCGCTTGGCATCCACGGAACGGAGAAGCGAGTTTGCTTCCTCGTTGACACCACCCAGGTTGTGGGCCTGCGTGGCGAGGCGAGTTGCCATCTCGAATTCGCCGCGCTCGAATTCGTAGGCGGCCTGTGTGAGTAACGCCTGGCCGGTGAGCGTGCCCGACGGCACGGCCGGCTTCACACCGCCCACGCTGGCAACGCCAGCCGGGTTCATCGGGTTGACCGGCGCGACCGGATTCACCGGGTTCATCACGGGGGAAAGCGGCCCGAGCGGCGAGACGGGGCCACTGGGGACGATAAATTCTGGGCCGCCGGTGGCCACGAGTCCGACGGTCGAGGCGGCACCGAACTTCCCACCCGAGGCGGCGGAGAGTTGGGCGCGTGCGTCCTTGACCGGACCGGGGAACAGACCCAGACCCGCGTTGATCTCAGCCGCGCCGTTCAATGCGGCATCCGCACGGCCGAAGTCCTTCTTGGCGATGAAGTTCTTGGCTTCAGCCACGAGGCGTTCGCTGGCCCCGGCCCCACGGGTGTTCAGTTCCTGGATGGCGAAGCCGGGGTTGGCTTCGGTCGGCCCAAAGACCGCGCCTGCCTTCTCCGCTTCACCCAATTTGACGCGAGCCGGACCGAACTGCCCCTGGTCGGCGAGTTTGCGGGCATCGCCCATCAGTTGGGCGGCAACGATCTTGCGCGGGTCGTTCGCCGGGGTGACCGGCATCAAGGGCATGGGAGTCGTCGGCCTGGTCGCCATGCTGCCCGGATTCGCGGGGCTGCCGCTGGTCGGCTGGAACACGGAGGTGTTCTGCCCGCCACCCGGTGCCGGTGCGGCCGGCATCGCGGCCGTGGAAACCCGCACGCGGTCGCGGGTCGCCTTGATTTCCTTCATCAACTTGTCGGGTCGCTCGCCGAATTCCCACGCCGAGTACGGCCCGTGGAGTTGGTCGGCGCGTTGGGCGAGTTGGAACGCCCGGTCGAGGTTGCCGGCACGCTCCTGTTCGCTTGTGGCAGGTTGTGCCGCGAGCACCTTGGCGTCCTTCATCATCTGCTCGGCCTGCGACTTCTGCGTCTTGACGACGGCGGCCTGCACATCCTTGATGAGCGAGTTGGGGGTATCGTCGAAGAGACCCCACTTGCCGGTCTTGTTGTTGGCGTCCGCGGCGCGTGCCAGGTCTTGCGCCCGGTCGAACTGCCCGGCCGCGAGCGCCTTGCGACCTTCCTTGAGCATCGCCTTGAAATCGCCGCCCTGCGACGAGGCGGCATCGCCACCGCGCGGGCCGGGCATGGCCGGTTGCGCGAAACCCGGCATCGAACCGGACCCCGTCTGTGCGTGGGCAACGCCCACCGAACCACCGAACAGCGGGATCAGCAGCAATTTCGCCGCGAGCCGCTTCCAGCCCCACTTACTTGCGTGGATCACCAGGGCCTCCTTCCCCCGCCGCCGCGAACCGCATGCGAAACCCGGCCGGCATCCCCCGATGCCGTGTGACCAAGCCCGCCCGACTGCCGGGGTGGCACCGCCGCGACTGCCCCAGCAGCCGAGACGAACGCCAACCGGGTCGAGTGTCCCCGCGTCGAGAGTGTGTGAGAAAGCGTCCGGCTGATAGCGACGACTTGAGAAATGGTCAAGCGATTTCGACTGAAGTTTCGCGGACCCAAGCGCCAGCTTGCATAGAGCGCCGGGCTTGCCTGGGTGTCTTTAGACCGACTCAAAAAGAACCCCTTAGCAAATCGGGGGCTATATGAGAGCGTTAGCCATATAGCCCCCGGCTTTCCGGGGGTCTTACTTCGCGCAACACCCTAATTACTCGGTATCACCTCGCCACCGGATCGGCTGGCCATCATGCCCAGGATTTGCGGCGGCGTTCCTTCGGAGATGAACCGGATGGACCCGTCGGCAAACGCGACGTTCGCGCCGCTGCTGTGGAAGGCGTAGACGAGCCAGCCCCACTCGTTCGAGCCGTTCACCTTCATCAATGAAGTCGGAATGGCACCCGAGGTCGGGCTGGCGTTCGCGGCCGAACATCCGCTATTCCGGCTTTCCCCAAAGGCATATGGATTGTCGTTGGTGGCCCACGCTCCGCCGCGTGCACGAGCGCAGATGGGATTGCTGCCCGTGTCATTGGCGTCGGCGGGGTAGCGAGTCTTGTCACGCCAGACATCTTCGCGGCCCGCACACTCGGCGAGCAGGAGGGTATTTGAAGTGCCGTCGGTCGCGTTAATGAGTGTTGACCGGGGGCGCACGGCCGCGGTTCCACACCCAAACCACGCCGAGATCATCCCGTCGGCCGGGACCGTTAGCGCGTTGGCACCGGATAGCCCCGCGTTGGTGTTGAAGTTCACGCCCAACCCGCCGACCACGAAGTAATCCGTACACGACCCGGTCTTGCGGGGGTTGGCGATCTTGTCCTGGAACCTGTCCGTCACCGGCGTCGAGGGACACTGCAAAATCCTCAAATGGTTCCGCACCAGCGCGCGGTTGCCCGTGGGGTTGGCGTCGAGCGACCCTGGCGTTCCCGTGGTGGGCGCGGTGCCGTCGGCGTTCACCCACCAATCTTGATTCAGGTTGTACCCGGCGATCAGGTTGCCTTGTTCGACATACGGTAGCACGTCGGCGGCCCAACTCCGCTGGGCCATCTCGGCTTCCCCGGCGCAGTTGCTGGTCCGTTTGAGCGGCGGGAGGTAACCACGGCCACTCTCGTAGTTGTGGAACGCGAGCGCGAGTTGCTTGAGGTTGTTGGCACACTTAATACGGGCGGCGGCTTCGCGGACCTTTTGGACGGCTGGGAGCAACAACCCGATGAGTATCGCGATGATGGCGATAACCACCAGAAGCTCGATCAGGGTGAACGCGGTGCGCGAAGTTCGTGATAGCATAGCTGTCTCTCGATGGTGTTTGCCCGGTGCGGGAACTCCCAAAGCAAGCCGAATGCCGTAACGCGGTTCTTGCGAGATGGTCGTGTTTTGTACGGGTTTTCGCGTGGGGTCTGTTGCCGTGCAGCCCTCCCAGGTGCGCGACGTGGCCAGGCGTGTTCACAAACTGGCCATCGCGGCTGTTGGTTGAATCCCGATCACATCGGCGTAAAATGCTTCCTGTAGCCCGGAGGGCGTCGCATGGTCGAGCGCAAGTATCTGTTTCCCGGTGTAATCGAACTGAACCTGCAAGCGGGCCGGCCGCTCGGGGTGAACGTGTACCTCATCGACGGCGGCACCGAGTGGGCGCTCATTGATGTCGGTTCCCAAGACTCGCTCGGCGAGGTCATCGAACTGATTCGGAGCCTCGATTTTACGCTGTCGAAGTGCAAACTCCTCATCGCCACGCACGCCGACGCCGACCATGTGCAGGGGTTGGCCAAGGCCCGCGAGCGCCTCAAAGCGAAGACCGCATCACACCCCCGCGCCGCCGTCGCGCTGGAAGCGGGCGACGCTGTCGAGACTTACGCCAGCATCTCGGCCCAGAACTTCCACATCCCGATGCCGCCTTGTAAGATCGACGTGAAACTGAACGAAGGCGATGATATCAAGATCGGCAAGATGAAGTTAAAGGTCTGGCACACGCCGGGGCACACGCCGGGGCAACTGAGCTTCAAGCACGGGAACTTGCTCTTCAGTGGCGATAACATCTACAAGGATGGCTGCGTCGGCGCGATCGACGCCCACCACGGCTCGCACATACCGAGCTACCTCGAAACGCTGGCCCGCATCCGCGACGACGACGCCGAGTTCCTGCTGCCGAGCCACGGACCCGTGTTCCGGCGTAATCCCCAGATGCTCCAGGCCACCATCGACAGGCTCACAAAGTACCAGTTCATGGCCGACTTCGGCACCTGCGCCGTCTCTTGGCCGCTCCAAGAACAGTGGGAAGCGGACATCCTCGCGGGAAAAATACCCACCTGGGAATAGTTATCGAAACCGCAAAGCCGCGAGCGGCTGAAAACTAAACACTAAACACTAAACACTAAACACTAAACACTGAACACCAATGAAAATGGGTCTCGTGGGATACGCCGGGACGGGGAAGAGCACCGTGTTCGAGTGGCTCGCCGGAGAGGCACCGGACCCGTCCAAGGTGCAGCAAGGGCAGACCGCGATGGCTGACGTTCCCGATGAACGCCTTGCCAAGATATCCGCCGCGATCAAGCCCAAGAAAACCACTTACACCAAGGTCGCGGTGCTCGACACGCCGGGGCTTACCGTCGGCGACCTCAAGGACAACGCCCGCCGCCTGGGGATCATCCGCGAGGCGAACGGCATGGTCGTCGTTCTCGACGGCTTCACCCGCACGGACTTCGCCACACAACTTGTGAAGTTCCGCGAAGAGTGTCTGTACGCCGACATGGAGATTGTCGGCAACCGTATCAGCAAGCTCGAAACGCAACTCAAGAAGAAGGCCCGGCCCGCGAAGGAAGCCGAGGCGGACGAAACCGAACTCGCCCTGATGCGCCGCATCAACACGGCGCTCGAAGCCGGGCAGGCGGCGTCTACGTTGGGGTTGGCACCCGAGGAAGAGAAGACCATCCGTAGCTTCACGCTGCTCTCGCTGAAGCCCGAAATCGTGTTCGTGAACCGTGGCGACTCGGGCTTCAATGACCCGCTGCCCGCCGACTTGCTCGCGCTCTCGCCGAACGCCGTGCAGGCTCCCGTGAAGCTCGAACTCGAACTCGCGGCGCTCGGCGACGAGGACCGCGCTACCTTCATGGCCGACCTCGGCATCACCAGTTTCCAGCGCGACGCCACGATCCGCGCCATGTTCTACGGCGTTGGCCGCAATGTGTTCTTCACGGTGGGCGAGGACGAGTGCCGAACGTGGTCGATCCCCGCGGGCTGTGAAGCCGTGGAAGCGGCCGGGTGCATCCACAAAGACCTGAGCGAACGCTTCGTCCGCGCCAACGTCATCGGCTACGACGACTTCGTGGCCTGTGGCTACTCCGAGAAGGACGCCAAGGCCAAGGGCCTCAACCGCACCGAAGGGAAAACCTACATCGTGAAAGACGCCGACATCATGCACATCTTGGCCTCGAACTGAGAAGAAAGTGGACAGTGCATAGAGAAGACAGAGGACAGAGAAGACAGAGGTCAGTCTGCAAAATGCAAAATGTTGAAGACCAAGATCGCCACACGTGACGCGGTATCCCAAGTATCTTGCCTTGTTCTTCAGTTTGCAGTTTGCAGACTGTCTTCTCTGTTTTTATGTTCTCTGTCCTTTCTGTCTTCCCAGGGCCAGCGCGTATTAATGCGCGTTGGCCCTGCGGTGTTAGGTCTTCGGGATGGCCTCGACTTCCGGCAAATGTTTGGAGGAGCCGCGGAGGTCGCGGGAGAGAATGCCGGTGAAGTCTGAGCCGTTATCTATAGGCAACCAGGACGCCCCTTTGCTGAGACAGATTGCGAAAGTGAGGAAGCAGAAGATGGCGGTGAGCGAGCGGAAGCTGTCGCCCAAACAATCCTTCTTCGCGGCATCCTCGGTAACCCCTTCCGCCTCATCACCGTCGCCCCGGCGTGGCTCACGTCCGATGTCGTCGCGCTTGCCACAGGCATCTACGCGGAGCGGGCGTTCGACCGCATGCCGATTCTCGCCGATGCGCTGCAAGACGCGGGTTGCGACAACGACGACGTGTTGAACCACTGCCGTTCTGCTGGGCCGCATGTGTACGGATGTTGGCTAGTCGATCTCATTTTGGGGAAGTCGTGATGTCGGCGCACGATCTTCCGGCGTTGTTGGGTGGTGCTGCGGTTCGGCCAGAAGGTCCGCCGGCGTGGCCGTTTCAGGATGACGAGGTGCAAGGTGCGGTGTCGGCAGCGATGCTGGCCGGTGCGTGGGGTCAGTATCACGGCGAACACGTTTGTGAACTTGAACGCGAACTCGCGGCGGCGCACGGTGTGCCGCACGCCATCACCTGCGCGAGCGGCACGCTGGCCGTCGAAGTTGCGCTGAGGGCATTGCGTGTCGTGGCGGGCGATGAAGTCGTGATGGCCGCTTACGACTACGAATCGAACTTCCTCACCGTTCACGCCCTCGGCGCAAAGCCCGTTCTCGTCGATGTTCACCCCGAAACCTGGCAACTCGACCCAACACGCCTCGAAGCCGCGTTCACCCCGCAAACCAAGGCCGTGATTTGCTCGCATCTGCACGGCGGAGTAGTCGATATGCGGACCGTGATGAACGTGTGCCGCCGGCACAATATCGGTGTGGTCGAAGATGCCGCGCAGGCTCCCGGCGCGACCGTGCAAGGTAGACTCGCCGGAACGTGGGGCGACGTGGGCACGCTCAGTTTCGGCGGGTCGAAACTGCTCACTGCGGGCCGTGGCGGCGCACTCCTGTTCGCGGATTCGCTCCTTCACCAGCGAGCCAGGAATTGGCTTCATCGCGGGCTTCAAGCGTGGGCACCACTCAGCGAGTTGCAAGCCGTCGTGCTGCGACCGCAGTTACGGAAGCTCCGCCAAGCGAATAACCATCGAAGCGAGAACGTCCGCAGATTGTTCGCTGCGCTCGCGGGCATTCCGGGTTTGCGGTGTTTCGCGGAGCCATCAAGCGTGGTTGGGAGTACCGCGAATGTGCCGGCGTTCTACAAACTCGGCTTCCAATACGCCGCCGCGTTCGGGTTGTCGCGGGAACTGTTGTTCGTGCGGGCGATGCGAGCCGAGGGCATTGCGTTCGATGCGGGCTTCAAGGCGTTGCACGTCGGCCGGTCGCCATCACGGTTCCGGGCTGCAGGCGAACTCGTGAGCGCAAGTGCCGCGCATGCTGGCTGCGTGATGCTGCACCATCCCGTGCTGGCTCTGTCACAGCCCGACATTCAGCAGGTGGCGGATGCCGTGGCGAAAGTGTATCGTGCAGTGGGTAGCCCTCAGTGGTCAGCGATTGGCGATACTCGCTAAACGCTGGTGCGGAACGTTCCCCCAATAGGATGTCTCATGCGCCGTGCCTTCCTTCTCGCGGTCACCGGGCTGTTGCTCGCCGGTGGCCTTGCCCGTGCCGCCGACCCAACTCCACCTTCGGGTTTGTGGAAGCTCTCGCTTCCCGCCGGCGACGGTCAGGACGTGCTGTTTCTGCTCGCCATCTCCGAGCAAGATGGCAAATGGGTCGGCGACTACCTCAGCGCGACCACCGAACTCCGCGCTCAGCCGAAGTTCAAATCGATCAAGGTGAACGGCGACTCGGTGCAGTTCTCCCTCGAACTCTCGGGCCGCGAACTCGTGTCCTTCGATGGCGTACTCTCGAAGGACAAGAAAAAACTTGCCGGCTCCATGTCCGTGGTCGGCGGCAAGTTGATGCTCACCGAAATGCTGCCGTCGAAACTCAAGAAACTGGACGACGGCTTCGACGTGGCCCGCGAAACGCTCACGCAGATTGAGGGCGGCACCGGTTTGTTCGATGCGGCGACCGAAGTGCTATCGAAGGCCGCGGCGAAGAAGGTGCCGGCCGACGAAGTGCGGGCGATCATCGAACGGGTGAACAAGGCAGCCACGCCGTTCGGCCCACGTTGGGAACGCGACACCACCCTTCGGATCGCGGAATTGCTTTCCAGTCAAGAAGGTTTCGCCGATATCGCCGTCGCGCAGGCTTTGCGTGCCGAACGGTTGTTGACCGATGACGACGACACCGCGACCCGCATGAAGGTTCTCGAATCAGTCGTCGCGGCCCTCAACAAAGGCGGCAAGGCTGACGACGCCAAGAAGTACGCCGGCCAAATCGCCAAACTCGAAGCCCGCGACTACGCCGAATACGCCAAGACGCTCCCCTTCAAGCCCGAGGTGTTCGCCGGCCGCAAGGGGAAGTCCGACCGTGGCGTTCTGGTCGAACTCTTCACCGGGGCGGAGTGCCCGCCGTGCGCTGCCGTCGATCTCGCCTTCGATGGCCTGATGAAGGCATACCAACCCGCCGACGTGATCGTGCTGCAATATCACCTGCACATTCCCGGCCCCGATCCGCTCACCAGTCCGGACGGCTTCACGCGTGGTGGGGACTACTACGCCGATCAGGTTCGCGGCGCTCCGGCCGTGTTCATCGGTGGGAAACCCGGTCCTGCGGGCGGCGGACCGGCAGCGGCGGCCGGCAAGAAGTTCATCTCGCTGCGCGAGCCGATTGATGCCGAGTTGGAGAAAGCCCCCGGCGTGAAGTTGGCGTTGACCGTGGCCAAAGGCGAGAAGGGCGGCTTCACGGCGAAGGCAACCGTCGCCGACCTTGAGAAACCCGGCGAGAAGATCATGCTTCGCTTCGCGCTCGCCGAAGAGCGAGTGCGTTACACCGGCGGCAACGGCATCCGCTACCATCACATGGTTGTTCGCTCGATGCCGGGCGGCCCGAAAGGCTTCCCGCTCGCCAAGAAGACCGCCGAGCAAACGGTGAGCTTCGACCCCGAGGAGATTCGCAAGGAACTCACGAAGTATCTCGACGACTTCGCCCGCAAGGAAGAACCGTTCCCGCGTGCCGATCGGCCGCTCGCGCTGAAAAACTTGAAACTCATCGCCTTCGTGCAAGACGACGCCACCCGCGAAGTGCTGCACGCCGTGCAGGTGTCGGTGGAATAAAGCTGTCAGGTTTCCCAGGGCTTTGCCCTGGGCTGACGGAAACGCCCTTTCAGGGCGAAGATTGGCTTTGTCTTCGAGTCTGAAGGACTCGTTCTGTCAGCCCTGGGCAAAGCCCTGGGAAGCGATAACCAATATCACACCAACCGCGTAACACCGACGACGGCTGACAGCTTCTAGAAAAAATAACACGGGGCGGGTTTAACCCCGCCCCGTGCACCAAGCATACTTACGGGTCCCGTCCATCCCTTCGGTAGCCTGGCAGCTAAAGCCGCTCCCCCCTCGGAGCGGAAAAAGCCCACATGTAATCGCTCACTATCTCCGATACGCACCAAAACTGCGGGTCGGTTGTCCCCCGTCGTTGGCTTGCGGCCCACAGCGGGAACACCAAACATCTAGTGCAGATTTTTCCGCCGTGCAAGTTGGCAGACAGAAAAACTTCAGGAATGTGGAACTTCGCGCATAGCGCGAAAAGCACAGAATACCAAGCAGTAATTTGGGGTGTTTGCGCTGACGCAAGCTGTGGAGCCTCACGCCGCTCGCGGCAGCGCGTCAAACGACCTTGCAGCAGCGCAAATAAAAACGCAACGCGGGCAGCTCCTGTGAAGGAACCACCCGCGAGTTTGTTTCGTTTGTTTCAGATTCTCGACAGAGCCGTTACGGCTGGCTGCGGAAGCGGATCGGGGTCGCGGGCGTGTGTTGGTCCCAGTCGGCCGGGATTGGGCGGAGCTGCTCTTCGCCCTGGTAGTGCCATTGGCCGACGCCGTCCTGGCCGAGTTTCCAGGTGAAGGCTGCGGCTTTGCCGTTCACTTTCGTGGGGAAATCCACCGCGCCGAGTTCGTCGTCGACGAGGTTCAACCCCAGCCCGGAGAGTTCGGACACGGCGTTGGTCAGGATCTTCTCGGCGGCGGCGATTTCGTCCGTAACCTGATAGCGGCGTTGGCGTTCCTGCCACACGAGGTCGCGGCGGTGCCGTTCCAGGCGTTCTTGTTCCGGCGTGAGTTTGGCGAGAGCCTGGCGGGTCGTCACGATGTCCGTCACGATGCTTTGCACGAGCGGCAGCATCTGGCGGGCCGTTGCAAGGGCGAGCGTGACATCCTTCTTCCGCGGCTTCCCTGCCGGGTTCGTTGCGCGGTTAGGCGTGGTGCTCATTTTAGTCTCCCGGTGTTGGGGGTGGCGACCACCCTACATCCCTATTCTAGATGCGCCTGCGAGAAAAGTGTGTCTCACCGACGCGGAATTTGGGCAGCAGGTTCGGTCGCGGCCCTCCTCTTGTTATTCGACGGTTCGGATGCACGATTGGGTTCGGATTATCTGGTATGTTGCGTGATACCGCCTCCGCCCCAATAAGTGAAGGTCAGCCGGCCCAAAGTTTGCGCCGAATCTTGCCCACAATGTTTGACCCGGCTACCGGCGTAAGTCGGGGGAGCCTGGCGGACCCACTCGTCTACGGGGTTACAATGCCGCTCTCGTCCGAGAGGTGACAACAATTTTGGAACCGAGAAACGCTGTCAGCTATCAACCAAACCACGGAAACGAGAGCCGTTAACCGACTGTTCGGTTTTCTTGCTGACGGCTGATAGCTGATAGCTTTCACTCCGCCAACCGCCGGTTGCTGTGGAACTCGCTCACAAACTGCCTGAGTTGCGGGTAATGTTCCGGCGTATACTCCGGTGGGAGCGTCGCTGCGAATGCAACAACCGCTTCAACAAGTTCGTGGTCAAATTCGATGTGGAGCGATGGGTACACCTGTCCCCAGGAGGTTGGTCGAACGGTGACATATTCCCAAATGGAGGCAACCCGCCAACCACTGACATGGTCACTTCGCATTCCGGGTGTTGGAATCTCTTCGATCT